>Ga0190275_10000661_pt1 | contig 28221 bp, 21 predicted proteins | sample Popmic550T_FD_133745 | JGI IMG/M metagenome (GOLD analysis project Ga0190275, IMG submission 133745) | Populus adjacent soil microbial communities from riparian zone of Yellowstone River, Montana, USA - 550 T | ecosystem: Environmental > Terrestrial > Soil > Riparian zone > Trees stand | place...
AGGGCCCGAGGACGCGCTGCAGACATACCAGGCGCACTGCCTGCAGCAGCGGCTGCGCTGGACGGAGGTGGATGTGCGGCTCCCTCCCCGAAAACAGCCCCGGTGCGCCTTCCTGGAGGGATTCTCCCTGCACGCCAATACGCTCCTGCATGCGAACGACAGACAGGGGTTGGAGCGGCTATGCCGCTACGGAGCACGCGGTGCGCTGGCACTGGAGCGTTTGTCACGAGCGGAGGATGGCCGCATCGCCTACCGCATGAAGCGCCCGCTGCCGGACGGCACGACGCATCTGCTCTTCACCGGGCTTACGCTGCTCCGCCAGCTGGCCAGCCTGGTGCCTTGGAAGCGATCTCCCGCAACCGCGGGCCAGCGATCCGCGTGAGTGCGGCTCGTCTGATGAGGTAACGCCTCGAACTGACAAGGACTCGAGGCGTCGCAGTGGCCCGGGCGATCTCACTCGCCGCGATCGAAATCCCGCGCTTCCCGCAGATCGTCTCGTGCGCCAGGAGAAGCCTGGGTGAGGAGGAAGCCATGTAGGAAAAGAGCGGAAACCTCACGAAGGAACCTTGCGGGCGAAAAGCCCGCCCGGGAAAGGCTGGCCCCCACCCGGAAGCGAGTCTTGCGTGGTGCAGGGGCAACCCTGGCTGCGAAGCGTAGACAGCGAGTGTGCAGGCCGTGGGATTGAGCCTCGAAAGCTTCCTTGTGGGAGCCGACGCCTTGAAACGAGCGGAAGGCAGCAGCGACGCGCTGAAGGCAGCACGGGCCGGCACGTCGCTCCCACCGGGGTCGAAGAGCAGGGCATGTACACAGAGGTTCTCCGAGGAACCTGGGAGGCCCGTACGACTCCACGACAAGAAGCCGGTTGGGGAAGCCGGAGAACAACCCTGGCCCGAGCGCGATGGGCGCCCGACGCGCACGGGAGCGAAAGACGGGTGGCGGTGGTACCTACTCCGCGAAGGAAACGAAGCGGGGAGGGAAGGTTGTACGGGATTCGGAGCATCCAATAGTACCGATGAAGCGGGGGAACCGGCCTCATCCGGGACCCTGTGGAGGGAAGGGGATGCCGTGACACGGAACTGCTGGAGGGACCGATGCCGGAGACATTGGGCTCCAAAGCATCTGCACGAAACTCGAGCGGATAGCGAGAAGGGTGAGGAGCGAAACCGTGACACGAAGAGCCGGATGCGTGAGTTGCGCACGTCCGGATCCGTGGGGGGCCCGGGGCCAATCAGCGCCCGGGTCTACCCGACCACTCAAGAGGCTCACTGGCCTTTTCCGCCTTCGGCTCTGCCCCGCTTGAGGGAGCTGGTCGAACCTTGACAGTCCCTGGGGGTTCCAGAAAGCTCTCGGGATGATCGACTTGCGAGTGCTGAGAGACCTGTGGACCGAAGATGGTGCTCGCGTCGTCTTTGCCCACCTCGTGAATCGCTGTGTTGCTTCTATTCACCCGCTGGCGCGTCAGGTTCGCCCAGACCCCGGCGATGAGGGAATTGATACCTTCGTTGGTGAGTTCAAAGGCGAGCTTCGCGTCTGGCAGGCTAAGTATTTCTGCGAAGGGGTTGGTGACAGCCAGCAGAAGCAAATCCGGCAATCGTGGAAGAAGTGCTCGGAGAGTCCGCATTTTACGAACCTAGTGCAGTGGACGTTATGTATACCGACAGCACTGAGTATCAAAGAAGAAGAGTGGTGGCAGAAGTGGCGAAAGCAGCAGTCCGTCAAGGCGAAGTGTCAAATCGACTTGTGGTCGGTTGATGATTTCGTGGCTTTCTCCTCCAATCCAAAGCTTGCAGTGCTCTTTGAGAAGGCTCTGCGGAGAACCTCTGACCGTGGTTCTTTAGAGCAACTGCTTGCCAGCCTGATTCCGCCAGAGCCCGCCCGGAAACTTCCCTCACACAACCACTATCAAGACGCGATCTTCGTTAGGAAGCTAGAGGCCGCAGGTGTCCAGCAGCATTTCTCCGCGCGAACCGCCTTCTACAATTTCGAGATCCTTCGTGGCAAAGTGTCTCATGGGGGGAATCCAGAGGAGATCGCCGCGCTCGAGGATCTGGAAGTCCGCTTGCACGCTTTGTGGGAGCACGCATTCAACGAACGTGCTCCCGATCACCTAGGGCCACCATTCGTGAGCGAAGTGCACAAACGCGTCAACGAGCAGGACCAGTCGAACCTGAAAACCTCCCTGAATGCCAGCCCTGTGCACAAGTGGGGAGGCGTCCATTACTGGGCCGACCAGTGCCGGGCTGGCTGGACAAACGACTTTGAATTGATCGGCCAAGACAAGGAAGAGGACTCATGAGGCGCCGTTCCCTGCTCAGTCCTGGGCACTCCGCCTCATTTCACATGGGAAGGGCCCTCTTGCTACTCGATACTTGGCGCCGCGAGGAAAAGAAGCCCATCAGCGTGGAGCGAGCGATGGCGGTGGACTTTGCCTTGCAGCAACCGCGGGCGCTGGTATCGCTCATCCCCAAACTCGCAACCGTGATTCGCGCCCATGGGCTTTACGCAGGGGATCTCGCGGATTTGTTCGCGGAGCGAAACTTCACAGCCATGCGCGAGGGGTTCCTGCAAACTGTTTCGGAGTTGATGTCGCGGGATCTTATCATCGAAGACCGGACAGGCAATGACAAGGATGTCTTGATCGATTTGACGGCAGCGGGAATCGACATAGCTGGCAGATTCACTAGTGCGTGGGCGCATGCGATGCGTGCGCTCGCGGAAGTGTTCTGCGAAGCATGGGGGCGCAGGAATGCAGGTGTCTTGCTCAGTGACATCCAAAGAGCGCTGCCTGATTTCTCAAGAGATATCGCGGCGCTCGAACTCCCGATTCGCGCCTGGAAGCAAGAGGAGGGACAATGAGCGGGCGCCTTTCATTTAGAAAACTAGTGCTTACATCGCCTAGCAGACAATACGAAGTAGAGTTTCACGATGGTGTCAATATCGTCGCCGGCCCGATCTCCACTGGCAAGAGTTCCGTGCTCGAACTTCTTGACTATGCGATGGGCGCGAGCAATCCACCGAACTATCCAGAGCTAGCAAAGTGCTCTGATTGCTTCGTTGAGTGCCAAGTGGGCGAAGTAAGATTAACGATTCGCCGCTCCCTGAAAGCCCAGTACGCAAATGCCATGATTTACTTCGGGGGCATTGAGGATACCTTCGCAGGGCGCGCCACGTTCAAAGAATTCCCCCCAAGACAGAAGCCCGGCGCCATCTCGGTGAGTTCAGAACTCATGAGCAGCCTGGGCTTGGGTGATATTAAAGTCAAAACAGCACCTACCCAAGCAGCCTCTGCGCTCTCCACACTGAGCATCAGAGACTTATTGATGCTCATGTATGCCGATCAGGATCGTATCTCGGCCAAGCGTTCTGCCTTCTTTGAGGCGGAGCCGCACAAAGCAATCAAGTGGCGTGCTGCGTTCGAATTCGTTCATGGGATCTACGACTTTGCCTTGGCAGATCTCTCTTCGCAGTTGAAAAGTGCCGAGGCCGAGCGAGACCGTGCTCGACAATTTCTGGATGGCGCACGCTCCTTTCTTGATCAAGCACGCATCCCTTCAACTGAAGAACTAGCCCAGCAAATAGAAATGCTGGACACAGAGGAGAAGGCACTTCACCAGCGTGTTCATGCACTGCGGACTCAAGCTGATGCCAAGCTGGGATCGGAACGAGAGTTGCTCAACAGGCGCACCGAACTAGAGAGCGAGCGAACGGGGCTCACCGCGCAGTTCGTGGAGATCCGCCGCAACTTGATACAGCTTGGCAGACTGCTGGTGCAGTACGAACGCGAGCGTCAGCAAGTCGAGTTCTTGGAGGAGTCGCACCGATTGGTAGGCAGTGTGCCCGTCATGCGCTGTCCCAATTGTTTCCAATCCGTTGAACGGAGTGTTCCCGCCAACGACTGCCATGTATGCATGCAGAATCTTCCTGAGCAAACCGTGGGTATTCCCGTTGAAAACAGGCTTCGGTCTCTCAAGAGCCGAATCTCTGATCTTGGTGGCTACATCAAGGATCTGGAAGCACATCAGGAGAATGTGAAGTACTCCGCGGAGGAAAAGACCAAGCAAGTTGCTGACTTGGACTCTGCTCTACGAAAAACGTCCGAGTCGGCTGTTCTGCCAACAATGCAGCCCATGTTGGAACTCAATGAAGCACTCGCCCTCGTTGCCGCCAAGAAGCGACAGGCTCAGGAGCACATCTCCTTGAGGGCTCGAGCTCGGGGTGAAGGGTCAGACTTGTTGATGCTTGAGGAGCGTGTCGAAGCGATAAAGAAGGCTCAGGCGAAGCTGGCACGCTCTGCCAAGTCTTCTCACGAAATAGTCTCGGAGTTGTCGGGTCGTTTTCAGCGCTTGCTGGTTGAGACACGATTTCCCGATCCTCGTGCGGCGGACTTGGATCCTGCGACTTATCGGCCGCGGGTGAGAGGCCAGTTGTACGGAGAACTCTCCAGCAAAGGGGCTATCTCCCTAGCAGTCACTATGTGGCATTTCGCGGTGCTGACGTATTCTCTGGAGGCTGAGTCGTTCTTTCCGAATCTATTGATGTTGGATTCGCCGCTGAGTCACGTAGGCCAGGACTCATCTGATCCGAGTTTCCGCGATCAGCTGATTGTAGATGCTTTCTTTGGCATTCTCATGAGACTGCACCAAGCGCACCGCGAACACTGCCAGATCATACTGACCAACAACCGGCCACCAGAATACTGTCGGGAACTGATTGCTGTGGAGTTTACGGGAATCGCTGGGCAAGGCCGCTATGGGCTCATTGATGACGAGGTGCCACCCGCCTCTCCTTGATTGTTGGTGGTCATCAAAAGGCGCGGAAATCTGGTCATGGTCGGTTCGGGGTCTTTGACATTGACCTGGCGCCCCTCGGGCGCCAGACGAGCAGCTCCAGCCGCCGTGCGCCCACCGAGTCACAGGGGCGCCTTGGAGGCGCCGAGCGAAGCGAGCTTGCCCTTGACGCGGCGGGCGTGCGGTGGCCCGCCAATCCCGGAAACCCGGTCGAGCGATGACCCAGTTCCTGCGCTTTCTCATGTCGGCCAACATTGATTAGGGGACGAGGATCACCCCTCCAGCGCTTCGAATCGCGATCCACAGGAACCGCGTTTTCGAAGAGGCACGATTTCGACGAGCGTTTTCGAAGAGGCACGATTTCGACGAGTGTCTGAAAAGGCCGCAAAACCGCCATGCCAGCAAGTGGCCGGAATTTGGACCCAGCGCTTCAGAGCAACTGAGCCGGCAAAGCGGATTTCGTGACGCCCGAACGGATGTCGGCTTTCGAGCGATTGCGGATATCCGGGCTAAGCCACGGACGGCTTCGAACGCCCGGTTCTTGCTGTCGTGGTCGTTCGGTACATGTTCGCCGTGCCCCGTGGTGACGGGGTGTCCGGCGTCCATGGGCCCGCAGCCGGGTGGCTCCGCTCCGCTCGCAGTGGGGACGGAGCACGCACGACTCTGATGCGGTGTCCGTCTGGTGTGCTCCACCTGCTCGGTATGCCGCTCCCTCTTCGCTTCCCCAGACGAGGCACGGCGATCAGTTACTGCGCGTCGGACAGCTCGGTTCTGTTCGCCCTGTCCCGTCTGGGCGAGGAGAGGGAGACGCCTGCCGAGTCGGTGAAGCACGCTTTGCGCACCGTCGGATCAGGGGCAAAAGCTCGCCGTGCCCGTAGAGAGAAACGACCGAGTAGGATTACTGGCAATCCTGCGGGCACTCGGCCCAATTCTCGTTGCCATCGCAGACGCCACTTGGACACGATCCATCAATGCGCGGCGTGCAGTCGCTCGTGCATGTGCCACCCATTTTCTCGTCCCAATCACAAATCTCATCACCGCAATAGCAGTCAGACGGGCAGTTCGACGTGGTCTCACTGGCCACTAGTGTGCAGACCTCATCGCCGCACGCGGTGTAGGCACAGTCGGCGAGACAGGTATAAATGTTCTCGTGATCCAGATCACACTCATAGTCTCCGCAGCGCTGATCGCATGGAAGTCCCGAGTCGCATGGCACCCTCGCATTCAAGTGGATCCACCACAAGTCGAGCGTGACTCTAGCGTACTTATTCCATGTCTCGCAGCTCGGAGCTCCGAAGCTCAGCACGCCAGCTTGCTTCAAGCCGACCCCTGGAACATGGCTATAAAACGGACCGCCGCTGTCGCCCCCACAAGCCGACGAAGGAAGATCATCCAGCCGGATGACCCATTCCTTGAAGTTGCTGATGTAGCCTGTCCCGAGGATCTTGATTCCCGACGATGGGTATCCAGACAAGTTATTCTCGCCAAACCCTGCGATCCACGCCAGCGAGCCCTCCGTTACATAGGCTGACTCCTCTGCTGGCGACACGAGCTTCGACACAGGATATGGCGCTGCCGAGGCGAGATGGATAAGAGCGGTGTCATGGTGGCTGCTGACCACAACTCCGAATAGATAGTCCATGTCGAAATCGGGGTGAATCTCGTACGAAACTGCATTGAAGAACTCGGAGGGCCATGGTGCACCGAAGCCTACCCACACATTCGAGGCTGCTGGATAGTGATCGAGACAATGCGCGGCAGTAAGGACCGTTGTCGGTGCGATAAGCGTACCAGTGCACGCTGCGCCGTCGGCTAAAACGTATACGACTTGTGGAAAGTCACCGCTATTGGCGACCCAGCCACCATATATGGCGCTCTTGCTTTGCTCTAGGTCCCTCGGGTCTGGCTCGGGATCAACTGCACACCCAGCTAGCACTAGTGCCAAGGCCACCACCATCATCGTACGCTGCGGTTCCCCCATGTCCGTCGTCATCGTCGTCTCCACTGTTGCACCGGTACCTTGAATCCGAGCGTAGCCCCATTCTACCGTAGGCGGCTCTCAAGTTCTCAGTTCAGCGCAAGGCTTCGTGGACTCGGTGTTGCGGAGGGAGCAAACGATCACGATGACGCGCCGACATTGTCCGAGCGCTTCGAGGTGGCACCTTTCGGGCCGAGCTGAAGCTGTCCGACGCGGGGTATCAGTTCGCTGTGCCCCGTGCCCGCACGGAGCAGACGAGGCCCGCGCTTGGGGTGCGAGCGGTCGTCAGTCGACGCTGTGGGGAAGGGTGACGGTGCCCGGGTTCTCGATGGAGGCGAGGGCTGCGCGCAGCAGGTAGTCGCCCGGATCCTCACCGCGCAGCCTGGCCGTCTCGATGAGCGAGTAGAAGAGAGCGGCCACCTCGGTGCCGCGCTGGGACTTGCTGCCGTAGTGGTTCTTGCGGCCCAGCACCATGTCCCGCATCTGTCGCTCGACGGGGTTGTTATCCAGCGGCACCAGAGGGTTGTGCAGGAAGACCGTCAGCCCGTTCCACAGTTCCAGCATGTACTCGAGGGCCTTGCGAAACGTGCTGTCGGGCAGCGCCTTCTGAGACAGTGCCCACGCCTTGATGCGCTCGACGAGGGGAGCTGACTGCTGCTGCCGCACGGTGAGCCGATGGGCCAGCGCGTCCTGTCGCGCCTGTCCTTCCCACGCGTGCCAGTCGGGCAGGTCCTCCTCGATGGCGTACAGCTGGCCGATGAGGTCCAACACCTGCTGGCAGCAAGGCTCGAATTTGAGCGCCTGCACGAATTTGCGCCGCACACGACCCACAGGGCATCCGGGTCCCGCCGGACCAGCTCCTCGAGCAGCTCGGCCGCCTCCTGCATCCCCTGGTGCTGCTCCACGGGCCTGTCCGGCCGGTCCCAGCGCAGGTGCGTGCACGCTACGCGCAGCCGGTCCCCTCCGGCGTCGAAGTCCACGACCAGCGCCAGGTGCCCGGAGATGCGCCCGTCCTCCAACCGGTCCCTGAAGTAATGGGCCCGGTGGCTCAGGCACCGCTCCAGGCGGTGGAACACTGCGCAGCCATCGGGCCGGCCCTGCTGCTTCAGGGCCAGCACGCCCGCGTACCCGCGCGGCTCCAGCACCCTGCGGAGCGCGGCGAAGCTGTCGGGCTCTACCTCCTGCAGGCAGACGATGTCCGCGTCCAGCCCTGCGATCCGGCGGGCCAGCGCCTCCTGGCGCCTCTGCGGCCGGAGGACGTCCGCGGGCGTGTGCGGGAACCACTCGGGCTTGACGTAGGCGTCCGCCAGAATGTTGTACGAGGCAATTCGCAGATCCACCGTCATCGGTAGGTCCTCCCGGTCTGCCGGCTAACACTACTGCGTTAGGGCCCCGAGGCGCGAAGCGGGAGGCCTGGATGGTTGCGCGAGGAACGAAGAGAGTTGGAGCGGTGACAGGTGGGGCAGCGAGGCAGCCAGGAGGCAATCTGCCGAGCCATGGCGAGCCGAGCGGAAATGAAGCTGTCGGGAAGTGGCGCTCAGGCCTGGAGCGGCTGCGCGTAGGCTTCAGCCGCGCCTCGGGCCGAGGGGGGAAATGCCGCGCTTCCCGAGGATCGTCTCCACTCCGGCTTGCTTCACGGCCCGCCAAAACCCGCCGCCTGCCTTCACTCCTCACGCAGACCAAGCGGCCACCGTCGCGCAGCTGCGCGCCATTCCACTGAGCGGATGGCTCACTGCGCCCGGGAAGCGCGCGGCCACTCCTGGAAGGTGACTTTGTACTCCCGGCCAGGGAAGAACTGGTTCCACTCCTCTAGCGTGAAGTTCCGGCCCGCGGCCCGCGAGACCGCGCTCGCCAGATCTTCGATCCGCAGTGGCCAGAAACGGATAGCACGACCCCACGTCATCAGCCACGGGTGGCCAGGCACGAAGGTGAGCCCCTCCGGAGCATCCTGGATCCCAGCATTCATCAGCGCCGCTGGCCCGTCCGGCTCGCTTGTGTCCCACAACCGCACCCGGCCATCGGCCGCGAGGAGCGCAAGGAAGCGCCCATCGGCGCTGCTCGAGAGAGCGATCGTGCCTGCCTCGAGCCCGAGCGAGGTCCGGAGGACGGCAAGCCCCGCTTCCGCATCGAGGGTCCAGATGGCCACCCTGCGGTCGGTTTCATTGGCGATGGCGACCCACCGTCCATCAGGAGACCAGGTCGCGAGCCACGCATCACTGAGTTCGGAGTCCGGTGGAACCTGCCCGGTCAAGGGCACTGCTCTCACTCCCCCACCAGCATCCGACAGATGCCACAGGAGCGGATGCGAGTTCCCCCACGTCATCAGCCATTGCGCTCGAGGGTCGAACGGTTGCGCGCCGCCCAGGGAGATGGCTCCCTCCAGGTGCTGGCCAGACATGAGCGAATGGGAAGGATCAAGCCTCCAAAGCCATGTCCCCCCAGCCCCTTGGCCATCGTGGGATTCCTTCGCTGCCAGCCACCTCCCGTCGGGGCTGAAGACGGGACGTGACAGGCTGCCTCCAGGCCCGGTGAGGCGCCGCGCGGCGGCGTTCGGCTGCGAGAGATCATACAACACCGGCTCGCAGGCATCCTGCCCGGTGGCACGCTGTTGAAGGAGAAGCCATCTCCCATCCGGGCTGAAGATGTCTCCAGCCAGATGGCAGACGCGCAGCTCACGCTGTTGCAGTGCTTCATCCGCTGTCATCTGCCAGAGGTATGCCTGGTCGGTAGAGTGCTGCGTCACCAGCCACCGGCCATCAGGACTGAACTCGCTCGAACCCACAAACACCGTGCCAGGCTTCGCGGACAGTTGCACGGTGCGGGGAGCATCCTTCGAGAGCTCCCAGATGGTGACGGTGTGCTCATCGCGGTGGCCCAGCAGCCATCGTCCGTCGGGGCTTACCTTCATGCCATTGCAGCCTTCGGTCCCAAGCGGCATCTCAGCACCCAGGCTCCCGTTCTCCTGCAGCCGGAACACCGAGAGCCCCTGTTCGGAATCCCGGACGAGCCACCGGCTTGCAGGATCGACTTCCAGCGAGCAGGTACGTCCCGTCACCGTGGAGAGCTCCCGTGGCTGAAGCTCTCCAGTCCTCTCCCTGGAGAGAGACCAGATCCTCCAGTCCTCGCAGTTCTCGGTGATCAGCCAGCGGCCGTCTCGGCTCAACTCCTGCCGTGTAGAGGGCAGGTCGATCGAGCATCCTTCAGGCCGCGAGACGAAGGGGTGGCCGACTCCAGGCCCGGCCGCATGCAGGTCCCAGCGCCGCAAGCCCTGATTCCGGTCGATGGTCACGAGCCAACGTCCTTGCGCCATGGCGGCTGACGAGATCGCCGCTTCGTGGCCGTGAAAGACTGTCTGCTCTGCCGCTCCGTCTGCCAATAACTGCCAGCGACGAACGGTGTGGTCTTCGCTCCACGAGACCAGCGTCGAAGGCGCAAGAAATTGGAGCCCCGCCACCCGCTGGGTGTGTCCTGGCAGCCGAACCCGTGAGACAGGTGGCTTTTCGGAGCTCGTGCCTTCACTCCGCGAGGACCGGAGCCATGCCCGGACCATTCCATTCGTACTGCCTGTCGCCAGCCACATCCCGTCGGGGCTGAAGGCAATGGCGCTGACAACTCCATCGTGTTCAAGCGCGACAGGAGCAGGGACCTTGGCTTTCCCCAGGCTCCAAAGGTGCAGACGCTCATCCAACCTGGCCCCCACCCGGACACGAAACACCAGCCCCGCCTGGGCTCTGCTCAGCGTGAAGGGCGAGGTGTCTCCGGAGGCAGTGACCAGCACCTCGTTGTCGGGGCTGAACCTCAGCAGGTAGATGGGAGCGTCGAGCAGATCGTCGAGGCCGGAGTGGAGGTGTCCCGTGCTCCAGCACCGGGACTCGTTGGATTTGCTGCCGAGGCGGACTACGCACACGCATGCGCCGCGGTACCCAATGGCTACCAGGCTCGCGTCGTCGCTGAAGGCCACCGCGGTCGCGCGCCGATCAAAGCAGCCTTCCTCCTCCTTCGGGACCAGGACGATGCGTGAGGAGCTGGGGACCTCGGCCCCAAGATCCGTGATCGTGACGACGTCATCCGCACGGTCCGAGTCGGATCCGACAGCGACGTAGCGCGAGGCATCCCGGCTGAACGCGCCGATGGGCCCACCCGGTGCTGGTGCTGGCACGAGGGTGTCTCCCTCAGCGGGCAACCGCCACAGCTGTAGCGATCCCCCCTCTGGGTCTCGGGCCGCGATCCACCAGCCACCTGAGGGTGCGGCAGCGAGTTGGTCCACCGCGCCGTCCTTCCATGGGAGCGCGCGCACGAGCGAAGCCTTACCCTCGCGGAGCGTCCACTCACGGAGCACCGCTTCGCCCGCGGTCGTAGCGATGAGCACGCGGCTGCCGTCAGGGGTGATCGTGATGTGTGGGGTGTCCAGCTCGGCGGTGGGCGGCAGGGGAAAGGGATGCCCCGAGACATGGGCGAGGACGTCCCGGAGTGCCTGCCGTGCAGCCTGCGGCGACGGATCACCTGGGAGCGTCTGACGCAGCGCCTCCGTCGCGAGCAGTGCCGCCTGGCCAGGCTTGCCGGCAGCGTTCGCGTACTGCGCCAGCAGCCCGAGCTGGGCGGCCCGCGTGGCTCGCTGCTGCCGCTCAGCCTCCTCCTGGGCCGCGAGGCGAGTGGCCACCTGCGACCCGATGACGGTGAGGATGATCGCCGTCGCCACTGTCGCCAGCACGCCGTCGCGTAGCTGTCGCAGCCGCTCGCGTCGCCGGAGGTCGTCATAGGTCACTCGCAGCATCGCCGCGATGAGCCGGAGCACCTCCGTGCGCAGCTTCCAGCGGCTCAGCCATGGCCTGGGGGCCCGGACATCCGCAGCGAGGGGGCGGCCTTCCAGTTGGGGAGGGAAGCTCTCGGCAGGCTCGGCGTCGACGAGCAGCAGGAGGATGCGGTCCGTCGCGCCGGCGTCAACGAAGTGCTGGACCTCGGCATCCATCCACTGCGACTGGCGCGCTTGTCGCGAGCTGACGACGATCAAGAACTCGGACGCGTCGAGCGCCCGGCGGATCTCCTGCGGCAAGTCAGGCGTGGCCGGCAGATCCGAGGTGTCGCGGAAGATCTTGCCCAGGCGGCGATCACTCCGCCCCTGAAGACTCGATACCCCGCGCGGTAGCTTGTAGGCCTCGAGGAAGTTCTGCAGCCAGACTGCCACCGACCGGTCGGGCTCCACGCGGGTGCGATAGCTGATGAAGGCGGTGTAGTGCCGCTGGGGCTCGCTGGGAGCCGTCGTCGCAGGTGAGTTCACGGGCCTGGGGAGCATCGCGTGGACTCGGCGGAGCGGGCAATCCCGCTGGCCATGCCTTGAAGCATCGTAATAAGGAGCATAGGAAGGAAGGAAGGGCCGTTGAGGGGTGGCGGGTAGGAGCGCAGGGGCCGAGGAGGGCCGCTGACAGGGGTCGCCCGAGCCGTGCGCCCGGTCGGTGGACGGCCGCCCAGCCCCTTGAGGGACACGCCTGCCCAGGCGGCCCCGCAGGAAGGGCGAAGCAGGGGCGTGAGCTTCTGGAGCAGCGCGACTGCTTGAGGCTCAACACCACACGGGTTGTGAGCGTCAGGGGGGCGCACGGGCCTCATCCGCGGGGCACCTGAACGGCTGCGCTCATTTTTTCCGCATCATTCCCTTCCCTGGTGGCTCCTCCCAGTGCCGAGGCACGAAGCCGCCGAGGCTCGGCGTACCCGTGCGCGCTCGCCCAACGGAAGGACTCGTCTTGCAAACACACTCACACCTCCCCCGCCTCGCCGCGGTGCTGCTGCTCTGCCTCGTCGCCTGCACCGCGCAGCCGACCGGCTCCGTCCAGGTCGCCGCCTCCATCTCGCAGGCCCTCTCCGCCAGTGACGTCACCCGCGTCAAGGTGACTGTCTCCTCCGCCGACATGACGTCCCTCGTCGTCGAGTTGGCCCGGTCCAACGGCGCCTGGGGGGGCCTCATCGGCAACATCCCCGCCGGCTCCAACCGGGCCTTCCTCGCCGAGGCCTTCGACGCCTCGGGCACCCTGCGCTTCCAGGGCCAGGCCTCGGGCGTCACCATCACCGCCAACCAGACGATGGCCGTGGCCCTCTCCCTCCAGGAGGTGTCTCCCCAGCCGCCCTACGGCAATGAAGCCCCCGTCCTCGGCTCTGTCGTCGCGTCCACCTCCTCCGTCCAGATGGGAGGCGCACTCACCCTCACCGCGGCGGCCCATGACCCCAACCCAGGCGACACCCTCACCTATGCCTGGACTGCCACCGGTGGCACCTTCTCCGCCCCCAACGCGACCTCCACCTCGTGGACCGCGCCTTCCTCCACGGGCGTCCAGACCCTCACCTTCACGGTGACGGACTCCCAGGGGGCCGCCGTCTCCGTCTCCCTCGCCGTCAACGTCTCTTCCGGCGGCAGCACCGGTGACGCCGCCGTCACCATCTCCTTCAACACCTGGCCCGCCGTCTCCAAGGTCTCCGCCTCGCTCAACCGGCTCGACGCGGGGCAGTCCACCACTGTCTCCGCCAACGCCTCCGACGCGGATGGGGATGCCCTCTCCTACCTGTGGACCGCCTCCTGCCCGGGCACCTGGACGGATGCGACGTCCAGCGCCGCCTCCTTCGCCCCCTCCTCCGTACCGGCCGGCGCCTGCAACAACTGCCGCCTCACCGTCACCGTCCAGGACGGTCGCGGGGGGCAGACCACGGGCACCCTCAACCTCTGCATCACCTCCTCCGCGACCGAGCGCTTCGCTCCCAGCTTCACCCACTTCTACCAGTCCGCCACCTCCACCCCTCCCGGCCAGACCGTTGCCTTGGACGTCACCGCCCTGGACCCCCAGTCCAGCGCCATGACGTTCGCCTGGACCGCCAACACCGGCTCGCTGGCCCCGGCGCAGACGACCGCCACCACGAGCCACGTCGTGTGGACGGCACCTTCGTGCCTGCTGCCGGGGGTGACCCCCTCCATCACAGCCACCGTCACCAATGCCTACGGCCTCTCGGCCTCCAAACCCTTTGCCATCTCCGGGCTGCCGGTGTGCGCGGCCAGCGGGTGGTCGTCCGCGAGGACCATGGCCTCGCCCCGCCGCAACCACGGCGCCACCCTGCTCCCCACGGGCAAGGTGCTCGTCTCGGGTGGCCTGAATGGCAGCAGCTCTCTCAGCTCGGCGGAGTTGTACGACCCGGTCACCAACTCCTGGTCCTCCGCGGCCCCCATGACCTCGGCCCGCGCCCTCCACACCGCCACCCGGCTCCCCTCAGGCAAGGTGCTCGTCACGGGGGGCTACACGGGCAGCAGCTATCTCTCCTCGGTGGAGCTGTATGACCCGGCCACCGACTCCTGGTCCTCCGCGGCCCCCATGGCCTCGGCCCGTGGCTATCACACCGCCACTCCGCTCTCCTCCGGCAAGGTGCTCGTCGTGGGGGGCTACAATGGCAGCAGTTTTCTCTCCGCCGTGCAGCTGTACGACCCGGCCACCGACTCCTGGTCCTCCGCGGCCCCCATGGCCACGACCCGCGGCAAGCACACCGCCACCCTGCTCTCCTCAGGCAAGGTGCTCGTCACAGGGGGCGAGAATGGAAGCCTCCTCTCCTCCGCGGAGGTGTACGACCCGGCCACCAACTCCTGGTCCTCCGCCGGCTCCCTGAGCACGGGCCTCTCCCTCCACACCGCCACCCTGCTCCCCTCCGGCAAGGTGCTCATCGCGGGGGGCTGGTTCACCATCGCCCGCCCCTACGCGCAGTTGTACGACCCGGCCACCCACTTCCTGTCCTCGACCGTCTACATGTCCATTGGCCGCGCGTTGCCCAACGCCACCCTGCTCCCCTCCGGCAAGGTGCTCGTCTCGGCGGGAGACAACAGTCCCCACTACCCCCTCGCCTCCGCGGAGGTGTTCGACCCGGCCACCAGCTCCTGGTCCTCCGCCGGCTCCATGGCCTCGACGCGCTACTCCTTCACCGCCACCCTGCTCCTCTCCGGCCAGGTGCTCGCCGTGGGGGGATACAATGGGACGACCCTCGCCTCCGCGGAGCTCTACACACCTTGAGCGCACCGCCACGCTGGAGGGAGACAGCGGCTTCCGGCCTGGTGGGGCTGGGGGGTCGAAAGCCTTGGGGAAGGCGTGCTGGTGAAACGCGATTAGCCAGGGCAGGCTGAATTATCGGGATCGATCAAATCACGCGTGCTAGCTTCCGCGGCCATGCGTACCTCTCTCCGACTCTCTTCTCTCCTCCTCGCCTCCTCCGTCGCTGCCGGCTGCCTCGGCGCCGAGACGGACACTGATAACCTCCAGGCCATCGAGCAACAGGTCACGGATCCCACGTTCCGCGTCTACAACATCGTCGAGGCCGTGCTCCCGGCCGCCAACTACGACGGCGTCGCCGGCAACGAGTGCCTCGCCCTCCTGAACCCCGAGCACCGCCTCCGCAAGATCATCCTCGTCGAGACCGCCGGCGCTGGCGGCTCCTGCGCGCTCAACGCCTACACCGCCGGCACCGCCTTCAGCTTCACCTGGGGCGACACCTCCGTCTACCAGGGCTCGTCCGGCATCACCGCCATGCGCGCCGCGCTCTCCGACAATGACGGCGCCGTTCACCGCCTCATCGGCTCGGTCACCTCCGAGGCCGCCACCCTCGCCAACCTGCAGTCCTTCCTCACGCTGAGCGACGCCCAGCAGGCCAACCAGCTCGGCACCTTCACCGCCAACCGCGTCCACTCCCTCTACGACTTCGAGGGCCAGGAAGAAGTGCTCGCCGAGGCCGCCTACCAGGCCGTCCGCGTCAGCCAGCCCTGCGAGAACCCTGGCTCGCCCCGCCTCGACGCCCGCGTCCACAACGGCTTCGTCTACGGCTACACCGCCAGCAACAGCGGCAGCTGCCACAGCGGCTGGTTCTCCAAGCTCCACAGCTACAACCGCAACTGGCGCCTCGTCGCCAGGCAGGAGTACTCGGAGTAGCTCGCCGCGTCTCCCCCAGCTAGGGCAGAGCCGAAGTTACAAGAGGCGAGCCCCACGCCTGAGGCCACAGCGAAGGCGACTGCGCCCGGTGTGGCGGCAGGCGCCGGGGCCGGGAGCCGCTGAAATTCCAGCGGCTTCCAGCCCCGATGACAGTGTCCCCGACGGGATTCGAACCCGTGGAGGAGGGGTGCCCTAAACCTGCGACGGCGCACGCCTTTCGAGCAATCGCGTGTGAACCCGGTCTGCACCTGGTGGAGCGGGTGTTGCCGCACGTGCCCTACCGTCAGTGGACGCAGTCCTTTCCGCACCGGGTACGGTGGATGCTGCTCAAGGACGTGGGACTGCTCTCTGACGTCCTCACCGTCTTCCTGCGTGCTGTGTTCGCCCTGCTGTACGTCGCCATGCGCGTCGGGCTCCAGGGTCGGGACTACACCGCCCTGGAGGCGGCCGAGGTCCTCCGTGCCCACGTCCTGGATGAGCCAGCCTGCCCCAAGCCGGCCCCCTAACACCACCTACGATTCACCTGGGCTGAACGGGGTAACCCAAATTGGACCTCACCTCATCGAACTCGCGCATAGTGTGCTCAAGCACATCATCCAGCTCCTGGATGTGCTCTTGGAGATCATAAAGGCGGTGCCTATCCTCCAGCCCGTGGGGTGAATGCGGATCTTCCGCAATTCTGGCGTCAACCTGTGAGAGCAACGCAGCGAGCCTGTCACGATCCGACCGCAGGCGTTGTACATCGAGTGAGATCATGGTGTAGCGCACGCGAAGCTCATGCTCCTTGACGTCCTCGACCACCTCGGCCGGCACGTTCTCACCAAGGTACTTGCCGGCGTGTACAAGGAATTCTGACAGCTTGTACATATAGAAGCGTTGCCGGGCGACGCTCCACATTTCCTGCCTGAGTTCGGGGTGCGGGCCGTATGCCTGCTCCTCGTCGCCCCACCAATCCTCCTTCGCATCGTCGGTGACGAAGATGATGGGGCACTGCTTCTCTGTCGCGCGGCCCAACATCTTGAACCAGATGAGCGCGTCGCCTGCAGCGAGGCCTTCATTCTTCTTGCTCTCGTAGTCCTTGAAGCCAGGCGGAACCTTCTTCTCGGCGCGGACCTTTGCTTCCTTTAGCTTGTTGCTTCGCACCTCCTCGGAGTAAGGCTCGTCGAGCCGCCCATGAAGGAGGGACGCGAGCTCCATGCTCTCTGCATCGTCCAGCGAGACACGGCGGCTGTTGTCTCGCGCCTGCTCGACTTGTTTGATGAGCTGGTCAATACCTTGCGTCAAAGTCTCGGCATCGAGAAACGCGTGCTCGCGAAGGTGGTGCGCTCGTAGTGGTTCCTTGGCTTTTTTAAGCCCATCGAGGATATCCTTAAGGCTATCCACCAAGTTAGAGGCCACCTTGAGCTTGTTCCGCTGGTATTCGGCTGCGATCTCATAGGGAATCCAGAGCCGGTCACCCAGCCTCTTGAACTTGTCGAGGATGGCTCTCCGGGTCTTCTTGTTCCGTCGGTGGATGTGGAGCAGGACGTTCGTGTCGAAAACGAACGTGGCCGTCTTCCAGAGGTCGTCGAACTCCTCCGGGGTCGGACGGTAGTAGCCGGGGAATAGCTCCTTCATGGCGCCCACATTAGCCTAGGCAGGTCGCGCTGTTACCGGCTAACGCCTTGATCTCACACCGGATCGTTCCCCCTCTTCGTCCCGTCTCGTCCCGTTCAATTCCCCGCTGGAGGGTCACACTGGGGCACATGCGATTCAGCCCCCGTCTCACCGGCTGCCCCGACACGGCCCGCTCGGACCGCTGAAGCGCGCCGGGACGCCAGAAACGGTCGCAGCTCCCAGCTGCCTGGATACGGGGCGAGCCCAGCGGCCATGTCCGACGCGCGCTCCACGGGCCCAGCAGGCCTGCTGGGACGCGCGCTTTCTCCAGGGGCCCAGCTTCACCTGCCGACGCTCGTGTGTGCCCTGGCAAGGTGTGGCTGGGGAGAGTCAGGATGGCACCTGCCAACAGGCGACCTGCTCTGAATACGATGCGTACAGCTACGATCCGCCGCGGACGTTCATCGTGGACTGCATGCTGTGCGTCACTCCTGAAGAGGCTCCCGCGGTCGCTGTCACCATCGCCGAGAGGAAGCGGCAGAAGTGGACCCGATATGGGCTCGTGCCCGGCAGCGAATCCAGCCTCCTATCGCGCACGTTGACGTGCACGGTTGAGCTTCGAGGCCCAGCCCTCGATGGTCGCGATCGCCATCTCCTCCTGGTCCGGAGTCACCGCCGCCCGGAAGCGCTCGCCCGCGGCCAGGACCTTGTCGAGGAGCGGCCTCTCCTCCGGCGAAGGCGGTCGCCCCGCCCAACGGTGTATGCGGTCCCCCGCTCGATACATCGAGCCATGCTCGAGGAAGTTGCGACGCGCCTCCGCCAGCGAGTAGTCACCGTTGGGTCCGCCTCGCACGACCTCCGCGTCCGCATCGTCCTGAGCGTTGTCCTCCCACCAGCACACGTCGCAGACCTCGGACTCGCCGCGCTCGGCGAGCGTGGGCAGACGGCAGCAGGAGCAGAGGTGCTTGGAAGGCATCGTGGGCCAAGTCTACCACTGCGGCGGCGAGGCGAGCCCCGGCCACCAGGAGCCGGCCCCCTCCGTCACGCACGTCATCACCGCCGCCACCGGCACCGATGTCGCCAGCGCGCTCAAGGCCGCGATGCAGGCGAAGCCCCCCTTGCAGGGAGATCTACATCCGCAACTCCCGCGATGGTGTCGTCTCCGGCCGGAGAGGTGCAGCGGCACCGTCGTCAGCGCTGCGGGAAGTGTCTTCGAGGAAGCACCCGTTCCATCCAGCCCTTTGCCTGGGCACCCGATGGAAACAGCATCGCTGCCTGCAATGAATGCTGCAGCCCGCAGAATTCAGAACGTCTACCTGCTCTTGCTGCTGCTCCATACCTTGGCGGCTTCATTCATCTGGGGCATCAACACGCTCTTTCTGCTCGATGCTGGCTTGAGCAATACAGAGGCGTTCGCGGCGAACGCTTTCTTCACCGCCGGCATGGTGATCTTCGAGGTGCCGACGGGCGTGGTGGCCGACACGCGTGGCCGAAGAACGTCGTACCTGCTGGGCACCCTCACGCTCACCCTCTCCACCCTGCTCTATCTCTTCATGTGGCACGTCTCTGCGCCCTTCTGGGCCTGGGCCCTCACGTCTGCGCTTCTCGGGCTCGGCTTTACGTTCTTCTCCGGAGCGGTCGAGGCGTGGCTGGTGGATGCGCTGACGTTCAGCGGATACTTCCAAGAAGGAGAGGAGCTCGAGTCGGTCCTGGCCAAAGGCAAGGTCGTCGAAGGCATTGCCATGCTCTGCGGCTCCGTCGCCGGAGGTGTCATCGCACAGGCGACCCACCTGGGAGTGCCCTACCTCCTGCGCGCACTCGTGCTCGCCCTCTCCTTCGGACTCGCCTTCACGTTGATGCGAGACCTGGGTTTCACCCCGAGCCGTGGCAAACGCCCCATGGACGAGATCAAGAGTGTCCTGCGGGGCTCCATCGAGCACGGGTTCGCCAACCCCCCAGTGCGATGGATCATGTTGGCGGCGCCCTTCACGAGCGGGGTCACCCTCTATGCGTTCTATGCCATGCAGCCCTACTTGTTGCAGCTGTATGGCAACGAACGGGCCTACGCGATTGCTGGCCTCGCGGCGGCAGTCACGGCCGGAGCGCAGATCGCCGGTGGACTGCTCGTGCCGTACATCGGGCGCATGTTCCACCGGCGCACGTCCGTCCTGCTGGCGGGGACGCTGCTGAGCACCCTGGTCCTGGCGATGATCTGGCTCCTGCCTCACTTCTGGATCGCCATCGCCCTTCTGGTGCTGTGGGCGTTGATGTTCGCCACCCTCACGCCCGTGCGCCAGGCGTATCTGCATGGCCTCATCGCCTCCAAGGAACGCGCCACGGTGGTGTCGTTCGACTCGCTGATGGGATCGAGTGGCGCGGTCGGAATCCAGCCCCTCCTTGGAAGGGCTGCCGACGCATGGAGCTACCCGGTCTCCTTCGGCCTCAGCGCAGCACTTCAGGCCCTGGCGATTCCGTTCGTGTGGCTGGCCCGCCGCGAGCGAGCGGCGTCCGACACGATCATCGGCTCTTCGGCGGAAGTGAGCACGGGAGAAGTCCAGAAGAGGAAGAGCTGACCCGCTTGTCGGACAGCCCTACCGTTTAGATGACCCGCTGGACTTCCTCACGGCGGCAGCCGCGGCGCCTACCCTCCGGCGATAGCGGGGATGATGGTGATGTGGTCCTGGTCGCTCACTGGCGTCTCCAGAGCCTGGAGGAAGCGGATGTCCTCGTCGTTGTGGAAGATGTTCACGTAGCGGCGCACAGCCCCCTTGTCGTCGAGCAAGCGGGTGCCAAGGCCCGGGAAGCGCTGATCCAGCTCCCGGAGCACCTCCCCGACCGTCGTCCCCGTGGTCATCACCTCGTCCACGTTGCGCGTGAAGCCGCGCAGGGGTGTGGGAATGCGGACCTTTGCCATCGCACCGCCAGGTTGAGAGCCAAGAAGATCATCTCAGAGCCCGGCAGGGATGCGCTACCACCCTCACGGTCCGGGCGCGCCGACGCACGCACGCCAGGGCGCTCTCGAGCCTCTCCGGATCCAGCCCACTCCTCAGCCCGCTCGCCCGAAAACAGCCGTTGACCATGGCCAGACGTGCAGCCCCCGGCTACGCTCGCCCCACTGCATTCCGCAGTCCCCTCGCCCACTAGGGTGGATGCTACAGGTGCGTGTCAATGCCCTCCTCCTCGGATCATGCCTTGAACTCCCTTGGGAGCCGACAGATCCAGAATGTGGGAATCATTGGCGGGGGGGTGATGGGGTGCGGCATCGCGCTCGAGTTCGCGCTCGCTGGCCGCACGGTGACACTCTTCAACACGCGGCCGGAGACGAGCCAGCGGGTGCACGGGCGCATCGAGCGGGACCTGACCTTGCTGCTGGAGTCCGGGCTCGTGACCGCGGCGCAAGCCTCTGCGGCGCTCGCCCGCCTCCGGCGCACCACCGTTCTGGCCGAGGCGATCTCGGGCCAGGACTACCTCTCGGAGAACGTGCCGGAGGATCTGGCACTCAAGCAGCAGGTGTTCCAGGAGATGGATCGGCTCGCGCCGCCGGATGTGCTGCTGACCTCGAACACCTCGGCGCTGAGCGTGACAGCGCTCGCGCTCCGCTGCACGCACCCTGAGCGCGTCCTCTCCGTGCACTACTACCAGCCCGCGCACCTCATCCCGCTGGTGGATGTCATCCCTGGCGAGCGGACAGCGCCAGAGGCACTCCAGGCCGCCCGGCGGCTGATGGAGGCGCTGGGCAAGGAGCCGGTGGTGTTCGCGCGTGACGTACCCGGCTCCGTGGGGCCGCGGTTGCAGGCGGCCCTGGTGGGCGAAGCGCTCCGGATAGTACAGGAGGGAGTGGCCACTCCGGAGATGGTGGATCGCATCCTCACCCAGTCTGTGGGCAGGCGTCTGGGCGTCACGGGCATCTTCGAGCGGCTGGACCTGGCGGGGCTGGACACAGTGGTGGCCATCCTCCGCGGCGCGGGGCGCCCGGTGCCCTCCCTCCTCGCGGAGAAGATGGAGCGGGGTGAGCTGGGACTGAAGTCCGGCCGGGGCTTCTATGTGTGGACGCCTGAAGCCATCGCCGCCTTCGAGGAGCGGGTGGCCCGGCACCTCAGCGAGCAGCTCCGGAAGGATCGGGCCCGCGGCCAGCTGCCCACTCCCCCCGCTGAGGAGGAGCCGTGAGGGACCGCATCGTGCTCCTGGAGCCCTCGCTCCTCACCGACTTCATCGGCGATTCGGTGCGTGAGTACGAGGCGTGCACGCCACAGCTCCCGCCGCGCTGCTGGGCTGTCCTGGTGGGGCGCTTCGTGGAGGACGCGATGCGGGTGGAGCACGTCCGCTACGCGCGCAACATCCGTGAGCTGGATGCGGGAGTGCTCCAGGAGTTCGATGATTCCATCGTGCCCTGCTTCGGCACGGCCTACTGCAACAAGCGCCGGGGCTTCTGGTGTGACCCGAAGGATCTGCTGCGCATCACCCGCGAGGCACAGGCCGAGGGCATGGAGGTGCTTGGCTCCATCCACCTGCATCCGGACTGGCACCGCATCGGTCCACCCCAGGAGCGCAAGCTCCGGGTGAGCCAGGATCCTACGCCCATGGATCGGCACATCTTCCAAAACACGGGCTGGCCGCTGAACATCATCCTGTACCTGGAGCGACGCGGCGGGGTGCTCTACCACTCTCTGGGCGCCTGGGCACCGCCGCCGGACTCAGAGCCTGAACGCGGCTGCGAGCCGCTCACCCTGCGCTTCTCCATTCCAAGGTCTTGACCCGCCCATTCCGGTGGCTGTGCGGACTCGGAATTCTCGGCCGGGCCAGCCTGGTACGTGGTGCTCAAAGGTGAAGAGAGAAGTGTTCAGCTTGGGTGGAGCCTGGTGCCGGCGGTGGTGGCCACGCGCACGCTCGTGCCCGAAGAGAAGGTGGCGGCCGACGCGATGGCTCAGCGAGCACTGCCGGCGAACGCAGGGCTGCTCTCCGCTGTCCTCACCCTGCTCTTGCGCGGTGTTCGCCCTGCAGCTTCGGAGGGCACGGCGTCAGGCGTTCGAGCCGTTGTGCTATGCGCTGGCCACCCAGGAGAAACGGATGACCGAGGAAGTGACCGTGCGGCGCGTTGACGCCAACGAGGCCACCGCCTGCGTGGAGGCACTGGCCGACGTGCTGATCGATTGCGTCGAGGGCGGCGCGTCGGTGAGCTTCATGCTGCCTTTGCCGCGCGAGAAGGCCCGCGCCTGGTTCATGACAGAACCATGACAGAGACATGGAGCTCCCATGGCCTTCGAGCTTCCCCGACTCTGTAGGTTGAGCCTCGTCGTTGCCCTGCCCCTGGTGCACCCCCTTCCTGGAGCACGCAATGCGTGTCATCACCCCTGCCCTCCTCGTGGCAGCTGTCACAGAGCTCTCGAGAGGTTCCAAGCTTGTCCGGGCGAGGGAGGTGGTCGCCTGGTGTGACCGGAACGCCGTGGACTCCCAAGGAGACGGGCGCCACAGCCAGGCGCTCTGGGATGCAGACTGCGAGGAGGCGCGCGGACAGCGACGGCTCCTGAAGTTCAAGAGCGGGGAGTGCAAGCAATCTCGGGTGGGATGGGCGCTCATCGCTCACGGCGCCAGAGCGCGCGAAGCCGCAGCGCGACTGGGCTGGCACGAGCAGCGCTGGAACGGAGAGACCTGGGACTGGCTCGAGGTGCCCACCCCCAGCGCTGTGCCCAGGGTGGGTGAGGCCGAGCTCAGCAACTCCACGGCGTAGGGCCGCGAGGTTGGAAGTCATCCGAGACACACGGAGGATGCGCAGGACGTTGTCCGGCAGGCGCGGGCCGGGCTGAGCACTGCAGGGGCCCCGGTCGCCTCGCCCGAGCTCTCGGTGAGCCCTCTTCCTGGGGCTCGGTCGCGGGGGCGCAGAAGGTGCTGAGCACAGGATCCCGCCGATGCTGCGCAGGTCGGCGGGATCCGTTGCGCACCCAGCCCGTGCTCTAGCGCGAGCCCTCGCCCTGCTTCACCTTGCGCCAGGCGCTCATCGCGAAGCTCAGCTCTTCGGCGCTCCAGTCGTTGGCAGAGGCGTCGTCGAGCAACCTCATGCCCAGGTCCTCCATCAGGTGGGCCTGCTGCTCGGGGTTGAGCTCCTCGAAGGACTTGCCCTCGGCGACGGCCCCGCGCCAGTCATAGGCGCCGCTGCGCGATCCCGACTCGCGGCTGGCCTGCACCTGGGCCAGCAGCGCGCGGTGGATGTAGTCCCCGCCGCCATTCTGGTTCTGCCACACGTGGCCTACCTCATGGAGGAGCGTCTCCAGGCCCGCGGCGGTGAACGAGCCGTCCCGGTTGAACTGGGCCTCCTTGTTCCACTTGGTGGGCATGTAGATGGTGTTGCCCACCACATGCGGTGCCATGCGCGTCCAGTCCGTGGAGCCGCCCCGCTTGAGGCGGATCGCCGAGTAGTCGACCGAGTCCCCGTAGACCTGCTTCAGGAGCTTGATCTCTGAGTCGCTGAGCCCTCGGGCGGGCGCCTCGGCGAAGGCCAGGGTGAGCACCGTGTCGACCGTGCCCTGGACACCGCGCGCGAACACGTCCACCGCGCCGCCCGCCAGCCGGATCCCCGCATCCTTGACGCCCTTGCCGAGACTCCCCACGGCAGCGCCCCACTCGCCCTTGGCGGCCTGCTTGACGGCCTTCTCTGCCCCCCGGAGGAACGCCACCGGTACCTCGGAGGCGGTGCGGAGCACGTCCCGGACGATGCCGCTGCCCGTATCAAGCGTCGTCCGCGTCGCGTCGAAGGCGCGCGCCGTGAGCGAGCGCGCGGGCTTGGCGAGCGGCCCCATCAACGCGGTGCCGCTGTTGGCCAGGCGCTGGGCCGAGTTGACCACGCCACCCAGGACGCGCATGGGCGCCTGGAGGAAGGCCTTGTCGGCGCCACGCGCGAGCGACTGGAAGGCGTCAGCCACCTTGCCTCTGACGAGGTTGGAGACAAAGCCCGTCACGCCCTCGGACACGCCGGTGATGAAGGACTTCACGCCGCCGGCCACACCCTTGGCCACGGAGACGACGGCCTTGCCCGCCTCCTTCACACTGTTGACGACGGCCTTGCCCGCCTTCTTGACGGTGTCCACGGCGCCCTGGGCCACCTTCTTGATGCCGTTGCCCAGCTTCTTCATCGCGTTGCGGAAGCGCCTCTTCCGGAACTCGACCTCGATGGCCTGGCCATTGAGCTGGATGATGCCCTTGTCGTTCTCCGCGCGGAGCTCCTTCACCTGGGCCGGGGTCAGCTTCTCTCCGTTGAGGGTGCGCCGGAACAGCTCGCCCTCATCGCCCTGCGTGTCCTGCGTGTTGAGCTGCGTGTCGAGGTGATGGCCCGCTTCCTCCACATAGGTGGATGCCGCGAGCGAGGGATTGTCCTGGAGCGCGCGGTTGAGGAGCACCGTGCCGGAGCCGGCGTCATACGCGCCGTAGCCTTCCCCGAGGACTTCGGGCTCCACCCACTTCACCGGCGGCAGCCACTCGAAGTCTCCCGAGAGCGCCTGCTGCCGGTACTGCTCGGCCTTGGTGGAGTCATAGCCCTCGCCAAAGATGCCGCGCAGCTTCTCGTGGAACTGCTTCTTGTCCGTGGCGAGCGCGCCGAACTGCTGCCGGAACAGCGACTGGACGTCCCCCTCCTTCGAGGCCTTGGAGGCCTTGCTCTCGAAGCCATCCCGGGGAGCCGGGCGGGCGGACGGCTTCGCTTGTGTCGGAGTGGCGGGGAGCTGATGGCCGGAGGTCCGCTGTGGGAGCGGGGCGGGAGCTGAAGGGTTGTGCCGAGTGATGGAGGTCATGGGTCTTCTCTGCAAGAGGTAGGATAGGGTCCTCCCCCATGCGACCTCTGTGCCACCGGTCACCACCTGGGCGCACCACTGCGCCTTGAGTCATTTCAAGTACTTCCCCACTGGGGAGCACCCCTGCGTGGTAATCGCAGAGACCAGTCCCTGGCAACTGTTCGGATCAGCCCAGGGGATTCTGGTCACAGGGGTTACCAGGGATGAACCCTCAAGATGCGCTCGCCGTCGTCCTGAGCTCGCGGGGCGGCGGGGCGTGAAGCTGCATGGGTGCGCCTGAGAGCGGATGCGCGAACACGAGCCACTCGGCATGCAGCAGGTAGCCGCCGTCGCCGGGCAGACCGGGGTGATCGGCTCGGGGCAGGCCGCCCGCGACAAACAGCGGATCCCCCACGAGCGGATGGCCGATGAAGGCCAGGTGGATTCGAATCTGCTCTGGACGTCCCGTGTGGATGTCAACCTCGAACAGGGTCTGCATCGGGCGCCGCTCCAGCACCCGGGCCGTGCTCCGGGAGGGCTTGCCCTCCTTGCTCGCGCCGTGCACCGCTCCCAAGAGCGGGTGAGGCACCAGTCCGATGGCGGCGGAGATGTCGTAGCGCTCCTGCTCGGCCCGGCCGCTTGAGAGCGCGCGGTACCGCTTCTCCATGGTGCCCTCGCTCCAGCTCTTGCCCAGCCCGGAAGCCGCAGCCCGCGTGCGCGCGAAGAGCACCAGGCCCGACGTCGCACGACCCAGGCGATGCATGGGGACCGCCTCCGGCCACCGGGCCCGCACGAGGTGGAGCAGGGTGTTCTTCAGGAAGCCGCCCGAGGGAAGGGTGGGCAACCCACTCGGCTTGATGACCGCGAGGATCGCCGCATCCTCGTACACGAGCTCGTAGCTTCGGGGCGCGTCGGCCTCCTCCCACGGCGGGCGGTGCCAGCAGAGGAGCTGGCCTGCTCGCAGCAGCTCGGTGCCGCTCGCGGTGACTCCATCGAGCAGCACCTCGCCCCGTACGAAGCGCGCCTTCCACTCCTGCTCGGAAGAGTGGCGGTACTTGTCAGTCAGGTATGCGAGCGCGCTCTTGCCCGGTCGGGCCGCGAGCTGTTCTCGGTAGACGTAGCCATCGTTGAGCGACACCGGCCCAGCCTAGCTGATGCGAACGGCCCGAGGCGTCCGCCGCGGCGGAATCGGTGAAGCCGGCCGCCTGGGCCAGCTGGCCCAGGCCAGGAAGACCTCCGCCCTAAGTGGTACAGACCTGCCCCGCTCAATGCTCGACGATATGAGATCGTCTAGAGATATCTGCCTGGCACGTTCGAAATAGAAATAAATCCGGCACAATGAAGACTCGCCGCGCGCTCCGTCTTCTTCAGTGAAACACCGGAGTGAAACACTGAAGTGATACAGGGGGAGCCCTGTATGAACGATCTGCCGGATGCGTGCGGCGGATGGAGGGGTGGGCTGACTTGAGGTACCCATGCACCGCAGTGAACACGCCAAGGGCATCGTCCTCGCCGAGCTGGGAAAGGAGGTGGCGGTGAAGACTTGGGCTCAATGCTGGCTGCTGATGGGGGCGGTGCTGTTCTGGGCGTCCGGTTGCATGGACTTCTCAGAGGCTCAGGAGGGATTCTGTCAGCGCAGTCCCGTGCGCTGTGGCTGGGAGACCCCACCGCCTCCCCCGGACTCTCCGGACAGCCCAGCTCCCATTCCCCAGCCCCCACCCGACAACGCAGCTCCCGTCGTTACCGGGAGTTCGCAGTCCGCCACCCAGGTGATGGCCTCCGAGATTGTCACCTTCAACGTCACGGCCCAGGATGCGGAGACGCGCGAGCTCACCTTCACTTGGAAGGCCTCCACCGGCACTCTCGGGACCCCATCGAACACGGGCACCAGCAGCTCAGTGATGTGGACAGCCCCCCTATGCGTACCAGGAGGCTCTCCCGTCACGATCACCGTCACGATCAGTGATGGTGGCGCGCACTCCATCTCTGAATCTTTTAAGCTCACAGCCAATCCCTGCCCAGTGCCTACCGTCGCCGGCGGCTCGCAACATTCACTGGCGCTGCGGAGTGATGGCACTGTCTGGGCTTGGGGCAGAAACGAGGTCGGCCAGCTCGGCGATGGGATGGACACCGACCGCCCCACTCCTGTGCAAGTAACGGGGCTGACGGCCGTCACCGCCCTTGCCGCAGGCTCTGCCCACGCGCTGGCACTCCGCAGCGATGGCACCGTCTGGGCTTGGGGCAGCAACTGGCACGGCAAGCTTGGCGATGGGACAACCACCGACCGCTCCACTCCCGTGCAGGTGACAGGGCTGGTCGGCGTCACCGCTATTGCCGCAAACTCCGACCACTCGCTGGCGCTCCTCAACGATGGCACCGTCTGGGCCTGGGGCTACAACGGCTATGGTCAGCATGGCGATGGGACAACCACCTCCCACTTCACTCCCGTGCAGGTGACAGGGCTGACGGGCGTCACCGTTCTTGCCGCAGGCTCTGCCCACGCGCTGGCTCTCCGCAGCGATGGCACCGTCTGGGCTTGGGGCGGCAACTTCGAAGGCCAGTTGGGCGATGGGACAACCACCACCCGCTCCACTCCCGTGCAAGTGATGGGGCTGACCGGCGTCACCGCTCTCGCCGCAAACCTACACTCGCTGGCGCTCCGCAACGATGGCACCGTCTGGGCTTGGGGCGGCAACTGGAAAGGCCAGCTGGGCGATGGGACGACCACCGGCCGCTCCACTCCCGTGCAAGTGATGGGGCTGACGGCCGTCACCGCTCTTGCCGCAGGTTCGCGCCACTCGCTGGCTCTCCGCAATGATGGCACCGTCTGGGCCTGGGGCTACAACGACTACGGCCAGCTCGGCGATGGGACAATTTCCTCCCGCTCCACTCCTGCGCAGGCGACGGGGCTGACCGCCGCCACTGCTCTTGCCGCAGGCTCCGATCACTCGCTGGCGCTCCGCGGCGATGGCACCGTCAGGGCTTGGGGCAGCAACGGCTATGGTCAGCTTGGCAATGGAAGAAGAATAGAATACAGCCCGAGTCCCATCCAGCTGTCCGCGCTAACGAGCATCACCACTCTTGCCGCAGACACCTCCCACTCGCTGGCGCTCCGCAACGATGGCACCGTCTGGGCTTGGGGCAGCAACTCCTAC
>Ga0190275_10000662_pt1 | contig 28215 bp, 22 predicted proteins | sample Popmic550T_FD_133745 | JGI IMG/M metagenome (GOLD analysis project Ga0190275, IMG submission 133745) | Populus adjacent soil microbial communities from riparian zone of Yellowstone River, Montana, USA - 550 T | ecosystem: Environmental > Terrestrial > Soil > Riparian zone > Trees stand | place...
GGAGACGATCGCCGAGGCGCTGATCGGCCTCGGCAGCGAGCGCGCCCTGGTCGTCGCCGCCGAGGACGGCCTCGACGAGCTCGCGCTCTCCGCCCGCACGCGGGTGATCGAGGTCACCGACGGCCGCACCTCGGAGTGGTTCGTCGAGCCCGGCCAGTTCGGACTGGCGCCGGCCGACCTGGGTAGCGTCGCCGGGGGCACCCCCGAGGAAAACGCCGAGGTCACCCGCCGGGTGCTTGCCGGGGAGCCGGGGCCGCACCGGGACCTGGTCCTGCTCAACGCCGCCGCGGCGATTTACGTCGGCGGCCTCGCCGCTGATCTCGAGCAGGGCGTCGCCAAGGCCACCGAAGCCGTCGACTCTGGCGCGGCTGCCGAGGTGCTGGAGCGCCTGATCGCCGCAACGGCAGCGCCGTCCGTCTAGGCTCTGGAGCTTCAAGTGGGAATGATGGACCAGCTCATTGCAGGGGCCCGGGAAGGGGTCGAGGCTCGCCGTCGCGAGCTTCCTCAGGCCGATCTCGAAGCGCGCCTCGGCACCCAGGTCGAGGGGCGCCCCTTCAACGAGGCGCTGGTCCGACCCGGCCTCTCGTTGATCGCCGAGTTCAAGCGCCGCTCTCCTAGCGCCGGGGCGCTCGCCTCGGACTCGATCGACCTGGCGGCTCAGGTGTCTGCCTACGAGCGCGGTGGCGCGGCGGCGCTCTCGGTGCTGACCGACGAGCGCCACTTCGGCGGCTCGCTGGCGGATCTGCGCGCCGCCCGCGCCGCCTGTGACCTACCGATCATCCGCAAGGACTTCATCGTCGATCCCTACCAGCTCTACGAGGCGGCGGTGAACGGCGCCGACGCGGTGCTGCTGATCGTCGCCGCGCTCAGCGACGGCGACCTGCGCGCCCTGCGTCAAGAGGCGCGGGCTATCGATCTCGACTGCCTGGTCGAGGTGCACGACGCCGAGGAACTGGAGCGGGCGCTGGAGGCTGGGGCTGAGGTGATCGGGATCAACAACCGCAACCTCGACGACATGAGCATCGACATCGCCACCACCTTCGAGCTGATGCCCGACGTGCCGGCGGGCAAGACGGTCGTCGCCGAGAGCGGCATCTCCGGGCGCGGAGAGCTTGAAGAGCTGGACCGGGTCGGCGTCGACGCCGTACTGATCGGCACCACGCTGATGTCGGCTTCAGATCCCGAGGCGGCGGTCAGGGAGCTGACCGGCGGCGACGAAGCCACCCGGGAACACCTGGTCTGACCGCGCCGCGCTCGCGAATTTAGAAAAAATTTCAAGAGCGCTTAGGCGGAGGTGATCCCCTTAAGGGACTCTTCTCTCATGTCAAAGCTCAAACAAAACTTCCGCAGTCCTTTCTTCTCGGCCCTTCTCGGCGGCCTTGTCGTCGCCGTTCTCGGCCTGATCGCCATCGGCGCCGGCCTGGTCAAGTCCGATGGCGATACCACGACGACCGTGACCGCGCCCCTCTCGACTCCGGTCGATGACGCGAGCTCAGATTCGGGCAACGGCAACATCGTCAACCAGATCTACAAGGCCGACGGCGACGGCGTCGCCTTCATCGAAGCCGACATCGCCCAGCAGGCAGCGCCCGAAAGCTTCAGCCCCTTCGGCGAACCGCAGCCCGAAGAAGGCAGCGCCACCGGCTCGGGCTTCGTGATCGACAAGGAGGGTCACGTGATCACCAACAACCACGTGGTCGAAGGCGCGAACACGGTCTCGGTCAAACTCGGCGACTCCGATGAGAGCTTCGAAGCCGAGGTGGTAGGCAGCGACCCCGGCACGGATATCGCCCTGCTCAAGGTCGACGCGCCCGCCAAGGAATTCCACCCGCTGCAGCTGGGCCGCTCCGCCGACCTTGAAGTTGGCGACCCGGTAGTGGCGATCGGCAACCCCTTCGGGCTCGACCGCACCGTCACCAGCGGCATCGTCTCGGCGCTGCAGCGGAACATCCGGGCGCCGAACGGGTTCTCGATCTCCCAGGTGATCCAGACCGACGCGGCGATCAACCCCGGCAACTCCGGCGGGCCGTTGATCAACGCGGCCGGCGAGGTGATCGGGATCAACGCCCAGATCGCCACCGGGGGCGGCGGCGGCAACGTCGGCATCGGCTTCGCGATCCCTATCGACACCGTCCGCGCCAACCTCGAGCAGCTGAAGGAGACCGGCGAAGTCGAGCACGCCTTCATCGGGATCTCCGGCGGCACCGTCACCCCTGAGCTGGCGAAAGCCGTCAACCTGCCGGTCGAGGAAGGGGTGCTGGTGCAGGTGGTCGTCGAGGACGGCCCGGCTGACAAGGCGGGCCTCGAGGGCGGCAACACCTCGGCCGAGATCGACGGCCAGGAAGTCCAGCTTGGCGGCGACATCATCACCGAGGTCAACGGCAAGAAGGTCGCGAGCATGGACGAGATGATCGAACTGATCGACGGCTCGGAGCCGGGGGACAAGCTGGAGCTGACTGTCGTTCGCGACGGCGATGAGGAGACCGTCGAGATCACCTTGGGGACGCAGCCCGAAAGCAGCGAATAGGGGGTGGGGCTGGGCCTAAGGTCCAGCCCTTCCTTCGCGTACGCTGGGGTGGTGCGAGTCAAGTTCTGCGGGATCACCAACATCGACGATGCCGCCGAGGCCGTGCGCCTCGGCGCCTGGGCGATCGGGCTGATTCACTTTCATGGCAGCCCCAGGGACGTCGATCGCGGGGTCGCGGCTGAGATCGCGGCCGCCTTCCGGCGCAAGTGCGAGGTGGTGGGCGTGTTCGTCAATCCCACCCTCGACGAGGTTGCCCAGGCGGTCGAGAACGAGGGTCTGACGATGGTGCAGCTGAACGGCGCCGAGGGCGCCTCCTTCTGCGCCGAGGTGCAACGGCGCACGGGTCTGAAAGTGGCGAAGGGGGTCCACGTCGCCAGCGCCGCCGACGTCCACGGCGCCGAGGCCTTCCGCACCGACTTCCACCTCTTCGACCGCCGCGCCAAGGGTGCCTGGGGCGGAACCGGCGAGAGCTTCGACTGGGAGCTGCTGCGCGGTCATCGCTCCGAGGTGCCGGCCATCCTCGCCGGCGGCCTGCGTCCCGACAACGTCGCCGCCGCGATCGAGATCACCCGGCCCTATGCCGTCGACGTCGCCAGCGGAGTCGAGCTGGAGCCTGGGCGCAAGGACCACGCCGCGATGAGCGCCTTCTTCGCGGCCGCGAACCCCTTGGACGCCGAAGCCGCATGAGCGCCATCGAGGAGAGGTTCGGCCCTTACGGGGGCCGCTACGTACCGGAGACCTTGATCCCCGCGCTCGACGAGCTCAGTGCAGCCTGGGCGGAGGCGCGCGAGGACGCCGAGTTCATTGCGCGGCTCGAACTGCTGCGCCGCGACTTCATCGGCCGGCCGACGCCGCTCTACCACGCCGAGCGGCTCTCCGAGCGGGTCGGCTCCCGGGTCTACCTGAAGCGCGAGGACCTCGCCCACACCGGCGCCCACAAGATCAACAACGCCGTCGGCCAGGCGCTGCTGGCGGCGCGGATGGGCAAGCCGCGGGTGATCGCCGAGACCGGCGCCGGCCAGCACGGCGTCGCCACCGCGACGGCCTGCGCCCTGCTCGGTCTCGAGTGCGTCGTCTACATGGGGACCGAGGACATCCGCCGCCAGGCGCCCAACGTCGAGCGGATGAAGCTGCTGGGGGCCGAGGTGGCGCCGGTCGAGGCGGGGGCGCGGACCCTGAAGGAGGCCGTGAGCGCGGCGATCCGCGACTGGGTCGCCAACGCCGCCACCACCCACTACGTGATCGGCTCGGCGGTCGGGCCGGCGCCCTACCCGGCGCTGGTCCGCGACCTGCAGCGGGTGATCGGCGAAGAGGCGCGCGAGCAGGCGCTGGCGGCCGAGGACGCGCTGCCCGCGCGGGTGATCGCCTGCGTCGGCGGCGGCTCCAACGCGATCGGCATCTTCACCCCCTTCCTTGATGACGCCGAGGTGGGGCTGGTCGGCGTCGAGGCGGCGGGGGAGGGGCTCGACACCAAGCGCCACGGCGCCTCGCTGCAGGGCGGGGTCAAAGGCGTCCTCCACGGCTCGCTCTCCTCGGTGATCGCCGACGAGGAGGGGCAGATCCTCGAGGCCCACTCGATTTCCGCCGGCTTGGACTACCCCGGCGTCGGCCCCGAGCACGCGCAGCTGCGCGACAGCGGCCGCGCCACCTACGAGGCGGTCACCGACGACCAGGCGCTGGCGGCGTGGAGCGAGCTGGCGCGACTGGAGGGCATCATCCCGGCGCTGGAGTCCTCCCACGCGGTTGCCTGGCTGATGGAGAACCCGGGCGAGGAGGGCTTCGACGTGCTCTGCCTCTCGGGCAGGGGCGATAAGGACATGGCCGAGGCGACGTCTCGGCTGAAACCGCCTGGAGCGGTGATGCCGTGAGCATGGGAGGGGGCCGTCGGGGGAGTCTCGGCGGACAACAGCGGGGAGGGTCCGGCGAGACTCCCCCGACGGCCCGTGATGCGCCTGGGCAGGATCGGATTGCGGCGGCTTTCGCTTCGGCTAAAGCTGAAAAGCGCGCTGCCTTGATGCCTTACATGATGGCTGGGTATCCCGATCGGGAGACCGGCTTGGCGGTGGCGGCTGCGTATGTGGATGCCGGCGCCGATTTGATCGAGCTCGGAGTGCCGTTTTCGGATCCGCTGGCCGATGGTCCCACCATCCACGCTGCCGCGACCAAGGCGCTTGAAGAGGGCGCCACCCTCGCTACTGCGCTGGAGGTCTGCCGAGCGGTAGCTGACAGGGTGCCGGTGGTCTTCATGGCCTACGCCAACATGGTCCTCGCCCACGGCGGCTCGGGTGAGTTCGCGAAGATCGCGGTTGCCGCCGGTGCGGCCGGGGTGATCGTTCCCGACCTGCCCCTCGACGAGGCGGGCGAGGTGCGGGAGGCGTTCGATGCCGCCGGGCTGGCGCTGGTGCCGCTGCTGGCGCCGACGACGCCGGCGGAGCGGCGGAAGCGCATCTGTGAGGCGGCGCGCGGCTTTGTCTACGTCGTCTCCAGCGTCGGCACCACGGGCGAGCGGGCCGAGATTCCCGCCGCTCTGACCGAGCTGGTCGAGGCGACCAAGGCCGAGGCCGCCACCCCGGTCGCGGTTGGCTTCGGGATCGGCACTCCCGAGCAGGCCGCACAGGTCGGCGGGATCGCCGACGGGGTGATCATCGGCAGCCGCCTCGTCCGCGCCGCTGGCGAGGGCGATTCCCCGCGCGGAGCGGCTGACGCCGTCGCCGACTTTCTCAGCCAGACGCGCGTCGCCCTGGCTGGATAGGATTCCGCGCGATATGGGAATGGTCGTAACTCTCTTCCTCGCTCTCGCCGCCATGACGATCGGCTATGCCGTCTTCGGTCAAGGCGGCGGCGTCGCCGGCATGGTCTTCTTCACGGTGCTGCTGATCGGCGCCGCGATCAGGGTCCTGCAGAACACGATCTCCGGCTCCGACCTCCGCTAGCGCCGGTCGGCGACTACCTGGAGGTATTCCGGCTCGACCACGAGCGCGCGATCGCCGCCTACGCTCAGTTTCTCGAGCACTGCCTTCAGGTCGGCGGTGAGCGCTTGCTCGCCCTCGGGCCCGGCCTTCTCGTAGGCGGATTTGATCGGCCCGAAGTAGCTGCGGAAGAAGTCCAGATAATGGTCGGCGGACCGAAAGGCCTGGCGCGATTTCAGGCGCTTGGCCCGTAGGTTGGCGACGCCGTCGCCGAACAGGCCCCTCACGTGGTCCTCGGCCCCCCAGAGCACGGGCGGGACGAAACCCGGCGGCGGCCCGCCGGTGTGTTTGACGATGGTCGCGAAGAAGTCCTGCAGGCCCCCGTCCGGACACCAGCTGGCGACGCCGATGCGCCCGCCCGGCTTGGTCACCCGCAGCAGCTCGGCGGCGGCTTTCTCCTGATCGGGAGCGAACATCACCCCGAAGGTGGACATCGTCACGTCGAAGCTGGCGTCCTCGAAAGGCAGGTTCTGGGCGTCGGCCTCGACGAACTCGATCTCCAGCCGCTCCGCCGCCGCCCGCTCACGGGCGCGCTCCAGAAGCGCCGGCACGAAGTCGGACCCGACCGTGTTTCCCCAGGCGCGGCGGGCCGCCGCGATCGCGCCGTTGCCGCTGCCGCAGGCTACGTCGAGCACCCGCTCGTCGGGGACGATGTCGAGCGCTTCAGCGAGGTCGTCGCTGACGCTGTAGACCAGTCCGGCGACCATCGCGAAGTCCCCCTCCGACCAGATCGCTTGCTGGCTTTGGGTCGCTGCCTGGAAGTCGGGTGCGTCGTTCATCTCTCCTCCTCGCTCGGGTCCCCCGAACCTACCTTCTGGCTCGCGCTGTAGACAGGGCTCGGAGTTCTAAGCTGAGGCGATGCGAATCGGAGTCCTCACCGGCGGCGGCGACTGCCCCGGCCTCAACGCGGTGATCCGCGCCGTCGTGCGCAAGGGGGTCGGCGCCTACGGGCACGAGTTCGTCGGCTACCGCGACGGCTGGCGCGGACCGCTGGAGGGCGACAGCCGGCCGCTCGGGGTGCCGGAGGTGCGGGGGATCCTGCCCCGCGGCGGCACCATCCTCGGCTCCTCGCGCACCAACCCCTTCAAGGAGGAGGGCGGCCCGCAGCGGGTCGCCGACAGCCTCGCCGCGGCGGGGGTCGACGGCCTGATCGCGATCGGCGGCGAGGACACCCTCGGAGCGGCCTCGCGCCTCCACGCCGAGGCCGGGATCCCGATCGTCGGCGTGCCGAAGACGATCGACAACGACCTCGGTGCCACCGACTACACCTTCGGCTTCGACACCGCGGTCAACATCGCGATGGAGGCGATCGATCGCCTCCACACCACCGCCGACAGCCATCACCGGGTGCTGATCGTCGAGGTGATGGGCCGCCACGCGGGCTGGATCGCCTTCCACGCCGGGCTCGCCGGCGGCGCCAACGTGATCCTCATCCCCGAGCAGCAGTTCGACGTCGAGAAGGTCTGCGAGCTGGTCGGGCGCCGCTTCGAGAGCCAGTTCGCCCCGATCCTCGTCGTCGCCGAGGGGGCCGAGCCGGTGGGCGGCATGCCCGACCGCGACGAAGCCCCGGTCGACGCCTTCGGCCACGTGCGCCTCGGCGGCATCGCCCACTGGCTGGAGGGGGAGATCGAGCGGCGGACCGGCAAGGAGGCGCGGGCGACCGTCCTCGGACACGTCCAGCGCGGTGGCACCCCGACGGCGTTCGACCGCGTGCTGGCGACCCGCTTCGGCCTCCACGCAATCGACGCCGCCCACAACGGGCAGTGGGGGACGATGGCGGCCCTGCGAGGGACCGCGATCGAGCTGGTGTCCCTGAGCGAGGCGACGGCGGAGCTGAAGACGGTGCCGCGGGAGCTCTACGAGGAGGCCGAGGTCTTCTTTGGCTAGGAGGGGGCGGGTGCTCCTGCCGCTCCTGGTCGCGGCTATCGCATTGGGCGCGAGCGGCTGCGGCGAAGAGGGGGCAGAGGAGGGCGCGACGCTGAACGTCTACGTCAGCGCGCCGCTGCAGGGGGCCGAAGGGCAGCAGGGCCGGCAACTCTGCGACGAAGCCCGCGAGCAAGCGGCGAAGGGGAGGGGAGACGAAGACTTCGAGCTGCGAGTGATCTGCCTCGACGCCTCCGGGCCCGAGGGCGACTGGACGCTGGCAAAAGTCGGCAGTAATGCGCGAAAGGCGACGGAGGACTCCGCCTCCATCGCCTACATAGGCGAGCCCACCCGGGCAGCACGAAAGCAGTCCCAGCCGATCATCGAAGCAGCCGAAATCGCCGCCATGGGCAGCCGCAACGGCAAAGAAGCCATCAAAGCGATTACCGCAGTGCTGGAAGAGGACGACTCGGACGACCCCCGAGCGACCGTCTTCGACGCGATCGAAGGCTGATGGGAGGGGAGAGCCCGCGGATCTCGGTAGTGGTCCCGACCCGCGAAAGGCCGGAGTTGCTGCAGCGCTGCCTGGAGGCGCTGGAGAAGCAAACGGTGCCGGTGGAAATCGTCGTGGTCGAAGACAGCGAGGGCCGAGGACCGGCCTGGGCGCGCAACGAGGGAGTGCGGCGGGCAAGGGGAGAGATCATCTGTTTCACCGACGACGACTGCGCCCCGTTTCCAGGCTGGGCAGAGGCCCTCGCCCGGCCGATCTTCGCGGGCGAAGCGCAAGCCACGGCCGGCCCAACCCATGTAGCGGCCGGAGCCACCCCAGCCGACCTGGCCTGGGAGGCGATAGTCAGTTACCTCCAAGAACAAGCGAACAAGCCAGGCACGTCATCCCCCGGCTTCGCCGCCACCGCCAACCTCGCCTGCTCCCGCGAGCTCATGGAACAACTCCCCTTCGACGAGTCCTTCCCCGCGGCCGCCGGCGAGGATCGCGACTGGGCCCACCGCGCGGCGCGGCAAGGTGCGGCGCCGCTGTTCGTACCGGGAGCGCCAGCCATTCACGGCCCGGGTCTCAGGGCCCTCGACTTCCTGCGCCAGCAGTATCGGTATGGGCGCGGCGCGGCTCGGTATCGAAGCACGCAAGTCAATCGCCGCTTGGGTTCCTTTCCCTTTTATGCCGGTCTATTGCGTGCCGGTTTCGCAGCGGGAGTGGCTGCGGGAGCGTGCGTCTCTGCGGCCCAAGCAGTAACCCTTGCTGGCGTTACTGCTGCGCGCAATGAGGGCTCCGGGGGAAGTTCCGCTACGCGGTAGCTCCGACTGACCTATTACCTTGCGGGGCGGAGACCCCCACGTGAGTACCCATGAAATCAATGCTGAGTACATCGAGGATCGCTCGATCGAAAATGCAAGCGACGATTCGTTTCGACATGAGGATGTCGTTGAGGAGCTTGCTCAACTCGCTCTACACGGCCCGGCGCCCAGCAATATCGCTTTGTTTGCCCCCTGGGGAACGGGCAAGTCGGGCATTGCGAAGCTGCTCCAGCCTCGCATTGAGGGAGCCAACCAGCGGTTTGTCTATTTCGATGCGTTTAAGCATCGCGAAACGCCACTGAGACGCAGCTTCCTCCGTACCGCCGTCAAAAAGCTTGATCACGGTTCGCTGGGGTCGATCGATACGAAGCTTTATGGAGAACGGGTCACTCAAACCCTGAACGAATCCGACAAGAAGAAGCTCGCCGGGATGATAGTTGGGGGTGTGCTAGGCGCGCTGCTGTTCGCCGGGCTTGTCAGTCTCGTCCTCAGCAAGCTTCAGCCTGGGCCATTCAATGAAGATTTTCCTGATCTGTTTGCGAAAACGAGTGGAGTCTTGGCGCTTATCGGTGGTTTGCTTGGTATTGCCCTTACCTCCTTGATCAATGGCTATTCCGTTACCAAGACCAGCACGCCCGTAGCCGAGGACGACGAGTTCGAGCGTGAGTTCAAGAGCCTCGTGAGAGGGTCAAAGCGAGTCGTTGTCTTCATCGATGAGCTCGATCGTTGCTCAGCTGACGATGTTGTGGAGGCGTTGGAGACGATGCGGATTTTTCTCGAGACCCTGAATTGCGTCTTCGTGGTCGCCATCGATCAACAGTCCCTCGAGCAGGCGCTGCGGCGAAAGGCGCGGCAGGAGACTCCCGTAGATGAGACCCATCCTTATTTCAGTTCCACCGGCTCTTATATTGACAAGATCTTTCAGTATCAGGTGGCGCTTCCGCCGCTTCGGTCGCGCGACATGGAGGGGTTTATTCGTGATCTTGTCCACGACCGGCCCGGCCTGTGGCGAGACCTTAAGGACCGCGATGAACTGCAAGATGTCACCGGGGCACTTGCTCCGACCCACGTAACGAGCCCCCGTCGCGTCAAGGTCTTGTTGAACTCCTTCGTGATGGCTTATCACTTGGCGACGAAGCGAATCAGTGCTGGCGAGATGAGCTCGCTCGACGGTCGAGCGGCTGCCTTGGCCAAACTCGTGTGCTTGCGGACCGAGTTTCCTCTGTTCGCGGAAGACCTGGATCGCTTTCCAGAACTCCCTCGCGCGATCCTTGCTCAGGTTCGCGCAGAAATCGATCACGACCTTTCGCACGAAGCGCCAGAAACCTGGACGCGTGCAAGCCTGTTTCGTGAAGGGAAGCTTCCAATCGCTCCTCTCCTTTTTCGCCCAAGTGCGGTGCACAGCGCTGATAGCGAGCAAGGTGATGAGCAAGAGCGAGCCCGGGTGGAGAAGAGTGTCAACGATCAGCACCTAGCCAACCTGCTCGGGTACCTTGGGCGGGTAGAGCCATTGCCAAATATCACGCGTGACTTGGTCTATCTCCACAGCGCGGCCGGCTCAGGGACGAACCTTGAGCCGCTAATGGCGGATCGGGTTGAGGAAGCGGCACGTGATGGTTCCTCGGAGCGTGTGAGAGAGCTTCTGGAGAATCAAGAGCAGGCAGCGGGTGAGGTGATCAGGTTGTTGACCTCGATTCTGACTGCCGCCCCGCCTGGATCCCTCGGGGCGAACAATGCGACCCACGTTCTCCTTGAGGCAATCGAGCTTTCACCGGATATTGATGGTGCACGCACCGAGGACGCTGCCGACGAGATCATTAGGCAGCGAGGCCAAAGGCAACTTGAAGATCGCGACCTTGCGGCGGCAATCGGTCTTTCCGTCCGTTGTGGCACTAGGCGGGGAGCCGCATTGATGAAGCTCGTTGGTGAGAACGAGGACCTTCTTTTCACGCCCCCGGCACGAACTCGTCTTATCGAGATGTATCCATTGCTTGGTGGGGACGACCAATTATTAGCCGCTCAGGCGATTGTCAAATCGATCAGGCATGAACAAGGCGATGCACTTGAAGCACTCGAAGTGCTGGCGGCCACTTCTCAGACCGGTCTTATGGAAAAAACGCGTCCGGTTCTCAAGCAGGCCTTCGAAGAGGAGGTGAAAACTTCTGAAAAGAAGGGCGAGGAAGAAGCAGCTCCTGATGAAGGTGAGCAGGACCATAAGACCCTCATCACGGTAGCTTGGCAGGGTCCGATTGAGGCTGCTCTCGACCGCTTAGTCAAGGGAGCGCAACCCGCCGCCATAGTCCTAGCTGCCTCGGTACTGACCCTAAATCGCTTCCCACTGAGCGAGGCTGTCGTGTCTCGACTAGGTCAACTTGCACCAATCGAAGACAGTGAGCTGCGGCGCTTGGCTCTTGTCAAGGCCGCCGGTAGGGATCTTGCGAACCGTATCGCCTGGCTCCTGCCACTCGGGGGTGATCTTGATGTTCGTTCGGCCAAACAGCTGGGAGTGACTGCTGCGGCAACGTGGAGTGATGTCGTAGATAGGGGAGGGGATCACGGCGAATCTCTTGAAAACTTGCTTCGGGAGATTCGGCGGCTGGCAGAGCAAAGCTCTCAGCTCAACACTCAACCTCTTGATGACGCGATCAGGGAGTCGCTCAATAAAGAGGCGGTCGACGAGCCTTCTTCTGAGGGGTTAGTAATCGCTGCCTCTCTTGCGAAGGCACTCGTTGAAGCAGGTCTCGCTGATCGCGTCACAACTCAAACGGCGCTAGCTCATGCATTTTCGGGAGCGCTGTCGGTCGTCCCTGGCGGCGATCCAGCGGGCCGTCCCAATCTTTCAGAGGCCTTCGTCTCCATTCGAACCCAGCTAAAAGACGCGGATGAGGGGGCGCTTGACTCGCTCTTCGAACGAGCGCGTGCAGCACCGGTCGACACGGTGGGCTTGCTACGGACTGAAGCAATGATTGGGGTAGCAGCGGTTCAGCGTGCCCGGAACGTTGACTTTGATGTCGATATCACCCAAGAAGCTCTCCTAGGGCAGATTGAAATCGATCCTCATGCTGCCGCTGAGGCAGCTGCGGCCTGGGTACAGGGCGGCGGACTAAGTTCCCGTCATCACTGGGGCATCCTTGAGCCATACTGGGCAGGCGAGATTCCTAGGGTGTTGCGGCAAGCTGCCATGGCGGCTGCGCAAAAGATGACCGAAGACGAGCATCAGGAACTAGCAGGGCTTGCTTTCGAGTATGTGCTGGCTAAAAGTGTCCCGCCCCCCGCCAATTGGGAGGCCATCGACCTACGTGGCCTTCCTAGTGGATGGGTCATCTCGGAGTTGGTCTCTAGCTCCAAAAGCGAACACCTCGATGAGTCAGGCTGGCGGGCAATTTTGGAGATTTGCAAGCAACGAACGACGGGAGTAGCTGAGGCCCAGCGCCGCATCGGGGAGGAACTTCTACTGCCCCTTGCTGTTACCGGCGACGATGGTTACCGCCTCGCCGTTGATCACTTGGGCCTTGTTGGTAAAGGAAAGACTGGCCAGTCCATTATCGAGTCATTCTCTGAGATGGCCACTACCGACGAACGAAAACAACTTCTCAGTCGTCAGCTTAGGAGTGACGAGAGCTTGGTCAAGTCTCTAACTAAGAGCTTGCGCAAGGCGATCTTCGGAGGTTCTTCTGGCTCGTCGAAGGAGTCAGATGCAGACTCGGAAGAAACTGATTACGAAAAAAACAACGTTCCTCCGCCTACCGAGGAATAGGGATTAAGTGCCAACCGATCAGTCGAAAGAGGTGAAGCGGATTGCCCTACCTTGAAGGAAACTAGCCTTCGATCAGCGGCTCGCCGCTGAGCCCAGCTAGCGGCACCTCGTTGAGCGCTGCGACGGTGGCGGGGATGTCGGCGATCGTGGCGGGGCGGCTGAGCTCGCGGACCCGGCCGCCGTGCGGGGCGAGGATCGCCCAGGCGTCGCCGTCGGTGTGGTTGCCGGTGCGGCCGCTGCCGTAGCCCTGGCGGTGGACGGTGCCGAAGTTGGGGGAGTGGAGGGCGTCGATGGCGATCGAGGAGGTGGGGCGCCAGCGGACTACTAGGTCCGGGAGGCGGTCGCTGGCTGAGCCTTGCCAGCGGTCGGAGACCTCATCGACTGCGGTTACCGCCGGTTGGCCGTCGGGGTCGCGGAAGCTCAGTAGGCCCTCGCGGATCTGCTCTATTAGGCCCGGGGCCTCGGTCTCGCTGACTATGCCGTCGCGCTCGCGGTCGATCCGGTTGAGGTGGATGTAGCCCTGGTTGTCGGCCGGGTGGGCGAAGGCGCGGGTCTGGGACCAGTCGACGCCTCGCAGCTCCAGGCGCGCGGTCAGGTTCAGCGCCAGCTTGTCGGGCATCGCGGCGGCGATCTTCGCTCGCGCCTGGCCCGAGAGGGCCGCTCGCAGCCGCCACATCCCGCCCGAGTCGGAGTCGCCGGCGTTCCGTGGTTCGTTTTGCACGTCATCCGTGCCAAAGGAACCACGCGATGCCTGCTCGCCCGTGAGCACGTTGGTCAGCATTCCCGGCAGCAGGTTCGCCCGGCTGGTATTGACGTCCATCCCCAGCACCGAGCAGGCGATCACGTCGCAGTCGTCGGGCAGCGCCTCGAGTACGCGCCCGAGCTGGCGGTCGACCTCCTCGTAGACCTCGGCCAGGGCGCCGTCGAGTCGCGCACGCTCCGCCTCGGTGATCGCCTCGCCGTCGATGTAGGGGGGCACTTCCCAGAGCCGGTGGCCGGCCAGGTGCGGCGCTGCGAAGACGATCCAGGCGAGATCGAAGCTGCGCTCGCGCAGGCGTTCGATCGCCAGGTCGGCAACGCGCTTGGGGGCAGCGAGGAAGCGCTCGCGCAGGCGGCGCAGCTCCCGCGGCGTCTGGGCGCCGAAGACCTCGGTCACGTCCGGCGGCCGGCCGTGGCGGCGGCGCGGCGCCGAGTCGCCCTCGCCCACCGACCAGCGCTCCAGCACCACCCGCTCGCGCATCCCCCAGCCGCAGTAGAGGTCGCCCTGCGCCTCGTGGGGGCGGTGGCACTCGTAGGGGTCGATCGCGAGCGTGCTGCGGCCGCGGCGGCCGAGCAGGTCCCAGACGGGCGGTGGCGCCTCGAAGCTGGAGGCGAGCCGGATCCGCTGGTCGTCGGCGGCCCACTGGAAGGGATAGAAGAGGCCGTGGTCGCCGACCTCAACCCCCCGGTAGAGGTTCTGGTAGGCGCTGGCGGGGAAGTGCTCAGCCGGGGTCTCCAGCTCCACTTTGCTGCCGCGTTGGCGCAGGGCTTGGAGGTTGGGCAGGCGGCCTTCGCCTTCCAGACGCTCGAGCAGGCGGGCGCTGGCGGCGTCGAACTGGATGACGGCGATCACGCTGCGACCTCCTTGGTAGGGGCGACGGTTACCTCGGCGCCGCCCAGCTCGGCGGAGCGGCGGGCGGATGCGACTACTGACATTGCGGTGGCTCCGTCGCGGGCGGTTGCGAGGGGGCAGTGGGGGGGTCCCTGCGGGAGCAACGGATGGGGAGGCTCCCGCAGGGACCCCCCCACTGCCTCTAGTTGCCGTTGCAGGGATTGCGCCAAGGGGTCGGGCCTTCCCATTGCTGACGCCAGGCGGGTGCGGATTCCTCCCCAGGCGGAGCGGGCCACTTGCTTGCCTCCGCGATCGCGGATGGTGATGGTCTCGCGGTGGCTGCGGTCGGTGGCGCAGGTGATGCGGGCGCGGCCGCGGGCTAGCTCGATCTCCAGGCTGGCGCGTTCGGGCTCGAGTTCGGCCCGGCGCACGGCTATCGGAGCCGCGTTGGTGAGGTAAGTGGCGAGATCGATCAGGTGGATGCCGGCGTCCAGCAGCGCCTCGTCGCGGGCCTCGTGGGCGCCCCAGTCCTCGCGGCGGAAACGCAGCTCCAGGTCGAGCTCCAGCCAGCCCTCGGCCGGGACCGCGTCGCGCAGTTCCAGCCCCTGGAGGAAGCGGCGGTTGAAGGCGAGTAGGGGTTCGGGGCGCAGCGCCGCCAGCCGCTGCGCGGCGTCGAGATCGGGCGCGGGCGGCTTCTCGACCAGGGAGCGGACGCCGGCCGCGGCGGCTTCCTCGGCGAGGGCGAGATGGTGCTCGAGCGGCGCTGCGACGACGACCAGGTCGATCGGCTCCGCCGCCAGCAGCGAGGAGAGGCTGGCGTAGCCCCGCGCTTCCTCGCCGCCCTCCCGCCACAGCCCGCGGCAGAGCTCCAGGCGCTCGGCGTTGGGGTCGGCGAAGGCGGCGATCGCCACCCCGGCGGCTGCCCGGGCGGCGGGGATGTAGCCGCGCTCCGTGATCCGGCCGCAGCCGACAACCCCCAGCCGCATCAGCCCCGCGCCTCCTCGAGCGCGTGCAGCGCGATCGCAGCCGGGACCGAGGCGGCGGCGGCGAGCTGGTGGAGCTGGTGCAGGCCGATCCCGACGAGCAGCAACCGCGGCCCGCCGCGGCGGGCCAGCAGCGCGTAGAGGTCGCGGTCGAGGGTGAGGTTCGCCAGCAGCGCCGCCGCCGAGAGCCGAGGCCGCCGCGCCAGCAGAGCACCGACTAGCGCGACGCTGCTCAGCGCGCTGGCGCGCCGCCGCCAACCGAGGTTGAGGGCGGTGCTGTCGTCCCCCTCCCGCATCAGCAGCCGCGCCCAGGGCAGCCCCCGGCGGCTGAAGTCGGTCCGCAGCATGCTCAGCGGCGTCCAGGCCTTGAGGTGGCGGCCGCGGACCGCCGGGTCGAGCAGGATCCGGCCGCCGCGGCGGCGCAGTCGCATCCCCAGCTCGATGTCCTCGACGCTCGGCTGCGGGAAGCGATCCGCGTCGAAGCCGCCGGCGCGCTCGAAGGCCTCGCGGCGGATGGCGCCGAGGCCGGCCCAGAAGGTCTCCGCCTCGCCCGCGGCGCCGCTGTGGACGTGGTGGTGGAGGAGGTTGCGGTAGCGGGAGGTGAGGCCGGGGTGCTCGGGGTCGTCGTCGTAGGCGCCGAAGACGGCGACCAGCTCGGGGTCGCGGGCGAAGTGGCGGGCGATCGCCTCCAGGGCGTCGGGGTGGACCTCGACGTCGGAGTCGACGAAGACCAGGACCTCGGCCTCGGTGCGGGCGGAGGCGAGGTTCCGCGCCGCCGCGGGCCCGGCGCCGGCCGGCTCCTCCTGCACGATCAGCTCGCCTGGCACCTGCCGCCCCGCGCGCAGGGCCGCGATGCACCGCTCCAGCGTCGGCGGTTGATCGGTCGCCGGAACGACGGCGGCGAGAGTGATGGAGCCGTGGGGGGGACCCGGCTCCGGGGGCGAGGCTGACATTAGGGACACCTAATAGCATCCCCCGCCCTGATGACGGCCGCCCCCCGCCAGGATTCGCTGCCCGTTGCCGTGCTCGGAGCCGGGCCGGCCGGGCTCACCGCCGCCCACCGCCTGGTCGAGCGCGGCCTGCCGGTGATCGTCTTCGAGGCCGACGGCGAAGTCGGCGGGATCGCCCGCACTGTCGTCCGCGACGGCTACCGCTTCGATCTCGGCGGCCACCGCTTCTTCACCAAGAGCGCTGAGGTGGAAGCGCTCTGGGAGGAGCTGCTGGGGCCGGAGCTGCTGGTCCGGCCGCGGCTCTCCCGGATCTACTGGCGCGGTCGCTTCATCGAGTACCCGCTGCGCCCCGGCGACGTCTTCGCCAAGGTTGGGCCGGTCGAGCTCGCCCGCAGCCTCGCCTCCTACGCCCGCGCCCGGCTGCTGCGCGCCGGCGCCGAGGCGGAGACCTACGAGGAGTGGGTCAGCTCCCGCTTCGGCCGCCGCCTCTTCGAGCTCTTCTTCAAGACCTATACGGAAAAGGTCTGGGGGGTGGGGACCGACGAGCTGCGGGCCGAGTGGGCGGCGCAGCGGATCGCCGACCTCTCGATCTGGTCGGCGCTGCGCTCGGCGCTGCCCGGCGGCGGCGGCGACACGCCGAAGAGCCTGATCGAGGAGTTCCGCTACCCGCGGCTGGGCCCGGGGCAGATGTGGGAGGAGATGGCGCGCCGGGTCGAGCGGGGGGGCGGGGAGATCCGCCTGCAGGCGCCGGTCGAAGGACTCGAGCACGAAGACGGCCGCATCACCGCCGTCCGCGCCGGTGGCGAGCGGGTAGAGGTCGCCGCGGCGATCTCCTCGATTCCGCTGCGGACCACGGTCGGGATCGCCGAACCGGCGCCGCCGCGCGAGGTCACGGCCGCCGCCGCCGGGCTGCGCTACCGGGACTTCCTCACGGTGGCGCTGCCCGTCGAGGGGGAGCCGCCCTTCCCCGACAACTGGGTCTATGTCCACGACCCGCGCGCCCGCGTCGGCCGGATCCAGAACTTCCGCGCCTGGAGCCCCTGGATGACGCCGGACCCGCGCCGCTCCTGCCTCGGGCTCGAGTACTTCTGCTTCGAAGGCGACGACCTCTGGTGCGCCGACGACGAGGAGCTGGTCGAGCTGGGCCGGCGCGAGGTGGCAGCGCTGGGGCTGGTCGACGCCGACCGGGTCGCCGGCGGCCACGTCGTCCGCGTCCCCAAGGCCTACCCCGTCTACGACGCCGACTACGCCGGCCGGGTCGAGCGGATCCGTGGCTGGCTCGGCGGCTTCTCCAACCTGCAGCAGGTCGGCCGCAACGGCCTCCACAGGTACAACAACTCCGATCACTCGATGCTGACGGCGATGCGCGCGGTCGAGAACCTCTGCGACGGCGCCGGCCACGACATCTGGGCGGTCAACGCCGACAGCGTCTACCACGAGCGGGCCGAGCCCGAAGAGCAGCCCTACCGGACCGCGCCGGAGACGCCGGCGATGGGCCGGCCGCTGGCCGAGGTCAGCGAGTAGGGCAGGGGAAGCGGGTAGCGCGCCAGCGGCCGGCCTGCGCGATCACCGCGCCGTTGCCTGGCAGAGCTTTGGTCGAGAGCGCGACTCCGTAGCGCGGTTTCCTCCGCACCGGGACGGAGACGATCGGCTCGTCGAGCTTCCAGGCAAGCGCCGTCTGCGGGCGGACCTGGGTCATCCGCACGTTGCCGCCGCAGGCCAGGAGCCGCGCCTTGCCGGTCTCGTCGACCAAATCGAAGAGCTGATCCAGCGAGCGCTGCTGCCGTTCGACCACCTCCAGGTCTCCCGGAATCTGCGCCGCCCGCCAGCCGAAGCCGACGACGGCGAGAACAAGCGCCGCCACGACGAGGCCTCGGAGCACCCGGGACGGAGGTCCGCCGGACTTTTGATCCGCATAGCGGTTAAAAGGTCCGGCGGACCTTGAAAGCGAGGCTGCGGCGGCGCTGCGGGCGATGCCGACTCCGCCTAGGACTGCCACCAGGGCCGTTGCTGGGGCGAGGAAGCGGGGGAGGCCGGCGAAGCCGCCGATCGCCATCACCGCGACAAGCAGGACCCAAGCCGCGGCGCCGGCACCGAGGATCGCTAACGGCCGGTCGAGCTCGCCGCGTTCGGGCCAGAGCAGCAGCGCCAGGCCGAGCCAGGCGGCGGCGAGGGGCGCCGCCAGCGTTCGCCACAGCACCGCGAAGAAGTCGAGCGGCTCGATGTCGGTGCCGCGGGCGGTCTGGGAGCCCTCCAGCGGGGTGCCGGCGCCGACGATGTCGGGAACGAACCAGACGACCGGGACGAGGATGGCGACGGTCACGGCTGCCGGCCGCAACCTCGGACGCTCTCGGGCGCTGAAGTACGCGAAGAGGGCGAGGAACGGCCAGCATTCCGGCCGCAGGAGCGCCGCCGCGGTGCCGAGGCCGAGCGCCAGTCCCGGCCGCTCGTCGAGCGCCGCCCAGACCGCGCCCAGGACCAGGGCCACCAGCAGCGGCTCGGAGAGCCCGCCGGTGAACTGGCGCAGCGGCGGCGTGAAGGCGTCGCCGGTCAGCGCTACCGAGCCGGCGGCGACCGCGGCCGCCGCCCAACGCCCGCGGCCGGTCCCCTCGCCGCTCAGCCGCGCCGCCAGCAGCCCGGCCAGCAGCGCCGCCGCGAACCAGCCGCTGCGGGCAACCAGCAGCCAGGCCTTCGGCGCCGCGTCGCCGAGCAGCGAGAGCGGCGCGTCGATCAGCACCGGCAGCGGCTTCCAGGAGGGGCCGGTCGCGGTCTCGAAGCCGCCGCCGAGCAGCTCCCGCCCCCAGACCAGCCAGGCCCAAGGGTCGTAGACCGGCCAGAAGGGGAGGGCGAGCGAGGCGGCGGCGAGAACCAGCGCCGCGGCCAGCACCCAGCGCGGAGAGAGGGTCACCCGATCAAGGCGGCGCCGCGCCCTGCTCGCTCAACAGGTAGACCGGCACCGCGGCGACCGCCAGCAGCACCAGCGCCGGGATCGCGCTCGCCTCGTAGAAACCGTAGGTGGTCTGAGTCCAGATGTCGGTCGCCAGCGTTTTGAACCCGATCGGCGAGAGGATCAGCGTCACCGTCAGCTCCTTCATCGCGTGCAGGAAGACCAGCGCCGCCCCCGCCATGACGCCGCCCCGGGCGAGCGGGATCGTGATCGTGCGGAAGACTTCGGCCTGGCCGCGGCCCATGCCCCGGGCAGCCTCTTCGATCCGCGGCGAGAGCCCGACCAGCGAGCTGGCGATCGGGCCGACCGCCAGCGGCAGGTAGTGGATCGTCATCGCGAAGACCAGCAGCGCGATCGTCTGGTAGAGCGCCGGGACCGCTCGGGTCGCGAAGAAGACGAGGCCGAGGGCGACGAGGATTCCGGGCAGGGCGTAGCCGGCGTGGGAGAGCCGCTCGACCAGCCGCGTCACCCGCGACGGGTAACGCACCGCCAGCGCCGCCACAACCAGCGCCGCGATCGCCCCCAGCGCCGCCGCCCAGGCGGCGATCAGCAGCGAGTTGCCGCCCAGCGCCGCGATCGTGTTGAGCGAGGTGCTGCCGGTCGAGATCCCCTTCGAGGCCCAGTAGATCAGCACCCCGACCGGCAGCACGAAGGCGACCAGCACGACCAGTGAGCAGAAGCCCAGCGCCGGCCAGCGCCACTTGCCGAGCCGGTAGGGCTGGGTCGGCCGCAGCGTGCCCGGGCCGAGCCGGTGGACCGTCTTCGCCCCCCGGATTCGCGAGGCGGCGAGCAGCAGGGCCAGCATCGCGATGACGAGGACGGCCCCGAGGGCGGCGGCAGCGACCCGGTCGAAACTCGACTGGTAGGAGACGTAGATCTCGCTGGTGAAGGAGTCGAAGCGGAGGATCGAGACGGCGCCGAAGTCGCTGACGACGAAGAGCGCGACCAGCAGCGAGCCGGCGGCGATCACCGGCCACAGCTGCGGCAGCACCACGGTGCGGAAGACCTCGAGCGGGCCGCGCCCCATCGCCCGCGCCGCGTCCTCGAGCTGGGGGTCGATCCGCCGCAGCGTCGCCCGCAGCGGGATCAGCAGCAGTGGGAAGGTGAACAGGGTCAGGACCAGCCAGGCGCCGAAGAAGCCGTAGATCGAGGGCAGACGCTCGACTCCGAGCGCGTCCTGCAGCATCCCGTTTGGCCCCAGCGCCGCGACCAGCAGGTAGGCGCCAACGTAGCTGGGGATCACCAGCGGCAGGGTGCAGAGGACCGCCCAGAGGCGCCGGCCGGGGAGGTCGGTGCGGACGGTCAACCACCCGATCGGCAGCGCCAGAACGATCGAGGCGAGGACGACGGCGGCGGTCAGCGCCGCGGTCCGCAGCAGCGTTTCCAGCGCCCGCGAGGAGAGCGCGGTTTCCAGCGAGGCGACCCAGTCGCCGGCGACGACGACGACGAGGTGGGCCGCGGGCAGGACCGCGGCGGCGCCGATCAGGGCGCCGGCGGCAAGCAGCCAGGCCGGCGCCCGGCGCGCCGCGGGCATCAGCTAAAGCGCCCCGCTTTCTTTCATCAGGTCGATCGTCGCCTGCAGCTCCTTGAGGTCGACGAGGTCGGTACCGGAGACGGGGATCTGCTCGATCGGCACGCTCAGCGAGGGGTCGGCCTCGGCGCCGCGGGCGAGCGGGTACTCCTTCGAGCTCGAGGTGAAGAACGCCTGCGACTCGTCGCCGAGCAGCGAGCGAACGAAGTCAAACGCTTCGGTCTTGCGCTCGCTGGATTCGAGTACGCCGACGCTGGTCAGCAGCATCAGCGAGCCGAGCCCGCCGGGCGGGAAGTAGACGCCGACGGGGTAGTCGGGACCGCCTTCGGCGATTCCCTGGGCGACGTAGTAGTGGTTGATCAGGCCGACGTCGATCTCGCCGCCCGCGATCGCGTCGCGGATCGTGACGTTGTCGGGGAAGGCGACGGCGCCGTTGTCGACCATTTCTTCGAGCCACTGCTTGGTCCGCTCGTCGCCGTACTTGGCGCGCAGCGCGGTCACGTACTCCTGCATGCTCGAGGTGGCGGGGCTCCAGCCGACCCGGCCCTCCCACTTGGGCACGGTGAGGCCGAAGGGCGAGGGGGGAAGTTCGCTCTCTTTGACGACGTCGCGGTTGTAGGCGATCACGCGGGCGCGGCCGGTGACGCCGACCCAGCGACCCTCCGGGTCGCGGAAGCGGGGCGGGACGCTGTCGACGATGTCCTGCGGCAGCTCGGTCAGCAGGCCGGCTTCGGCGACGGCGGCGATCGCTCCCGGCTCTTGGGCGAAGAAGACGTCGGCGGGGGAGGCGTCACCCTCCTCGACCAGGGTCGCGGCGAGGTCGGCGGTGTCGGCAAAGCGGACCTGGACGTCGAGGTCTTTCTTTATCTCGTAGCTGTCGACCGCGGGGCCGATCGCGGCTGGGATACGGCCCGAGTAGAGGGTGATGCCCTCGGTCTCGGGCTCGTCGGAGCCGCCGCCGCTGTCTTCGGTGCTGAAGCCGCAGCCTCCGAGGAGGACGGTGGCGGAGACGAGCAGGGCGACGAGCAGCCGCGCGGGGTGTGGGGTGGGGCGAATCACGGAGGAGGGCCGTTAGGTTCCCCTAATCTTATGGATTCCTCTCTCTATGGAGTTCGAAGAGTCCACCCAAACGCCCGGCCTGCGCCTACGCGGGTTGCGCAAATCCTTCGGTGAGGTCGTCGCGGTCGACGGCCTCGACCTCGACGTCCCCGAGGGCGCGATCTGCGCCCTGCTGGGTCCCAGCGGCTGCGGCAAGACGACGACGCTGCGGCTGATCGCCGGCCTCGAGAACCCCGACGCCGGCACGGTCGAGATCGGCGGCGAGGAGGTCGCCGGCACGGGCCGCTCGGTGCCGGCGGAGCGGCGGCGCCTCGGCATGGTCTTCCAGGACTACGCGCTCTTCCCGCACATGGACGTCGCCGCCAACGTCGGCTACGCGCTCGGCCGCCGCCCCGACCGCGCCAAGGTCGAGGCGGCGCTCGAGAAGGTCGGCCTCGGCGGCCTCGGCAAGCGCAACCCGCACGAGCTCTCCGGTGGCCAGCAGCAGCGCGTCGCCTTGGCCCGGGCGCTGGTCGCCGAGCCGCGAGCGCTGCTCCTCGACGAGCCCTTCTCCAACCTCGACGCCGGCCTGCGGGCGCGGGTGCGCGAAGAGGTGCGGGAGATCCTCGCCGAGCAGAACCTGACCTCGGTCTTCGTCACCCACGACCAGGAGGAGGCGCTCAGCGTCGCCGACGTCGTCGCCGTCGTCAACGAGGGCAAGGTCGAGCAGGTGGGCACTCCCGAGGTCGTCTACTCGCGCCCGGCCAGCCGCTGGGTCGCCAACTTCCTCGGCGACATCGAGGTGCTGCCGGGGATGGCGAACAACGGCACGATCGAGTGCGAGCTGGGGCAGCTGCCCAACCGCGAGGGCCATACCGGCGAGGTCGACGTGCTGGTGCGCCCCGAGTCGCTGGCGATCGGCACGATCGAGCCGCCCGACCGTCGCAGCCAGAAGGCCACGGTTGTCTCCCGCAGCTTCTTCGGCCACGATCAGCTGGTCGAACTGCAGCTTCCCTCGGGGACCGTGGTCAAGGTGCGTCGCCTCGGCTTCCCGGCCTGGCACCCGGGCGACAACGTGCGGATCTGGATCGAGGGTCCCGCCGACGTGCTTGCAAGGGACGCCTAGCGTTGGGGGAGGGGGAGCGTTAGAGGAGGTCCTGCAGGGCAGCGTCTAAGTCGGGGTAGGTGAACTCGTAGCCGAGTTCCCGCGTGCGCATCGGGATCACCCGCTGGCCGCCGCGCAGGACCTGTCCGAACTCGCGGCCGAATTTGAGGTCTAAGACCAAGCCCGGGACCGGCATTACCGCGGGCCGGTTGAGGGCGCGGCCGAGCGCCTTCGAGAAGTCCTTGTTGGTCGCCGGGTAGGGGGCGGTGGCGTTGATCGTGCCGCTCGCTCCCTCGTTGTCGAGCGCCCAGAGGAGGATCCCGATCTCGTCGGCGATGTGGATCCAGGAGAGGTACTGCTCGCCACCGGCTAGCGGGCCGCCGACACCGAGCTTGAACGGGGTCAGCATCTCCTTCAGCATCCCGCCCTCCGTCGCCAGCACCTGGCCGGTGCGGACGATGACGAGGCGGACGTCGGTGGGATTGAGCTCGTGGGCGGCGGCCTCCCAGGCCTTGACGACCTCGGAGTCGAAGCTCTCGCCGGGGCCGTCGCGCTCGTCGACTTCGTCGGCGCCGCGGTCGCCGTAGTAGCCGACCGCCGACTGGCTGACCAGCACCTTCGGCGGCGTCTCCAGCGACTCGATCGTGCCGACCAGGTTGTGGGTGCCCTGGCGCCGGCTCTCCATGATCCGCTGCTTGGACTCGGCGGTCCATTTCTGGTCGATCCGCTCGCCGAGCAGGTGGACGACCCCGTCGACGCCCTCGAAGGCGGCCGGGTCGGGCCGTTCCAGGGTCGGCTCCCACTTATGCCATGTGACGCGGGGATTGGCGGAGCGGGCGCGAGAGGGGTTGCGGGTGAGGCCGACGACGTGGTCGCCGCGGCCGAACAGCGCGTCACAGAGCGCCGAGCCGATCGTGCCGCTGGCGCCAGTGACGAGGACCCGCACCGGCTAGCTCGCCTCAACCGTGGCGAAGGTCCCGGTCTCCTCGTTGAGCCGGGCGATGCCGTCGCGCTTCGCCTCCTCGACCACCGACTCGGCGACCTTGGGGGCGACTTCGCGGTTGAAGACGCTGGGGATGATGTAGTCCTCGGCGAGGTCGCCCTCGGAGACCGCCATCGCGATCCCCTTGGCGGCGGCGAGCTTCATCGCCTCGGTGATGCTGGGGGCGCCGGCATCGAGGGCGCCGCGGAAGACGCCGGGGAAGGCGAGCACGTTGTTGATCTGGTTCGGGTAGTCCGAGCGGCCGGTGGCCATGATCCGCACGTGCGGGGCGGCGTCCTCGGGCATCACCTCGGGCGTCGGGTTGGCCATCGCGAAGACGATCGCGTCGTCGTTCATCTTCGCCAGTGAATCGGCCTGGATGATCCCGGGGCCGGAGAGGCCGATGAAGAGGTCCATGCCCTCGATCGCGTCGTCGGGCGTGCCGCTGACCTTGTCCGGGTTGAAGCTCTCGGCGAACCAGCGCTTGGTCGCGTTCATCTCACCCGATTGGTAGTCCTCGCGATCGGTCGAGAGCGCGCCTTTGCGGTCGCAACCGATGATGTGGCTGACCCCTGCTTCTTGCATCATCTTCGTCACCGCTACCCCCGCGGCGCCGAGGCCAACCACCAGCACCCGCAGCTGCTCGATCGGCTTGCCGGTGATCTTCAGCGCGTTGAAGAGCGCCGCCATCGTCACGATCGCGGTCCCGTGCTGGTCGTCGTGGAAGACGGGAATGTCGAGACTCTCCTTAAGCCGCTCCTCGATTTCGAAGCAGCGCGGGGCGGAGATGTCCTCGAGGTTGATGCCGCCGAAGGTGGGGGCCATCAGCTCGACCGCGCGGACGATCTCGTCGGCGTCCTGGGTGTCGAGGCAGATCGGGAAGGCGTCGACCCCGGCGAACTCCTTGAAGAGCATGCACTTGCCCTCCATCACCGGCATCGCCGCCTCGGGGCCGATGTTGCCGAGGCCGAGCACGGCGCTGCCGTCGGAGACGACCGCGACCGTGTTCTTCTTGATCGTGTACTCGAAGGCCTTGCTGCGGTCGTGGTGGATGTCCATGCAGACGCGGGCGACGCCCGGCGTGTAGGCCATCGAGAGGTCGTCGCGCGTCTTCAGCGGGTACTTGTTGCGCTGCTCGATCTTGCCGCCGCGGTGCATCTGCATCGTCCGGTCGACGTAGTCGAGGACGCGGGCGCCGCGGGTAGAGCCGATCGCCCGCAGGATCTTCTCCCAGTGGTCGCGGTCGGCGGCGTCGATCGTGAACTCGCGGACCCGTTTGCCCTCCGGCCCGGCACCGGGCACGAGGTCAACCCCCTGCAGCTGGCCGCCGGCCTCGGCAATCGCCGCGGTAAGGCGCCCCAAGGGCTCCTGCCGCGCATCGAGCTCGACCCGGATCGTGACGCTGTATTGGGCGCTGACAGCCATCGGCGGCTATCGAATCAGATTCACCTCACCGGCCCGCATCTTCCTCTTCAAAATGCGGCAAGCAGAACACGAAGGGGGCGAGTCGAGGGGCCTGTCGCCTTTGTCTCCTTGTGGGCGACAAAGGCGACAGGCTTGATGCTCGGATAGCCAAGGTGGCGGCTCGTCAGCATGGGGTGGTCTCGCTGCAACAGCTTGAGGCTCTGGGGTTGAGTCGAAAAGCGACGGCCAAGCGAGCACAGAGAGGCCGCTTGCATCGCGTGCACCAAGGGATTTACGCGGTGGGTCATGCCGCTCCGAGTCTCCACGGGCGCTGGATGGCGGCGGTGCTCGCTTGTGGGGAGGGAGCGGTCCTCAGCCACGGCCCCGCAGCCGTGCTCTGGAAGCTGCTGCGGCCGCTTGACGGCCCTGTCCACGTTTCCGTGCCTACCACCGCCGGCCGCAAGAACCGACGCGGCATCCACATCCACCGCGCCCCGGCGCTCGCAGGCCGGCTCACCACCCACCGCGACCGCATCCCTGTCACCACCGTCTCTCGCACCATCGAAGACCTTCGTCGAACTTCGTTCTCCCCACGCTTGATCCGCCGCGCGATCCGCCAAGCGGAGCTGAGGGGCTTGCGGCTTGACGGGATCGCCAGCGATGGCACGCGCAGCGACCTCGAGACCTACTTCCTCGCCCTGTGTCGCCACTTCGGCTTACCCAAGCCGGAGGTGAACGTGAAGCTCGGTCGCTGGGAAGTCGACTTCCTCTGGCGCGCGCGGTGGCTGGTGGTGGAAACCGACACCTTCACCTACCACCGCGGCTCGGTTGCCTTCGAGGATGACCACGCTCGCGACCTCGACCTGCGCGCGGAAGGCTTCCTCGTCCTCCGCTTCACCGCCCACCAACTCGAAGAAGAACCGGAGCGCGTCGCTGCCGACGTGGCTGCCTCCCTCGCCGCGGGCCGAGGCGGCTAGAGTCGCGCTCGTGTCCGCCAAGACGCCCGCCCCGCAGCTCTTCCTAATCGACGGCAACAGCCTCGCCTACCGCGCCTTCTTCGCCCTGCCGGAGTCGATCGGGACCAGCGACGGTCGCCCGACCAACGCGATCTACGGGCTCGCTTCGATGCTGGTGAAAATCATCGACGAACACCACCCGCAGGGGGTGGTTGTTGCCTGGGATGCCGGCATGTCGGGCCGCGAGGTCACCTACGACCTCTACAAGGCCCAGCGCAAACCTCGTCCCGACCTGCTGCGCGAGCAGTGGCCGAACCTGATGCCGCTGGTCGAGGCCTTCGGCTACACCAACGTCAAGGTCGACGGCTACGAGGCCGACGACGTGATCGCCTCGCTGGTCAAGCAGGCGCGCGAGCAGGGGATCGAGGTGATGGTCGTAACGGGTGACCGCGACGCCTACCAGCTGGTCGATGAGGGAGTGCGGGTGATGAGCACCTCGCGCGGGATCACCGAGACCAAGATCTACGACCGCGCCGCCGTGGAAGAGCGCTACGGAGTGCCGCCGGAGCTGATCACCGACCTGATGGGCCTGCGCGGCGACACCTCCGACAACATCCCCGGCGTCCCCGGGATCGGCGAGAAAACGGCGACTCAGCTTCTGCAGCAGTTCGGGACCCTCGAGAAGGTGCTGAAAAACGTCGACCAGGTCTCCGGCAAAAAACGCAAGGAGAACCTGACCGAGCACGCCGAGGACGCGCGGCTCTCCAAGCAGCTGGCGACGCTGCAGTACGACATCGAGACCGGCGTCGACCTCGCCGAGGCGATGGCCAGCGAGCCCGATCGCGGCGCCCTGCGTGAGTTCATGCGCGAGTTCGAGCTGCGGGCGGTGATGGAGCGCCTCGAAGAAGCGCTGCCGGAGGGCGATGCGGTGCCGGGCCGCAAAGTCCAGATCGAGGTCGAGGTCGAGGCGGTTGCGGCCAAGCCCGAGGAGCTGGGGGAGGGGCCGCTGGCGCTGGCGATCGACGGCGATCGCTGGGCGGCCGCCGAAAAGGACCACGTCCTCGCCGGCACCTCGTCCCCCGACGAGCTCGCAGTCGCGCTCGGCGCCAAGCCCCTCGTCGCCCACGACGCCAAGTCGCTCGGCGGTGGCCGCCACGGCCTGCTCGCCGCCGCCGCCCGCGAGGGGGTCGAGCTGAGCCTCGACCACGACACGATGGTCGCCGCCTACCTGCTGGAGCCGCAGCGCCGTGCCTACGACCTGGTCGAGCTCGCCGCCGACGCCGGCATCGGGCTTGCCGAGGGAGCTGCCGCCGGGAGACCGGAGGAGGGTGACCAACTGGCGCTGGGCGAAGAGCAGGAGGCCGGCCTCGAGCCGGCCGAGGAAGCGCGCCTGGTCGCTGCCCTCGCCGCTGTGCAATCGCCGCGGATCGAGGAGCTGGGGCTGGAGCAACTGCTGCGCGAGGTCGAGCTGCCGCTGGTCGCGGTGCTGGCAGCGATGGAGCGGCTGGGGCTGAAGCTCGACGCCGAGCGCTTGGCGGAGGTCGGAGCCGGCTTCGGCGAGCGGATCGAGACCCTGGAGAGCGAAATCTTCGAGCTGGCCGAGGAGGAGTTCACGATCGGCTCGCCGCAGCAGGTCGGCCGCATCCTCTTCGAGAAGCTCGGGCTGACCCGCAAGCGCCGCGGCAAGACCGGCTTCTCGACCGACGCCCGGGTCCTCGCCCAGATCCGCGACGAGCATCCGATCGTCGAGAAGATCGAGTCCTGGCGCGAGCTGACCAAGTTGAAGAACACCTACTTGGACTCACTGCCGGAGCTGATCGACCCCGGGACCGGGCGCGTCCACACCACCTTCAACCAGGCCTCGACCACGACCGGCCGCCTCTCCAGCACCAACCCGAACCTGCAGAACATCCCGATCCGGACCGAGATCGGGCGCCCGGTTCGGGCCTGCTTTGTCGCCGAAAAAGGGCTGCAGTTGCTCTCCGCCGACTACAGCCAGGTCGAGCTCCGCGTCCTCGCCCACGTCGCCGACGAGGTGGTCCTCAAAGACGTCTTCCGCGAGGGCGAAGACGTCCACGCCGCGACCGCCGCCGAGGTCTTCGAAATCGAGCGCGATGAAGTCGACGTCGGCCAGCGCTCGAAAGCGAAGATGGTCAACTTCGGGATCGTCTACGGGCTGACCGGCTTCGGGCTCGCCGACCGCCTCAACATCCCGCGCAAGGAGGGCGAGGAATTCGTCGCCCGTTACCTGGAGCGCTTCCCGGCGGTGCGGGCCTTCCGCGAGGAGGTCGTCGAGCA
>Ga0190275_10000663_pt1 | contig 28188 bp, 29 predicted proteins | sample Popmic550T_FD_133745 | JGI IMG/M metagenome (GOLD analysis project Ga0190275, IMG submission 133745) | Populus adjacent soil microbial communities from riparian zone of Yellowstone River, Montana, USA - 550 T | ecosystem: Environmental > Terrestrial > Soil > Riparian zone > Trees stand | place...
CGCCAGGGACTCTCGCCGCACCTCTTCGCTCACCCATGAGCTGACGTAATCCAATCCGAGGCTCCCTCGGCCGGCCACTTCTTCATAACGCTTGGTCGCGTACGGGATCAGAGCCGCAAGAGCATCCAGTCGCGCGGCCGCCAAAGTCGCGCCGGTTTGGATGAACGCGTCGTCCCATACCTCGAGGGTTTCTTGTGGACCACCGCGACCGCGGCCGCGCAACGCCGTCTTGAGCAAAGCATTGCGTTGCTTCAACACACGTTCCCAATCGCGCCGCAGCTGCTCGCGTGCCGGTCGTAGCTTCACGACCAACTCGTCGAGGAAGCGGCGCCGGCCATCCGGGGACCCCTTGACCAATGACAGCTCGTCGGGACCGAAGAACACGGTTACGACGAGCTCGCCGAGATTGCGCGTGCGCGGAGTGGGGACCTTGTTGATCAAAGCTCTGGTGCCTCGTCCCGGTCGGAACTCCATGTCCACTTCGATCCAACGGTCCCCGCGTGCCATCTTGGCGTGCAGAAGTGCTCGCTCAGCGCCGGCCCGAACCAACGCCGCATCGGATCCTCGCGGGGAGCCAAGGCCGGACAAGCAATGAACGGCTTCGAGCAGGTTGGTTTTCCCCTGCGCGTTGCGACCCACGATGAGGTTCAAGCCCGGCGCGAATTCAACCTGCTCGCGCTCGTAATTACGGAAGTCCTCCAACCGGAGGTCGCCGACCTGCACCGGGCATCTCCATCCGCTAGTTCGTCAGTTCCCTTAAGAAAGTCTGACGGGCATCAACAGGTAGGTGAAGCTTTCGTCACCCTGGCCTTTGATGATCGCCGGCTTCAGTCCATCACCAACGAGCATCACGACGCTGTCACCCTGCACGGCGGAAACTCCGTCGTAAAGGAATTGCGGGTTGAAAGCGATCACGAGCGGCTCGCCCTCATAACTGGCGTCCAACACCTCCTGGCCCTCGCCGACGTCCGGCGTGTGGGCGGAGATCTCGAGCTCGTTCCCCAACCGGAGTTTCAGCGGGAGGTTGTTCTGAGCCAGAAGACCAACGCGCTTCGTTACATCGAGGAGCGCGTCCTTTTCGACCGTCAGCGTGTTGGGGTAGGTGTCCGGCAGCAGCTGCCGGTACTTCGGGAACTCACCTTCGATGAAGCGCGAGCCGATGACGGCATCACTCATCCCAGGCTCGGTGCCGTTCGAGATCGTGAACGACACGAGGTTGTCTTTGACGACGGTTTTTACCTTGCCGGAGCCGTTGAGGGCCCGCTCCAACTCGCCGAGCGTGCGTGCCGGAAGAACTACCTGTCGAGTCTCGCTGGGGCCGCTCGACACCTCGAGGTCGCGCACCCCCAGGCGGTAGGAGTCCGTTGCAGCAAGGGTGAGCGAATTCTCGGAGAGCTCCCAGAGGACGCCGGTCAAGATCTGCCGGCTCTCATCGCCCGAGGCGCTGCGCACCACCTGGGACAGCGCCACGGCCAGAGTGTCTGCGTCGATGTCGCTCTCGAGGCCCGTCGAATCTGGAGCCTGGTCTTCGATCGGAAGAGATGGGTAGTCGTCGGGAGCCAGGGCTTTCACACGGAATTGCCCGCGGCCCGAGCCGATCTCGACCTCGGCCTCGTTGCCGGCCACGCTTACCTGTCCTGCGACGAGGCTGCGTGTCATCTCGCCGAACAAGCGGCCGGGAACGATCGTGCGGCCGGGTTCGTCGACCGCGGCTTGGAACGCGGTTTCCATCGTCAGCTCGAGGTCGGTCGCAGCAACCCGCACCTGTCCACCCTCGAGTGCTTCGATCCGCAAACCGGCAAGCACCGGCAAGGTCGCTCGTGTCGAGATCGCGCGGGACGCGAACTGGACAGCACCCAGGATGTCGTCTCGCTCGCAGCGGAATTTCATTGCACGCCTCCGTTTCTGATTCTGATGGCGACCTTACTCAGTGGGTACGACAGAGCAAAGCTCTTGAAGTTCTCAACGTTCTTGCTTCTATCTCTATAAGTGGTTCTTCTCGTAGTCCTTAGTAGGGGCTGTTGGTATTGCGGATAACGCACCGATGCCCTGGTCGGGAGCTCGCGCGGGTGTTGGTTGCCGGGGGGGTCCACGACGCGGCTCGACGAGGTGATTCGTGGCCGGCACCGAAACGGGGCAGGTTCTCCACGGTGAATCACAGGCAAGATCGAATCATCCACGGGCGGCTTGTTGGCGGATCCTCGTGGTGAGCTCTCTTACCTGCTCGTACCAGGTTTCCCGCTCCTTCATCTGGTGTTTGACCTTGTTGACGGCGAACACAACCGTCGAGTGATCGCGACCCCCGAACCGCTCACCGATCTTCGGAAGGGAGAGGTCCGTGAGCTCCCGGCACAGATACATGGCCATCTGACGTGCGTTGACGAGAGGCCGCGACCGGCTGGCCGAACAGATCTCGTCGTGGGTCACGTCGAAGTAGCTGGAGGTGACCGAGATGATGAGATCGGAGGTGACGCGCGCCTCACTCGTATTCGGGAGCAGGGACTGCAGAACACCTTGCGCCAGCTCGAGGGTTACCTCGGAACGTGTCAGCGATGCGTAGGCCGCCACGCGGATCAACGCGCCTTCGAGCTCGCGGATGTTCGTCTGGATCTTCTCGGCGATGTAGGACATGACGTCGCCGGGAACCGACAGATGTTCCGTCTCCGATTTCATCTGGAGGATCGCGAGGCGCGTCTCGAGGTCGGGAGGCTGGATGTCGGTGATCAAGCCCCATTCGAAACGTGTCCGGAGGCGTTCCTCGAGCGTCGGGATCTTCTTGGGGGGCCGGTCGGATGTGATCACGATCTGACTCTTGGGGTGCAGGGCGTTGAAGGTATGGAAGAACTCCTCCTGGGTCCGCTCTTTCCCCTCGAGGAACTGGATATCGTCCACCAGCAAGAGGTCCGCAACGCGGTAGCGACGGTGGAAGTTCGGGATGGTGCGTCGCTGCAAGGCCAGGATGAAATCGTTCATGAATTGCTCGGTCGACACGTAGCGAACGACGAGGTTCCGGTGGCAGTCACGCACGTAGCGCCCGATCGCGTGGAGAAGGTGGGTCTTGCCGAGACCGGCCTCTCCGTAGATGAAGAGTGGGTTGTAGGCCTCGGCAGGGGCTTCGGCGACGGCAAGTGCCGCGGCGTGAGCGAAACGGTTTGACGAACCGATCACGAAGGACTCGAAGTTGTACCTCGGATGGAAATCGGGCCGATCGTCCAGGGGGGGTGCGTCCAGGACAACCTCACGGTTGACCTCGGCGGCCTCTGGGGGAAGCTCGATCTCGCTCGCAGCGTCGGTGTCCGGCAAGCTTTCATCGGCAACGAGAAGAACCGACATCTCCCGTCCGACGAAACGGGAGAGCACGGCGCGCATCAATGGGAGGTAGCGAGCCTCGATCCATTCCTTGACGAAGATGCTGGGAACGGCGAGCACGAAGGAAGATCCCTCCATGGTCACCGGGGTGGCTCGTCCGAACCAAGCCGCGAAATGACCCTCGGGGAGTTCGCTGCGGAGTACCTCGACGGCTTGATCCCAGAGTTGCGAGGGCTGAAGTCTGCCGGCGGGCGCGGATCCGTCGTCCTCTGTTCCAACCAGGCTGGCCGAAACAGGCTCATTCTCGACGCGAGTATCCAACGTTCCCCCTTCATCTCTTGGGATCTGTCGCCCTGCCCAGGACCGCACCGACCCCTTGCTTTATCAACAACCTTGATCTCGGCCGGGACGGTCGGGTGCCGGCCGGGGCTCGTGAAAGAGGCGCCGACCTATCGGGGAAGACGAGTCTGACCAGGGAACCTGCCCCGCTCCACAGGCTTATCCACAGTTGTGGATGAAGCGGGTGTTACCCCCGGTACGCGCTCCAGCAGCTACGACGATGCAAGAGGGGAAAGTGTCGTTCGACCCCGCACCTCGCCGTCGAGGATGAGAGACCATGCGTATCGTAGGCAGCAGGCGCGCCACCCCGTCAACCTGGTCGAGACCAATGTTTTGCCATACCTCGCTCTACGTGCGTAAACGGGGGTCGGCTATACTCCTGCGACCGCCGCTCAGAGGCCCAGGATTTCGCGATGCGCGAATACAAGACCGCGTAGGGGCAATCCGGAACCGAGAAATGGGACGAGGATGACGAAACGTACCTATCAACCGAACAACCGGCGCCGTAAGCGCAAGCACGGCTTCCGGTCACGCATGAAGACCCGGGCCGGCCGAGCGATCCTGAAGGCTCGCCGCACCAAGGGTCGGGCGCGCCTGTCTGCTTGAGACGACCGATCTAGTGACCGAGAGGCGATCGTTGAGGACCAGCCGTGATTTCGCGCGAGTTTTCCGCGCCGGCAAGCGATCCAGGAGTGACGGGATCACCGTTTTCGTGGCCGAATCGAGCGAGGAGGGCCCCTCCCGCTTGGGAATGTCGATCCGGCGGGCGGCCGGTAACGCTGTCGCTCGGAACCGGACGAAGAGACGCTTGCGGGCCGCGTGGCAACAGCTCGAGGTGCTCGACGGTTTGGATGTCGTGGTGCGAGCGGACCGGGCCGCGGTCGAGGCGACATACCAGGAAATGGAAAAACACGTAGTCGGGGCCCTAACTTCTGCGGGGGCGCTCCGGTGAGCCTCCTCGCCAGAGCCCTCTTGTCCCTGATCGGCATCTATCGCTCTGTGATCTCACCTCTGTTTGGCAATCACTGCCGCTACTACCCGAGCTGCTCCGCCTACACCCAGGAAGCGATCCAGGTCCACGGCGCCTTCCGGGGGCTGGGGCTGGGCATCCGTCGGGTAGCTCGCTGCCACCCGTGGGCGGCGGGAGGGATCGATCGCGTGCCCGAGCAGAAGGTGGGCCACTGATGGGTTTCTTCGAGATCTTCGCCGGCGTTCTGACAGGCTTCTACGCCATCGTCCCGTCCTACGGTCTGGCGATCATCCTCCTCACGATCGCGGTTCGCATCCTCCTCCTTCCGCTCTCGATCAAGCAGACGAGATCGATGCGGGAGATGCAGCGGATCCAGCCCGAGATCAAGAAGCTGCAGGCAAAGAACAAAGGCGACCGCCAGAAGATGAACGAAGAGATGATGGCCCTGTACAAGGAGCACGGGGTCAACCCCTTCGGCGGCTGCCTCCCCCTGCTGATGCAGTTCCCTTTCTTGATCGGCCTCTTCTACGTCGTTCGGTCGCCGTTGCGCTACCTCGGCTACATGGTTCCCGAGGGGACGCCGGAGGACACGATCGTGGCCCCGATCGACTGGGTGACCCAGAACGTCTCCGGCCTGATGGAGACTCTCCAGAATTCAGCTCTCGCCAACGGGCTCGTCCATCGAGCTATCGACCTGAACCAGTTCCTTGGGCTGCGTCTAGATTGCTCGACGGCCAACGTGTTCAAGGGCGAAGACCCCTCGGCCATCGGCCAGTGCGGCCCCGGCCTCATCGCCGCGGTCCCCTACGCCCTTCTCCTTCTCCTGATGGGCTTCACTACCTGGTACCAGCAGAAGCAGATGCAGGCCAAGGGCGGAGGTAGCGACGCCCAGGCTCAGCAGATGCAGCTGATGGGACGGATCATGCCGGTCTTCCTGGTGTTCATCGGCTACAGCTTCCCGACCGGTGTCCTCCTCTACTGGCTGACGACGAACGTCTGGACGATCGGCCAGCAGCGACTCATGCTGCGGGTTGCTCCTCCCCTCACCGGGAAAGCCGCCACCTCGGAGAAGGACAAGGAGAAGGCGGCGACTCCCGGTAAGGGGGGTTCCCAGCCGGCCTTCGGGAACGGCAATCCCCCGAGTAAGCCGCATCCATCGAGCAAGAAGAAGAGGAAGAAACGATGACCGAAGAGCCCAAGGAAGAAGTCCGGGCGGACCAAGAGTCGGCCGAGCAGGGGGTCGCCGAGGTGGTAGCTGCAGAGCCACTCGCCGACGATGGCGCCGAGGCTCCCGAGCCGGCGACGGATGGGGCCGAGGCTCCGGAAAAGGGCGCCGCGCCATCAGCTGAAGCGAGTGGGGATGACGAAGAGCCGGTCGAGCCGGCAACCCCGGAGGAGGTCGCCGAGACGGCTCAGGAGTTCCTGAGCGGACTCCTCGAGCAGATGGGCCTCGAGGCCGAAGTCAAGGTCTCGACCGAGGGCGACAGCGCCTTCGTCGACGTCACCGGAGAATCCCTAGGAGTTTTGATCGGCCGCCGGGGGCAGACCCTGGACGCGCTCCAGGAGCTGGCCCGCACTGCGGTTCAGAGGCGGCTCCGATCGAGGGCTCGCCTCCTGGTGGACGTCGAGGGGTACCGCGCTCGGCGCCGCTCGTCTCTGGCGGACTACGCCCGGGAGATCGCCGAGAGCGCCAAGGACCGGGGGACCGAGATCGAGCTCGAGCCGATGACCGCCTACGAGCGGAAAGTCGTCCACGACGCCGTGGCCGAGGTCGATGGGGCTACGAGCTTCAGCGAGGGCGAGGAGCCGAACCGGAAGGTAGTAGTCCGGGGCGAATAGCCAAGGCAGCGAGCACTTCCCGTGAAAAGCAAGGCAAGCAAACCCATGACGGAGCGCTCTAGGGAAGCCCTCTTGGCCTACGCAGGTCTGGTGAGGGCGTGGGCGCCCCGGTTGGACCTCATTTCTCCCAGTGATCTCGAACGGTTCGAGCAGCGGCATATCCACGATTCGTTGCGCTTGCTTCCCTTGCTTCGTGAGCTCCCAGAGGGCCCTTGCATCGACGTTGGGTCCGGGGCTGGTTTGCCGGGGATTCCCCTGGCGATCGCCTCGGATCGGCACTGGCGGCTGCTCGAACCCCGGAAGAAACGGGCCGGGTTCCTCGAAGAGGTCGTCCGGGAGCTGGGGCTCGATTGTGAGGTTCTTCCCCTGCGGGCTGAGGACGCTGCCAGGGATCCTGGGCTGGCCTCCACGCACGTTCTGGCTACGGCAAGGGCCCTAGCCGAGCCCGAAGAGGCAGTGCGGCTTCTGGGCCCCCTTGTGGCATCCGGCGGACTCTCGGCAGTGTTCGTAGGCGCCAATTCGGCCGCCCCTACCGGCTCCGAGCTATGGCAGCCCGGTATCGCTATAGTCAGGGCATCGGCCGCGAGCGAGGGGAAGCGCTCTGAACCGTCATAATTGGGAACTACTGGAAGTACGTCCCATCCAACCTGGGATCGGGCGTTTGATCTGCGTGGCCAACCAGAAGGGCGGGGTGGCCAAGACCACGACCTCCGTCAACCTGGCCTGTGGGCTGGCCCTGCGTGGGCACAAGGTGCTGGTAGTGGATATCGACCCCCAGTCCAACGCGACTACAGGGCTCGGCATCGATCACCGGTCGGCCGAGCTGTCGACCTACGACCTACTAACCGGCGACGCGGGCATCGGACAGGTCGTGCAACCGACCGCAGTCAAGAACCTCGATTGCGCTCCGTCGTCGCTCGACCTTGCCGGGGCCGAGATCGAACTGGCAGCCGTAATGGACAGGGAACGCCGTTTGGCAGAAGCACTTGCCAGCGCGCGCGACCGCTATGACGTCATCTTCATCGACTGTCCCCCATCGCTGGGTCTGCTCACGGTTAATGCATTGACCGCGGCCGACGATCTCATCGTTCCCGTTCAGTGCGAGTACTACGCGCTCGAAGGCCTGGGTCAACTACTGGAAACGGCCGAGCGCGTGCGAAGCGTTCTCAATCCGCACTTACGAATCGCCGGCTTCCTCATGACGATGTACGACGCGCGCACGAAGCTATCCAGCCAGGTGATGAACGAAGTGAAGTCGCACTTCGGCGATCTCGTCTACGAAACCCTGATCCCGCGAAGCGTTCGTCTGTCCGAGGCTCCCTCGTTCGGTGAGCCGGCATTGACCCTTGACCCTTCCTCGCGCGGCGCGATCTCGTACCGGCTCCTCGCGGTCGAGGTCGAGGAGAGGTACGGACTCCCGGTCCACGAACCACCACCACCCCCCCCGGTCGCCGACGTGCGTGACGAACCTCAGGTATCCGAGATTCCAGTGCAGGAGGAACGCACCGAGCGTGACGGCGAGGAGGTCGGTGTCGCGGCCGGGGCTCCCGGGCCCGGGGGCCGCGGGTTCGGTGCATTCACCGTCGAGCCCGAAGGATTGGACACGGCGTGGCCCATCGAATCCTGGAGAGTGTTGTAAGTGCCGCCCCGACGATCTGGGTTAGGGCGCGGGCTGGATGCGCTGCTTCCCACCGGGCGCGACATGCACGAGGGCTCGGACTCGAGCACCTACCGGGAGGTCCCGCCCGACACCATCGACGTCAACCCGCGTCAACCGCGTCACAACTTCGACGAGGCGAACATCGCCGATCTGGCGGTGTCGGTGAGCGAGTTGGGCATCCTGCAGCCGCTGCTCGTTCGCGAGAACGGCACCCGCTTCGAGCTGGTTGCCGGCGAACGACGCCTGCGCGCTGCGCGCATCGCGCAACTCGAACGAGTACCGGTGCTCGTGGTCGAAACAGACGATCGGGGATCGCTGGAGCGCGCGTTGGTCGAGAACATCCATCGCGAGGACCTGGATCCGCTCGAAGAGGCCGCGGCATACCGAGCATTGCTTGACGACAGCGGCATGACCCAAGAGGAGCTCGGCGAACGTCTCGGTAAGAGCGGGGCTGCCATCTCGAACACATTGCGACTCATGGAACTCCCTACGCCGATCCAACGATTGTTGGTCGACAAACGTATGACCGAGGGTCACGCCCGAGCGCTTCTTGGTTTGCAAGGTCATCCGTTGCAGGAGCGCGCGTCGCGCTCGGTCGTCACCGATGGCATGTCGGTCCGCGCGACCGAAGCTTTGGTGCGGCGCTACCGTGAGAAGTTCGCCGCGCCCGGCGGGAGCACCACTGGGGAGAAGACCGCACCGTCCGCGGCGGCCCTCGAGACGCAACGTCTGTTGACCGATCGGTTGCAGGCGAAGGTCCGCGTCGAAGTGTCGAAAAGGAAGCGCCGGATACTCATCGATGCGACTTCGGACGAGGATCTGTCCCGAATCACCGGCGTGATCCTCGGCCGTGAAGCGGGTGGCTCTGCGATACGCGTCGCCCCCGAATAGCTCTATTTCTAGAGAGATTCCTCGTGATACCGGCGAACGGCCGACGCTATCGACCCCGCTAGAGATTGCACGAACTCGGCGTCCTCTAACTGCTTCTCTTCATCCACGTTGGAGATGAACACCGGCTCCACCAGCACCGCCGGCATGCGGGTTTCGCGCAGGATGGCATACGACCGGGCGTGGCTTCTGCAGTTCCTGAGTCCCAAGGAAACGAGCTCTTCCTGGATCTTCTCCGCCAGCGCCTCGCCGGAACGTGACCCTCCGAAGAAGTAGGTGGAGGCGCCTTCCGCCGGCGATTCGTCGTGCGAATTGAGATGGATCGATATCAGCATGTTCCCATCGAGCTCGTTGGCTCTCCGGGCCCTCTCGCTCGAATCGGGGGCTTCGGCCTCGGTCCGGGTGAAACGGACGCGAGCCCCCGTAGTGGAAAGCTGCTCGGCAACCCGGGTGGCCAGCTGCCAGCAGAGATCCGCTTCCCGGTTTCCCCGCACACCGATGAAACCTGGGTCGGAACCCCCATGGCCGGGATCGATGAGGATCACGGCCATGTCCAATCCGGGAGCCAGATCCTTTTGAAGCTCCTCGCGGAGGCGGGCGGAAGTGCCCTCACGCTCGATCCGCAGCCCAGTCACAGCTGAGTGGGACAGCGTCCCGTAGATGCCGTCCCCGGCGATCGCGTACTCCTTCTGGAACGCCCTCACGGCGCCCACGGTGGCAGGACCGAAGATGCCGTCCTCTCGTCCGGAGTCGAATCCCAGCGCGTTCAGTCTTCTCTGCAGGGTTAAGACGTCGTCCCCACGCATGAAGGGATGGCGCATGTAGAGGGTTCGGTCGCCGAGTCGCCACGAGGCCCCGACGAGCTCTTCCCACGTATGCCGGCCGACGATGCCGTCGACGAGGATGTCCCGTTGTTGTTGGAAGGTTCGGATGGCCTCCTTCGTATCGGAACCGAAGTAGCCGGTTTCGTCGGCGATCTCGAACCCGAGTGCGCGCAATCGTGACTGCACGTCCTGGACGCGCTCGTTCCGGTCCCCGGCTCGGATCAGATCCTTCACAAGCCTTTCACCGAGGCCTTATATAGATCCTTGATGAGCGGATAAGGATTCGACCAGCGCCCGTCGGGCTCTTGGATCCCTACATGGAGATGCGCGGGGAACTCATCGTGATGACCGGGATCGGCTCCGTACCCGGTGTTGCCCACCTCTCCGAGACGGTCGCCGGAATCTACGCTGGCCCCCACCTCGACATCGGGTGCGTAGCGGCGCATGTGCGCATAGAACCAGTAACGGCCGCCTCCATCTCGAACGCCCACGCGCCATCCTGAATAGAACGTCCATCCCACTCGCTCGATCCGACCCGGCACGATCGCGACTATCGGAGTCCCTGGTTCGGCGAATATGTCGTTCCCTTCGTGGATCCCGACCTGGCGCCACCGGCCGTTGATGAACCGCATGCGGGGAGCGTGCCAGTCGTTGCGGAAGTTGATCACCGAGTACCAGTCGGTTCGGAGGATCGGGAAAGCCATCCCGCGGTCTATGACCGGCTCGAGGTAGCCGCGTTCGGTCGCGGCGATACCCGAGGACACGGGATAGAGCAGCAACGCTGATAGCAGCGCGATCAGGGACCGGCGAAGTTTCATAGGGGCCACGAAACTAACGGTGGTTCCGAGGGCTAGTGAAGGGACTCTAGGTAACGCTCGGCATCGATGGCTGCCATGCAGCCCATCCCGGCGGCCGTGATCGCTTGGCGGTAGCGGAAATCGACGACGTCACCCGCGGCGAAAACACCGGGCACCGAGGTCTGAGTGTCTTCTCCCTCGGTAACTATGTAGCCGCCCGAGAGGTCGAGTTGCCCTTCGAACAGGGAAGTGTTCGGTGTATGACCGACTGCCACGAAGACTCCACCGGCAGCGATCTCTGATTCGGCCCCCGTCTTCACGTTTTTCAATCGGGCGCCTGCCACCTTTCCGTTACCGAAGATCTCGGTCAGCACCGAATCCCAAACGAAATCCACTTTCTCGTTCGCGATCGCTCGGTCTTGCATGATCTTCGAGGCACGAAGCGCGTCGCGCCGATGGACGACGGTGACCTTGGAGGCGAACTTGGTAAGGAATATGGCCTCCTCCAAAGCGGAGTCTCCGCCGCCGATAACTAGAAGCTCCTGCTCCTTGAAGAAGAATCCATCGCACGTCGCGCAGGTCGACACGCCATGACCGAGGAGCTCCTTTTCGCCCGGAACCCCCAGCATCTTGGCGGAAGCTCCTGTCGAGATGATGACCGTCTTGCTCGAGACCGTTTCGCTCGAGGTTCGGATCTCGAAGGGCTGCTTGGAGAAGTCGACGGCTGTGACGTTGTCGGTCAGATATTCGGTGCCGAAGCGAGCGGCTTGCTTGCGCATGCGCTCCATCAACTCGGGACCCATGATGCCGTCGATGAACCCGGGATAGTTCTCGACCTCGGTCGTGAGCATGAGTTGCCCGCCCGCCTCTACGCCTTCGATAAGGAGAGGGGACAAGTTGGCGCGGCTCGTGTAGACGGCGGCCGTCAGCCCCGCGGGACCAGAGCCGATGATCGTGACGTCGCGTGGGTTCTCAGACATGTTCATCAAACCTATCAACGCACCCGCCCCTTGATCCGTTCCCAAGCCCGAACGCCGATGGGCTCGGCCATCGGCGGGAATCCAACGCGTTCGTGCCTGGCTACCTACCTATTGATGAAGCCGGCTCGGTAGCCGGGGGCCGCAGCGCAATCGCCTCGAGGCCAGGACCACACCATGAACTGATCCAACGGACCATCGGGCGCGTCCGTCCAGGCGAACGCCATGACCAGAGTGGGCTCGTTGTCCAATCGTCCGTACGTCGCGAGAGCCGGGAGCACCGGATGTGGACGAGCGAGAACGGCCGACCCACATTCCAGGATCCGATCCGATCGCTCGGGGGTCTCAGCCGCGTTCGCCAACCGAGCGAGGAAGTCCGTTTGCAGATCGGTAGCGTCGGCGGGCGTATATGTCTGTGGGAACAACACCAACGGCAAGCCGTAACGGCCGACGAGGGCCAGCTTGCGATCGCTCAGGATGCCGGCCCCACGAACGTACAGAGGCCGCACCTGCCCGTCTCCAACCGGCTCATCGAGGGTTCTGGCGCCTCCGGCACCGCCACCGGAGACAGAGCCTTGATCGTTGTCGGCACCCTCCTTCGGCTGCTGCTCGACTGTGAGGTCCTCGGCCCCTTCGGGAGCGGGCGGTTCTTCGACAGACTGGTCGAGCGTCGTGCCGAACGGATCTGATTGGGGACGACGGAAATGGAGCTCGAAGCCGATATCGGCGACCCCCCCTCCGCCCGCAGTGTCGGCCGCTCCCCCTTCGGCCACACCCCCCCCATCGCTACCGCCCGAAAGGTTCGTCGCTACGTACCCGATCCCCGCGACGAGGGCCAGGAGGGCCGCGGCCCCCAGGGCTTGCGCGATGCGTGCTCTGAACGGGCTTGGTTTACCGAGTCCGACGACCGCCTGCTCCGATGGCTCGAGAGCTGCTAGCACTTGAGCACGCAGACGGCGTGACTCCAGCTCGGTTGGTTCTTCAGCCGGTAGCTGGAGCAACGATTCGAGCGCACGGTATTCATTCGTGCACGCTCCGCATCCGGCGAGGTGCGTTCGCACCCGAAGTGCTTGGTCGTGCGACAACTCGCCGAGAGCGAATGCTCTCAGCTGTTCAGAGATCTCGGCGTGGTCCATCGGTTCATTCATGTCTCGTCCTTAGACGTGGTTGTGGCCGCGGGAAGTTCCAACAGTTCCGCGAGTCGTCGCCGGCCCCTACTGATCCGTGACTTGATGGTTCCAACCGGAGCTCCACTCAATCGAGCGATCTCTTCATACGGGATGCCTCCGAGGTCGTGCATGCAGACCGCTTCTCGATATTCCTCGGGCAGCGCCTCCAGTGCTCGGACGATGTCGACCCTGAGACTTGCTGTTCGTTCCACGTCGCCCGGGGCAGCAGTGTGCTCGAGTTGCTCGTCGCCTTCCCATGGGTGTCGGTTCCGTTTCCGTAAGAAGTCTTTGCAAGCATTGATGCCGATCCGGAATAGCCACGTCCCGAAGGCGGCGTCCTTGCGGAACTTGTGAGCTTGTCGGAACGCGGCGACGAAAGTGTCCTGCGTTGCATCGAGTGCGTCGGCGCGGCTCCCGGTCATTCTGAATGCGAGGGCGAATATCCTCGCTTCGTGCCGGCGCATGAGCTCGTCGAACGCTTCCTGCTCTCCCGTCAGGAAGTCGTCAAGGAGCAGGTCGTCGGAGCGATCGGAGGCTTCCCTCACTTGAAGAAGCGCACCTCCGCGATCGACGCGCTGCCGCCTCCTTCTCCCGGGAGTGCGGTGATCCAGACCAGCCAATATCTAGCGGACTCGTCCTCGATCTCAAATTCCACTGTGTCCGGAGCATCGTCCTGGTTTTCGATCAGAGCGAAGTCGCTCTCGGTGGTTCCCAGTCCATCCGCCGCGCGAAGTTCGAAGTCGACTCCGGGTGTTCCGAAGTCGATCTCTACTTTGCTGATCGGGGTAGAACTTCCGAGGTCGAACGCGAGCCCGACCCCGGCTTTGCCGATCAACTGGAACGAGTCGAAGTAGTCCTCGGTTGTCCATGCGGTTGCCGGATCGCCATCTGCAGCGTTGGGAGCCTCTTCGGCGTGCTCCTCTTGGGGCGTGCCGTACGGATCTAGGTCAGCAACCGAGGCGACACGAACGGGGGCCGTGCCGACCTCGGGTGTTTGTTCGTTCGAACTGGGGGATCCTTCTTCGCCCGCTACGTAAGCGATCGCTATCGCAGCGATGATCATCGCGGCGATCAAGAGAAGGATCCGTCCTATCCCAGGCTCTTCGGCGCGGGCTTCCGGGGTTTTCGTTCGAGGTTGGACCGGACCCATGGTTGTTGTGCCGCCACTGGAACCTCCGGCCTCGCGCAGAGCAGCCCCGAGCTCCTCTGCAGTAGCAAATCTGTCGTCGGGATCCTTCGCGAGTGACTTCAAGACCACGGCTTCTAGTCGTCGAGGGATCCCCGCGCGCATCGTGCGAGGAGGGGGTGGTGCTTCGCGCATGTGTTGCATAGCGGTTGCGACGTGCGTCTCCCCGGTGAACGGAGGACGCCCGACAAGCAATTCGTAAAGAACGACACCCAGGCTGTAGAGATCCGAGCGCGCATCGGGCTCGACGCCGTGAGCCTGCTCCGGCGACAGGTACGTGACGGTGCCCAGCACCTTTCCGGTGGTCGTCATGTCGCCGGATGCGAAGGCGGCCTTCGCGATCCCGAAGTCCCCGACCTTCAGCGAGCTGCTGGGGCCGACCAGTACGTTCGCCGGCTTCACATCGCGGTGAACTATCTCGTGCCTGTGCGCGTGCCCGAGGGCATCGCACACACAGAGCGTTAGGTCGACCGCCCGTTCTGGGGGGAGCGGACCCTCCCTCGAGAGGATGTCCGCGAGCGTTCCCCCGTCACAGAACTCCATGACGATGTAGTGGCGTCCATCCGTGTCCATCCCGGTGTCGTAGGTCTGCACGATGTGGGGGTGTGAGAGCCGGGCGGCCGCCAAGGCCTCCGTTCGGAAGCGATCGAGGAAGCCTTGATCTTGAGCCAGATCCGGGTTCAGGATCTTCACGGCTACAGCCCGGGCCAGGACCTCATCTCGGGCCTTCCAGACGGTCGCCATGCCCCCACTAGCGACGGGGGCTTCGAGCACGTAGCGCTCGGCAAGAGTGTCGAGCTTGGGAGACATCAAATAGAGATTAAGTGCAGCGGCACTAGTCGGTGGAAGCTTGGCCCTCGGCCGTTGCGCGACCCCACTTCTTGATCGCCTCTATGCGCTCGACCACGAAGGTGTCGGCTACGCGTTTCAGCTTGACGTGGATCACGCCTTCCTCGTCGACGTTCGTACCGCTTCTTACGACTTTGGCGCCGCCCGCGTTCGTCGAGTTGGAGGCGACGATCTCCTTGGCTCCTTCGAAGACTTCCTCGTCGTTGGTCCCGAACTGGTCCGGATCGATGGCAAGTGAGAGGGCGAGAGCCGTGTCGTTCGCTGCCGTGTCGAGGGTGAAGTGGTTAACGAGGATGGAGCCGGCATCGAACATGACCACGGAAACGATCGCCAGACCAACCAATAGCTTCATCAGCCAGCTGATCACTACCCCGCGTTCGTTCCCGATCCCTCTCATCGTTCTTGGATTATCGGCTGATGGAGGCTCCGACTCAACGACTCGACCGGCGAGCGATGAGACCCCTTACGTAGCCGAGTTCTTCTATGCCCAAGACCTGGGACAGCCCGAGGTAGGCGACGAGTCCCCCGAGCACGGGCACGAGAACCGCGATGATCTGTCCACTTAGAGCGTCCAGGGGAACTAGCCGGTCGACCACTTGCGACAGACCCCACACGAGCGCACCCATCACGAGAGACGCGATGGCGATCTTGAGCGCATTGCGAGTAAGACGTCGTCCATCGAGACCACCGATCCTTTTCGATAGGGACCGTCCTTGCACGGTGACGCCGAAGATGTAAGCAAGCGCGTGCCCGGCGGCCAACCCGCGCACTCCGAGCCAGGCGAACATGGGGATGTTGACCGCCGCGTTCAAAGCAACCGCCCCGCAGTTGATCAAGAAGGGCGTCTTCGTGTCCTGCAGCGCGTAGAACGCGCGCAGGAACAGCTGGAACAGCGAGAACGGCACGAGTCCGATGACGAAGAATTGGAGGACGTCGGCGACGAGTTCCGTCGACCGAGCCGTCATAACCCCGTGTTCCAGCAGGATCCTGACGATCGGTTCTCCAAGGACGAAATACCCAACGCTTGCGGGAAAGATCAAGAAGAACGTCGTCCGCACACCAACGGACAATCGTTCACGGAGTTCGTCCCATCGAGCGTTCGACGCATGCTGGCTCATGTCTGGGAGCAGCGCGGTGATTATCGAGACGGCGAACAAACCATGCGGGAGCATGAAGAAAGTGAAAGCCGACACATAGGCTGAGTACGCGCCCTCCTGAGCGTTCGCCAACCACTGAACGATGAAGTACCCGATCTGGTTGGTGATGACGTAACCGATCACGAATGTCGAGAGACGAGCGAGCTTCTTGATCGAAGGGTGCTTGAGCGAGAACGTGAATCGATATCGGCCGAGCCCTCGCAGGAACGGGAGTTGCGCGAAAGCCATCAACGCAACTCCGGCCGTGGTTCCGAAGCCGATGATGAACAGTTGTTTCGTGGAGATGCCTTCGAGGCCGGTGATCGATGGATATGCCTGGTGGAAGGCCATGAAGACGCAGATGACCGCGATGTTGTTCAGGACCGGCGCGTACATCGGAGCCCCGAAGCGTTTGTGAGCGTTCAGGAGGCCGGCAGTCAACGCGGTGAGCCCGTAGAAGATGATCTGCGGGATGAACAATCGCAATAGGAACGTCATCGCCTCCTGCTGCTGGACCTGCTCGGCCCCCTCGAGCCTGATCGCATAGAGCCGCGCGATCAGCGGCGCGGCCAGGACCAAGATTGTGGTGATCGCAACGAGAACTACCACCGAAACATTGATCACAGCGCTGGCGACGGCCCACGCTTTCTCGCGGCCCTCCTTGTCCAGCAACTCGACGAAGACGGGAACGAAAACGGACGTCAGGATCCCGCCGAGGACCAATTCGTAGATGATGTTCGGGGCCGTGTTCGCAAGGTTGTACGTATCGGTTACACGTCCAGATTCAACGACTCCCAAGGCCGCTGCGATGGCCGCCAAACGCAAGAGCCCTGTGACGCGCGACAACACGGTGCCTAGAGACATCACCGCGGTGGCGCGCGCGAGATTCAACCTTCGTCCTCCGCTGGTTGGCGACGACGCCGGATACCTCGGAGGATGAAGAAGAACACCAGGAATCCAAGCGCCCCCAGCGTGATGAAGAGAGCGACCTGATTGAACTCGGTGGACCGAACCGTGATCGACCGGCGATCGATCACATACGAACCGTCGGGAGTCTCCACGGTGACTTCCAACGGGTAGATACCGCTGGATCGCGCAAGTATGTCGACGGTCAACTGTTGGAACCGCCCGGGCTGGAGGTCCTGTGGGATGACTCTGTCGATCCGCAAGTCGGTGGACAGGATGTGGATGTTCACGCTCACCGGATAGTCGGCGTCGTTGAAGATCTCGATCGGGATCTGCCCTCGTTGCGACGTCAGTCGGATCTCGTCGCCACCGCCGATCCTGATCTTCGTCAACTCGGTACGCGTCGCGTTGGCCGTCTCGGTCACATAGCTTTCTGCGCGCGAGTCGAGCGTGACGCTCTGACTCCATAGCCGGCTTTGCGCCAGCAAAAGGTTCCTGCGGAACTGTTCGGTGAGTGCGGCGGGGGGCCGAACCAGCTCGAAGCTATCGACCAGTTGCTGCGCTTCAGCGATGTTCGTGAACAGGTCCTCGGGCGGTTCGGTTCTGAGGGGATCGAGAGACGGCAACAGCGTGCGACGGCCGGTTGACGTGCTCTCCGCGAAAGCCTGATCGGGTGTCAGCGTCTCGAGCCAAGGAGCGTCGCGGAACCCTTTCAACAGTGATTCGTACATGGAGGCATCCGGGTGCCACAAGGACGGGATCGTGGCCTGGACCACGCGTCCCGCGACTCCGGGGATCTCCTCGCGGATCATCGCCGTTTCGGCGAAGAGCCCTTGTAGGTCAAGCCGGTCGTCCCCCTCTTGCGCCAGGCGGGCGAACCGATCCTGGATCCCGGCATCTGTTATCAGTCCGGTGACGGGCCCCTCGGAGGTCCTAGCGGTTACGGAACAGGTGAAGCTCGGCGACGGCGACGGACATCCCGGGAGGGGTGTGTCGACCGGCGCCTCGAACGACTCTTCGGAGAAGAACGCATGAGCGAACGACTCGGACCCTGCCTTCAGCCCGGCGATCGTCGCACTGTCCAGCCGACCCGCGGGGGGGAAGAGCCACCGGGCGCTGATCTCGGTGTCAAGGGTTTCACTGAGGACGTTCCGGGCCTCACGCAGCTGCGGCGAGATGCCCTGTTCCAAGTCGAGTGCCGCCTCGATCGTCGGTAGATCGGGAAAGGAGTAAGGCACGAGCGAAGGCTGCACCGATGGAAGGCGAAGTAGTTCCCGGATCGCCGACAAGGTTTGTGCCGCCGAACGCGCCCGGGCATCGGTTCGGTTCACCGACCGAGATCCATCTTCAGCCGCGCGTTGGTAACCGTTGGCCATGTCGGCCAGCTCCTCGATGAACCGGGGGGTCGGAGCCAGAGAGATGTTGAGGGCTTCGATCACCTCCGGTTCGCGTTCACGCTCCCGCTTGTCGCGACGCCGGCGATCCTTCCCCCGGTCACGCGGTGGCGGCTGGATCTCATGTGGCACCAACGCTTCCCGCATCACATCGATCAACCCCGTCAGCCATCCGGAGCTCGTTATGGCCTCTTCCAAGAGCCACTCACCGGCACCCGTCGGATCGAAAACTCCGTCTGCTCCCCGGGATGGCATCTCGTTCAGAGGGATGGCGAGTACGACTCCCAGCGGGATGTCGGGTGGCGTCGGGTAATAGATGAGCGGGGTCGTAAGGGTGTCTAGCTCGACACCCTGCGCATCGAATAGAGAGACGGTCACGGGATAAACGCCCCCCGACGTTGCTTGCGCGAGTGAGAGCAACTCGTCGACGGGATCGTCGAGCTCGATGACCCGAGCATCGCCCGGCGCCAGGACCTGATCCCTGTAGGAGAAGTCCGAGAAGGAGCTCGCGGAGAAACCTGCATCTCCCAGCAGTGCTTCGTGAAGCGCCGACCGAGAGGAGACCCGTTGATGTCCCTCGACGGAGACGATGAATCCTTCGAGGGGAAGGTCAGATGGGTTGGAGACCCGGAGCTCGAGGTCCAGTTGCCTCCCCGGTTGATGCCACAGGGGCTGATCGACCAGTCGGATCACACCTCGGGAAGGCTGGGCGGCCGCTTCGCTGGGCCACAAGCCGAACGAGAACAGCGCGACGAGGACTACGGCGCGCATTCTCATCTGGAGCAGCATAAGTAACCAAAGCTGCTCCAACAGGGACTGAGCCGGAACGCCGATCGGCTAGGCGATCGGCGAAAAACAAAACGACGCGGAAAGGCCCCCTGCCGTGGCAGAGGGCCTAGAAGATCTCTAAGAAGTTACTTGGACCCGCCCAGGCGGCCGATCCGCTGGTAGAACTCAGCGCCATAGCGCTGCTTGGTGGTCTCGCCACCCTTCTTTCCGCCGATCTTGCCGATGCGGCCGAAATGCTCTTCGCCGTAGCGTTCCTTGGTGGTCTTGCCACCCTTCCGGCCGGCCTCAGCGCGACTCATCTTGTTCTCTGCCTGAGTCTCCATAGGTCCCTCCCGAACTACTCGGTGTATTTCCCCTCTAGAGTGGTTGTACCCGAGGGTCATCCCACTAAACCAAGCAAGGGGGTCCGGTAAGGAAGGGAGTCAGTCGGCGGCTGCAGAAAAAGTGGTAAAGACAGACCTGTTTGTGGCCGACGATTCCATGTAACTTTCCGGAGCGGAGCTTATGGCTATCGACGTGCAGGAATTCCTGCGGTACATGGTGGACAAGAAATCGTCCGACCTTCATGTGAAGGCCGGCGGTCCGCCCTATGTGCGTATCAACGGCGAGCTCGAGAAGACGGACTTCCCTGCGTTGACGGCCGCCGATTGCGAGATGGCGGCGATGGACATCATGTCCGACGATCAGGCGACGCGTTTCAAGCTCGGGGGCGAGGTCGACTTCGCGTACGCCGTTGGTGGTCTCGGTCGTTTCCGCGTCAATGTGTTCCGTCAGCGCGGAAGCGTAGGCATCGCGGTGCGTCGGATCCTTCCGGGTAGCCCGTCGTTCGAAACCTTGGGCCTCCCCCCGAGCGTGAAGAAGCTCGCAGAAGAGAACCGAGGCCTGCTACTGGTGACCGGCCCCACGTCATCGGGAAAGACGACGACGACCGGCGCCATCATCAATCACATCAACGGCGAGCGCTCATGTCACATCCTTACGATCGAGGATCCCATCGAGATCTTGCACGCCGACCGAGCCGCGATCGTGAACCAGCGCGAGATCGGGCTGGACACGAACACCTTCGCCTCCGCCCTGCGGGCTGCGATGCGCCAGGATCCGGATGTGATCTTCGTTGGTGAGATCAGAGACTCCGACACCGTAAAAGCAGCTCTTCAAGCTGCGGAGACGGGTCACTTCGTCATCTCGACACTGCACACGACGGATGTGGCCGAGACCGTTAACCGCATCATCGACTTCTTCCCACCGCATCAGCAGAAGCAGATCCGCGTCAGCCTCGCCGCGTCGCTGCGTGGGATCGTTTCCCAACGGTTGTTGCCTCGGAAAGATGGACGGGGCCGCGTTCCGGCGGTCGAGGTACTCGTGATGAACGGCCGCATCCGCGACCTGATCCTGAATCCGGAGCAGACGCACATGATCATCGACATCGTCGGCGAATCGGCCTTCTACGGGATGCAGACGTTCGACCAGGCGCTGTTGGGTCTTTACCGGTCCGGCCTGGTGAGTCTCGAGGACGCGATGTCTGCGGCCAGCAACCAGCACGACTTCCAGCTTGCGCTTCGACAAGAGGGCTTGCAGCCGGTTTCTTAGAGTCTCATCGGACGCGCGGCGGCTCGGCCGGCGCGCCGGATAGGGCGGCCCTGCCCCGTTACGGTGGCAGTGATGGAAAAACTCTCCCTCACGGATCTGCTCGCGCCCTCTTCTCCCGCGATGGAGCTCGCCGGCGCTTTCACCGACGCGGGGAACGACCTGTACCTCGTGGGGGGGCCCGTTAGGGACGCGTGGCTCAAGCGTCCGCACGAGGATCTCGATTTCGCTACCGACGCAACGCCCGAGGAAACGCAGAAGATCGTGAAGCCGCTGGCGCGGGCGGTTTGGCTCCAAGGCGTCGATTACGGAACGGTGGGGGCCGAGATCGCCGGGATCCGGATGGAGATCACGACTTTTCGGACCGAGACCTACCAGCCGGGTTCGAGGCATCCCAAGGTCGATTTCGCGACCGATATCGAAACCGATCTGTCGCGCCGTGACTTCACGATCAACGCGATGGCGATCCGGTTGCCGGACGGAAAGGCGATCGACCCATTCGGAGGGGCCAAGGACCTCGCCGCCGGGGTCATCCGCACCCCCCTCGACCCAGAGATCTCGTTCAGCGACGACCCATTAAGGATGCTTCGTGCTTTCCGGTTCCAATCCCAGCTGGGCCTGAAGATCGAGGCGTCCGTGCTGTCGGCTATATCCGACCTGCGGGAGAAGATCCTGACCGTATCGGCGGAGCGGATCCGGGACGAGTTCTCCAAGCTCGTGTTGGGCGACGGACTCGACAAGGCGTTGCAACAAGCGGACGCGACCGGGATAACGGATCTCTTCCTGCCGGAGCTCTCGGGGCTCAAGCTGGAGCAGGATCCGGTGCACAAGCACAAGGACGTCTTCCATCACACCCTGGCCGTAGCGATGCGCACGCGCTCGGATCTGGATCTGCGCCTCGCTGCCCTACTGCACGACATCGGCAAGCCGAAGACCAGAAAGATCGAAGCCGAGGGTGTCACGTTCCACCACCACGAGATCGAGGGGGCGCGGATGGCCGGCGAACGTCTGCGGGAACTTCGGTATCCCAATCAGACCGTCCTCACCGTGGTCGACCTCATCCGGTTGCACCACCGGTTCCACACCTACCGGCTGGGATGGTCGGACTCCGCGGTCCGGCGATACGTGCGCGACGCGGGCGGGCTACTGGGTCTGTTGAACGAGTTGGTCCGGGCCGATTGCACGACACGCAACCCGGCTAAGGCGAAGAAACTTCAGGCGCGGATGGATGAGCTTGAAGAACGCATCGCGGACCTAGCGTCGCGGGAAGAGCTTCAGTCACTGAGGCCTGAGTTGGATGGGGTCCAGATCATGGCGTTCTTGGGCGTCGAACCCGGTCCGGTCATCGGCGAGGCGTACGAGTTCCTGCTCGAGCTTCGGCTGGAGGAAGGAGTCCTGGGAACCGAGACGGTCTACGAACGGCTCGACTCGTGGGCGCGCGAACGAGGCGTCACTCCTGTGGGTGAGAAGGTGCCGCCCAAACCAAAGAAGCGATCGGAGGGCGATTGAAGCAGCACCCCGGCACTCCGTACTTCGCCGCCGTCGGTGACGCGCTCGGTGAGAACTACCTTCGTTACAGCTTCACCAAGGGGACGGAACAAGAAGTCGCCTTCCTCGTCGACGCGCTCAACCTCGATAGCGGTGCCCGGGTGCTGGACGTGGGTTGCGGAGCCGGCCGTCACGCAGTCGGGTTGGCCGAGGCCGGACTCTCGGTCACCGGGATCGATGTTTCTCCCGGGCTGTTGGCGGTGGCGCGCGACAAGACAGCCGAGTCCGGCGTGAGCGTTTCTCTGTTCGAGATGGATGCGCGAGAGATGCCGTTCCACGAAGAATTCGATGCGGCCATCTCGATCTGCCAAGGCGCTTTCGGATTGATGGGCGGCGACGATCCGGTCGTGTTGCGAAAGATCGCAGAAGCGGTACGCCCCGAGGGGAAGGTGCTTCTCACCGCATTCAGCGCGCTATTCGAAGCCGGCCATCCGCGGCCCGAGGCCGACTTCGATCCGGACGCGGGCGTGGTGCACGAGGCAACCACGATCAAGACTCGAGACGGTGAGGACCGAACCGTAGATCTGTGGACGAATGTCTATACGCCGCGCGAGCTGCGGTTGATGGCCATCGGAGTCGGACTGATCCCGGAGGAGATCTGGGCGGTCGAGCCGGGGGCTTTCGCTCGCCGGCCACCAGACCTGGAGCACCCCGAGTTCATGCTTCTTGCGCGGAGGCCGCAGTGGCCCTGAGCTCGATGCCTGCATGCGCCATCGCGAACCCCAATCCGACGGCAAGGACCAGAGACACACAGCCCGCCACGATCAGGGTCGGTCGCAGTGGGAATGAATCGGTTAGCACCATCAGGATCCCGGCCGCGACGCTGGCGAGATTGAAAAGGATGTCGTAGAGAGCGAAGGCCCTTCCTCTCAACTCGTCCGGCAGCGCCTCCTGAACCTGGGCGTCCACGGCGACCTTCGTTACGAAGCCTCCGTAACCACCCAGGAACGTGAGCACCATGAGTGCCCAGAAGTTCTCGACGCCCCCCAGCGCGACGATCCCTAGCCCCGATACCGAGAAGCCGAGCAGGATCAATCCCCCCTTATCGAAGCGCCGCCCTGCGAGTGGAGCGGTGACTGCTCCGACGAAAGCACCGACGCCGGCCGCTCCCAAAGCGAGCGCCGAGGTCGACAACCGCGCGAACTCTCCGGGGTGGCCGGGGTACTCATCCTTGATAACGAGGATCGCTGCGATGAAGACGAACATTCCGATAGTGCGCACGAGGAAGATGCCGATCAAAGCGACGCGGGCGCGGACTGCGTTCCAGATCGCGACGATCCCTTCGGTGAGCTCGGCGGTGATGCGCGTGACGGCCGCGCCGAAGTTCTCCGCGCGCGCGTGTGGGTGTGAGAAGGGCCCGCTCAGGTTCTTGACCACACGCGCGGCGCCGAAATAGAAGGTGCCCGCCAGGAGGAACGAGGGCGTATCGCCGAGCCCATTCGAGGCGAACAGCCCGATCGCTCCACCTACTAGAGCCGCGATCATGCCTCCACCCGACGAGATGGAGTTGCCCCGGATCAGGTGATGTTCGTGGAGCAATGTGGGAAGCAAGGCCCCTTTGGTCGTCAGGAACAACCGGCCGAGACTAAGCAACAGCAGCATGGATGCATACAGAGCGGTGTCGCCGGGGAGCACGCCTCTCCAGAGGGGCAAGGTGACGAGGAGGATCCCGCGAGCGATGTTCGACCACTGCATCACGGAACGCCGCGCCCACCGATCGACGAATACACCCAGGAACGGGGAGAAAAGTGAATAGGGCAGAAGCGTGAGCCCGAACAGATACAGGATCCGCATAGGGGTACCCGCGCTCAGCGGCTCGAGGACCAGGAGGTTCGCGAATGTGGCCTGGGCGAACCCGTCGGCTGCCTGCGCGATGAACTGACTGAACAGAAGGATGCGGAAATCGGGCTCGGTTAAGAGCTCACCCACATGAGCGCGCTGGGCTTTCAAGACGCTTCGGTAGCTAGGGCCGCCACGTCGCTCTCTGCAGCTTCTCCGTATCCACGCAGATAGAAAGCTGCGGTTGCGCCCTTCATCAGTAGATTGAAAGCGGTTACCCCTGCTCCGATCGCGATATTCGTGTAGCTCGTTCGAAGCAAGAGCACGAGAGCGAAAGAGGGGATGAGGACGTAAAGGAGCGATGTCGGGAACTGTTCGCGGATGACTCGCCGGTTGATCCGGAGCGCTTCGACGGGTCTCGACGTAGTAAAGGCAAGGGCCGGAGTCGCGAACGTCAGTAAGAGATCCATCACGACGTAGGTCAGGGCGATAACACCGAAGACGACGGGGTCCGCATAGACATCGGCGAAGGTGTCGGGATTCGTACCAACGGTCCCGTTCTCAGTGGCCGCGAATGTGATCTCGGACAATACTTTGGAGATAAGGACGGCCGCTGCCGGGATCGCCAATGGAAGAACGATGATGGCGAGTAAGAGGAAACGACCGAAGAAGAACCACCCCAAGGTCCAGATCTCTCCCAGCCGCAGTCGGGACTTCCACCAGATCTGTCGGTACCAGATGCGCTCCGCGCCCACGTACCCGACTTGGAACAAAGCGATCGGGAGAAGCAACACGGCCGTGGTGGTTCCAGCCGTGGCGCCTACCAGGTTGGGAAGCAGCTGGATCAGAAAGAGCGACAGGCTCAGGACTGGAAGGCGTGGGTCGCTCCGCCAAGCGCGTGCCGCTTGTCCTAGGTCGGCTGTGAAAGTCGCCCACGGCCCGCTCTTTGATCCGCCTTCTATCGGAGCCCCCTCATCCCTTCTTGGTCATCTAACTACCCATACGGTAGTCAAATGATCAAAGAAAACCTGGAGCTAGGGCCGGGCGCGGAATGCTGGGTTCGGGTCAAGCGAGAAGCCGCGTGCTGCGTGCCCGTTCGTCTGCAACCTGAGCTCCGAGCTCGTTTCACTCGAATGCTCTTTGATGAAGGCCTCGACCATCTCTCGCGCTTCGTCGTCCGAATACTGCACCGGTGGGGATTTCATGAAGTAGGCGCTCGGTCCCAGAAGGGGGCCTCCGACGCCTTGATCCATCGCCAGCTTGGCGCAGCGAACAGCGTCGATCACGACACCGGCAGAGTTCGGAGAGTCCCACACCTCGAGCTTCAGCTCCATGTTGACCGGGATGTCGCCGAACGAACGACCCTCGATACGGATGTACGCCCACTTGCGGTCCTTCAACCACGGAACATGGTCCGACGGGCCGATGTGGATGTCCTCTGAGTCGATGCCGTTATTGATCTGCGACGTGACGGACTGCGTCTTTGAGATCTTCTTGGACTGCAACCGCTCGCGCTCGAGCATGTTCATGAAGTCCATGTTCCCGCCGAAGTTGAGCTGGTAGGTGTGGTCGATCGTGACACCGCGGTCCTCGAATAGCTTGGACAGAACACGGTGACTGATCGTCGCGCCCAGCTGGCTCTTGATGTCGTCCCCGATGATCGGGATGCCTCGCTTCGTGAAGCGTTGGGCCCAGTCTTCGTTCGTGGCGATGAAGACCGGCATGCAGTTGATGAATGCAACCCCTGCTTCGAGAGCCTGCTCGGCGTAGAAGCGAGCGGCTTGCTCGGACCCAACCGGCAGGTAACTGACAAGTACGTCTGTCTGCGTGTCACGGAGCACCTTCGCCACGTCGACGGGAGGCAACTCGGACTCCGTCACGACACCCTTGTAGAAGTGGCCCAAGCCGTCGTACGTGTGACCCCGCTCGACCTTGAGTCCCGTCGAGTGGACGTCGCTGAATTTGATCGTGTTGTTGGGCTCCGTCCAGATGGCTTCGGCAAGGTCGAGACCGACCTTGTTCGAATCCACGTCGAACGCGCACGAGAATTCGATGTCCGACACGTGGTACTTGTCGAGCTCGACGTGCATCAGCCCCGGAACGCTCTCGTCTGAGCGAGCCTTCGCGTAGAACTCGACTCCTTGAACTAGAGACGACGCGCAGTTCCCTACGCCAACGATCCCAACTCTTACTTTTGACATGTCTCCCCCTAAGCCTTCGTGGTCTCGGGACGGACGCCCTCCAAGGAGCGCTCCGCGGTTATCAATTCGTCGATCCATTCGATGTCGTTCTGCGTTGCGGCCATGCCGTGGTTCTGCAAAGAAAGGGTGTAGCTGTCGATCCGCTCGCGGTAATCGCGGAGGTTCGTCTTGAACTGCGCGAGCTTGTCCTGGAGGTAGGCGCGCCGGCGCTCCAGCAACGCGAGACGCATCTCGGGCTGGAGGTAGCGGAAGAACGCAAGTTTCAAGGTGAAGTGCTCGGCGTCGACCGCAGCTGCAGTCTCCTCGAGCATGGAGGTGAACAACTGCTCGCCTTTCGGGCTGATCCGGTAGACGTTCTTCCGGCGACCAGATGACAGCGTGTTGGACTTGGTCTTGGTGGTCTTCTTCGCGGTGGTGCGAGTCGTCCGGGTGGTGCGGCGGGGTTTCGGCTCGACCAGCTTCTCCACGGCCCCGGCCTTGGCCAGCCGCCGGAGGGCGGGGTAGAGGGAGCCCCACGAGACCTGCCAGAAGGGGCCGAGCATCGCCCCGAGCTGCTTGCGCAACTCGTAGCCGTGCATCGCCCTCTCCTTCAAGAGGCCGAGCACCGCTAGCTCTAGCATCCCTGTCTGTTTCACCGTCACCTCGTTGGGTATCTGGGGGTTATCCGTGGCGTATCTATCGCCCGGATATATCGAACCGATATATCAACACGATACCTCATGCGCGTCAAACACCCCTAGGACGGCCTGGATCCGACCCTGGGCGATGGGCTGGGGGTCGCTCACGCGGCGATAGCCGCCGACGCGGCATTAGCATCGCCGGATGGCAGTCTCAGGTAGGTCGTTCGACCCCACCAGGCCCCCACCCCCCCCGTCGGGGCCCTCGGTCGATTACCGGCTGGCCCGTAGGGCCGCCCTGAGCTCGATCCGTAGGGGCTCTCTCGATACCGCCGACGTGTGCGACGCGCATCCGGAACTGATGAGGGCGGGGCGCAACATCGGGGAGGAGATCGACGACCGGTGCCCCGTCTGCTCGCACGAGACCCTCAGGTGGGTTCGTTACGTCTACGGGGAGGAGCTGCGCCATCTCAACGGGCGAGTCGTTTACCCGCTGGAATGGTTGCAGGAGCTGACTGCGAAGTACGACCAGTTCACCTGCTACGTGGTCGAGGTCTGCATCGATTGCGCGTGGAACCACCTCGTGCAGACGTACTCGGCCGGACGCAATTTCAAATCGGCTGCCGTTACGAATGGAAGTAAGAACGGGCGGCACTCGCGGCACCGCCCCCGGGCTTGAGCGTCTCCCACCGCGTAGCCCCCCCGATCGAGTCGCTTTCCTCTGCGATGCGCGTGGCCGGATCGATCCTCGCGTTCGCGTACCTCTTGGGGCTCGTGCCCGGTCCTCTTGTTTCTGTCGTCGGCGGTCTCGCGCTCGTGACCCTCGGGCGCGCTCTGTTGTTACCGGACATAAACGCGCGTCGCTCCGTCTTGTCGCTTGCCGTTCTCGCCGGAGCGCTCGGTGTCGGCGCGTTGCGGTGGGGGACGTTGGATCTCCCCGAGCTGCGGGGGGTTCAGGCGGTCCTGGGTCCGTCGATCCTGGTCGGTCCCGAGGCAGCCGCGATCGCATGCGGACTGGCGCTTGCTGGAGGACTCTTGGGGCTGAGCGCATGGTTGTTGGAACCGCGTCCGGTCACCCGGCCGGACTACGTGTGGACGGTGCTCGAGGTAGGGCTGGGAAGCTTGGCCCTCGTCACGGTCTTCGTTGATCCAGCACGTTCGGTGTTGCAAGGAGCCGGCCTGGGTCTGGCTCTCTTGGAGATCGCCCGGTGGCTCGGGGCCGTGGCCCTCAGCGTCGCATGTGTCTTCGCTACTTCGATCCTGCAGGCACGCCTATCCGAGCGATTGCGATGGGTCGTGCTCGGCTGCGCCGGTGGGGCGGTCGCCGCGGCCGCCGGAACAGTGTCGGTGGTGCTGTGATCGCGCTGCTATTCCTGGGTCACGCGATCCTCGGGTTCGTCGCGCTACTGACGAAGGATGTCGAG
>Ga0190275_10000664_pt1 | contig 28187 bp, 27 predicted proteins | sample Popmic550T_FD_133745 | JGI IMG/M metagenome (GOLD analysis project Ga0190275, IMG submission 133745) | Populus adjacent soil microbial communities from riparian zone of Yellowstone River, Montana, USA - 550 T | ecosystem: Environmental > Terrestrial > Soil > Riparian zone > Trees stand | place...
CAGGGCTCCACCGAATCGGTCCGCGCGGATAGATCAGAGGCTGTAGGTGTCGCCCCGGCGCTCGGGTTCGGGCTCGCGGCGGCGGGGCGGCGGCGTGCGCTCGGGCGGCCGCCGCCGGGTCGGACGGTCGAGCCACTCCCGGTCGAACCGGTCGGGCTGCGTCTCTTCGTCCTTGGGCGGCACGGCATCGTCGGGACCGCCCGATTGATCGTCCGCCGGCGGCGTACCGGGCTCGATCGGATTGCCGTCGAGGTCGACCAGCGGCTCGTCGTCGGGGGGCGCGATCCAGATCTGGTTGTCGCCTTCGCCCTCGCCCTGCCAATCGGGTGCCTCCGCGTCGGTCCGGAATGCCTCGACCGGCCGGTTGGCGACGGCGCGGACCATCAGATCGTGGAAGGCGCGCGCCGGGGCGCGGCCGCCGGAAAGCCCGGGCAAAGCGCGATTGTCGTCGCGGCCGTACCAGACGCCGGTGGTCAGGCCGCTCGAAAAGCCGATGAACCAGCCGTCCTTGTTGGACGTGGTCGTGCCGGTCTTGCCGGCGGTCGGGCGGCCAAGGGCGGCGGCGCGCCCGGTGCCGTGCTGAACCACGTCCTGGAGCAGCTCGGTCATCTGCGCCGCGACCCAGGGCGCGACCAGCACGCGCGTCTGATCGTCCCGGTGCTGGTAGAGCAAGGTGCCGTCGGGGGTGGTGACGCGCCTGATGCCGTAGGGGGTCACCGCCACGCCGCCGCGCCCGACCGCCGCATAGGCCCTTGTCATGTCGATCAGGCGGACCGCGGAGGAGCCCAGAGCCATGCTCGGGTTGGTCTCGACATGTGTGGTGAGGCCGAAGCGCTGGGCCATGTCCGCGACCGAGCGGGTACCGACTTCCTGGGCGAGGCGTACCGCGGCGGTGTTGATCGAATAAGCGAAGGCGACCCGCAGCGGCACCTGGCTGTAAGCGCGGCCGCCGTCGTTGCGCGGCGACCAATTGCCGACGCGGATCGGCGAGGCGTCGACCACGGCATCGGGCCGGTAGCCCGATTCGATCGCGGCCAGATAGACGAACAGCTTGAACGACGAGCCGGGCTGGCGGTTCGCCTGGGTGGCGCGGTTGTAACTCGAATTCACATAATCGCGGCCGCCGACCAGCGCCCTGACCGCGCCGTCGCGGTCGAGCGTCACCAGCGCGCCCTGGGCGCCCTGCGGCGCGTTGGCTATGACCGAGGCGACCGCGACGCGCTGCATGACCGGATCGATCGTCGTCCACACGTCGAGCGGCTGCACGCGCTCGTCGATCAAGGTGTCGAGCTGCGGCAGCACCCAGTCGGTGAAATAGCGGGTCGCGTTCTGGCGCTGCGGGTCGGGGGCGAAGCGGACCTCCTCGGGATTTGCCGCGGCGGCCTGGGCCGGCGTGATCGCGCCGCCGCGCACCATCAGGTCGAGCGCGACGCCGGCGCGGCTCTGCGCGGCCGCGGCGTCGGCGGTCGGCGCGTAATTGGACGGCGCCTTGACGAGCCCGGCGATGATCGCCGCCTCTGCGACGCTCATCTCCGTCGCGCTGTGGCCGAAGAAGCGCCGCGACGCCGCGTCGATGCCGTAGGCGCCGCCGCCGAAATAGACGCGGTTCAGATAGAGTTCGAGGATCTGGTCCTTGGAGAAGCGCCGTTCGAGCGCGAACGCCAATATCGCCTCGCGCAGCTTGCGGGCGAAGGTCCGCTCGTTGGTCAGGAAGACGTTGCGGGCGAGCTGCTGGGTGATGGTCGAAACCCCGCGCACGCGGCTCCGGCCGGTGAGGCCCGTCCAAAGGCCGCGGGCGATGCCGATCGGGTCGACGCCGAGATGCGAGCGGAAGCGCCGGTCCTCGACCGAGGTCATCGCGTCGCGCATCACCGGCGGGATGCGCTCGTAGGGCAGCCATTCGCCGAACACGGGACCCATAGTCTGGATGATGTCGCCATTGGCGGCGCGGATCCGGACCATCTGGCCCAGATTGTCGCGGCGGACGAGCTCGCCATAGCCGGGCAGCTGGCTCACGGCCACGGCCACGGCCACGCCCATCGCCACCGTCGCGACGATCAGCCCGTAGAGGAAGACCTTGAGGCCGGTGATCGTCCACCGTCGCAGACGGGATCGTTGGGGAGGGGCGGGGGCCATCGGGCGTCAGCGATAAGGGGCGCGAGTCATGGCGGCAAGAAGAAGCGCGAAACGCCTTAACGGCGGCTTACTTCGACCCGTCGCCTTTTTCGAAATCGAGTGCGGCCGAATTGATGCAATAGCGCAGGCCCTCGGGCCCCGGCCCGTCGGGGAAGACGTGGCCGAGATGGCCGCCGCATCCGGCGCAGCGCACTTCGGTGCGGACCATGCCCTGGGAGATGTCCTGGTGGAGGGTCACATGGTCCCTGGCGGCGGGGGCGGTGAAGCTCGGCCAGCCGCTGCCGCTTTCGAACTTGGTGCCGCTGTCGAACAGCTCAGCGCCGCAGGCGGCGCATCGATAGGCGCCGGCGTCGTGATTGTCCCTATGGACGCCGGTGAAGGCGGGTTCGGTCCCGCCGTCGCGCAGCACCCGATATTGTTCGGGCGAGAGGCGCTTGCGCCACTCCTCCTCGGGAAGGTCGATCTTCTCCATCGCGGCGATGTGGGCCCGGCGGCGGGCGCGGTCAAGCGAAGCCGTTCGGCGCGACTTTGCGCGGGCGGCATGTTAGGGGGAGGCCATGTCGGAGATAGCCAGGCTGCCGCGCCGCGAGGCCGATTCCCAGGACGATCTTAGCCTGCCGGGCTGGATCTATCGCGATCCCGAATATTTCCGGGTCGAGATGGCACGGCTGATCCGGCCGTCCTGGCAGATCGTCTGCCACGCCAGCGACATCCCCGATGGGGGCGACTGGCGCACGCTCGATCTGCCCGGCGAGAGCGTGATCGTTATCCGCGGGCAGGACGGCGCCGCGCGCGCTTTCGCCAATGTCTGCCGCCATCGCGGCTCGCGGCTGGTCGATGGCCAGGCGGGATGTTCGAAGCGCCTGACCTGCCCCTATCACGCCTGGACCTATGCCGCCGACGGAAGGCTGATGGGCGTGCCGCAGCGCGAGGATTATCCCGGGATCGACATGGCCGGGCTCGGCCTCATCCCGGTCGAGATGGAGAATTGGCGCGGCTTCCTGTTCGTCCGGCTCGAAGGCGGGGGCCCCAGCGTGGCCGAGATGATGGCGCCCTATGAAGCGGAGATCGCGCCCCACCGCTTCGAGGATTTGCGGGCGATCGGCCGGATCACGCTTCGGCCGCGAGACGTCAACTGGAAGAACGTCGCCGACAATTATTCGGACGGGCTCCACATCAAAGTCGCCCATCCCGGCCTGACCCGCCTGTTCGGCGGCGATTATCGGATCGAGGCCGGCGAGCATGTCGACAAGATGTCGGGCGATCTGGTCGAGCGGCCTTCGCCGAACCTTTCCGAGCGCGCCTATCAGGCCTTCCTGCCGGGCGCGGACCGGCGCTGGCTCTATTTCAAGCTCTGGCCCAATGTCGCGATCGACATCTATCCCGATCAGGTCGATTTCATGCATTTCGTGCCAATTGGCCCGACGCAGACGATGATCCGCGAGATCGGCTACGCGCTCCCCGGTCAGTCGCGCGAGATGAAGGCGGCGCGCTACCTCAACTGGCGCATCAACCGCCGTGTCAACGAGGAGGATACCGCGCTGATCCAAGGCGTCCAGCAGGGCATGGCCTCCTCGCTCTATACGCCGGGGCCGCTGGGCAGGAGCGAAGTGTGCCTCAGGAGCTTCGCGCGCAAGCTCAGGCGCATCATCCCCGAGGCGCGGCTCAATTCGCCGCCGCCGCCGGGCTGGAGCGCTTTACCCGGCGCATGACGAGGTAGACCGGGATCGCCGCTCCGGTCATCGCCAGGCTCCACATGCTGGCCTCGAGCCCGGCGCCGTAAAAGGCCCATGCCGAATAAGCCAAGGCCGCCACCGCGATGGCGGTGAAGCCGAGCGATGTGGCGATCCTGCCCTCGCGCGCCAGCTTGAGGCTCGCCAGGGCGCAGGCGAGGTAGAGGATGATCGACACCGAGGTCGTCACCAGCACCATGAACTGGAACAGATTCGCGAGCCCCCGCGAATAATTGGCGAGCACGACCAGCGTCGCAAGGCCGCTCGAGACGATGTGGACCCGGTACGGAATTTCGTTGCGGTTGAATCTGGCGATCCAGGCCGGCAGCAATCCGCCCCGCGCCAGGGCCAGCGGCATTTCGGCCTGCAGCAGGACGAATCCGTTGAGCGCGCCCAAAGCGGCGATCGCGACAAAACCCGCCACGATCGGCCCGAGCGCCGGATCGACCAGGGTGGAGAAGAAGGTGGCGAAGGGGGCGTTCGAATCCTGGACCAAAGCGGAAGGCAGCATCAAGGTGACCGCCGAGCAGGCGAGAAGATAGACGAGACCGGCGATCAGGACGCCGATCAGGGTCGCGCGCGGCACGATGCGTTCCGCATTCTCGATCCGGTCGCCCGCCGCCATCGCGCTTTCGAAGCCAAGCATGGCGAACAACGCAAAGGTCGCGGCCGCGCCGACGCCTGTCACGCTGATCGGCACCGAATCGTGGGCCGCAACCGTCCCTGAACCGGTGGCGAAGAGCCAGAAGCCGACAAGAATGGCGCCCCCCAGCGGAAGCAGCTTGAGGAGTGTCGTGAGAATTTGCACGTGGCCCGCGGTCCGAACGCCCAGGCAGTTCACGAGGGTGAACAGCCACAGCAGGCCGATCGCGGCGAGCGCCGGCACGCCCGGGCCGGCGAGCCCCGGCCAGATGATCGAAAGATTGCTGACGGCCGCGATGGCGAGCGTCGCGTTGGCGACCCAGCAGGAGATCCAGTAGCTCCATGCGACGAGGAAGCCGGCGCCCGGCCCGAACGCGGCCGCCGGGTAAGTGAAGGGCGCGCAACTGTCCGCCCGTCCCCGCGCCAGCCGCATCAGCACACTCACCACGCAGAGCGAGCCGGCGATCGTGATCAGCCATCCGTAGACCGAGTTCCAGCCGAGAGGGGCGAGGCTCGCGGGCAGAAGAAAGACCCCCGCCCCGATCATGTTGCCGACGACGAGGGCGACGCACATCGCCAGGCCGAGCTTGCGCTTCGGTGCCGCTGCCGCGTCGCTGGAGGCCCCCGCCATCAGCGCGTGATGCGCCAAATAGGCGCCCGGATCAAATCGGGTGGATCACTTTAGTATAGGGATCCTCGGTCGAATTCTCGATCCACCAGTTCGCCCAGATCCGGTCCTCCTTGTCGGGACGCAGCGTAAGAAAGTTCCGGCCGCCCGCAAACTTGTCCTGGGTGCCGGGAAATTCGACCATCCGGCCGGTGATGCCGCGATCCATCTCGTCGGGCCGGTCGAACAGGTTCCGCAGCGCGAACAGCACGGCCCCGCCCGGACCCGGATGGACGATCCCGGACGAGATCAGCTGGTTGATGACCGCAGACTGGATATGTTCGGCGCGGGTGGATTCGATATAGCCGATACCGGCGACGTGGACGTCGCCGGAGATGATGGTGGGCCGAATCTTGCTCGGGCTGTTGCTGGTGTCGAGCAGGCGGTGGACCATGCGCAGCCGCTCCCCCTTGTGCGCCCTGGTCCGCCAATGGTCCTTGAGGTCGTCCTCGAGGTCCTGATAGCCGGGCCAGAAGCCCAATATCCGCTCGAGCACGTCGAAGCCCGGATAGACGATCGGGATGCTCGACATGACGATCAGATGCCTGGCCTCGAGCTTGTCGATCCAGGCATAGACCAGATTCCAGGTCGTGCTGCTCATGACCTGCCTGTCCGATCGCTCGGTCCTGAGATCGAGGGCGAGGATCGCGACCGGCCCGACCTGGTGCCCGAAGGTCATGCCCCTCTCGTTGCCGGGCGTGATTGCGCGGGGATGATCCTCGCCGTCGGCGAGCTGCTGCTGGAACGTCCGGAACGCCTTGTACGCGGCGGGCCAAATCGCCTCGCGATAGACTTTCGATTCCTGGCGATCGCCGGGATAGGAGCCCCAGCCGTCGATCAGGTCGTGATCGTCCCACATCGCGACAATCGGTACCTGGGCCAGCATCCTGGCGACGTCGGGCTGCGCCCAGCGCGACGTGTAGAGGCGGAAATAATAATCGCTCAAGACATCCTTCATCCGCTGCGTCGGGACGAATTGATTGCCGCGGTCCCAATCGAGCTCGGCCCAGGCCGTCATCTCGGGCACGGTCTCCCACATCGAATCGGCATAGACCTGGTCGCCGCCCAGCAGCAGGAGATGAAAGGGGTCGCCGATGGAGAGGTGCTGCGCCTCCATGTCGCGCCAGAGGCGATTATTGTCCTTCACGCCCTTCATCGCCTTGAACGACGAGAAGCCGTTGCACGAGCCATAGGCCATTTGCGGCGCTTCGCCCTTGGCGGGCACGTGGAACAGGGCATTGGCCGCCCCCACCGAATAGGGGACGGATTGGGGCGAGCCGCCGAGCCTGACGGAGAACCGGCAGGCATAAGCCGTCTCGTTGCCGCGCGCCCATAGCGGCGCGAAGCCGCCGATCTCGATCGCCGGATCGCATTGGAAGGTTGGGGGTGCGCCGTCGGTGACGATCAGAACGCTGAGCCGCCATTTGTCCGCGTCGAGTCCGCGGAACATAAGCACCGGGCCGAGTGAAACCGCCATTGCCTCCCACCCCCTGAAGAGAAGAAAATGAACCAATGACAAAAATATGCAAGTGCTTCGGCGCGGGCCACGAAGACCTGGCGCGGACTTGGGGGCGACGATCCTCCTGGGATCATATGGTGCGGTCGAGAAGACTCGAACTTCCACGGCCTTGCGGCCACAGCGACCTCAACGCTGCGCGTCTACCAGTTCCGCCACGACCGCACGTCATGCCCCGGGGCGGAAGCCGCCCGGGCCGGTAGGAAGCGGGCCTCTAGCAGCCGTCCCGGCGTTCCGCAACAATCCCCTCAATAGAGAAACATCGGCATGCCCTCGACCCGCATCAGGCGGGCGCGGTAGCCCGCTTTGTCGTAGAGCGCGCTGACGTCGACCGATTTCTCGCCCTTGAGCAACGTGTCGATCGGGACGTGGGCGTAATTGCCGTCGGTGAGGGTCACCATCCGCGCCTTCTCGCCGCGCTCGAGCAATTGCACGGCGAGGCCGCCGAAGGCGAAGCCGACCATCCGGTCCATCGCGTCGGGCTCGCCCGAGCGCATCAGATAAGCGAGCTCCTGGAGGACGATTCCATGGCCGAGCCGGGCGGTGATCGCCCGCCCCAGGCGATGGCCGACGCCGCCTTCGTCCCGCTCGCCGGCGGATTTCGCGATGTCGCCTTCGCCGTCCTTGGTCTCGCCGGCGATCTTCGCGCCTTCGGAGATCACACACATCGCATAATGCGCCGGATTGCTCGCCTTGTCCTCCTCGAGCAAAGGGAGGAGGATATCGAGATCGGCCGGGACCTCGGCGATGATCGTCCGGTCGACCTGGGCGAGGAAGCCCGCGAGCAAAGCGGTCTCGCCGCTGCGGCGCCCGAACAATTCGATCACGCCGATCCGCTCGTGGCTCTCGACCGTGGTCCTGAGCGCATTGATCGCTTCGACCGAGCGGCTGACCGCGGTCGAAAAGCCGATGCAATAATCGGTGCCGAACACGTCGTTGTCCATCGTCTTGGGCACCGAGACGACCGGCACGCCCTGCGCCGCGAGATGGGCGGAGAAACGCAAGGTCCCGTCGCCGCCCAGGGTGATCATCGCGCCGATGCCGAGCTTTTCGAGCACGCCCAGAACGTCCGGCGTTCGGTCGCCTCCCTGCTCGGTGCGCGGGTCGCGGCGCGACGTGTGGAGGATGGTGCCGCCGGCGCGGTCGATGCCGCGCACGCCTTCGCGGGTGAGTGTCAGCGTGTGGGCGGCGAGGCTGGCCGGATCGCCGGGATCGACGTTCATCGCCCCTTCCCAGCCGCGCCGGAAGCCGATCACCTCCCAGCCCAATGCGTCCGCCGAGAGGACGACCGAGCGAATGCAGGCGTTGAGCCCCGGCACGTCGCCTCCGCCGGTGAGTATTCCGATCCGCATCGCATCCGTCTATCGGCGGCGGCGATGGACGACAACCGGGCAGAGACGATCGCCGAGGCGAAGCGCATATTGCGCCTCGCCTGGCCGATCATGCTGACCGGCCTCAACTGGACCTTGATGCACCTGATCGACGTCGCGGTGGTCGGCCATTACGGCACCGGCGAGCTCGCCGCGCTCGCCGCCAGCCGGATCCTCACCTTCATCTCGATCGTGCTCGGCTTTTCGGGCCTGACCGGAATCCTGGTCTACGCCGCCCGCGCCGACGGCGGCGGGCGGCTCGCCGAAACGGGCGACATCTTCCGCTCCGGCCTGATGCTCGGCCTGGTGCTCGGCATTGCCGCGACGGCGATCCTCGGCCTTTGGGCGTTCGAGCTGCTCGGCCTGGTCGGCGTCGAGCCGGGCCTGCGCGCGCCGGGCGCGGCGGTGGTCCAGGCGATGGCCCTCGCCTTTCCGGCCCAGTTCGTCCTCGCCGCCTCGTCTTATTTCCTCGAGGGGATCAGCCGCCCGCGCCGGGTGATGGCGGTCAATCTCGTCATGCTGCCGGTTAACGCCTTGCTCGCCTGGGCCTGGGTCGGCGGCCATTTCGGCCTGCCCGCTCTGGGCGCGGTCGGCGCCGCACTCGCGACCGCGACCGTCTCCTGGGCCGGCGCCGCCTTGATGCTGGGCCTGGTCTGGACGCTGCCGCGCGCGCACGAGCGCCGGGTGCGGGATTGGGCGCCGGCCTCGCTCAGGCGCGCGATCGCCGGCGTGCCCGCTCTGGCCTGGTTCGGGCTGGTGCCGGCGATCGCGGCATCGCTCGAACTGGCCGGCTTTGCCTGGCTGATGGTCCTTTCGACCCGGCTCGGCGACGCCACCGCCGCCGCCTTCCAGGCGATGCTCTCGCTCCACAATCTCATCTTCGCTCTGTCGATCGGCCTCGGCTCGGCGGCGGGCGTGCGGGTCGGCAACGCGGTCGGCGCCGGCGAACGCGATCAGGCCTGGCCGCGCGCGATGATCGCGGGCGGGCTTTCCATCGTCACGCTCGGCTTGCTCTCCGTGGTCCTGGTGGTCTTCGCACAGCCTTTGGTCCGGCCTTTCTCGAACGATCCCCAGGTGCTCGCCCTCGCGGCCTCGATGCTGGCGATCATGGCCGCCTTCCTCGTCTTCGACGGCCTTCAATATGTGTTCGGCGCCGCCTTGCGCTCGCTGGGCGAGCAGGTCTGGGCCGGGGTCAACGGCATTATCGGCTTCTTCGTCGTCACCGGCGGCCTGGGCTGGCTGCTGGTCGGGGCGGGCTGGGGGCCGAACGGCCTCGCTTATGCGGCCGGGGCCGGCATGTTCGCCTGCGCCTTGCTGCAGTTCGGCCGGCTGGCCTTTGTGCTCAGGCTCAGGAAATCGGGCCGAAGCTCAGGCTGAGGGTGCGGCCGCCGCGCGGAACGTCCATCTCGGCGCTGTCGAACGTGACCCGGCCGCGGGCCTGCAATTCGCGCACCGGCGGCGCGATCGACCAGGCGTAGACCACCCGTCCCTGCGCGTCCTTCAATTCGGCGCGGATCTGCGGCACGCGCTGGACCTCGTCGGTCTGGTTGCTGATCTCGCCGCGCACGGCGAGCAACTCGTTGCCGCTTTCGAGCCGGCGCCGGTCGGCCTGACCGCGTATGTCGAGCGCGTTGATCGTGCGCACCGGGATGCCGATGCTCTGGCCGAAATTGGGCAGGCCGAAATATTGGATGGCGAGAACCGCGCCGATCATCGAGGCCGCCGCGACCACCGCCGCGATCGTCCAGATCCTCGGCCAGTTGCGGCTGCGGCGGGTGGTCGGCTCTTCGTAATAGGTGACCTCATGCTCGGGCTCGGGCTCGCGCCATTGCGGCGGGGGCCCGGGCTCATCCCTGTGCAAAGGGGCCGCCGCCGCGGGCGCGGGCGGCGCCGGCGGCGCGGCGGTCTTGAGGTCGAGCGGCGCCGGATCCTGCACCCAGGAGAAGCGGCAGCTCGCGCAGCGCACCTTGCGTCCGGTCGGCCCGATCGCGCTGTCCGGCACCACATAGCGGGTCTTGCAGGACGGGCAGGAGAGGATCATCGGCCGCACTTGCTCCGGGCTTGGTTGCCGACCCTAAGCACGGCAGAGTCATGTGTTGCAAGCATGCGAGGGGCCATGCGATGGCTGGAGACGTGGCTTGGAGCCGGGGAGGCGGGCGCTGAACGCGGGCGGATCGATCGTAGTGTTCGAAAATGTCGGGCTGCGCTACGGCACCGGCGCCGAGACCTTGTCCGATCTCGCTTTTTCGCTTCGCGCCGGCGGCTTTTATTTCCTCACCGGCCCGTCGGGCGCGGGCAAGACGTCGCTGCTCAAGCTGCTCTACCTCGCGCTGAGGCCGAGCCGCGGCCTGATCCGCCTGTTCGGCGAGGATATCGTCACCATGCCGCGCGCCCGATTGCCCGGCTTCCGCCGCCGTATCGGCGTCGTCTTCCAGGATTTCCGGCTGGTCCCGCATCTTTCGACCTTCGACAATGTCGCTCTGCCGCTGCGCGTCGCCGGAGTCGAGGATGCCGATCTCGAGACGCCGGTGCGCGAGATGCTCGCCTGGGTCGGTCTCGCCGACCGCGCCAGCGCCCGCCCGGCGACCTTGTCGGGCGGCGAGCAGCAGCGCGTCGCCATCGCCCGCGCCGTGATCGGCCGGCCCGAATTGCTGGTCGCCGACGAGCCGACCGGCAATGTCGATCCGGAGATGGCCAGGCGGCTGCTCTATCTGTTCGATTCGCTGAACAAGCTCGGCACGACGGTGATTGTCGCCACCCACGATCTGCACCTCTTGACCGAGGTTCCGCGCTCCGAGATGCTCCGGCTCGACCGCGGCCAGGTCGCCGATCCGACCGGCGCGCTCCGCCACCCGCCGAAACGGGCGGATTCGTGAAAGGCGGCGTGCGCAAGTTCGGCGCGGCCGAGCGCGGGTTGCTGCCCGAGGGGCGGATCGCCGGGCCGATGCCCTGGGTGATCGCGATCATGATGTTCCTGACGGTGCTCGCCGCCGCCGCCGGCATGGGCCTCGCCGGCGCCGCCGCCCGCCTCGACGAGCAGATCGGCACGAGGGTCACGATCCAGGTGGTCGAGGCCAATCCCGACGCGCGGCGCGCGCAAGCCGCCGCCGCCGCCGAGGCGTTGCGGGGCCTGCCCGGGGTGATCGCGGTGCGGCCCGTCCCCGATGCCGAGGTCCAGGCGCTGCTCGAGCCCTGGCTCGGCGCCGGCTCGGTCGAGAGCGACATCCCGGCACCGGCGCTGATCGACGTCGACCTGACCCCCGAGGCGCACCGCTCGCTCGACGGCCTGCGCCAGGCGGTGACGGCCGCCGCGCCCGCCGCCCGGGTCGACGATAACGGCCAGTGGCTGGCGCCTTTGGCGTCGCTGATCGGCGCCCTCAAATGGCTCGCCGCCGGCCTCGTCATCCTGATGGTCGGGGCGACCGCGGCGACCGTCGTCCTCGCCGCCCGGGCCGCGCTGGACGTGCATCGCGGCACGATCGAGATCCTCCATCTGATGGGCGCGACCGACGTCCAGGTCGCGCGCCTGTTCCAGCGCCGGATCGCGCTCGACGCTTTGTTCGGGGGGCTGATCGGCTTCATCCTCGCCGCGCTCGTGCTGATCGGCATCGGCGAGCGGGTCTCGGCGCTCGGCTCGGAGCTGCTCGGCTCGGCGAGCGTGCCGGCGCCGGCCTGGGGGATATTGGTCGCTTTGCCGGTGTTCGGCGTTCTCCTCGCCATGCTGGTCGCGCGCCTGACGATCCTGAAGGCTCTGGGGCGGATGCTGTGATCCGCTGGCTCGCGTGGATCATCGGCCTGCTGCTTCTCGCCTACGCCGCCGGCTACGGCGCCTTCGCGGCGATGCTGCCCGGGCCCGCCGGCGACGAGCGCACCGACGCCATCGTCGTCCTCACCGGCGGCACCGGCCGGCTCGACCGCGGCTTCGAGCTGATCGAGCGAGGCCTTGCCCGGCGCATGCTGATCTCGGGCGTGGCGCGGACGGTTCGGCCGCGCGAGCTGGTCGCCGCCTATCGCGTCGATCCGCGGCTGTTCGCATGCTGCATCACGCTCGGCCGCGAAGCGTTTGACACCCGCTCCAACGCCGACGAGGTAGCGCGCTGGCTCGAACGCGAACCGGTTCGCTCGATCCGCCTGGTCACCAACGATCTCCACATGCGGCGCGCCCGCTACGAGCTCGAAAAGCGGATCGGCGGCGAGGTGACGATCGTCAGCGACGCGGTCCCGACCAACCCCGATTGGCGCCAGATTTTGGTCGAATATAACAAGTTCCTGCTCGGCGCAGCCGCCGATCTCATCGGCATCTGAGGGCGGGTAATTGCGATGGCGGTCCTCCGCTCGATCCTGTTCTCGATCCTCTTCTATGGCGGCACCGTGCCCGTCGTCCTCCTGTCCTTCCCGATCAGCCTGTTCGGCACCAGAGCGGTCCGCCGCTGGGCCCATCGATGGTTCCGCTTCCACCGCTGGTGCGCGCGCCATATCCTCGGCATCTCGACACGAATCGAGGGCGCGCCGCCCAAAGGCGCGGTCCTCGTCGCGGTCAAGCACCAGTCGATGTACGAGACGATGGAAATCATGCTGATGCTCGACCAGCCGGCGATGGTGCTGAAGCGCGAGCTGGCGGACATTCCGCTCTGGGGCCGGGTCGTGCGCCGCTACGGCGCCATCGTGGTCGATCGGTCGGCGGGCGCCAGGGCGCTGCGCGAGATGCTGCGCGCCGGCTCGGACGCGATCGCCGACGACCGGGCGATCATCATCTTCCCCGAAGGAACAAGGGTGAAGGTCGGCGCCCAGCCGCCGCTCCAGTCCGGCTTCGCGGGGCTTTATCGCGCGCTGAAGCTGCCGGTCGTGCCGGTCGCGGTCGACAGCGGCCGGCTGGTGCCGCCCAAGAGCTTCGTCAAGCGGCCGGGAATCGTCACCTTCCGCTTCGGCGAGACGATCCCGCCCGGCCTGCCGCGCGACGAAATCGAGGCCGCGGTCCACCGCGCGATCAACGCGCTCGACGGCGCCCACGATGGCTGAGCTCGGCCTGATCGAGGGTTTCTTCGGCCGGGCCTGGTCGTGGGCCGACCGGCGCGAGGCGGTGCGCTTCCTCGCGCCTCATGGCTATCGCCACTATCTCTACGCGCCCAAGGCTGACGCTCACCTGCGGCGGCGCTGGCAGGAGCCCTTTCCCGAGGCGGAGATCGCCGAACTCGCCGCATTACGCGAGACGTGCCGCGCCGAGGGCGTGCGCTTCGGAATCGGCCTGAGCCCGTTCGAGCTCCATCTCCACCCCGAACGCGGCTGGCAGGCCCTGATCGGCGCGAAGCTCGCCGAGCTGGCGCAATTGAAGCCCGACGATCTCGCCTTGCTGTTCGACGACATGCGCGGCGACGTGCCTGACCTTGCCGAGCGCCAGGCGGCGATCGTCCACTTCGCCGCCGAGCGAGGAATCGCCGGGCGAATCTTCTGCTGCCCCTCTTATTATTCCGACGATCCGATCCTCGACGCTGCGTTCGGAGAGCGGCCGCCTTTCTATCTGGCGCAGCTCGGCCGCCTGCTCGATCCCGCCATCCGCATCTTTTGGACCGGCGAGGAAGTCTGCAGCCGTGAATTCTCCGCGGGCCATCTCGCCCGGGTCGCGGAGCAGCTTCGCCGCAAGCCCACGCTCTGGGACAATTACCCGGTCAATGACGGCGCGCGGATGTCGCAGCATCTGCATTTGCGCGCCTTCACCGGCCGGTCCGCGTCGATCGCCGGCCAGATCGCCGGCCATTTTATCAATCCGGCCTCGCAGCCGCTGCTGAGCCGCATTCCGGCGCTGACGCTGACCGAAAGCTACGCCAGGGGCGACGCCTATCAATATGGCGCGGCGTTCGATCGCGCGGCGCGCATTGTTCTGGGCGAGGATCTGGCCGCGCGGGTGGCCCGCGACCTGATCGCGCTCCAGGACCGCGGTCTCGATCGCCTCGGCGATCGGCGCGCGACGCTGCGGTCCCGTTACGCGGCGTTCGACCATCCGGCGGCGCGCGAAATTCTCGCCTGGCTGGACGGCCATTGGAACGTCACAGATGGCTTGGTCCAGACACAATAGTTACGCAGGCAAAATGTTTAGCAAGGCTTTCAATCCAGCCATTTGAACATTGCTGGCGTGCGGATGCGCCCAGGCGAGCAAATGCTCCTCGCCCGGCCAGAGGCGCAGCCGCAGGCTGTACTTTTCGTCCCGCGCCAGCTTCTCGAAGCGGAGCCAGGCGAGCGGGGCATCTCCGGTCGCCGCGGCGCCGGCCTGGGCGATATGGCGGACCACCCGCGCCTGGGCGGCGGCCGGGAAATATTGGAACGCGACGCTGTGCATAACGATTCGGGTGATGCCCGCCGGGCCGGCCAAAGCGAGCCTGCTTTCGATCCAGTCGGCCGCGTCGCCGCGCTCCACCGGGGGCGGATCGGCGGCGGCGATGTCGAGCGCCGAGCGCGCTTGCGCCAGGCGCACTTGCTGGTCCGGCCAGAGGTAGGCGAGCAGCCGCTCGCCATCGGCGCGCGGGTCGAGTGGGTTGAGGTCGACGCCCTGCCGGCCGGCGATCCGCACCGAAGCGGCGGGAGGCGGGGCGCCGGTCCATTCGGGCTTAAGCCGCACGGTGGAAGCGGGATCGCCCGCCGCGCGACCGCCAAGGTCGTAGGCGTAACGATCGAGCTGGAGGTTGAGGCCCGCGCTGGCGCCGAGCTCGTAAAGCGCGATCGGCTGCGCGAAGCGCTCGGCCACGACGAGGAGGCCGGCCATCAGCATCGCCGAACGCCCGACTTCGTTGGTCTGCGGCGCGCTGTCCAGCCAGGAGAGCAGCGCGTCCTGACGCAGGACGGGGGCCAGCGCGCGCCGCAACGCCCCGCGTCCGGGCAAGGGCGCCGGCGGGTAAAGCGCGGCGAGGCCGGGCGAGGCGCCGACCCGGACCAAGGCATGGAGCCCACCGCACAGGCGAAGCGCCAGCGCATCGCCCCCGGGCCCCGGATCGCCGGGCCAGCCGAGCACCCGCGCGCCCAATGCGCTGGTTCGATCGAGCGTGGCGGCGAGCGTCTCGCACAGCCGCGCGGTAAAGGGCGAACCGAGCCGGCCGCACCACATCGCCTGGGTCTCGAACGAAGCACGGACCTCGGCTTCGCGGCGCATCCCTCAGGCCCTGAGCGTGGCCCCGAGCCTGGCCGCGGCGGCGACGATCCGCTCGGAGATCGTCTTCAATTCCTCCTCGGTGAAACTCTTTTCGGCGGGTTGGAGGGTGACCTCGACGGCGAGCGACTTTTGTCCCTCGCTCACGCGCTGGCCGGTGAAGACGTCGAACAGGCTAACCGCGGCGATCGCCGCCTTGTCGGCGCCGCGCACGGCGCGCAGTAGCCGGTCGGCGGCCAGATCGGCGGGGACGAGAAAGGCGAAGTCGCGCTTGACCGCCTGAAGCGGAGGCGGCGCATAGGCGCCGCGCCTGTGGCCGACGCTCGCGCGCCCGGCCGGGATCGCGTCAAGGTAAATCTCTGCGGCGGCCACCGGCCCCTCGACGTCGAACGCCTTCGCGATCCGGGGATGAAGCGCGCCGAACTCGGCGAGCACGTTTTTGGGGCCCAGGCTGAGCCGCCCCGACTGGCCGGGATGGTAGATTTGGGACGCGTCGCCCAGAACCTGCAAATTGTCGACCGGCGCGCCCGCCGCAGCGAGAATCGCGAGCGCCTCGGCCTTGGCGTCATAAGCGTCGAACCCGCCGCCTTTGCCGCCTTGCCAGTGCCGCGGGCCGCGCTCGCCAGTCAGGACCAGGCCCAAAGTGGGTCTTTCCGCGTCGTCCAGATAGCGCCGGCCGATCTCGAACAGCCGAACCGATTCCGCGCCCCGCGCAATGTTGCGCGCCGCCGCGGCGAGCAGGCCGGGGAGCAAGGACGGCCGCATCGCCTTCATTTCCTCGCTGATCGGATTGGCCAGCAGCCAGGCCGCGCCGCCGAACGGCGCCGCCTGGGCCTCGGAGAGGAAGCTCCAGGTGACCGCCTCGTCGAGTCCGCGCGCCGCCGCGCTCCGACGCGCACGGCGCTCGGCCATCTGCTCGGGCGTCGCGGTCGGCCGCGCCACTCCGGGCGCGCGCGGCAATGGAGTCGAGGGCACCTTGTCGTAGCCGTGGATCCGGGCGACCTCCTCGACGATGTCGGCGGCGCCGTCGACGTCGCGGCGCCACGAGGGGATCGCGATCCGCCAGATATCGTCGCGGCTCACGGTGAAGCCGAGCCGCTGGAGTATGTCCTGCTGGCGGTCGTCGGGGATAGCGACGCCGGCGAGCCGCTCGCAGCGCGCCGGATCGTAGGCGACATGGCGCTCGGCCAGCGGCGGCTCTCCGGCGCGCACGATCTGCGAAGCCTCGCCGCCGGCCAGCTCGATCGCCATCGCCGTCGCCAGCTGCAGGCCCGCCTCGAGGAAGGCGGGATCGACGCCGCGCTCGAACCGGCTGCGCGCGTCGGAAACGAGACCGAGCTTCTGCCCGGTCAGCGCGATATGCTCGGGATCGAAATAGGCGCATTCGATGAGGATGTCGGCGGTCGCCTCGGTCACGCCCGAATGCTCGCCGCCCATGATCCCGCCGATGTCATGGACGCCTTTATCGTCGGCGATGACGGTCATCGAGGGATCGAGCGCATAGGTCTTGCCGTTGAGCGCCAGCACCTCCTCGCCGTCCCGGGCCCGGCGGGCGACGATCGCTCCCTTAAGCTTCGCGAGATCGTAGACGTGGAGCGGCCGTCCGTAGCTCAGCGTGATGAAGTTGGTCAGGTCGACCAGGGCGCTGATCGGGCGCTGGCCGACCGCCTTCAAGCGCCGCTGCAGCCAGTCGGGCGAGGGGCCGTTGGCGACGCCGCGGACGACGCGGCCGTAAAAGGCCGGGCAGCCCTCCGGATAGTCGGTACGGATCTCGATCGGGCAGGGGAAATTCCCGGCGATCAGCGGCGCTTCGACGGGCTTGAAAATGCCCAGCCCCGCTGCGGCGAGGTCGCGGGCGATGCCGTGGACGCCCATCGCGTCCTGCCTATTGGGCGTCACCGCGACGTCGATCACCGGATCGTCGAGCCCGGCCCAGGTCGCGTAGGCGGCGCCGACCGGCGCATCCGGGGCAAGCTCGATTATTCCTTCGTGCGCGTCGCCGAGCTCGAGCTCGCGCACCGAGCAGAGCATGCCGCGGCTCTCGACCCCGCGGATTGCCGCGACCTTCAGAATCATATCGCTGCCGGGCACATAGGCGCCGGGCGCGCCGAACACGCCCTTCAGGCCGACGCGCGCATTGGGCGCGCCGCAGACCACCTGGATCGATTCGCCGGTCCCGGCGTCGACGGTCAGGACCTGGAGCTTGTCCGCCTGCGGGTGCGGGGCGGCGGTCAGCACTTGCGCTACGACGAACGGCGCGAGCCTGCCGGCGGCATTCTCGACGCCTTCGACCTCGAGCCCGATCCGGGTCAGCGTGTCGACGATCTCGTCGAGGCCGGCATCGGTTTCGAGATGCTCCTTGAGCCAGGAAAGCGTGAACTTCATGCGCCGACGCCCCCTGAGAGGGTCGGCACGTCGAGCGCGCGAAAGCCGTAATGTTTGAGCCAGCGCAGATCGCCGTCGAAGAAGGCGCGCAGATCGTCCATGCCGTATTTGAGCATCGCCAGCCGGTCGATGCCGACGCCGAAGGCAAAGCCCTGCCATATTTCGGGGTCGAGCCCGCAATTGGCGATGACCTGCGGGTGGACCATGCCCGAGCCGAGCAACTCCATCCAATGATCGGACCCGCCGAGCACGCGGCGGCCATCCTCCATGTGGAAGCCGACATCGACCTCGGCCGAAGGCTCGGTGAACGGGAAATAGGAGGGCCTCAGGCGCAGCACGATATCGTCGCGCTCGAAATAGGCCTTAAGGAAGGTCTCCAGCGTCCATTTAAGGTGGCCGAGCGTGATCCCCTTGTCGATCACCAGGCCCTCGATCTGGTGGAACATCGGCGTGTGGGTCGCGTCATTGTCCGACCGGTAGGTGCGGCCCGGCGCGATCGCGTAGATCGGTGGCTTTTGCGACTGCATCGTGCGGATCTGCACCGGCGAGGTGTGGGTCCTGAGCAGCATCGGGCGCCCCTCGGCATCGGTCCGGTCGAAATAGAATGTGTCGTGCATCGCCCGGGCCGGATGGCTCTCGGGAATGTTGAGCGCGGTGAAATTGTGCCAATCGTCTTCGATCTCGGGCCCGGTGGCGACCGAGAAGCCCAAATCGGCGAAAATCTCGGCCAACTCGTCGTTCACCTGGCTGACCGGATGGACGCTGCCCTCCGGCGCCGGCGCTACCGGCAGCGTCATGTCGAGCCGCTCGGTCGCCAACCTTTGTTCGAGGACGGCTTCCTCGAGCGCCGTCTTGCGCGCCGCGATCGCCTCGGTGACGGCCTCGCGCAGCTTGTGGATAAGCGGCCCTTCGCTCTGCCGTTCCTCGGGGGACATGGCGCCGAGCGTCTTGAGCAGCGCCGTCACCGCGCCCTGCTTACCCAAAACGGCGACGCGTGCCGCCTCGAGCGCCGACAAATCCGCCGCCGCCGCGATCCGGCCGAGCCAGTCCTTGCCCGTCTTTTCGAGGTCGTTGCCCATCGAGCGGCCCTAGCCCGCAGGAGTGAAGCCGTCTAGCAGCGGGCGGCCATGAGGCTCGCCGAAGGCCCTCATTCGCCGATGTAGTTGCCGGGCTTGAAGAGGTCGTCGACAAACTCTCTGCCGCCGTCCTGATTGGCGAACGCCTGCAGCAGCTGAATGGTGCGCAGGGCGGCATCCTCGAAATACCAGCCGGTCTGGCCTATATCGCATCTCTCGAAGGTCGGCAGGACGCCGCCGGCATAGCGCAGCTGGGCCCATTCGAATCGGCAGTCGATGAAGCTCCTGCCGTCGGTCTGGACCTGCTCGCCGTCCTTGAAAATGCGGTCGCGCACTTCTTCCATGTTCGATTTCTCCTGGGATTGATCCGCGAGGGCGAGTTCAGACGGTGAAGCTTTCGCCGCAGCCGCAGGCGCCTTTCGCGTTGGGGTTTTCGAAGGTGAAGCCGGCGGCGAAATCGTCTTCGTGCCAGTCCATCACCGAGCCGACCAGATAGAGGACCGACCCGCCGTCGATGTAGAAGGCGCCGCCGGGCGTTTCGATCTTCTCGTCGAACTTCTGCTCGTCGGTCACATAGTCGACCGAATAAGCAAGGCCCGAGCAGCCGCGGCGCGGGGTCGACAGCTTCACACCGATCGCGCCTTCGGGCGCCCTGGCCATCAACTCGGCGACGCGCGCCTCGGCGGCGGGGGTCAGGGTGACCGCGGCCGGGCGCGGGCGGATCTTGGTTTCGGTGCTCATAGCATTCCCAATTCGAGCCTGGCTTCGTCGGTCATCTTGTCCGGGTCCCAGGGCGGGTCCCAGACCAATTCGACCTCCGCGTCGCCGATCCCCGGCACCGCGCCGACCCGCAATTCGACCTCCCCGGGCATCGATTCGGCGACCGGACAATGCGGCGTGGTCAGCGTCATCTTCACCTTGGCATGATGCTCGGGCGTGATCTCGACGTCGTAGATCAGGCCGAGATCGTAGATGTTGACCGGGATTTCGGGGTCGTAAATCTCCTTGAGCGCGTCGATCACGGCCTCGTGGAGGTCGGCGCCGGTTTGCGCGGGCTCGGCGGGCTGTTGCGCCAGGAAGCCTTCGAGATAGTCGCGCCTGCGCTCGAACGTCCCGGAGACGCGCGCCTTGGGCGGAGGCGCGACGCTCTCCACTTCCTCGGTCTCGATCCTGCGTTCCTCGTTCACCCAAATATCCTCGTTACCCGCTCGATGCCGCGGATCAGCGCCTCGATGTCCTGCCGGCCGCTATAAACCCCGAAGCTCGCCCGCGCCGTCGCATCCACGCCGAGATATTCCATCAGAGGCTGGGCGCAATGATGGCCGGCGCGGATCGCCACCCGGCTCTCGTCCAATATGGTGGCGATATCGTGCGGATGCACCCCTTCGATCGCGAAGCTGACGATGCCCGCCGAATCCTCGGGGCCGAACAGGCGGACCGAGTTGAGGCTGGAGAGCGCATCGCGCGTCTCGCGCACCAAAGCGGCTTCGTGGGCGGCGATGGCATCGAGGCCGATCGACTCGACATAATCGATCGCGGCGTGGAGGCCGATCACGCCGACGACGTGCGGCGTCCCCGCCTCGAACCGCGCCGGCGGCGGGGCGAAAGTCGTGCGCGCGAACGTCACCTTGTCGATCATCGCGCCGCCGCCCTGCCACGGCGGCATCGCCTCGAGAATCTCGGCCCGCGCCCACAGGACGCCGATCCCGGTCGGGCCGTAGAGCTTGTGGCCCGAAAAGACGTAGAAATCGCAATCCAGATCGGCGACGTCGACTTTCATGCGCGGCACCGCCTGGCAGCCGTCAAGCAGCAGCTTCGCGCCGGCCGAATGGGCGATCCGCGCCGCCCGCTTCGCGTCGAGCACCGAGCCGAGCACGTTGGAGACATGGCCGAGCGCGACCAGCTTGTGCTCGGGCCGGATCATCGCCGCCATCGCGTCGAGGTCGATCCTGTGATCGTGGGTCAGCGGGACGACGTCGATTTCGGCGCCGGCGAGCTGCCAGGGGACGATGTTGGAATGATGTTCGAGCATCGAGAGAAGGATTCGGTCGCCGGGCTTGAGCCAGCTTTGCGCGACGAGATTGATCCCCTCGGTCGCGCCGCGCACGAAGACGATCTCCTCTGGGCTCGCCGCGCCGATGAAGCGTGCGACTCGGCCGCGCGAGGCTTCGAACGCCACCGTCATCTCGGCCGAGCGCTGGTAGACGCCGCGGTGGACGGTCGCATAGGTCTCGGCATAGCCGCGCGTGATCGCGTCGATCACCGCCTTGGGCTTCTGCGCGGTCGCGGCGCTGTCGAGATAGGCCCAGCCCTGCGGGATCGCCGGGAAATCGGCAAGCCAGTCGAGGGCCAAAAGCGAAGGGTCTGTGGACGCGGCCATGTCCATCACGCGAACCAACCTTCCGCGTCGGCGTAAAAGGCCTCGCGAACGGCCGTCTCGCCGATCCGGTCGAGCGCGTCGGCGACGAAGGCGCGGGTCAGGAGGCCGCGCGCTTCGTCGGGCGCGATGCCGCGGCTTTCGAGGTAGAAGAGCGCGCCCCGGTCGAGCTCGCCGACGGTCGCGCCGTGGGCGCATTTGACGTCGTCGGCGAAGATTTCGAGCTCGGGCTTTGCGTTGATCACCGCCGAGCGCGCCAGCAGCAGGCCTTTGAGAGATTGCTCGCCGTCGCTCTTCTGCGCATCGCGCGCGACCTCGACCCGCGCGGCGACCGAACAGGTCGCTTCCTCGTCGGCGACCGAGCGCCAGATCTGGCGGCTCGTGCCGGACGGCAATTTGTGGCGGATGACGAGATTGGAATCGTGGCGCTGGCGCGCCCGCGCCAGCAGTGCGCCGGCGGCCTCGGCATAGGCGCCCTCGCCGACGAGGTCGATCTCGCCGTCGAGACGCGTGTCGCGGCCGCCCGCGGCGAGGATGGCGGTCACCAGGCTGGCGCCCTCGCCGACGCGCGCCTGATCGGTCAGGCCGACGAATCCGGCATCTCCCATCACCCGCCGGCCGAGCATCAGCCGCGCGCCCTTGCCGAGCGTCATGCCGGTCAGCCGGTTGGTCCAGCCGGTGCCGACGAAGCTCTCGACGATCGAGGCCTGGGCATCGTCGTCGAGGCGGATTTCGGCGGCGAGATGATCGGCGGCGCCGGTCGAGACATGGACGATCTGGACGAGGCCGGCCGGCGCATGATCGCGGCCGAGCTTGAGCGACCAGCCGTTCTTCCCGGCCAGGCGACCGAGCGGGTGGCTCGTTTCGATCGCCAGCGGGCCGATGGGGATGTCGCCCTCGCGCAGCCTGCCATCGACGAACAGCAGCCGCGCCCCCTCATGTTCGCAATCGAGCCAGGGCAGCGCGTCCGGCACGTGGCCCGTCGGCAGCGCCTCGGCGAGCGCCGGCAGAGCCGAAAGATCGCTCCAGCGCCAGGCCTCTTCCTGGCGGGAGGGAAGAGCGAGCGCGGTCACAGGAAACCCTCCCCGGAACGGGGAGGGGGACCATGCGCAGCATGGTGGAGGGGTCGCGGCCCCTCCATGCTCGCTGCGCTCGCGACCCCTCCACCACCGGCTTCGCCGGCGGTCCCCCTCCCCGTTCCGGGGAGGAATGGAGTCCGAGGCTCGCTCACGCCGCCATCGCTCCATAGCCTTCGCGCTCGAGCTCGAGAGCGAGCTCGGCTCCGCCCGAGCGGACGATCCGCCCGCCCGCCAATACGTGGACGAAATCGGGCTCGACGATCTCGAGCAGCCGCTGATAATGGGTGATCAGCAGCACCGCCCGGTCGGGCTTGCGCATGGTCCGGTTGATCCCGGCGCCGACGATCCGCAGCGCGTCGATGTCGAGGCCGGAGTCGGTCTCGTCGAGGATCGCGAGCTTCGGGTCGATGATCCCCAATTGGACCATCTCGTTGCGCTTCTTCTCGCCGCCCGAAAAGCCGACATTCACCGCGCGCTTCATCATCTCCATGTCGATGTCGAGCGCCGCCGCCTGCTCGCGCGCGAGCTTGAGGAACTCGCCGGCGCTAAGCTCCTTCTCGCCCCGCGCCCGGCGCTGGGCGTTCAACGCCGTGCGCAGGAACTGGACGTTGGAGACGCCCGGAATCTCGACCGGATATTGGAAGCCCAGGAACATGCCGTGCGCCGCACGCTCATGCGGTTCGAGCGCGAGCAGGTCCACCGCGTCCGTTCCCCGGCGAAGGCCGGGGCCCAGGATCGGCGCATCGCGCCGATGCGACGCTGCCTCGCCGCCATTTTCAGCAGGGGCTGGACCCCGGCCTTCGCCGGGGAACGGCGGGGTGAACGTCACCGAGCCTTCCGTCACCTCATAGCCCGGCCGCCCCGCGAGGACGTAGCTGAAGGTCGACTTCCCCGACCCGTTCGGCCCCATCATCGCGTGAATCTCGCCGGGGTTCAGAGCGAGGCTGATCCCCTTGAGGATCGCCTTGCCGTCGACCCTGGCGTGGAGATTGGTGATCTGGAGCATGCTCTAACCCATGAAACCGAGAGAGATCGCGTAAGCGAGGACGAGGCCGTACAAAAGGAGCCAGATCGCGATCAGCGCCATGACAGACGTGGAAAGCCAGTACGGAAACGCCTTTTGTGCGCGATCAAACCTCCACCCGAAGAAGTAGGTATTTCGTCTCTTGAGGCCGGCACTCGCATGCCAGAGGGCAATGAGCCCGCCAGCGATCACACACGCCGTGTAAATCGAAATGCCGATCATCCGACGCTCCCCTCGAGACTGATCCCAAGCAGCTTCTGGGCCTCGACCGCGAACTCCATCGGCAGTTGCTTGAGCACCTCGCGGGCGAAGCCGTTTACGATTAGCGCGACCGAATCCTCGGCCGTGAGGCCGCGCGACATGGCGTAGAAGAGCTGGTCGTCGCTGATCTTCGAGGTGGTCGCCTCATGCTCGATCTGCGCGGTCGGGTTGCGGACCTCGATATAGGGGATGGTGTGGGCGCCGCATTTGTCGCCGAGCAGAAGCGAATCGCACTGGGTGAAATTGCGGACATTCTCGGCGCCGCCATTGACGCGGACCAGGCCGCGATAGGTGTTGCTCGATCTGCCGGCGCTGATCCCCTTCGACACGATGGTCGAACGCGTGTTCTTGCCGATATGGATCATCTTGGTGCCGGTATCGGCCTGCTGGCGGTTGTTGGTCAAAGCGACCGAATAGAATTCGCCGACGCTGCCTTCGCCCTTCAATATGCAGGAGGGATATTTCCAGGTAATCGCCGATCCGGTTTCGACCTGGGTCCACGACACTTTCGAGCGCGCGCCGGCGCAGATCGCTCGCTTGGTGACGAAATTGAAGATCCCGCCCTTGCCCTCGGAATCGCCGGGATACCAATTCTGGACGGTCGAATATTTGATCTCGGCATCTTCCAGGGCGACCAGCTCGACCACCGCCGCGTGGAGTTGGTTCTCGTCGCGCATCGGCGCGGTGCAGCCTTCGAGGTAGGAGACATAGGACCCCTTGTCGGCGACGATAAGCGTGCGCTCGAACTGACCGGTATTCTCGGCATTGATCCGGAAATAGGTGGAGAGCTCCATCGGGCAGCGCACGCCTTGCGGCACATAGACGAAGGTGCCGTCGGAGAAGACGGCGCTGTTCAAACAGGCGAAATAATTGTCGCGCTGCGGTACGACGCTGCCCAGATATTTGCGGACCAGATCGGGATATTCGCGGATCGCCTCGGAGATGGAGAGGAAGATGACGCCCGCGCGGAGCAGCTCGGCGCGGAAAGTGGTGGCGACCGAGACGCTGTCGAACACCGCGTCGACCGCGACTTTCCGTGCGCCCTCGACCCCGGCGAGCACCTTTTGCTCCTCGATCGGGATGCCGAGCTTTTCATAGACGCGCAATATTTCCGGATCGACCTCGTCGAGCGAGCCGAGCTTGGGCTTCATTTTGGGCTCGGCGTAATAATAAGCGTCCTGGAAATCGATCGGAGGGATGTCGAGCTTGGCCCATTTGACCTCCTCCATCGTCAGCCAGGCGCGATAGGCCTTGAGCCGCCATTCGAGCATCCAGGCCGGTTCGCCTTTCTTCGCCGAGATGAACCGGACCGTCTCCTCGTTGAGACCCTTGGGCGCGAAATCCTGCTCGATGTCGGAGGTGAAGCCCCATTCGTAGGTCGAGGCGCGATCGACCGCGTCCTGCGCGTCCTTGTTGCGCACGTTGACCTCGTCGGCGCTCATGCCTTCACCTGCGCGAGGCTGGTGAGGCTGACGCCCTGGAGCGCGCCGCGCACCGCGCCGTTGACCATCCCCATGTGCGGGCGGACCTGGCAGGCGCCTTCGAGCGCGCATTCGTGGCGCTCGGCGTCGACGCAGCTGGTCATCACGATCGGCCCCTCGACCGCCTCGACAATGTCGGCAAGGTTGATCTCGCCGGCCGCCCTCGCGAGCCGGAAGCCGCCGCCGGTTCCGCGCGCCGTCTCGAGCAGGCCCGCCGCGGCGAGCCGGCCGGTAAGCTTCTGCGCGGTCGGGAGCGGAACGCCGGTCTCGTCGGCGAGCAAGGTCGCGCTGAGCCGCGCCCCGGCCGGGTGGCGGGCGGCGGCGGCCATCATCACGACGGCATAATCGGCAAGGCTGGTGAGGCGCATCTCTTCCCTAATGCGACTGATTCGTTCCGATTGGCGATGTGGTCCCGAATGGCGCTGAAATCAAGCGCGCTTTTGACCCGATGCGGGACGCGTGACATAGCCGCGGGCGATGGCGCTTTACCCGCTTTTCCGCCCGCTCGCCTTCGCGCTCGACGCGGAGCGGGCGCATCGGCTGACGCTCCGGGCGGTGAAACTGTTGCCGGCAGGAAGGCCGGCGGAGGCGGATCCGATTCTGTCGGTGCGGGTGGCGGGGCTCGATTTCCCCAATCCGGTCGGCCTCGCCGCCGGCTTCGACAAGGATGCCGAAGTCTCTCGGCAGATGCTCGGATTCGGCTTCGGGTTCGTCGAGGTGGGGACGGTCACGCCGCGGCCGCAGCCGGGCAACGACAAGCCGAGGCTGTTCCGCCTCGCCGAAGACCGCGCGGTGATCAACCGGATGGGCTTCAACAATCAGGGCCAGGCGGCGGCGGCGGCGCGGCTCGATAAGCGCGATCGTCGCGCCGGGCTGGTCGGCGTCAATATCGGCGCCAACAAGGACAGCGCCGATTGGATTGCCGATTATGCGGCGGGGGTGCGCTCGATGCTAGGCGTCGCCGATTATATCGCCATCAACGTCTCCTCGCCCAACACGCCGGGACTTCGCGGCCTGCAGGACAAAGGGGCGCTCGACGAATTGCTCGCCTGCGTGGTCGAGGCCCGCGGCGCCGGCCCCCCCATCTTCCTCAAGGTCGCGCCGGATCTGGAGCGGACCGAGGTCGAGGATATCGCTTCGGTCGCGAAGGCGCGCGGGATCGACGCCCTGATCGTCGCCAATACGACGATCAGCCGGCCGATGCTGAAATCGAAGCACCGCACCCAAGCCGGCGGCCTCTCCGGCGCGCCCATGAAGGCGCTGGCGCTGGCGCGGCTGCGCGATTTTCAGCGCGCCACCGGCGGCGCGCTGCCGCTGATCGCCGTGGGCGGGATCGAGAATGGCGTCGACGTCTTCGATCGGATCCGCGCCGGCGCGAGCCTGGTCCAGCTCTACACCGCTTTGGTGTACCAGGGCCCCGGCCTGGCCGAGGAGATCAACCGCGAATTGAAGCGCCTGCTGGCGCTATCCGGCTTCGCGCGCTTGACGGACGCGATCGGTACTGAAAAGCCCCAATGATGCTCAAGCATTTCGTCCTCGGCTTCGCCTTCCTGCTCGCCGCTTGCGCCACGTCGGCGGCTCCACCGCCCGTCAGCGCCGGCGGCATGGTCTCGGCCGCCGATCCGCGCGCCGCGGAGGCCGGGGCGCAGATGTTGCGCGCGGGCGGCAGCGCCGCCGACGCCGCCTTCGCGACGATGCTCGCTCTGACCGTGGTCGAGCCGCAAAGCTCCGGGATCGGCGGCGGCGGCTTCCTCGTCCATCACGACCAGGGGAGCGGGCGCCTTTCTTCGTTCGACGGCCGCGAGGCCGCGCCGCACGCGGCGACGCCCGCTTATTTCCTCGGCCCCGACGGCCGCCCGCGCCCGCGCGACGAGGCGGTCCCGGGGGGCCTGAGCGTCGGCGTGCCCGGCAATTTGCGCCTGATGGAGATCGCGCATGCACGGCACGGGCGGCTTGCATGGGCGCGATTGTTCGAGCCCGCGATCCGCCTCGCCCGCGACGGCTTCGCGATCACGCCGCGCATGTTCCGGGCCCTGTCGCAGCCCGGCGCGCTGGCGGGCCTGTCGCCTTGGGGGCGCGCCCAATTCTATGGGCCGGACGGGCAGCCCAAGCCCGCCGGCACATTGGTCCGCAACCCCGAGCTCGCCGCTTTGTTCGAGCAGGTCGCCGCGCGCGGCCCCGAGCATTTCTACACCGGCGCCGCGGCACAGGCTTTGGTCCGGGCCGTCCGCGAGTCGCCGCGCAACCCGTCGCAAATGACGATGGACGATCTTGCCACATATCAGGCGCGCGAGCGCCCGGCGCCCTGCGGCACTTATCGCGGCTACCGGATTTGCGGGATGGGGCCGCCCTCATCGGGCGAAACGACGGTGTTCGCGATATTGAAGCAGCTCGAGCGGTTCGACCTGCGCGCGCTCGGGCCCGACAATCCGGCCGCCTGGCATCTGATCGCCGAGAGCATGCGGCTCGCTTATGCCGACCGCGAGGCCTATCTGGGCGACCCCGATTTCGTGCAGGTCCCGGTCGCGGGGCTGATGGACGAAACCTATCTGGCCGCGCGCTCGCAGCTGATTTCGGCCGACCGGGCGATCGATCGGGTCGCCGCCGGCACCCCGCCCGGCGCCCAGGCGCGGACCCCCGCGCCGATCGCCGCGGAAACCGGCACCTCGCATTTCGTCGCCGTGGATTCGGCCGGCAACGTCGCCTCCTACACCTCGACCATCGAAAGCGCGTTCGGGTCGGGCCTGACCGTCAACGGCTTTTTCCTCAACAACGAGCTCACCGATTTCAGCTTCGCGCCGGAAGCGAACGGCGCCCCGGTCGCCAACCGGGTCGAGGGCGGCAAGCGCCCGCGCAGCTCGATGTCGCCGACCATCGTCTACGGGCCCGACGGCCGGGTCCGGATCGCGATCGGCGCCGCGGGAGGAACGACGATCATCGCCCAGATCGCCAAGGCGCTGATCGGCGTGCTCGACTGGGACCTCTCCGCGCAGCAGGCGATCGCGCTGCCGCAGATCATGGGGATAGGCGACCGTGTGACGATCGAGCGCGGCACAAGGCTCGAGGCGATGATCCCGGCGCTGCAGGCGCTCGGCCAGCGCACCCTGATCGTCGAGCCCGGCTACAAGGCCAACGCGATCGAGCGGGTCGCCGGCCGCTGGGTCGGCGCCGCCGATCCGCGCAGCGAGGGGATTTGGGTCGCGCAGTAGGGCGCGGGCGCGGTAAGGGGACAGTTACTGGTAACTGTCCCCATTTGAGTTACTGGAGGGGTGATGCGTCAGCTCGAACATTTTCCGAACCTC
>Ga0190275_10000665_pt1 | contig 28168 bp, 25 predicted proteins | sample Popmic550T_FD_133745 | JGI IMG/M metagenome (GOLD analysis project Ga0190275, IMG submission 133745) | Populus adjacent soil microbial communities from riparian zone of Yellowstone River, Montana, USA - 550 T | ecosystem: Environmental > Terrestrial > Soil > Riparian zone > Trees stand | place...
AACCCAATGGGTTTGGCTAAAGCGAAAAGCTGAAAAAAGGAACTTCGTGAGGGCTGGGGAAGCCCTCGATGTGTCAACCATCCTCCCGGTCTGATGTGTCAAGCATCATCCCGGTTGCTCAGAACGCGGCGGCCCGCCCGCACCGTCACCTCCGTCGAGACGAAGCCCGGGCGGGCCGCCGTGGGCCCGGCTGCGTAGGGCACAGTTGTATCGTGCCCTACGCAGCGCGCAGCCCGGCCCCGCGCAGCGGGGACACGCCCAAACCCGCCGTTCCAAAGCGGTTACAGCAACGTCCAACCCGGTGATCCAAGCATGAGCCAGATGGTAGCCTGCGTGGTGCTGATCCGCGCCGTGCCCGGCGACGTGCCCGCGCTGGCGCGCCGCATCGCCGGCATCGACGGCGTGGCCGAGGTCTACTCGGTGTCCGGCGACTACGACCTGATCGCCATCGTGCGCGTGAAGGAGTACGACCGCATCGCCGAGATCGTCACCGAGGAGATCGCACAGATCCAGGGGATCGAGCGGACCAACACGCTGACGGCGTTCCGCGTCTACAGCAAGCAGGATCTGGGTGCGGCGTGGGACATGTTCGACTGAACGGATCGAACGGCGGGGGAGAGGGGACGTTGGACGGGGGAGAGCGCGCGTTGCAGCCGGCGGACGATCGGGACGCGCCACGCGAGCGGCTCTTACAATCCTTCGGCGCCTACTTCCACCAGGACCGGGAGGACGTGCGGTTGATGCGAACGGGGACGGAGCACACGGCGTGCTCCGTCCCCGTTTCGCGTCGGCGCTGCCGGCCGGCGGCGATCGTCAGCGGTCGACGGCTCTGCCCGCGCGGGGGCTCGGACCTGCTCGCCCGCGGGGGGCGAGGCTTTACCCGGAGGATGGGGCAACGTAACTTTTCAAGATTGCCGGCGTTTCTCCGCAAACAGATCGTCCCGTCCGGCCGCGACTCGACTTCAACCGCGCAGTCTCCATGTACCCAGTCCTGTTCAGAATCGGCGGCTTCACCGTCACCTCGTTCGGCGTGATGGTCGCGCTGTCGTTCGTCGCCGGCGGGTGGATCCTGGGGAAGGAGCTCAAGCGTAAGGGGCAGGACCCCGAGCAGGCGTGGGACCTGGCCGGCTGGGCGGCGATCTTCGGCATCCTGGGCGCCAAGATCTACTACCTGATCCTGAACTGGCAGCAGACCGTGGCCGACCCGCGCGGGATGATCCTGTCGCGCTCGGGGCTGGTGTGGTACGGCGGCTTCATCCTGGCCGCGCTGGCGATCCTGTGGCGCCTGCACCGCCTCAAGCTGCCGATCCTGACCTTCGCCGACGGGATCGCGCCGGCGATGGCGGTGGGCTACGCGATCGGCCGGCTGGGGTGCTTCCTGGTGGGCGACGACTACGGCGGGCCCACCAGCCAGCCGTGGGGGATGGCCTTTCCGCAGGGCGCGCCGCCGAGCACCGCCGGCAACCTGCGCGCGTTCGGCGTGCGCGTGCCGGATAACGTGCCCGACAGCGTGGTGATGGCCGTGCACCCCACGCAGCTCTACGAGATGTTCATGTCGCTGGCCATCTTCTTCCTGATCTGGAAGCTGCGGCACCGCTTCGCCGTGCCGGGCGCGATCTGGTTCATCTGGCTGGCGCTGTCCGGCGTGGAGCGCTTCATCGTGGAGATCTTCCGCGCCAAGGACGACCGCTTCCTGGGCGCGCTGACGGTGGCGCAGGTGATCAGCCTGCTGATCGTGGCGATCGGGGTGGCGGGGTACGTGGCGGTCACCCGGCGCGCGGCTCAGCGCGAGCCCGCGCCGAGGCCCGCCCGCGCTTGAACCGCCGCCCGCTGAGGTGACGGTGCGCTCCGGCTGCCCCGCGCGGCCCCCTCCCCGCGCCTGAGAGCGCTCGCCCTCCCCCGCTTCGCGGGAGAGGGTGGTGGGAGCCGGCGCGCCCTGCGACCGTCCGTGCGCGCGAAGTTTCCGGAGCGCCGGGTGGCAGCCCCACAACCTCTCCCGGGACGGGAGAGGTGGACGACCGAGGCCGGCCGGAGAGGGCGCGACGCCGAGGTATCGCACACAACCCGTCGAGTACGCCGGTATCCATCGCCCCTCCGCACTTTCGCACTTTCGCACTTTCGCCCCTTCGCACTTTCGCCGCTTTCGCACTCCCCCTGCCCCGCGGCGCGATCCGTGCTTCGAAATCCATCGACATCCCACGTGGCCACACCTGTACCCGGCGGCGGGCCTTGCCCCACGCACCTGCACGCACCGGCGGCCCCATCCCCGCCTTCGCCAACCCCGCCTCGGGGCAGGGGCAGCAGGCGATCGAGCTGATCCGCGCCGACCCGCGCTTCGTGCTGCGCGACGTGGATGCCGGCGGGGTGACGGAGGCCGTGCGGCGCGAGGTGGAGGCGGGCGCGCGGCGCGTGCTGGTGTCGGGCGGCGACGGCACCGTGGCCGCGGCCGCCGCCGCGGCGTGCGAGGCGGACGTGGAGCTGGCGGTGCTCCCCGGCGGCACGCTGAACCACTTCGCGCGCGACCACGGCATCCCCACCGAGCTCCCCGAGGCGCTGGAACTGGCGGCGACGGGGAGCGCGCGGCCGGTGGACCTGGGGTTCGTGAACGACCGCGCGTTCCTGAACACCAGCTCGGTGGGCGCGTACGTGGGCTTCGTGCGCCGCCGCGACCGGCTGGAGCGCTGGGTGCCGTACCGGCTGGCCAGCTTCCTGTCGGGATTGCGGATGATGGTGCGGCTGCACAGCTTCCGCGTGCAGATACGGGTGGAGGGCGAGGTGCGCAGCTACCGCACGGCGCTGGTGTTCATCGGCGTGGGCGAGCGAGAGACGCGCTTCCCCACCTTCGGCGGCCGGGTGGAGAACGGGGAGCCCGGGCTGCAGGTGATCGCCGTGGAGGGGAAGGCGGTGGCGCGGCTCACCGCGCTGGCCGTGGCCGCCGCGGCGCGGGGGATCGCCGCCGTGTCGCTGCGGCCGCAGGTGGACGCGTTCCTGGTGGACGAGTGCACCATCGTGATGCCCCGGCGCATGGCGCACCTGGCCGTGGACGGCGAGACGCTGCGGATGCCGGCGCCGTTCCACTACCGCATCGCGCGCGGCGCGATGCGCGTGGTGCTTCCCCCGCCCGACGAAAAGCGTGCGTCCGAATAACGGATGCGGTACGTTCTATCCGCTGGACAGTGGTCTCCCGCAAACACCGAGCGGAGCACGACGTTCATGAGACGATCGATTTTCGCCGCGCTGGCCCTGCTGCCCATCGCCACCGCCGCCGCGGCGCAGCCGGCGGCGCCGCGCGTGACGCAGCTCGACTCGCTGGCGCGCATCCGCGTGGTGCAGCACTTCCTGGAGCCGCGCACGCTGGTGGGCGAGCTGACGGCGGTGGACAGCGCCGACATCACCGTGCTGCGCGGCACCGAGCGGCTGACGGTGCCGCTGGTGTACGTGCGCCACATCGACCTGGCCACGCGCCGGCGCTCGCCCACCAACGGGGCGCTGCGCGGCGCGGTGTGGGGCTTCCTGGGCGGCGCCACGGCCACGGGCCTCTTCGTCCTCGCGCTGAAGGCGGGGGGGAGCGACTGCGACGACTGCATCTTCAGCCCCAGCACGAGCGCCATGGTGCTGGGACTGCCGCTGACCGGCGCCAGCACCCTCACCGGCGCCGCGGTGGGCGCCACCCGCCCGGGAGACTACTGGGTGCGCGTCCCCATGCCCATCGGCATCCGCTCCGAGGGGCGCTAACGCCCGACGCAGGACGACGAAGAAGCCCCCGCCGCGCATGCTCGCGGCGGGGGCTTTTCCGTGTCGGCCACCATGGCGGACGCGGATCACGGCGCGCTCAATCCGTCGTGCCAATCCGCGGCATCGCGCCCTCTCCGGCCGGCTTAGGCCGTCCACCTCTCCCGTTCCGGGAGAGGTTGTGGGGGCCGGCACCCGGCGCTCGGGAGACTTCGTGTGCGCGGAGGGTCGCAGGCCACGCGAAACCCACCACCCTCTCCCGCGAAGCGGGGGAGGGCGAGCGCTCCAAGGCGCGGGGAGGGGGCCCCGCGGGGCAGCCGGAGCGCACCCTCATCCCCGCCTTCACGCGTAGAGCTCGAGGAACCCGCAGCGCTCGCAGCGGTCGGCGGTGATCGGAAAGCGGCGGCGGTTCTTGAAGTTGAGGCCGGTGAGCCAGTGCTTCTCGGGCTCACCCTCGATCCACTCGGCGGCCTGGGCCGCCTGCCCCTGGTCGAGCAGGTAGCCGATCGTCATCTGGCTGCCGCACCTGGGGCACTTCATCAGGGGCATCGGCTCACCGCGGGCGCAGGACGAGGCGGCTCACGCGGCGGGCCTGCGCCTGGCCGCGGTCCAGCGGGATGCGCCAGAGCCGGCCCGCGCGCCACAGCGGCGTCTGGTCGCGGTAGTGGCGCGAGGTGGGCACGCCGCTCTGGCCGGTGGGGATCACGAAGCCGCCCTGCCCGTCCACGTCGCCCATGTCCACCACGTGGCGCTGGCTGGGGCCGTACCGGTTGACGAACGGCGGCGGGTTGCGGCCGCTGTAGCCCGCCACGTTCACCGTGTTCCCCGACCCGCCGTTGGGGAACGGGCCGATGTTCAGCCCCAGGCCGTGGTTCAGCGCGGCCACCGCGCCCAGCGGGTGCTCGATGCGGGTGACGTGGAGGTCGCCCCACGTCTTCGCGCCCACGGCCTTCACCGCGTCGCGCATGGCGGCGGCCAGGTGCTCGTCCAGCGTCTCGGTCTTCGCGGTGCCCACGTCGTCCACCCAGGCGCCGCCGCCGCGCTCCAGCACGGCTTCCAGCGCGCTGCGGGGGAAGAAAACCGGCTTGCCGCGGAACTCGTCGTCGCCGATGCGGCGGCGCAGGTTCTCGAGCCACACGTAGAAGAGCGCGGCCGCGTGCGACCGGGTGGACGCGTCGCCGGCCCAGGCGCCCAGCTCGCGCGCGGCGGCGCTGTCGCCGGCGAGCCGGGCCGCGCGCACGGCGAAGCGCTTGTGGCGCACGGCCAGCTCGTCGCGCACGTCCATCTGCTGCAGCGCCACGTCGGCCGCGGTGAGGCCGCGGGCGCCCTGCACCAGCGCGGTGATGCGCTGGGCGCGGTACGGCTCGGCCCAGTTGCTGGACAGCGCGTGCGGATACCCGCTCGCCGCCGGGAGCTGGCGGTTGTTGGCGGTGACGATGAAGCCGGCCGCCGGGTTCAGCGCGTGCGGGTGCTGGTCGAAGCCGAGCCAGCCGGTCCAGTCGCCCTCGCCCGTCCACCCGGGGACGGGGAGGATGCCGTCGCCGCCGCGGCGCACGGGGACGCGGCCCCCCATCCAGTAGCCGATGTTCCCGTCCACGTCGGCGAACACCACGTTCTGGTGCGGGTTGTTGAAGCCGCGCAGCGCCTGCATGAACTGGCCGGCGCTCGCCGCGCGGTTCATCCCCAGCAGCGCCGTCATCTCGGTGCTGGCGTCCTGCGCGGTCCAGCGCATGGCCACCACCTTCCCCGGCACCCGCTCGTCCACGTCGCTCAGCACCGGGCCGTGCCGGCTCACGCGGACGCGATGGACGACCGGCGGGGCCCCCTTCACCCGGATCGTCTCGGCCCGCGTCTCGAACGCCGCCCACCCCTCGGGCGTGCGGTAGCGCGTGCTGTCGGCGGGGTCGAGCTGCTCCACGAAGAAGTCGACGTCGTCCACCATGGCGTTGGTGTAGCCCCACGCCACGCGGCGGCTGTGGCCGATCACGATGGCCGGCGCGCCGGGGATCATCATCCCCGCCGCGTCGATCGTCTTGCCGTGGATGGCGCCCAGGTACCAGAGCGACGGCGCGCGCAGCGCCAGGTGCGTGTCGTTGGCCAGGATCGGCTTCCCGCTCTTCGTGCGCGATCCGCCGATCACCCAGGAGTTGGAGGCGCGGGTGAAGGAGACGCCCTCCAGCAGTTCCATCGCCAGCGCGGGCATCCGCGGCAGCGGCACGGCGGCGCCGCGGGCGGCGGTGGTGCTGTCGGCCGGCACGGGCGGGGGGCGCACGCCGGGGGCGATCGGCGGGGGGAGGACGCCGGGGGCGGGCGGGGCCGGGGCGGCGGTGCCCTTCCCCGCCCACTGCGCGTCGGCGCCCAGGATGGTGGCGCCCCACTCGGGGTAGCGCGGATACAGGTCGCGGGCGAGCGCGGGGCCCACGGCGTCCACGGCGCGCTGCAGGTCGAGCCCCTGGTTCCAGTCGGCCAGGTCCCACGCCATGATCTTCCCCACCGCCACCGTGTTGCGCACGCTCCAGGGCTCGGGGGTGAAGCGCAGCAGCACGAACTCGGGCGGGAGCGGGCCCGGGTGGTTGTCGATCCAGGCGTTCACGCCGTCGGCGTAGGCCTGCAGCATCCGCCGGCTCTCGGGGTCGAGCATGCGCTCGTTCTCGGCGGCGGCGCGCCCCATCCCCACCGTGCGCAGGAAGCGGTCGGTGTCCACCAGGTCCGCGCCCAGCACCTCGGCCATGCGCCCGTCGGCCACGCGGCGGAAGAGCTCCATCTGCCAGAGCCGGTCCTGCGCGTGCACGTAGCCCACGGCGCGGAAGAGGTCCTCGTCGTCCGCGGCCCACACGTGCGGCACGCCCAGCGAGTCGCGCCACACCTCCACCGGCCCGTGCAGCCCGGCGAGCACCGCGTCGCGGCGCGGGTCGGCCTCCGCACGTCCCACGTAGAAGCGGACGGCGACCACCAGCACGGCGAGCAGGAAGACGAGCCCGGCGAGGAGGTACGCGAGCTTGCGGAGCATGGCGGCGGGGCGGGGAAAGGCGATGACGGGGAGGATGCGGGAGCCGCGGTATGATGGGTCCGCGCGGCAGCCCCGGTCAAGCTTCGGCCGTGCCGGGGGAATCCTGCGAGTGCTGAGTGCAGGGGAGGGAGGATAGGGGATCAGGATAGGGGATGGAGATGCCGACGCCGTTGAAGTCCGCGAAGGCGGACTGCGTGCCGTTGTAGCCGCGACTTCAGTCGCATATCGCCAGCCTCCGCCAATCGCCCCCAATCGCCCCCAATCGCCCCGAATCGCCTGCAATCCCCCCAATGCTCCCGATTTTTGGTGCGCCGAAAGCGGACGGACTGCGTGCCGTTTCGCCCGCGACGTAAACCGTAAATCGCCCTCCGATGCGCTTTGATTTTCCTGTCCCAACTGAAGTCGTCGGAAGGGCGAAACTACCTTCGGCAAAGCATTTACATCATAAACACCTGGGAGGCGCCGCTGGCCTGATTGTTGCCACCCCGCCGCGCCCCGGTCCCGGCGGGTCGAAGGCGGGATGGCGGTCACTCGAACAGGAGGAGGAACGGTGGCAGAGATCAAGGTGGACAACCGCGACCACCGCGGTGCGGAGCCCGCGCGGGGCGGATTCAAGTGGTGGTGGCTGCTGCCGCTGCTCCTGATCCCGCTGCTGCTCTTCATGTGCCGCGGCGATGACGACGATGACGACGTGGTGCCCGTGGCGACCGACACCACCCTCGTGGCGCCGGTGACGACCGACACCGCCTACACCGGCGCGGCCGGGACCACCCTCCCCGCCACCGACACCGCCCTCGGGGCCGCGGGCGCCGGGACGGACACCGCGGGCGCCGGCGCGGCCGCGGGGACGGGCGCCGCGGGGACGAACCAGGGCGACACCCTGATCAAGGTGGACAGCACCGGAACGCGGTGATCGTCGACGAGACGGATGAGGCGCGGGACGAGCTCCGTCCCGCGGGTGGGAGCCTTCACCAGGAAACACGAACCATGCACAACGACAGGCTGGTACCGCTCGACTCGCTTCCGGACTTCGACGTGGCCGACGGCTACACCGACATCCGCGGGTTCGACGCCTACCTCTCCGACGGCCGGCAGGTGGGCCGCGTGAACGAGCTGCTGGTGGACCCCGACGCCCGGCGCGTTGCGGCCATCACGCTGGAAGGCGGCGGGATGAGCGCCACCGGCGGCCGGCAGGTGCCGATCGAGGACGTGGAGATCGACACCCCCACCCGGCGCGTGCTGATCCAGGGCGCCGACGCCGAGACGCTGGGCGGCCGCGCGGGCGCCACCGGGATGGTGGGCACGGCGGGCGCCGCGACCGGCGCGATGGACGCCGACCATGCGCGCCGCGACGTGAACGCCGGCGAGGAGCGGATGACGCTGTCGGAGGAGGAGCTGGAGCTGCGCAAGCAGCGCGTCTCGGCCGGCTCGGTGGAGGTGGACAAGCGCGTGGAGACGCAGCACGTGCGCGAGGCGGTGCCGGTGATGCGCGAGGAGGTGTCGGTGGAGCGCCGCCCGCTGGCCGAGCCCACCACCAACCCCGACGCCCGCTTCGAGGGCGGCGAGATCCGCGTCCCCCTCATGGAGGAAGAGGTGGTGGTGGAGAAGCGCGCCGTGGCCAAGGAAGAGCTGGTGATCAGCAAGGGCCAGGTGCAGGAGACCCAGACGGTGGAGGCCGACCTGCGCCGCGAGCGCGCCGAGATCCACGAGCGCGGCGACGTGCGCACGAGTGGCGATGTGCGCGGCGACGGCGGCCTGCGGGCCGACAACCCGCTTCGGGGCGGCCGCGACCTGGACGGCGACGGCGTCCGCTGACGGTCCCGGCCCGGCGGACGGGGGCCGATCGCGGCCGCCCGCCCGCCGGAGTGTAGAAGGTTCGTCCAGAGTTCAGGAACAGGTGTTGCACCGGGGCTCGCTCCCGGAGGCAGGTCCCAAAGCGGGACGTAGCAACCTCACACGAAGGAGACCGACCATGGCCGACCGCATCAACGACTCGCACCTCGACCCCAGCCAGAACCGTCCGCTCGACGCCGACCGCAAGCTGACCGACCGCGAGGTCACCGAGCGCGGCATGGTGGCCGACGAGCGGATCACGCTCAACGAGGAGCAGCTCGCCATCGGCAAGCGGCAGACGGAAGCGGGGGCGGTGGAGGTGGAGAAGCGCGTGGAGACGCACCACGTCTCCGAGAGCGTGCCGGTGAGCCGTGACGAGGTGACGGTGGAGCGCCGGCCGCTGAGCGGCAACGAGGCGCTGCACGCCGCGCCGGGCGCCTTCCAGGAGGAGCACATCAGCGTGCCCCTGTCGCGCGAGGAGGTGGTGGCCGAGAAGCGCGCCGTGGGCGCCGAGGAGATCGTGGTGCGCAAGCACCAGGTGCAGGACCACGAGACCGTGGAGGCCGACCTGCGCCGCGAGCACGCCGAGGTCCGCGAGGTGGGCGACGTCCATCGCGAGGGCATGCGCGCCTCCGAGACTCTGCGCGAGGGCTCCGAGACCCTGCGCGAGAACAACCCGCTGCAGGGCGGCCGCGACCTGGACGGCGACGGCGTGCGCTGAGCCTGAAGGGCCGGCATGAGATGGGGGGCGCTCCCGCGGTGGGAGCGCCCCCCACGTGCGTGGTGGAGCGATAGATGTTGGGCTCGAGGCGATCGAAGGGACTTGCCCGGATCCGCGGCGCCGGCGGGCCCTCTCCCTGGCTCGTTCCTCGCCTGTCCCTCCCCCGAACTGCGCCAAGACAACCTGGGGGAGGGACGGGGGCTCGCTTCGCTCGCGGCTCGGTTGGTGTGATCCCCAGGGCTCGCCGCGCGCCGTCACGTCCTCCAACCGATCTTAAGCCGCGGCTGGTGCGAGGCTAGTCGCGTGCCGCCTCACCGCCGCGCCGGCGGCGGTAGTCCGCGAAGGCGGACTTCGTGTGGTCGTTGCCGCGAATTCATTCGCCCGGCTTAGCCGCGCCCGGACGCATCCCCATCCCCCGAGCCACCCGACGCGGTGCCATCATCCGTACCAGACGCCGTTCCATCCCCACCCGACGCGGTGCCATCCACCAATCCACCCGACGCGGTGCCATCTCCCGAGCCTCCCGGCGCCGTTTCCTCCCCCGAACCGCCGCGCGCGGGCCCGTCCCCGTTCCCCGCCTGGGCGCCGCCGGGGCCGCGGATGTCGTCGAGGACGGTGCCGGGGGTGAGCCACTCCTCCACCACCAGCACCACGCCGCGCACCTCGCGGTCGGCGCCGCGCAGCGGGGTGGCGGACACGCGGCAGTGGATGGTGCGGCCGCGGCGGTTGACCGCGTCCAACGCCACGTCCTCGTACTCGCTGCGGCCGTCCAGGCAGGCGCGGATGGCGGGCTTCAGCCGCTCCACGGGAAGGCCGATGTCGAGGTTCTGGAAGGCATGCCCGATCACCTCGTCGGTCCGCACCCCCCACAGGTCCTCGGCCTTGCGGTTCCACACGCGGATGGCGAGCTGCCGGTCGAGCACCGCCACCCCGGCGCGCAGCGAGGTGAGGATGGAGTTCATGTAGGCGTTGGTGTTGTTCAGCTCGCCCGTGCGCCGGTACAGCTCGTCGTTGATGGTCTCCAGCTCCTCGTTGGTGCTCTGCAGCTCCTCGTTCATGGTCTCCAGCTCTTCGTTCGTGCTCTGGAGCTCCTCGTTGGTGGTCTCCAACTCCTCGATGGTGCTCTGCAGCTCCTCGTTGGTGGTCTCCAGCTCCTCGTTGGTGCTCTGCAGCTCCTCGAAGGCCGTCTCCAGCTCCTGGTTGGCGCCCTGCAGCTCCGACTCGATGCGGTAGTAGGCGGTGGTGTCCACGAACGACACGCTCACCCCCAGCAGCGCCTTGCCCGCGTCCAGCAGCGGCGCCACGTGCACGTCGAAATGGAGGAGCTCGCCGTTGGTGAACAGGTATTCCACGTTGCGGAGCTGCAGCGGCCGCAGCTCCCGCCGCACCTGCTCCACGGGCGAGCGCAGCTCCACCGGGCGGTAGCTCACCGTCAGGTCCTGCAGCGGCCGCCCCTCGTCGCCCGGGGTCAGGCCGAACAGGGTGCGCGCGGCGGCGTTGGCCAGCACCAGCACCCCGTCGCCGTCCACCACGATCTGCGCGGCGTGCTGCGCGTCGAGGGCCGCCTCCCGCAACCGCACGGCGCGCCCCCCGCGCTCGGCGCCGCCCTCGGGGCGCCCCGCCTGCCCCAGCATCAGCAGCCGGTCGCGCAGGTTGCCGCGCGGCGCCTTGGCGAAGATGCGCGCCTTGAGGTTGGCCGGCTCGAAGAGGCTCGCGTGCGCCCGCAGCATCTCGGCCTTGCCCAGGAACAGGTATCCCCCGTCGTCCAGCGCGAAGTGGAAGCGGCTGACGATGCGGGCCTGGACGTCGGAATTGAAGTACATCAGCGCGTTGCGCGACACCAGCAGGTCTAGGTGCGAGATCGGCGCGTCGCGCACCAGGTCGTGCCGCCCGAAGATGATCCCCCGGCGCAGGTCGCCGCGGAACACCCAGCGGCCGCCGTGCGCCTCGAAGTACTGGCCGCGCAGCGCCTCGGGCACCGCCTCCAGGTCGCGCTCGGTGTAGGAGGCGGCGCGCGCCTGCAGCAGCGCCTCCTCGTCCACGTCGGTGGCGTAGATCTTCACCTGCTGCTGGAAGCGCTCGCGGCCCAGCGCCTCGCTCAGCACCATGGCCAGCGTGTACGTCTCCTCGCCGCTGGCGCACCCGGCGCTCCACACCCGGATCGCCTCGCCCCCGTCCCTGCGCGCCAGCACCCTGGGGACGAAGTCGCGCACCAGCGCCTCCCACGCCTCGGGGTCGCGGAAGAAGGAGGTGACGTTGATCAGGATGGTGTTGAAGAGCGCGGTGAACTCGCCGGGGTGCGCCTCCAGGTAGGCCTGGTAGGCGGCGAAGTCGTCCACCCCCACCTCGGCCATGCGGCGCTTGACGCGGCGCCCCAGGGTGCTGCGCTTGTAGCCCGTGAAGTCGAAGCCGCGCTCGTCGCGCACGAACTCGAGCAGCGACTCGAACGCGGCGTCGGCGGCGGGGGGGATGGTCATGAGGCGGTCGCGGGCATCAGCAGTCTCATCAGCAGCGGGGCGATGTCGGGGAGCGGCACCACGTGGTCCACGAACCCGGTGGAAATGGAGGCCGAGGGCATGGCGAAGTGCACCGAGGTGGCGCCGTCCTGCGCGATGACCGTGCCGCCGCGGCGGTGCACCTCGCCCACCCCGCGGCTTCCGTCGCTCCCCATCCCGCTCAGCACCACGGCGAACGCGCCCGCCCCGCACACCCGCGCCACCGACTCGAAGAGCGGGTCGGCCGAGGGGCGCGCCCAGTTCTCGCGGTCGGCGCCGCTCAGCTGCAGCCGCCCGCCCGGGCCCATCACCAGGTGGAAGTCGGGCGCGGCCACGTACACGTGCCCCGCGCGCGGGCGGTCCATCGCCGCCGCCTGCTTCACCGGGAGCACGGTGGCGCGCGCCAGCATGCGGGGAAGGATGCTCACGCGCCCCGGCTGCAGGTGCACCAGCGCCAGCACCGCCGCGGGAAAGCCGGCGGGGAGCGCCCCCAGCAGCGCCTCGAGCGCCCCGATCCCCCCCGCCGACGCGGCGATCGCCACCACCGGGGGGATGCGGGCGGCGGCGGCCGGGTCGTGTGCGTGCGACATGCCCGGGTCCGGTGCGTGCAGGGGGAGCGGGGAACGGCCCGGCGGGCGCGGTGCCGGGGGGCAATATCCGCCGCGCGCACGCGGCGTGTCAACGGAGGCGCGGCGCGTGATTCGCATCGCGCACCGCGGAACGCCGCGCCGAATCGCTCTCGGGATGGATCGCTTGGACACACGCCACATCATCGTGATCGGGGCATCGGCGGGGGGGGTGGAGGCGCTGCGGCAGATCGCCGCCGAGCTGCCGGCCGGCTTCCCCGCGTCGATCTTCGCCGTGGTGCACTTCCCCCCGCACTCCACCAGCAACCTGCCGGGGATCCTGAGCCGCGCGGGGCCGCTCCCCGCCGTCCATCCCGGGAACGGCGACGAGATCCGCCCGGGCACCATCTACCTGGCGCCCCCCGACCGGCACCTGCTGGTGGAGCGGGGCCGCGTGGTGGTGGTGCAGGGCCCGCGCGAGAACGGCCACCGCCCGGCGGCCGACCCGCTCTTCCGCAGCGCCGCGGGGGCGTACGGCCGCGCGGTGGTGGGGGTGGTGCTCACCGGCAACCTCGACGACGGCACCGCCGGGCTGGCCTCCGTCCGCCGCCGCGGCGGCGCCGCCGTGGTGCAGGATCCGGCCGACGCCGCGCACCCGGGGATGCCGTCCAGCGCCCTGGCCGAGGTGCGGGTGGACCACTGTGTCCCCCTGGCCGAGATCGCCGCGCTGCTGGTGCGCCTGACCTCGGAGCCGCTCCCCTCGCCGGACACCGACGACGAGGACGAGGACCTGCGCTTCGAGACCGACATCGCCGAGATGGTGCCGTACGCCCTGCACGCCGACCAGCGGCCCGGCACCCCCAGCGGCTTCAGTTGCCCCGAGTGCCATGGTGTGCTCTGGGAGCTGCACGAGGGGCAACTCGTACGCTTCCGCTGCCGCACGGGGCACGCCTACGGGGTGGAGACGCTGCTGGCCGAGCAGGTGGAGCAGGTGGAGAACGCGCTCTGGGTGGCGTTCACCTCGCTGAAGGAGCGCGCGGCGTTCGCGCGGAAGATGGCGCGCAAGATGGAGGACCGGGGGAACGCCTTCTCGCGCGAGCGTTTCATGGCCCAGGCCGCCGAGGCCGACGCGCGCGCCGCCACGGTCCGCGAGCTCCTGCGCAACACGCAGCCCCCCGCCGAGGCGGCGGAGGAAGCGTTCACCGTGGGCCGGATCGAGGGCGAAGACTAGTCCCTTCGTCCGGCTCTGTGACGAAAGCGGGGCGCTCCGGCCATCGGAGCGCCCCGCGCGCGTCTGCGTCAGTCCCGGTCGTGCGCGTCGGAGTAGCCGGCGCTGCGGCCGCCCACGCGGAACGCCTCCAGGTGCTCGGCGTCGTAGCGGCTCCATCCGGCGGGGATCGGCGCCACGCACGCCGTCTCGCCGCAGTCGCTGGTGAACGACAGCCACCCCGCGGCCATCCGCCGGTCGCGCAGGGTGGCGCCCCGCGCGGGATGCATCTCCTCCACCGTCCACCACCGCCCGTCGTGCCCCTGGTATCGCCGCATCGCCACTCCCATGTGAGGACGCGGCGATTACTGGCAGATCACGTTCCACCAAGTCGGGCCTATGTGCCTGCGACGAGTGGATTTCGGTGGATCGAACACCGTAAAAGCTGTTCTCACGCAGAGCAGCAGAGGAGCAGAGAACGGCCATGGCCTCCCTCTGCTCCTCTGCTGCTCTGCGTGGGCCCACATCCTTGAAAGACGGGTTGCACACGGAGGCACGGCTGGCGGTTCTCCGTGTCCTCCGTGCCTCCGTCTGACCCCCCAGCGATCCCGGATTCGGCGACGGCTCTCGGCCTGACGCGCCTACCAGCGCGGCGGCGCGCAGTCGGACGACCGGGGGACGACGTCGGCGGTGCGGCGCAGCTCATCGAGCTCGGCGTCGCTGCGCGCGTCCCACCCCTCGGGCGCGGGGATCAGGCGCCGCTTCTCGCTGCGGCACTCGAAGCACAGCCACCCCGGGCGCTCGGCGTCGGCCGGCTGTCCGGCGATGCTGGGTGCCACGAAGGAACTGGGCTGAACGCTCCACGCCCGCCACTGCACCCCGGCGCTGTCGCGAAATTCTCTCAGTGCCACGCCTTGCGATCTCCGCGATGTGACCGGGCTCCCGCGAAGTCGCAAGCCGGTAGCAAAACCGGTTCCAGTTCGGCCGGCCGAAGTGCGTTCGGGGCAGGTGTTTACGTCGCTTGGGATGATGAAAAGCGGACGCGCCGGCGAGCACGAGGCTCGCCGGCGCGGCGCGGGTGGAACGGAGGGAGGCGCGGCTACACGGGGGTCGGCGTCGCGGGGACCGCCGGGGAGCGCAGGTCCTTGCGCAGGATCTTGCCCACGTTGGTCTTGGGCAGCTCGTCGCGGAACTCCACCTGCTTGGGCACCTTGTAGCTGGTGAGGTGCTCGCGGCAGTGCTTGATCACGTCGTCGGCGGTCAGGGTGGGCGTCTTCTTGACCACCACCGCCTTCACCGCCTCGCCGGTGCGCTCGTCGGGCACGCCGATCACCCCCACCTCGAGCACGCTGTCCATCAGCGCGATCACGCCTTCCACCTCGTTGGGGTAGACGTTGAAGCCGCTCACCAGCACCATGTCCTTCTTGCGGTCCACGATGCGGAAGTAGCCGTCCTCGTCCATGGCGGCCACGTCGCCGGTGCGCAGCCACCCGTCGGCGTCGAGCACCTTGGCCGTCTCGTCGGGGCGGTTCCAGTAGCCGGGCATCACCTGCGGGCCGCGCACCAGCAGCTCGCCGGCCTCGCCCGGCGCCACGTCGTTGCCGCTCTCGTCGATCAGCTTCACCTCGGTGGAGGGGAGCGGGATGCCGATGGTTCCGTCCTTCACCATCCCCCCGATCGGGTTGAAGGTGACCACCGGCGAGGTCTCGGTGAGGCCGTAGCCCTCCACCACCGGCGTCCCCGTGACCTCCTTCCACCGCGCCGCCACGGCGGAGTGCAGCGCCATCCCGCCGGCCAGCGAGGCGTCCAGGTTCTTGGGCGGGTCGGCGCGGAACCATTCCTCGTTCAGCAGCCCGCCGAAGAGCGTGTTCACGCCGGTGAACCAGGAGATCGGGTACTTCCCCCAGACCGTCTTCAGGTTGCTGATCGGCCGCGGCGAGGGCACCATCACGTCGCGCGCCCCCATCGAGTAGAAGAGCAGCAGGTTCACGGTGAAGGCGAAGATGTGGTAGAACGGCAGCGCCGTGAGCACCGTCTCCTCGCCCGCGTCGAGGAAGTGCTGGCTCACCTCCTCGAGCTGCATGGTGTTCGCCAGCAGGTTGCGGTGGGTGAGCATGGCGCCCTTGCTCACGCCGGTGGTGCCGCCGGTGTACTGCAGGCACGCCACGTCGTCGAGCTGCACCTGCGCCGCGTAGCCGGGGACCTTCGCCGGGTCGAGCGCCGCCTCGCCCGCCTTCATCGCCGCGGCGAAGCGGGTGTGCGCCACGGTCGCCTTGGGCACCTGCTTCTTCACGTACTTGAGCACCGTCTTCACCAGCATGGCGCGGAGCGGCGAGAAGCGCTCCACGATGCTGGCCAGCACCACCGTCTTGATCTGCGTCTTGGGAAGCACCTCCGGCAGGCGGTCGGCGAACATGTCCAGGATGACCAGCGCCTTCGCCCCCGAGTCGGCGAACTGGTGCGCCATCTCCTTGGCCGTGTACAGCGGGTTGGTGTTCACCAGCACGCACCCGGCCTTGAGGATGCCGATCGCCGCGATCGGGTAGGCCAGGCAGTTGGGAAGCTGCACCGCCACCCGGTCGCCCGGCGCCAGCTTCAGCGTTTCGCGCAGGTACGCGGCGAAGGCGTCGCTCAGCCGGTCGGTCTCGGCATAGCCGAGGGAGGCGTCCATCCCGTTGGGCATGCACTGCGTGAACGCGGTGCGCGGCCCGTAGCGGCTGGCCACGTGCCGAAACATGTCGGGCAGGTGCTTGTACTGGATCGGCGGGATCTCGGGCCGGGTACCCTGCACGTAGTGCTGGATCCAGGGGCGATCGCTCATGGCCACCTCGGTGGGAGGAGTGGGGGCGCGCGGTTGCTGGATGGAATCGTAGGTATTCCGGGCGGCGGCATCAAGTTCCGCGTAGGATTGATCGTCGGGCACGGTCGAGGAGACGCAGGATATTTTGGCGCGAGCGCGGCGGCGGGCCCTCTCCCTGGCGCCTGGCGGCGCCTGTCCCTCCCCCAAAACAACCTGGCAAAACAACCTGGGGGAGGGACCTCGGCTCGCTTCGCTCGCGGCTGCTTCATCGGGACCACGGGCGGTTTCCAGTAAAGGCCAAGTCCGCCGGAAGCGAGTTCCGTGCGCCAGACCGTCGGCCGCACCAAAGCCGGTAGTCCGCGAAGGCGCCGCGAAGGCGGACTTCGTGTAGTCGTTGCAGCGAATTCATTCGCCCTGCCCCCGCGGTGCCTCAGAAAATCGATCGGCCTGCCTCAGAAATACCTGCCTCGCCTCGCCCCCTCAGAACCACGCCTCCTCCACCAGCGGCGCGCCGCCCAGCACCACCGCGCGAATCCGGTCGCCCGGGCGCACCTCGGTGCCGGCGGAGAGGATGCCGAGCGCGTCGGCGGCGGCCATCGAGCTGCCGACGCCCGAGCCCTGCGCGCCGGTGGAGCTGGCGCGGATTTCCCCATCGACCGCCTCCAGCCGCAACCGGGGGACCAGCATCAGCTCGCCGCGCGCGGAGAAGGGGTCGCGCGCCACGGCGTCCACCATCGGCGCGTAGATGCGGGTGTGGCCGCATAGGCGCAGCAGCGCGGGGCGCACGAACAGCTCGAACGTCACCATCGTGGACACGGGGTTCCCCGGCAGCCCGAACCAGGGGATGCCGCCCAGCGCGCCCACCCGGCCGAACGCCAGCGCGGAGCCCGGCTTGATCTTCACCCGCCAGAACTCCACCCGCGTGTCCAGCGCCTCCATCACCGCGCGCACGTGGTCGTGCTCGCCCACGCTGATGCCGGCGCTGGTGACCAGCGCGTCGCACCCGCGCGCGCGCTCGATCACCTCGCGCAGGCTCTCGGGGGTGTCGCGCGCGATGCCCAGGATGCGCGGCTCCATTCCGCTCTCGGCGACCTGCGCGGCGAGCGCGTAGCTGTTGCCGTTCACGATCTTGCGGCCGGCGAGCACCTGGTCGAACCCGTCCACGTCCACCAGCTCGTCGCCCGAGGTGGCGATGGCGACGACCGGGCGCCGATGCACGGAGAGGCGCGCGCACCCCAGCGACGCGGCCACGCCCAGCTGCGGCGCGCGCAGCACGGTCCCCGCGCGCAGCACCGTCTGGCCGGCGCGCACGTCCTCGCCGCGCGGGCGCACGTTCTTCCCCGCGTCCGTGTCCTGGAAGATGGAGACTCGCCCATCCGCCGTGCCGATCCCGCGGCCGCCGTCGGTGTGCTCCACCCGCACCACGCCGTCCGCCCCCTCCGGCACCGGCGCGCCGGTCATGATGCGCGCCGCCTCCCTCGCCCCGATCGGCCGCGACGGAAACGCGCCGGCGGCGATGTCGTCCACCACGCGCAGCACCACCGGCGCGTCGGTCGATGCCCCGCGCACGTCCGCCGCGCGCACCGCGAACCCGTCCATCGCCGAGTTGTCCCACGGCGGCAGGTCGGCGCGCGCGGCCACGTCCTCGCCCAGGACGCAGCCGAGCGCGGCGAGCAGCGCGCGCGGCTCCGTCTCCAGTGGCCGGACGGATTCGATGATGCGCCGCAGCGCGTCGGAAGGGGCGAGCCAGTCGGCGCCGTCACTCCGCATCGCCCACCTCCAGGAAGCGCGCCTCGAGCAGGTCGGCCACGCGGGCGACGTGGGCGCCGTCCGCCTGCAGCGCGATCACCTCGCACGGGGCGCGGAGCTCCGCGTCGTCCGTGACGATGGCGAGGAAGCGCGCGGCGGCGTCGGCATCTGCCGCGTCGTGCACCGGCCGGTCGTGCACGGCGCGGCGGAAGATTTCGACCTTGGGCAGGTCGCCGTGCTTCCATCCCTCGATCAGCACCAGGTCGTAGCCGCGGCCGGCGTAGAACTCGGCCATCAGCCGCGCGGGGTCGGGCTCGCCGGCGATCCGCATCACCAGCGCGACCTTGCCGGCGCCGGCCATGATCGTGGCCTCCGCCTCGCCCTCGTTGAAGTGCCGCCAGCTGTCGCGGCCCGGCTGGTCGGTCTCGAAGGCGTGGTGGCCGTGCTTGATGGTGGCGATGCGCCGGCCTCGGCGCTTCAGCTCCGCGGCGAGAGCGACGGTGAGCGTGGTCTTGCCGCTGTTCTTGCGGCCCACGATGCAGACGGCGGGGGGGATGTCAGGACGCGGCATCGGTGCTCCGCGCGATCGCCTGGGCACGCTCCAGGTCGTCACGCGTGTTGACGTTGAAGAAGAGGACCTCCGGATCGCCGAACCGCCGCACGGTCTCCAGCGGCACGCGGACGGAGTCGACCGACGCCAGCAGCGCCCGCAGCGAGCGGTCGTCAGACGCGAGCGCCCGCTCGACCTCGGCCAGCGCGGACAGCGGATACCACGCGCAGAGCGGCTCCATCCCGTGCCCGCGCGGGCTCTCCGGCACCACCGCGTGGTCCGCGTCCGCGCGCGCCGCAATCTCGCGCAGCAGCCCGGCGGGCGCGAACGGCAGGTCGCACGACACGCAGAGCGCGCCCGCCGCACCCCGCTCCGCCGCCCACCGCAGCGCCGCGTCGATCCCCGCCAGCGGCCCCGATCCCCGCATCCTATCCCCGCAGATCGGAAGATCGAGATCCGCGAACAGCGCCGGATCGTTCGCGATCACCACCATCTCGTCCACCGCCTCTCCGAGCGCGCCCCGCACGCGGTCGACGATGCGCACGCCGTCCACCCGCGCCAGCGCCTTGGGCGAGCCGAACCGCCGGCTCTCCCCGCCAGCCAGGATCGCGCCGACGACAACAGCGTGGGACGAAGGCATCACCGTGGAGCGGGAGATTTGTGGTTCCGTGGAGGCGAAATATGCGAGTAAACTCGCGGCTACAACGGCACGCAGTCCGCCTTCGCGCCGCCTTCGCGGACTTCAAACGGCGATGATACCACCGCGGGTTGCACGGTAATCCCGATAGGCGGGATCGCGCGTACCGAAAGGAGGATCGCGGGTGAAGTCCTCCGTTTCCTCCGCTGCTCCGTATGACCCAACCTGCCGTGCCGACGATTGAGAAGGTATCCGCCCCGCGCCCCCGCCGCACCCGGAACGCCTCTTGCGCGCGGGGAGGCGCAGAACCGCATCACGGGCAGGATCGACCGAGGAGGTGGATGGATGGCGCGCTACGACGAACAGTACGGCGGCCCGCGCGGCGGGTGGCGGGGCGGACAGGGCGGCCGGGGGTTCCCGCCGATGCCGGAGCAGGGGCCGCCGGGCTACGGCGCGGGCGGGCCGTGGAGCCGCGGCATCGGCCCCAGCGCCGGGCACGGTGACGGCCGCGGCTACGGCGGCGAGTTCCGCGGCGGCTACGCGCAGCGCGGCGGCTACGGTCCGGCACGGCCGGGCGGCTGGAACGCCCCCTATCGCCCGCGCACGCCGGACGGGATGGTGGGTGGCGGTGGCGGCCCGCGCGGCGAATACGGCGGCGCGTACGAGGAGTACGGCGGCTGGCCCGGCGGCCCGCGCCGCGGCATGCAGTACGGCGGCGGGCCGATGCCGATGCGCGGCTACGACGCCGGCTGGGGCGGCGGCCAGGGCTTCGCCCGCGAGCCGTTCATGCCCGAAGAGGCGTATCGCCGGCACCCGGAGTACGGCCAGCCGCCGCAGCCGCGCGAGTGGGAAGCGCACCAGCACGAATTCGGCGGCGAGGATCCGACCGACGACCAGGTGCGCGACGCCGTCTACCGCCGCATGAGCGCCGACGCCTGGCTCGACCCGCAGCGCATCACCGTGGAGGTGGAAGACGGCGTGGTCACCCTCACCGGCGAGGTGGACGACTTCCTGAAGGCGCGCTACGCCTGGGACGACGCGTGGGAGGCCGAGGGCGTGCGCGGCGTGGTGAACAACCTCACCGTGCGCGCCGACCAGCCGGCCGCCGCGCACGGCGACGTGATGCCCCAGAGCGCCGCCGGCGCCGGCACGGCCGACGAAGCCGCCGCGAGCTGACGGCCCGCCAGTCGGTCGACAAAGGAATCGGGCCCCGGCGCTAACCGCCGGGGCCCGATCTCGTCTCCGAAGCTGAACGCACCAGCGCGCTCACGCACTCGCGCACCTGTTCAGCCGTTCAGCAGACCCTCAGTGATTCTCCGAGTTCCGGTACCCGTCCGCCACCGGCCGGTCGGGCGGCTCGTAGCTCGCGCCGTCCTCGATGGCGGTGCCCACGTCGCGGGTGCCGTACATCGCCGAGTCGAGGTCCTCCACCAGGTGCTCGGCGGTGTCGCTCTGGTTGCTCGCGCTGGAGCCGAGCTGGTCGTCGGTCTCCAGTTCCGCGGTCACCGCGTCGTCGGCCGCCTCGGGCATCTCGCCGCGGTGCAGCTCGTCCACCATCAGCTCGCTGGTGAACCGGGTCTCGTCCAGCCCCAGCACGTCCACCAGCGCCTTCTCGGCGATCTGGATCTCGGCGTCGGACGAGACGCGGCCCGAGAGCGTGACGTGGCCGTCGCGCACCGCCACCTCGATCCACCCCATGTCCAGCTCGGGGTACTCGCCCAGGTTCTGCACGACGAGGTCGTAGATCTCGTCGTCGGTCATGGTGCCAAAGTCGAACGTTCCGAAGTCGCCCCGCATCAGCCGCCCCGATCCCAGTCGCCGGCCCGTTAGAAGTGCAGCACCGCCCCGATCTGCGCCGAAGACGCGTTCTTCCAGTCCGCCAGCTTGTCGGTCTGGTTGCGGGTCCGGAAACCCGCCGGGGCGGAGAGGCGCCAGAGCCGGCCGTTGAGCTCCGCGCGCACGGAGAGCCGCCGCGCAACGAACACGTCGGTTCCCCCGTTCACAGCCACCGCAAACGTGGGGCCGAAGCGGTAGCGCTCGGGCTCGGGCACCTCGGCGCCCTGCGCGTCGCTGCCGGTGATCTGGCGCGCGTAGCCCGCCTTGGCGCCCAGGAAGGGCGCGAAGCCGCGGTACGAGCGCGGCCCGGTGAGGCTGAACAGGATCCCCGCCTCGGCCATCAGGATCCCCGTGCTCGCCCGCCGGTTGGTGGCGATCGGGGTGATCTTCCCCGAGTCGGCCGAGGCCTCGGCCAGGAACACGTCGCGCTGGGCGGGGATGAAGCCGAGCGTGGTCTGCAGCGACAGCGGGCCGCTCAGCCGGAGCTGGTACCCCAGCCCGAAGATCGGCGCCGGGCGCGGCCCGATGTCCACCGACACGCTGTCGCTCAGCTCGAGCGTGGGGTCCGAGAGCACGAAACCGGCAAAGGGCTGCAGCCCCTGCTTCTCTTCGATGTAGCGGATGGGCGACGTGATGGTCTGCGCGCCCCCGGTGCGGGCGGCCAGCGCCAGCAGCGCCACGGCGGCGAGGGCGGTCCGCGAAAGTCGGATCATGCTTGACGGCGTCGGGATGAAGCGTGGGCGGCGGGCGCGCGAGGCACCCGCCGCAAGGCCAACGGTCCCGGACGGGAACCGTCGCGGGACCGTTATAGCGGCCGGAACCTAGTCTTTGTTCCGTTCGGCTGCAAGAACCGCAGGGAACAGGGGATAGGGACAGGGAACAGCCGGCGGGCCGACGTCGGACCGGACCGCACGAGAGCGCTCAGCCTGCCCGGACCCGAAGGTCCTTCCCCGTCATCGCCTCGGGCTGGGGGATGCCGAGCAGGCCCAGGATCGTCGGCGCCACGTCGCAGAGGGCGCCGTCGTTCAGCCCGCCCGCCGTCCTGCGCCCCTCCGGCTCCACCAGGATGATGCCGACGGGGTTGGTGGTGTGCGCGGTGTGGGGGCCGTTCGTCGTCGGGTCCCACATCTGCTCGCAGTTCCCGTGGTCGGCGCTCACGATCAGCGTCGTCCCCGTCTCGCGGCAGGCGGCCAGCACCTCGCCGAGCCCCGCGTCCACCGTCTCCACCGCCATCTTCGCCGCCTCCAGCGAGCCGGTGTGCCCCACCATGTCGGGGTTGGCGTAGTTGCACACCAGCACGTCGTAGGCCCGGGAGCGGATCGCCTCCACCAGCCCGCGCGTGACCTCGGGCGCGCTCATCTCGGGCTGCAGGTCGTAGGTGGCCACCCGGGGGCTGGGCACCAGGCGGCGCTCCTCGCCCGCGGGTGCGTCTTCCTCGCCGCCGTTGAAGAAGAAGGTGACGTGCGGGTACTTCTCCGTCTCCGCCGTGCGGAAGCTGCGCAGGCCGCGCGCCGCCAGCACGTCGGCCAGGATGTCGTTCATCGGCTGCGGCGGGAAGGCGGCGGGGAGCGGCAGCGCCTCGTCGTACTGCGTCATGGTGACCAGGTGCACCTGTGGCCGCCCGGGGCCGCGGTCGAAGCCCGCGAACGCCGGGTCGGCCAGGGCGCGCGTCATCTGCCGCGCCCGGTCCGCGCGGAAGTTGAAGAAGATCACCCCGTCGCCGTCGCGCACCGGCCCCACCGGCTTCCCCCCGGCGTCGACGACGATGCGCGGCTTCACGAACTCGTCGGTCTCGCCGGCCTGGTAGGCGGCGGTGACGGCCTCCACCGGGTCGTGCACGGCCACGCCCTCGCCGTACACCATCGCGCGGTACGCCTGCTCGGTGCGCTCCCAGCGCTGGTCGCGGTCCATCGCCCAGTAGCGCCCCATCACCGTGGCCACCCGGCACGGCCCCGTCCCCCCGCGGCCGAACAGCTCGGTCAGGAACCCGCGGCCGCTGCTGGGCGGCGTGTCGCGGCCGTCCAGGAAGGCGTGGATGCGCACGGCGGGGACGGAGGCCTGCCGCGCCAGGTCGCACAGCGCCAGCAGGTGCTGGTCGGACGCGTGCACGCCGCCGGCGCCCACCAGCCCCATCAGGTGCAGCGTGGCCCCGCGCGCCTTCACCCCGGCGATCAGCTCCAGGAAGGCGTCGTTGCGCGCGAACTCGCCCGATTCGATGGAGGTGGCGATGCGCTGCAGGCTCTGCATCACCACGCGGCCCGCGCCCAGGTTCAGGTGCCCCACCTCCGAGTTCCCCATCTGCCCGGGGGGGAGCCCCACGGCGGGGCCGTGCGTGGTGAGCGTGCCACGCGCGTAGCCGCCCTCCTCCCACAGGTGGCGCCAGGTGGGCGCGTGCGCGTGGGCCACGGCGTTGTCCCACTCGGGGGCGCGCAGCCCCCAGCCGTCCAGGATCACGAAACAGACGCGCGGGCGTGTCTCGCCCGCGCCGTTCTCAGCCGCGGCCATGCATCCCCAGGGTTCCCTAATCGATTTTTGATTGACAGGCGCCGGAGCCGGGCCTAGCTTTCCCCGTACTCCGCAACCCGACCTGTCGACATTCTACGAACCGTCCGGAAGGTTCCGCCATCCCGGACGTTTCCCCTCGTTGACAAGCCACGGCCCCACGCCCGGCACATCCGGGCGCGAAGTGCGTCCATGCGCGAATCCCCCGCGCGCGCGGACGCATGCAGGCGGGCGGTTGCGGAATCGTCCCAGGCGCGCGCGCGATCCAGCATCGACGCCGCGCGCCGCTCCCAGATGACAGGCCGGGCTTCCATGCGCGCCCGGCGCGGTCGTGAACCATCCGTCCGTCCAGCACCAAGAGGAGTCGCCATGCCCCGTCCCCGCCGCTCGCTCGCCGGCCCGCTTGCCGCGTGCATCCTGGCCGGAGCCGCCCTCGGCTTCGCCCGGCCCATGCACTCGCTCGCGCCCTTCACCTGGGGCGAGCGGGCCGAGCCCAGCCCCCACCGGCTCTACCGGTGGAAGGCGGACGCGGCGTTCCGGCTGGCCGACAACGCGTTCGGGCGCAGCGGGGAGCTGCGGGTGATGTTCACCGACCCCATGCGGCGCGTGGAGCTGCCGATCGAGTGGACGGGGACGCGCCCGGCCGACCTTCGCTACCGCTGGCTCCCGGTGAACGGCACCCAGCCGCGCGCGCTGCAGGGCGAGGGGTGGGTGGCCGCGGGGATCACGGCGCCCACCGTGGCGGGGTCGTGGCGGCTGCAGCTCACCGCGCCGGACGGCTTCGCGCAGCGGGTGGAAGAGCTCACGCTGATCACGCGCGTCCCCTTCTCCGAGAAGCGCGACGGCTACCTGAACGGCTACCAGATCGGGCGCTACGTGACCGAGAACGACGGCCTGAACGGGATGTACGCGCCGCCGCCGGGGTTCATCGAGGTCACGCCGTTCAACCAGGACATGCAGGTCAGCACGCACTTCCGCCTGCGCAACTTCCTCACCAAGAACCAGTTCGCCGTCTGGCCCAAGTACCTCGCGCTCGACCTGCGCCTGATCGACAAGCTGGAGCTGGTGCTGCAGGAGCTGAACGCCATGGGCGTGCGCGCCGAGAACATGGCGGTGATGAGCGGCTTTCGGACGCCGGCCTACAACATCCAGGGCGTGGGCGAGGGCGGCCGCGCGCTGCTTTCCCGCCACACCTACGGCGACGCCAGCGACGTGTGGGTCGACAACGACTTCGACGGCTACATCGACGACCTGAACGGCGACGGCCGCCGCGACACCCGCGACGTGATCGTGATGCTGCGCGCGGTGGACCGCGTGGAGCGGCGCTACCCCGAGCTGATGGGCGGCGCGGGCGTGTACAACGGCAACGGCGCCCACGGCCCGTTCATCCACATCGACGCGCGGGGCTCGCGGTCGCGGTGGGGGCTGGAGTAGGCGACTTCTTTCGGACTCCGAAAGCGTTTGCAGGACGGGATTTGGGCGTGTTTGGCGCTCAGGCGCCAAACCGGGCTGCGCGCGCCGTAGGGCACGATACCGCCGTGCCCAACGGCGCCGGGCCCACGGCGGCGGACCGGCATCGTCGAGGATCCGCGGCACCCACGCGCCGCCGCCGCGTTCCCGGCCCTCCGGGCGCGCATCCCTCACGCAATCGCAACAAGGCCGGCCTCCACTCGGGGGCCGGCCTTCCTGTTCTCGTCGACGTCGAGATCACCCGCAGAGCTACGCCGCCTCGCGCTCGGGCCACCCCACCCGGTGCCGCAGGCGGGGATAGTGGCGCTTGATCTCCCGGTAGTCCCTCTCGTTGTCGTGCACCAGCGTCGCCCCGATCTGCGTCACGGAGACGGCGATCAGTACGTCGTTCGTGAGCGAAGGCGTGATCTGCCAGCCGGCCGCACGCAGCTTGCGCAGGATGTTGCCCGCATCCGTCCATCCGCGATGCGTGGGTGTGACCACGCGCCCCTTCCGCTCGAACGGCCTGAAGAAGTGCTTGTGGAGGCTGCGCAATTCACCGTCACGCGCGCCGGCCAGGAGTTCCTGCACCACGACAGAGCTCAGGTAAACGAGCGAGGCCGAGAGAAACTGTCTCATTCTCTCGGCCTCTTCGTCTCTTCTGACTGCCCGGATTAGAAACTGTGAATCAAGAACGTATTTCTTCTTCATCGCGCCCCGACGGTGGATAGAGATCATCGATCTGCATTCCACGTATGGCCTCGAACCCCCTCACCAGCTCTTCGCGGAACGCGAGCTCTGTCTTCGAAAGCTTGCCCCCATTCGGCCGATCACCCCGCGGGCGCGGCTTTGACGCTGGCTGCTTCCTCTTCCCTCGTTCGGGTGCAGATCTGGATGCCATTTTCTCTTCGGGAGAGACTGGATCTAGCCTCGGTTCTTTCGCGACTTACCGCAGTATCACCCCTGCCCTGAATCAAGTCAAGGGAGATTTCCTCTCTCGACGTAACTAGCGCACTCTGAGCACTATAGACGCTCTGCGCGGGGGAGGTTCACGAGTCCAGAACGCCTCCGGTCTACGGCCCTGCACGCCGGAACTGCAGGTCGCGCACGCGGTCGAGCCAGAGGCCGAAGCCGGTGACGCGGCCGGCACGGTCGCGGCTGAAGCGGACCACCCAGCCGTCGCGGGTGGTGAAGGCGTCGGCGTACTCCGGCGCCAGGTCGAAGCGCGCGTTGGGGCGGCGGCGCAGGACGAGCTTTCCGTTCGCCACCGCCACCGTGTAGCTCACCTCGGCCTCTTCGCTGCGATACTCGCCGGTGAAGTCGGCCAGCCGCGCGGGCGCCCACTCGGCCACCGGCTCGAACGCCAGCGTGTCGCCGTCCGACCCGATCATGCGCAAGGCGGCGCGTGTTCCGGCCGGCGCCGCTTCGAACTCGACCGTCGCGTCGTCGCCCAGCCGGAAGCGCGTGGGGGAGAGCGGCACCAGCGGCCGCTCGTTCAGCGTCAGCTCGCCGCCGCGGAACTCCAGGCGCAGCGGCTCGCTGGTCCGCCGGTCGCGGTACAGCCCGGCGCGCGCTGCCAGCGCCGCTCGCGGCACGGCCACCCGCGCAGGAGCGGGCGCCGGCGCGGCGGCGGGGAGGAAGAGGTCGGCCACGCGGTGCCCCAGCGTCCCCGCGCGCGCCTCGGCCGCGTTGCAGAGGACGGCGACGGAGAGCCGCTGATCCGGGTAGCGGGCCAGCCAGGCGCGGTAGCCGGCGGTGGCGCCGCTGTGGCTCACCTCGGGCACGCCGCGGTACCGCGTGACCACCAGCCCGCCCGCGTATTCGATCCGCCGCCCGGTGGTCAGCACGCCCTGGCGCTGCAGCTCGTCCCTCAGCGCGGCGCCGCCCACGCGGCCGGTCACGAGGTTCTCGTTCCACTTCAGCAGGTCGCCCACGGTGGTGAGCAGGCCGCCGTTGCCGTGCACGTTCTCGAACGGCATCTGCTGGCGCGGCGCGCTGTCGCTCCCGATCTCGTACGCGATCGCGCGCCCCTTCACCACGCGGGTGTAGTCGTCGCGCCACCGCGTCTGCGTCATCCCCAGCGGCGCGAAGATCTGCTCGCGGGTGAAGCGGGCGAACGGCACCCCCGCCACGCGCCCCACCAGGATGGCGAGGAGGTTGTAGCCCGTGTTGCTGTACAGGTACTGCGAGCCCGGCGGAAAGTTGAGCGCGCGCTGCCGCCCCACGATGTCGAGCACGTGTGCGTGCGTGTAGGTGCGGGTGCCGCGCGGCCAGCCGGCGACCTCCTGCACCGTCCCCCAGTCGCGCAGCCCGCTGGTGTGGTTCAGCACGTGGCGGATGCGGATCGGCGTTCCGTGGTCCGGCAGCTCGGGCACGTACCTGCGAACCGGGTCGTCCAGCGAGAGCCGCCCCCGCTGCGCCAGCAGCACCACGGCCGCGGCGGTGAACTGCTTCGCCACCGAGCCGGCCTCGAACACCGTCTCGGGCGAGTTCGCCGCGTCGTGCTCCAGGTCGGCCATGCCGTACGCGCGCGACAGCACGGTCTCGCCGTTCCGCCCCACCGCCACCGCGCACCCCGCCGTCTCGCGCGAGCTCCAGCGCGCGAACGCGCCGTCCACCCGCGCCGCCGCCTCGGCCGACGCCGGGGCCTGGGCGTGCGCCACCCCGCCCAGCAGCCCCGCCGCCAGGGCGATCACGATCGAGAATCTCATCTATGGTTCGGTGATGGGACCGGAAGGGCGATTGGAATCGCAGCAACGACTACACGAAGTCCGCCTTCGCGGACTACCGGCATCGGCACTCCCGCCGCTTCGTTGCGCGGCAGCAAGGCCTCTCGAAATCGACAGCAGACCGGACGGCGCACTCAGGACTCAGGACTACCCATCGCCGCCCCTACACCACCCGCCGCGCATTGTGAAACAGCCGCCGCAGCTCCCGCTCGTAGCTCCGCCGCCCCATGAGGCTGTTCCTCGCCACGCCGCCGTTGCCGAGCGAGGCGTGGATGATCTCGGGGCCGCCGGTGCTCATCACCACGTGGGTGACACGGCCGGGCTCCTCGGCGAAGAAGCAGAGGTCGCCGGG
>Ga0190275_10000666_pt1 | contig 28161 bp, 11 predicted proteins | sample Popmic550T_FD_133745 | JGI IMG/M metagenome (GOLD analysis project Ga0190275, IMG submission 133745) | Populus adjacent soil microbial communities from riparian zone of Yellowstone River, Montana, USA - 550 T | ecosystem: Environmental > Terrestrial > Soil > Riparian zone > Trees stand | place...
CCAACGATCCCGACGGCGACGTCGAGCCGGCGCCTTTGACCACCCGAGAGGCTGCCGATCCGCGCCGTGGCCTGCTTCTGCAGACCGACCAGTTCCATCAGTTCGCCCGCGTCGTACGGCCGGGCCCTGTCGGAACTCGAGAAGGGCGCGTAGTACCGCCCCAGGTGACTGAGCAGTTCCCGAACCTGCCAAGTCCCATGGTCGCGCCAGGACTGCAGAACGATGCCGATCCGGGCGCGCCACTGCTCATCGCCGTTCGCCGGATCGACGCCGAGCACTTTGACCTCGCCCGCTGATCGCAGACGAAAGCCTTCCAGGATTTCGATAGTGGACGTCTTGCCCGCTCCGTTCGGTCCCAGGAGGGCTAACACCTCGCCGCGCCGCACCTGAAGGTCGACACCGCGCAGCACGTCCTTCGAGCCATACCGCATCCGCAGATCCACGGCCTCGATGACGAACTCAGCCTGCATGCCCTCGGCACGCAGGACGGCTTCTTGGGTAGCCGGCACCGCCATGACTACTCCTTCTGCAGTTGATGGTCACACACCGTACTAGTTCCTCGCACACTGTACGACAACCTCGCACCTCGTGCGAGCCGGGATAGAATCGCGGTCATGGACTCGATCTGGATTCGGGAAAAAGCAGCAGCACCAGCGCGAGAGACTCTCAGTCGGGAGCAGATCGTGCGGGGCGCGACCGCCCTGCTGGACTCCGAGGGTTTGGCCGGGCTGAGCATGCGGAAACTCGCGGCCAAGCTCGATTCAGGCGCGACGAGTCTCTACTGGCACGTACAGACCAAGGACGACCTGATCGACCTGGTCATCGACGAGATTTACGGCGAGATCGACGTACCAGGGCCTGAACTGGCCGGCTGGCGCGCCGGCGTGACGCTTTTTGCCCACAGTCTCCGAGCGACCGTACTACGCCACGCCTGGCTGCCGGAGGTCCTCTACAGCCGACCGCGGCTCGGCCCCAACGCGATGTCAGTTGGCACGCGAGCGATCGTCCTGTTCGGTGCGGCCGGCTTCACCGGGCGTAACGTCGACTACGCGATGGGGGCGGTGATGTCCTTCGTGATCGGATCGGCCAGCTCCGAGGTCTCTGTCCGGACGACGGTCAGGGAGACAGGCAAGTCGATGGAGGACTGGGCCCGCGAGATTTCCGAGCTTTCTCAGAGCGGCGATGGCCTCGACGCCGGTCCGGAAGGCCAGTTTCAATGGCCCTCCGGAACCGATCTCGACACGATGCAAACCGAAGCGTTCGCGTTTGGCCTCGACAGCCTGCTCGACGGCTTGCAGGCCCGCGTCAAGGTGTGAGTCAGGCCGGATACACCAGCCCGACGAGCTTCTCAGGCAGCTGCTCACGTTGCCATTGACGTTCGCGAACCGCGCGGTCCGACACTTTCGAGCCTTCGGTCGCGCCAACGGACTTGGCCGCGTAGTTCGCGGCATGTGGCGCATGCGTGTGCACATGGGCCGTCGCGGCAGCATGTCCAGCCGCCCGGGCCGCGGCCTGTGCGGACGCGTCGGTCACCTCCCGAGCAGCAGCATGGGCAGCGAACGCCGCCTTCCGGGCGTCCGTCATCTTCAGGTCGCCACGCACCCATGCCCGACCAGCCTCGATGGCCTTCCGAGGCCGGTCGTCAGCCGAGCCGACGCGCTCGAAGTTCTCCAGTACGTGTTCCGCACAGACCGCGGCCCACATCACGAGTGAGCGATGGTCTTCCAGGTCTATCGCCATCTGCACACTTCTACCGGACCTGACCGACAGTAGCCAACTCCTGACCGCTCGTATGAGACGTCACTTGCCATCGGCGGCCATCGCCTGCTGCAGACTCAGCGGCCTCATGTCGGTCCAGTTCTCCTCGATGTACGCAAGGCAGTCCGCGCGGTTCGCCGGCCCCAACTTGGCCTCCCATCCCGCTGGGATCTCGCTGAAGCTGGGCCACAGCGAGTGCTGGCCCTCGTCGTTCACCAGTACGAAGAACTCGCCGTTCTCGTCGTCGAAAGGGTTGGTGCTCATGAGTCAGCTCCTTGCTCGGGATTCGCAATCAGACGGTTGATGTTGCGGCTGATCTCTGCCGCGTTGTCAGGCCAATACATCTCTTGGTGCGTGCAGTCCAGGTCGATCCGCCGCACTCGCCCATCGGTGTGCTCTTGCCACAGGACGTCGAACTCGACCTCGAGCTGACGCTTCTCCCGCGTCTCCGGGTCGAGCAGAGCGTTGAAGAACACCGGATCGCCGTGGAACACGGGCGAGTTGTACTGCTGCATGAGAACTGTGTGGTCGACGAGGATCGAAGAAGCGGTCTCCACCAAGAACGGGTACTCCTCCATGCCGGACAAGTGGCCCATGTAGTTCGCAAGGAACTCGCGCACCATCGCCTCGTCCGGTGCATCGAAGCGCGCGAAGTGGCTGGCCGGCACACAGTCCAGCAGGGCGAGCAGCGCTACCTCCTGACCTTGCCGCTGCAGCTCCGCCGCCATGGCGTGCGCGATCGTGCCCCCGAAGGACCAGCCGAGTAGGTAGTACGGGCCGGTCGGCTGGATCTCGAAGACGTGAGCCAGATAGTCGGCAACCATCTCTTCAATCGACGACGGCCTTGGCGACTTCCCATCGAAGCCCCGCGCCTGTACGCCGTACAGCGGGTGCGCCTTGTCGAGGTGGGGCGCGAATCCCATGTACGGCCAGCACAAGCCACCGCCCGGATGCAGCCACCACAACGGTGCCTTCTCCCCACCGGTGCGGATCGGCAGCACGACCGCGAACGGGTCCTCGAAGCCGACCTCCTCATCACCGGCCAGGTGCGCGGCCAGCTCCGCCACGGTCGAGTGCTGGAAGACCAAGCGGATCGGTACGTCGACCTCCAGCTCCTCCCGGATCCGCCAGATCAAGCGGATCACCCGCAGCGAGTGGCCGCCCAGGGCGAAGAAGTCGTCGTCCACGCCGATCCGGTCGATCCCGAGTACCTCCGCGAACAGACTCGCCAGAGTCTCCTCGCGCGGATTACTCGGAGCCCGGTACTCCCCCGCCGCCGAGTCCGGCTCTGGCAGCGCGACCCGGTCGACCTTGCCGTTCGCAGTGAGCGGCATGCGGTCGAGCACCACGATCTCGGCCGGGACCATGTACTCCGGCAGCCGGGTCGACAATTCCTGCCGCAGTTGTGACGGCAACTTCGATGCTCGCCGGGACACGACTGGAGCATTGGCCAGTAGCGTCCCGACCGGTGTCGTCCGGTACACGCCGTCGCAGCAGACCGAGCCGCGATCGGCCAGCAGGATCGCTTCGAAGCAATCCGCCGACTCGACCGACCAGGTGCAGTAGGCCACCAGGTCACGCTCAGCCGCCCACTCCTCGAGCCGAGCGGGATCGAGCGATCCCTTCGGGTCGTATGCCGCTCCTTCTCCCGCCGCCTCACTGACGAGCCTCATGTTGGGCACCCGGGTCAGGCGCAACCGGCCGCCATGGCGTGCGAGGGCCTGCTCGATGTCCGACAGGTTCTGCACCTCCGTGCCCCAGACCGCAATCGGCAGGACGTCGAGACGCAACGGCGAGGCCGGCTGCTTGTGCAGCACCACCTCGTACCGGTGTCGGGTCAGCTCATTGTGGTAGTCGCCTTGCTTGAGCCGGATGTCCGCCGCGGTGGCCGCCGGTTGCTTGGCTGCCCAGGCGGTGAAGAAGCCCGGGTCGAGCACGAGCTCCTTCTCGCCGAGCAGCGCCCGCTCGACCGCTGCCTGTACTGCAGCCGGCGAGTCGCCGGGGTACTGCGCGCGATGCACCGCCGTGCGGAAGGCACGCAAGGTGCGGTAGTTGCGGACGTCACCGACGAGGATCCGCCCGCCCGGAGCAAGCAGCCCCATGGCCGTGTCCAGGACCCGAGTCAGGTAAGCCGCGTCAGGGAAGTACTGCACCACCGAGTTGATGATGATCGTGTCGAAGAACTCCGTCGGCAGCCCGTCCCGGTTGTCGGCCGGCTGGCACTGCAGCGTGACCTTGTCGCGCAACGCGGGGTCAGCGCCGACCTGGGTACGCAGCCGCTCGATGACCGGAGCCGAGAAGTCGGTACCCCAATACTCGTCCACCTGCGGCACCAGCGGACCGAGCAGCAGACCCGAACCGACACCGATCTCCAGCACCCGCTGCGGCTTCAGCGAAACGATGCGCTGCATGACCGCCTCACGCCACCGCCGCATCTCGTCCAGCGGGATCGCGTCGTTCGTGTACGACCGGTTCCAGCCGGTGAAGTCGTCTCCCACTCCCCCGGCGTCGACCTCCGTCTCGCCGTACATGACGTCGTAGATCTCACGCCACTCCTCGACCTGGTCCACTGCGTCGTCATCGGAGGCAGCAGTCCCGTCCGGTACGACGTACGCCATCAGCCGCCGTTCGCCCAGACTGTCGGTGCGGACGATCGCCACAGCCTGCGCGACGCCGTCTTGCTCCCGCAGTACGGCCTCCACCTCGCCGGGCTCGACTCGGAATCCGCGCAGCTTCACCTGGTCGTCGACGCGGCCGGCGTACTCGACCATGCCCGCCGAGTTCCACCGGGCGCGATCGCCGGTTCGGTACATCCGAACGCCGGGGCGCCCGAACGGATCGGGGACGAACCGCTCAGCGGTCAGTCCCGGACGGTCCAGGTAGCCACGGGCAACACCGTCTCCGGCCACGTACAACTCACCCACTACACCGGGGGGCACGAGACGCAGTTTCTCGTCCAGCAAGTACACCCGGCTTCCCTGCATAGGCTCGCCGATCGGCAGCGGATCGCTGCAGGATGCAAGGTCCTGCACGCGGTAACGCGTGGCGAACGTCGTGATCTCGGTCGGCCCGTAGCCGTTCACAACCACCACACCGGGGCAGGTCTCGAGAACCCGGCGCACCGAAGCCGGCGACAGCACATCTCCACCGGCCCACACCTCCGCGACACCGGCGAAGCACTCGGGCTGCTGCTCCGCGACCAGCGCGAACAGACCCGCCGTCAACCACAGACCGGTGATCTCGTGCTCGGAGATCAAGCCGGCCAGCTCCGCCGTACCCAGCCGCCCGGCGGGTGCCAGCACCGCAGTACCACCGGAGAGCAAGGGGACCCACAGCTCATAAGTGGCCGCGTCGAAGGTGTGCGGCGAGTGCACCAGCACGCGGCGATGAGCCGGACCGGACCAGCAGTCGTCGAGAGCGAGATCGACCACGTTGCGATGCGTCGCTTCCACGCCCTTCGGCTGACCGGTCGAACCCGACGTGTACATCACGTAGGCGACGCTCGACTCCGCCACCAGGTGCTCTGCGACCGGGGTGTCCGGGTAGCTGTCCAGGGACGCGTCGCCGATCTGGGCGTCAACAGTCACCACGGGATCGACGTCCGCGAGCACGAACTCGATCCGCTCGGCCGGATCGTCAGGATTCATCGGTACGTACGAGGCACCCGTTTTTAACACTCCAACAATCGTTGCTATGAGCAACGGTGAGCGTTCCAGCGACAGCGCGACCCGGCGGCCCGGTCCGGCACCTTGTTCGCGCAGACGGTGCGCGATGCGGTTGGCCCAGCGGTCCAGATCGCCGTACGTCCACGTGTCCGCGCCGGCGACCAGCGCAACGGCATCCGGAGTACGGGCCACCTGCGCGGAGAACCGCTCGTGGATGGTTCCGGCAGCGAAGGTCTCGTCCCGTCCTGGTCCCGACCACCTGGTCAGCACGTCACGCTCGCCGTCGGTGACCACCTCCGCGGCCGCGATGGACAGGCCGGGGGCCGTGACGAACTGCGTGAGCAGATGACGCCAGCGCGAGATGATGGTCTCGACCGTCGCGGCATCGAACAGGTCGGTCGCGTACTCAGCGACCCCGGTGAGCCGCCCAGTCCCGTCCGCTTCGTACCGCTCGGTGACGCTGAGGAACAGGTCGAAACGCGAGGTCCCGAGGAGAACCGGCTCGTGAGAGACCGAGAGCCCGTCCAGGGCGAACGCGGGCTGCGCGTTGTTCTGCAGCGCCAGCGACACCTGGAACAACGGGTGGTGCGCGGTCGACCGGGCCGGGTTGAGGATCTCCACGAGATGCTCGAACGGGATGTCCTGGTGCTCGTAGGCGGCGAGGCTGGACTCGCGGACCCTGGCGACCAACTCCTCGAAGCTCGGATCGCCAGAAGTGTCGGCCCGCAGTACCCAGGTGTTGACGAAGAAACCCACCAGGTCCTTGAGCGCCTCGTCGGTCCGGCCGGCGATCGGCGAGCCGATCGGCACGTCGGTACCGGCGCCGAGCCTGGTCAGTAGCGCGGCCAGTCCGGCCTGCAGCACCATCGACACGGTCGTACCCGTGGTCCGCGCCAGTTGCCGAACGCCGTCACTCAGCGCTTCGTCGAACTCGAACCAGGACAACTCACCGGAGTGCGAGGCAACCGCGGGCCGCGGCCGGTCGGTCGGCAGGTCGATTGCCTCAGGCAACTGAGCCAGGTGCTCGGTCCAATAGTCCAGCTGCTCGCGATACAGACTGCCGGAGTCGTTGCGGTCGCCGAGCAAGTCACGCTGCCAGAGGGTGTAATCGGCGTACTGAACCGGCAGCGGCTCCCACTGCGGCTCCCGGCCCTCGCAACGCGCCGCGTAGGCAGCGACCAGATCCTCGGCCAGCGGCCCGAGCGACCAGCCGTCGGCCGCGATGTGGTGCACGGGGATCATGAACACCGACTCGGTCGGCGACAATGTGAAGAGCCACGCGCGCAGCGGGATCTCCGTACCGAGATCGAACGGCTGGCTCGCCGCGTCCCGGAGCGCCTGGACCAGGCCGGCCTCCGCGATCGTCTCCTCGTGCCACGGCACCACGGCAGCCGAGGGGTCGAGAATGTCCTGGTACGGCTGACCGTCCGCCTCGCCGAAGATCGTTCGCAGCGATTCGTGCCTGGTCACCACGTCCTGCAACGCCTGACGCAGAGCATCGGCATCCAGCTCACCGCTCATCCGTAACGCGAGCGGCATGATGTACGTCGCCGACGGCCCTTCGAAGCGGTGGATGAACCACAGCCGTTGCTGTGCGAACGACAACGGCACCCGCTCCGGACGCTCGACGACCTGGAGTTGCGGACGAAGGTCTTCCTCGCCCGTCAGGTACTCCGCAAGCTCAGAGACCGTCGGCGCCTGGAACACGGCACGGATCGGGATCTCGACCCCGTGGACGGTCCGCACCCGGCTCACCAGCCGCGTGGCCAGCAGCGAGTGCCCGCCGATCGCGAAGAAGTCGTCGTCCACGCCGACCCGTTCCAGCCCGAGCACCTCGGCGAAGAGGGCGCAGAGCGACTCCTCCTCCGGCGTCGTCGGCGCGCGGCCGGCGATCGTAGCCAGGTAGTCGGGAGCGGGCAGTGCCTTCCGGTCCAGCTTGCCGTTGGGGGTGAGCGGTACTGCGCCGATGGCGACGACGGCGGACGGCACCATGTACTCGGGCAGCTTGTCCTGGACGTACCCGCGAAGGGCTACGAGGAGGGAGCCGATGCCACGAGCGGCAGCGGGATCGTTGACCAGCGAACGTCCATCCGTCGCCGTGACATATGTACCCGTGACGTTGCCCAACTGTCCGGCGGGCGCCAGTACGGCGTCGTACAAGTCGATCGACCGCGGAGACCAGGTGACGACCGCATCCAAACCACGTTCTGAGGCCCAGGTCTTCAGCTCCTGCGGATCGAGCGCGGACGTCGGCGTGGGGTTTGACCTCTCCAGTCCCAGCTCCCGTGCCGCCTTCGCCTCCGCGGCGACTCGTGCGTTAGGGATCCCCGTGATCCGCACGGGCGTGGCTGTCGGGACCTGATCGAGGGCACCTGCCCACGCATGCGCCGGGAGGTCTTCGATCCCGGTGAGTGCCTCCGGGGATTCCTTATGGAGAACAACCTCGTAGCGGTGCCGCGTCAGCTCGTTGTGCGCGCCGCCGTCCTTCAGGCGGATGTCGACGCCGGCGCCGACCCGGTCCGCCCACCGCGTGAACCACTCAGGGTCGATCACGAGTTCCTTCTCGAGCAGTATCGCCTGCTCGACCGCCGCACGCTTCAGCGCCGGAGCCGACTCCGGGTGCTGCACTCGCTGTACGCCGGTCTGCAGAAGCACAAGGGAGGCTTTGCGCCGGATGTCACCGAGAACCAATCGGCCGTCGTCGACCAGCAACTCCCATGCGTTGTCCAGGACCTGCTCGAGGTACTGCTCGTTGGGGAAGTACTGCGCGACCGAGTTCAGCACGATGGTGTCGAACGTTCCTCGCGGCAAACCCGACAGGTCATCAGCCGGCTGGCATCGCAGCTGGACCCGATCCTGGAGACCGGCCTGCTCCACCTGGTGTTGCAGCCGCTCCACGACGGCCGGCGAGAAGTCAGTGGCCCAGTACTGCTCGACCCGGCCTGCGATGTGTGCCAGCAACAGGCCGGAGCCGACCCCCAGCTCCAGTACGTGCCGGGGAGACCGCGACATCACCTGCTCCACGGCGGCATCCCGCCATGCCCGCATCTCCTCCAGCGGGATCGCGTCGCCGGTGTAGCTGGACTTCCAGAGATCGAAGTCCTCGCCCCACGCCTGGTCGGCGGATTCGACGTATGCCTGGTCGTAGACCAGTTGCCACTCCTCGACCTGCTCGCTCGCGGCTTCGTCGGTGCCGATGCCGCTGAGGTCCGGGGTGACGTAGCCGACCAGCCGGACATCGCCAGGCTGGTCCTCGCGAGCGATCACAACGGCCTGCCGCACAGCGGGGTGACCTACCAGCACGTGCTCGATCTCGCCTGGCTCGACCCTGAAACCGCGGATCTTGATCTGCTGATCGGCGCGCCCGATGAACTCCAGTTCACCTTGGACGGTCCAGCGGGCCTTGTCTCCGGTGCGGTACATCCGCGAACCCGGCTCACCGAACGGATTCGCGACGAACCGGTCCGCCGTCAGACCCGGGCGCCCGTAGTACCCGCGAGCGACGCCGGCACCCGCGATCCACAGATCGCCGGGAACTCCGGCCGGTACCGGCTGCAGCGACTCATCCAGGACCAGGATCTGCGTGTTGGCGATCGGATGACCGATCGTAGGCGCGGTGCCGACCGACACCGTCGCGGCGGTCGACCAGATCGTCGTCTCGGTCGGTCCGTACAGGTTGGTCACCTGCTCCGCGTGCTTGCTCACCGTCTCGGCCAAGGCCGCAGGCAGCGCCTCACCACCGGTGAGCACGCGCAGACCGGCCAGGCGGACAGGATCGTGGCTGACCAGCATCTGCCACAGCGACGGCGTGGCCTGCATGATCGTGACTGCGTTGGCCTCGATCAGGTCGAAGACCACCCCCGGCTGGGACACCTGCTCCTTGTCGGCCAGAACCACCTGGGCACCAGCCAGCAGAGGAAGGTAGAGCTCCAGCCCGGCGATGTCGAACGACACCGTGGTGACCGCCAGCAAGCGGTCCGCCGGTGACAGTTCGAACCTGTCCTGCATCGAGGCCAGGAAGTTCATCAATGCGCCGTGCTCGATCACCACGCCCTTCGGCGTACCGGTCGAACCGGAGGTGTAGATGGCGTATGCCGTGTTCGACAGCGCGACCGAAACGCCCGGATCGTCCCCGGAACAGCCTGACAGGTCCGCTCCCGCGAGCCGCTCGGCGTCGAGTACCAGCACCGGTTCGCAGTCCGAAACCACGAACTGCACCCGGCTGTCCGGATAGTCCGGGTCGACCGGAACGTACGATCCGCCGGCCTTCATGACCGCCAGCAGCGCCACCACCAGATCAACCGAGCGCGGCAGCAACACCGCGACGCGAAGCTCCGGCCGGACCCCTTCGCCGATCAACCAGTGCGACAACCTGTTCGCCCGGCGGTTCAAGTCGGCGTACGACACCGACTCCTCGCCGCAGACCAGGGCGACCGCATCCGGCGTACTCCGTACCTGCTGCTCGAACAGCGCCGGGACCGTCGCCTGCGGGACAGTCATCGCCGTGTCGTTCCACCCGGTGACGAGCTGGTCCCGCTCGCCCGGACTCAGCACATCGACCGCGCCGACCCGGATGGCCGGATCGGCCACCACCTGCTCGACCACCCGGACGAACCGGGCCGCGATCTTCTCCACCGTCGACCGGTCGAACAGATCGGTCGCGTACTCGATGCCTCCGACCACCGACTCGCCGGTCTCGTCAGGCGACAGGTTGAAGAACAGGTCGAACTTCGCCGTCCCCGTCGACACCGGCTCCACCACGACGTCGACGCCGGGGAGCACCAACTCGGGCCGCACGTTGTTCTGCCACGCGAACATCACCTGGAACAACGGATGGTGTGCCGTCGACCGCTCGGGCCGCAGCAACTCCACCAACCGCTCGAAGGGAACGTCCTGGTGGTCGTACGCCGCTAGCGCCTGCTCCCGGACGCCGTCCACCAAGCGCTCGAACGGCAGGTCCGGCCCCAGCTGCACACGCAGCACCCAGGTGTTCACGAAGAACCCGACCAAGTCGTTCAGCGCGTCGTCGGTCCGGCCCGCGATCGGCGAACCGATGGTCAGATCGTCGCCACCACCGAGGCGGCTCAGCAGCACCGACAGCGCCGCCTGGAACACCATCGACACCGTGACCCCACGAACCCGGGCCAGCTCCTCGACTCCGGCTAGCAGTTCGCCCGACAGGCTGAACTTCAGCACGTCGCCGCGATAACTTGCCACCGACGGCCGAGGCCGGTCCGCCGGCAACGCCAACGGCTGCGGAATACCTTCCAGCGCAGCACGCCAGTAGGCGGCCTGGACCGACAACACGCTGTCCGGATCAGTCTCGTCCCCGACCAGCTCCCGTTGCCACAAGGCGTAGTCGGCGTACTGCACGGGCAGCTCCGGCCACTCCGGGCGAGCGCCGGACACCCGTGCCTGGTACGCGACCGACAGGTCCCTGGCCAGAGGTGCCATCGAGCCACCATCACCAGCGATGTGATGGATCACCAGCGCCAGGACAAAATCCTCCGGACCGCACCGGAACACCGACGCCCGGATCGGTACGTCGGCCGACAGGTCGAACCGGTAGCCGGCCACCGACGCCACCATTCCGGCCACGCCCGCCGGCTCGACATCGATGACCGGAACGTCGAGCCGGACCTCCGCGGCGGGAAGGATCCGCTGGAAGGCGTTGCCCTCGGCATCCTCGACGATCAGGGTGCGGAGACTCTCGTGCCGTCCGATCACGTCGTGGATGGCGGCCACCATCGCGTCGAGATCGAGCGCGCCCTTCAGCCGCAGGGCGGCCGGCAGGTTGTACGTCGCGGACGGCCCTTCGAGACGGTCGATGAACCAGAGCCTCTGCTGGGCGTACGACAGCGGGATCATGGTGTTCTTCACCTTTCGGTCATCCGGCGCAGTGGCTTCCGAACGGGGGCGGACAGGTCCTTGCACCGCAGGGCGAGACCGGCGACGGTGGGCGCCGCGAACACGGTCCGGATCGGGATCTCGATGCCGACCACGGTCCGGGCCCGGGCGACCAGGCGGGTGGCCAGCAACGAGTGGCCACCGAGTGCGAAGAAGTCGTCGTCCACGCCGATCCTCTCGACCCCGAGCACGTCCGCGAACAACTCACACAGCTGCTCCTCCAGCGGCGTACCCGGCGCACGATAAGCACCACCGGCGAACTCGGGCTGCGGCAGCGCCGAGCGATCCAGCTTCCCGTTCGGGGTCAACGGCAGGTCACTCAGCACCATCACCGCCGCCGGGATCATGTACGCCGGCAGCCGCGCGCCCACGAACTCGCGCAACTCGGCGACGGCCGGTGTGTCGTCGCCTGCCCTGGTCACATAGGCAACCAGACGCACATCACCGGGCTGGTCCTCCCGCGCGATCACCACGGCCTGGTGAACCGCGGGATGATCGGTCAGCGCATTCTCGATCTCGGCCGGCTCGATCCGGAAACCCCGGACCTTGATCTGGTGATCGGTCCGGCCGACGAACTCGAGTTCGTTCGCGCTGTTCCAGCGGGCGGTGTCGCCAGTGCGGTACATCCGGCTGCCTGGCTCGCCGAAGGGGTTGGCGACGAATCGCTCCGCTGTCAGGCCCGGGCGGCCGTAGTACCCGCGGGCGACACCGTCACCGGCGATCCACAGGTCACCAGGTGCGCCGGCGGGCACCGGCTGCAGGGACGCGTCCAGAACGAAGACCTGGGTGTTGCCGATCGGACGGCCGATGGTCGGCGCGGTCCCTGGCACCACCTCCGCGACAGTCGACCAGATTGTCGTCTCGGTCGGTCCGTAGAGGTTGGTCACCTTCGCCGCCTGCTTGCAGACCGTCTCGGCGAGCGCAGCCGGCAAAGCCTCGCCACCGGTCAGCACCCGCAGACCTGCGAGGCGGGCCGGGTCGTGGGTGACCAGCATCTGCCACAGCGAGGGGGTCGCCTGCATGATCGTGACGTGGGCTCGTTCGATCAGATCGAAGATGACGGACGGCTGCGCGACCTGCTCCTTGTCGGCCAGTACGACGCTCGCGCCTGCCAGCAACGGCAGGAACAGTTCCAACCCGGCAATGTCGAACGCGACCGTCGTGACCGCGAGTAACCTGTCCGCTGTCGACAGGCTGAACCGGTCCTGCATCGAGGCCAGGAAGTTCACCAGCGCCCCGTGCTCGATCACGACCCCCTTAGGCGTCCCGGTCGAGCCGGAGGTGTAGATCGTGTAGGCGGTGTTGGCCATCGCGACCGGGATCAGCAGATCGTCGTCGCCGTACCCCGCCAGGTCCGCTGCCGCCAAGCGCTTCTCGTCCAGGACGAGTACCGGCGCGCAGTCCGACACGACGAACTCCACCCGCGCGGCCGGGTAGTCGGGGTCGACCGGTACGTACGACCCGCCGGCCTTGAGGATCGCCAGCAACGCGACCACCAGCTCGGTCGACCGCGGCAACAGCACCGCGACCCGCGACTCCGGTTCGACGCCCTGACCGATCAGCCAACGGGCCAGGCGATTCGCCCGCCGGTTCAGCTCGTCGTACGACGTGGTCCGTTCGCCCCAACTCAGAGCCGGCGCCTCAGGCGTCTCGCGGACCCGCCGCTCGAAGAGCGTCGTGACGGTGGCCGGCTCGACCGGCGTCGAAGTGTCGTTCAGGCCGTTGAGCAGCAGGTCTCGCTCCCCCGGGCTGAGCACTTCCACCGCGCCGACTCGTTGCAGCGGATCGGTGACGACCTGCTCGACGACCCGGACGAAGCGAGCCGCGATCTCCTCGACCGTGGGCCGATCGAAGAGATCGGTCGCGTACTCGATACCACCGACCACCGATCGGCCGGTGTCGTCCGGCGAGAGGTTGAAGAACAGGTCGAACTTGGCCGTCCCCGTGGTGACCGGCTCGATCGAGACATCCAGGCCGGGCAGGTCGAGGTCGGGGCGCACATTGTTCTGCCAGGCGAACATCACCTGGAACAGGGGGTGGTGCGCCGTCGAACGCTCCGGTCGCAGCAATTCCACCAACCGCTCGAACGGCACGTCCTGGTTGTCGTACGCCGCCAGTGCCTGACCGCGGACCTCGTCCAGCAACGCGTCGAAACCGCGATCGGGCCGCGGCCGGACGCGCAGTACCCAGGTGTTGATGAAGAACCCGACCAGGTCGGTCACCGCGTCGTCGGTCCGGCCCGCGATCGGCGAACCGATCGTCAGGTCGTCCCCGCCACCCATCCTGTGCAGCAGAACCGCCAGCGCGGCCTGGAAGACCATCGCCACGGTGACGCCGCGAGCGCGGGCCAGTTCCTCGACGCTGGTCAGGAGTTCCGGGGGCAGATCGAAGTCGACGATTCCGCCGCGGAAGCTGGAAGCCACCGGACGCGGACGGTCCGTCGGCAGCGCCAGTGGCTGCGGAACGCCTTCGAGTTCGTCGCGCCAATAGGCGGCTTGGATCGACTGCAGGCTCTCCGGATCCGACTCGTCGCCCAGCAATTCCCTTTGCCACAAAGCGAAGTCGGCGTACTGCACCTGCAGGTCCGCCCATCCCGGCGTATCGCCCTCCTTGCGAGCGCGGTACGCCGCCGACAGATCCCGCGCCAACGGCGCCATCGACCCACCGTCACCCGCGATGTGATGAAGGACGAGCACGAGGACAAAATCCTCGGGTCCGCACCGCAGCAAGGTGGCACGCAGTGGAAGGTCAGCCGACAGGTCGAACCGGAAGCCGGCTAGGGCCGACACGACCTCGGCCACCTCAGCCGGCTCGACGAAGCCCCGGTCCTCCCAGAACAGCTCCAGCTCCTCTGCTGGAACCACCGTCTGATGAGGATGCCCGTCGCTCTCCCCGAAGACGGTGCGCAGAGCCTCATGCCGCGCCACGACGTCCTGCAGGGCCGCCTGCAGCGCCCCCGTATCCAGCTCCCCGCGAAGTCGCAGAACCTGCGGGATGTTGTAGGTCGACGACGGTCCTTCGAACCGGTCGATGAACCACAACCTCTGCTGAGCATACGAAAGCGGCAACGGGTCGGGCCGGACCGCGCGCTGCAGCCTCGGCCGGGCACGAGTAGAGCCGGTCAGCTGGGCAGCGAGCCCCGCGACCGTCGGTTCGGTGAACACCGTCCGGATCGGAATCTCGACCCCGAGCACGGCCCGGGCTCGCGCGACCAGTCTGGTGGCGAGCAAGGAATGTCCGCCCAGCGCGAAGAAGTCGTCGTCCACCCCGACCCGCTCGATCCCGAGTACGTCGGCGAACAGGCCGCACAGCACTTCCTCCTGCGGCGTACCCGGCGCGCGGTAGACGCCTCCGCCGAACTCCGGCTGCGGCAATGCCGAGCGATCCAGCTTCCCGTTCGGCGTCAACGGCAGCGCCGTCAGTACGACGACCGCGGCCGGCACCATGTACGCCGGGAGCCGCCCGCCGACGAAGGTTCGCAGCTCCTCGGCCACCGGCTGGTCGTCCTCGATCTCCGGCGTCACATAAGCCACCAGCCGCAGATCACCCGGCTGATCCTCCCGCGCGATGACGACCGCCTGACGCACCGAGGGATGAGCGGCCAGTGCATACTCGATCTCGGCCGGCTCGATCCGGAAGCCCCGGACCTTGAGCTGGTGATCGACCCGTCCGACGAACTCCAGCTCACCCTCGGCACTCCACCGGGCCTTGTCGCCGGTGCGGTACATCCGCTCCCCCGGCGCCCCGAACGGATTCGGCACGAACCGCTCAGCGGTCAGCCCTGGGCGCCCGTAGTACCCACGAGCAACGCCGGCGCCGGCCGCGTACAACTCACCAAGAGTTCCCGGCGGTACGGGCTTGAGCCCCGGTCCGAGGAGATACAGCTGCATGTTGCCGAGCGGCCCACCGATCGGCAGACTCGCCCCCTGGGTCCAGGCCTGGCCCGGCTCCAGCGTGAACGCCGTGGTGTAGAAGGTCTCGCTCGGTCCGTACGTGTTGATGATCCGTACGTTGGGCAGCACGGCTCGCGCCCGCTCGATCAGCGCGGTCGTCAAGGTCTCACCACCGAGCACGACAGTCCCGACCTCGAGTCGCTCACCGACCTGGTCCACCAGTTCGGCGAAGGCCGACGGGACGGTGCTGATCACGCCCCCCTGCCACCGGTCGCGCTCCCCGACCACCAGTACGTCGCGGACCAGTTCGACGCAGCCACCTGAGCACAGGGTGGCGAACAGTTCCCAGACCGAGATGTCGAAGCCGATCGACGTACCGGAGAGCAGTTTCGAGCCCGGCGGCTCGGCCAGATAGTCGCGCATTCGAAGCACGGCATTGACCAGCACCCGCTGCGTCACCGCGACACCCTTGGGTACGCCGGTCGTCCCCGAGGTGGTCAGCACGTAGGCAAGGTTGTCCTGCCGCAACGGCCGTCCGCGGTCAAGATCGGTCGGTTCGTCGGACCGCGCGTCAGCGGCGGCCAGTACGGCTCCGAGGTAGAGCCGCGGGATATCGGCTACCGGTACGAGCTTGTCCGTCTCCACATCCGTCACGACAAAGAGCGGCCGGGCGGACGCCAGGGCCGTCGCGACTCTTTCACTCGGATAGTTCGGATCCACCGGCAGATAGGCGGCGCCGGCCTTGACCACACCGAGCAGTCCGACAAGCAAGTCGACGGTCCGCGGCAACGCGACCGCGACTACCGAGTCCGGGCCGACGCCACGAGCGATCAGGTGATGCGCCAGCGCGTTCGCCTGCTGGTGCAACTCACGATAGGTCAGCGTGTGGCCGGCAGCCTCGACGGCGATGGCGTCGGGGGTGCGGAGAGCTTGCTCCACGAGCAGGTCGGGAACCGTCACCTCCGGCAACTCCGCCGCTGTCTCGTTGATGGTTCGCACCAGCTGATCGCGCTCGCCGTCGGTCAGTACGTCGATCTGGCGAACCGTCGCGTGCGGGTCCGCGGCCAGTTGATGCAAGACGCGGCTCAGCCGATCCGCCAAGCCTTCGGCGGCGGACTCGTCGAGTACGTGGGGCTGGTACTGCAGACTCAAGCGCAGATGCGGCTCAGCGGCTGCCAGGACGGTCGCAGCGTAGTGCGTCGCGGCGTACGGGCGGATTCCGGTCACCGCGATTCCGGCCGACGAGGTGACCTCGGTGAGCCCGGCTCGGTCGACCGGGAACGACTCGAAGACAACCAGCGTGTCGAACAGCGTGCTCAGCCCGGTCGCGCGCTGAATATCGCCCAACCCGTAATGGTTGTGGTCGAGCAGGCCCGCCTGGGTGTCCTGCACCTGCCTCAGCAGGTCGGCGATGGACTCACCCGGCGTGCAGTCGATCCGCACCGGCACGGTGTTGATGAACAGGCCGATCATCGCTTCGACGCGGTCGAGATCAGCCGGCCGACCGGACACCGTGGTACCGAACAGCACCTCCCGGCGGCCGGTGATTTCTGCCATCACCAGCGCCCAAGCCACCTGGACCACGGTGTTCAGCGTCACGCCGGCCTCGGCCGCGCGTTGCGACAGGGCCCCAGCATCTTCGGCCGACAACGCCAGGTCGATCTGGCCGACTCCGGCCGACGGAGTCTGATTCGCCTGCGCGGGTACCGCCGCCGACAGCAGCGTCGGTTCTTGCACCGCTCCCAACTCGGCCGCCCAGGCTCGGCCTCCGGCATCGCGGTCACGCCGCGACAGCCACGTCAGGAAGTCGCGGTAACTACGCTCCCGGGGCACCGTCGCTGCCTCGTCGCCCGCGGCGTAGAGCCGAATGAGCTCCTGCATGATCAGCGGCAGCGACCACCCGTCGAACAGCACGTGGTGGGCCGTCAGTACCAGTTCGGCGCGGTCGGGTCCGAGGGTGATCAGGGTGAAGCGCAGCAGCGGTGGCGATGCCGGGTCGAAATGAACCGCCTGCTCCTCCGCGAGGATGCGCTCGGCCTCCGCCTCGCTGTCAGCTGTGCCGGTCAGATCGACGTGCCGCCAAGGAACCAGGAGACCATCAACCGGCACCTGCACCTTGTCACCGGTGACAGTCGGCACGAACGCCACCCGCAGATTGGGGTGCCGATCCAGCAAGCTTTGCGCAGCTCCCCGCATGGTTCCCGGGTCCACTCTCCCGGCCAGCCGGAAGACGAACTGGGTCTGGTACGCGTCGAACGCGGTACCGGCCAGCATCGCGTGGAAAAGCAGACCCGACTGCAATGGCGTGAGTGGCCAGACGTCAGTGATGCGCCCGTAGCGATCTTGCCAGCTGTTCAGTTCCGACTGTGTGACAGCCACCATCGGTACGTCCGACGGCGTGAGGCCGCTGCCGCCGTTCGCCACATTGGCGGCGAGGCTCTGCAAGGCGGCGCGCCACAGCTCGGCCAACTCGTCCACCTCATGCTCGGCGAGTACTCCGGTGGCGTAGGTGAGGAGACCGATGAGTTGCTCGCCACTGGCACCCTGGCTAACCACGGCATTGAGCTCCAGTGCGGACAGCAACGGCATCTCCGCGGGCGGCGTCGCGATCAGTTCGGGACGCTCCGGAGCGAGTGCCCATCCCTCCCAGCTGAACCGGCCCAGATAGTTGAAGCCGATGTCGTCGACCGGGTACTTGCTGAGCACGGCGGCTGTTTCCGGGTTGGCAAAGCGCAGCAGGCTGTAGCCGATGCCCTTTGCCGGTACGGAACGAAGTTGTTCCTTGGCCGCCATCAGAGCGCTGCCCACGTCACCCTGCGAGACGTCCAGCCGGACGGGATACAGCGTCGTGAACCACCCGACCGTGCGAGACAGATCAGCGCCGGGAGCAAGACTTTCCTCGCGACCGTGGCCCTCCAGGCGTATGACGGGAGTCGCGCTACTGCGAGTCGACTCAGCCCTGGCGCGGAGTGCCAGCGCCAGCGCGGTCAGCAGTACTTCGTCGACACCGCAGCGATACGCCTCCGTCACCTTCTCCAACAGCTGTGCGGTAAGCCCTGCCGGTACCTCGACCCGAACCGTCTTCGCAGTGCCGGCGAGATCGACGGTGGGATCGAGTGGGCGGCTGCCGACTGCCGCGGTCGGTTGATGCAGCATGCCGGTCCAACGCGTCAGCTCGGCAACTCGCTCAGGGCTGGCAGCCTCGTCGGCAAGCGCGTGCAACCAGCGTCGCAGGGAAGTTGTCACAGCCGGCAAGCTCGGCGCGACCCCGCTCCAGGCCGCCTCCCAGGCTGTCACCAGGTCTGGCAGCAGCACTCGCCAGGAGACACCGTCGATGATCAGGTGATGAGCCGCCAGCAACAGCCGAGCTGATCCGCCATCCGGCGATTTGAACAACACGATCTGGAGCAGCGAACCGTTGACGGCATCGATGCGTCGTACGGCATTGGTTGCCTCGGACTCCAACCGGTCCAGCCAGGCCGGTGAATCCCAGTCCCCCTCCCACTGAACCTGGGTCACCAACTGCCCGGCAAGGACCGAGTCTGCCGGGCGAACGACGAGTCCGTCGGCATCCAGCTGCGCACGCAGTACGTCGTGGTGCTCAACAAGGTTGCCCAGGGCAATCGTCAGGGTGCCGCGATCCAGCTCGGCCGGGACGTCGAGCACCAGCCACTGCGCCAGCCTGTCGAGACCAGGGCCGCGCTCGGCAATCAGCTGTGCCATCGGCGGCAAGGGCATCCAGCCGACACCCCCACCCTCAAGCTCCTCGAGCACCGGCGCCCCGGTCTGGTGCGCGACCGCCTCGGCGAGCGCGGCCACCGTGCGTCGCTCGAAGACGTCGCGAGGGCTCACCACCAAGCCTCGCGCTCGCGCGCCGGAGACAACCTGGATGGCTCGAATGCTGTCGCCGCCGATGGTGAAGAAGTCACTGTCGAGCCCGACCCTGGCCAGCCCCAGAACGTCGGCGAAGACCTCTGCCAGCGCGTACTCGTCCTCCGTCCGGGGCGCCCGGAAGGGACCACCCGCGAACTCCGGTTTCGGCAGCGCGGATCGATCCAGCTTGCCGCTACCGCTCAACGGGAGCCGGTCGAGGAACATGAACGCCGCCGGGACGAGATAATTGGGGACCCGCGCGGAGAGGAACTTCCGCAGCTCACCAGCGGTCAGGCCGGCACGGAAGTCGAGGTCACCGTCGGCGTTACCGATCCCGCCTGCGGCCACCGGGACGACGTACGCGACCAGCTGCGCGCCGCCGTCGGCACCGCCGGTGTCCCGCGCAACAACCGCGACCTGGGCCACGCCGCCGTGCTGCGCCAGTGACGCCTCGATTTCAGCGGGTTCCACTCGAAAGCCACGGATCTTCAGCTGCTCGTCCGCCCGGCCCGTGAACTCGAGTTCGCCGTCGGCGTTCCAGCGGGCCAGGTCGCCCGTGCGGTACATCCGCGTGCCCGGCGCACCGAACGGGCAGGCTATGAAGCGCTCTGCCGTCAGCCCAGCGCGGTTCCGGTACCCACGGGCCAAGCCATCGCCGGCAATGTAGAGATCGCCGATGGCTCCAGGAGTCACCAACTGCAGGGAGCTGTCGAGCACGTAGAGCTGAGTGTTCCAGATCGGCTTCCCGATCGGCACGACCGTTGCCCCGGGCACGCATTCCCACGAGGTCACGTCCACGGCCGCCTCGGTCGGGCCGTACAGGTTGTGGAGCGGAACCTCGCCGAGTACCTGACTGAAACGCTTGACCAGGTCGGGTGGCAACGCCTCACCGCTGCAGATGACCCGCCGCAAGCTGGTCAGCGGCTCGGGGTGCTCCAGCCGGAGGAACTCGGCGAGCATCGATGGTACGAAATGCAGCGTGCTGACCTGCTCCCGCTGAATCAGCCCAGCCAGGTACGACGGGTCGCGCTCGCCGCCCGGCCTGGCGACGACCAGAGCCGCGCCCGTGATCAGCGGCCAGAAGAACTCCCAGACCGACACGTCGAACGACGACGAAGTCTTCTGCAGCACCCGGTCCGAGCCGTCCAGGCCGTACTGATCCTGCATCCACAGCAGCCGGTTCACGATGGCCGCGTGTGACACCACCACCCCCTTGGGCCGGCCGGTCGAGCCTGAGGTATAGATCATGTACGCCGGGTGAGCGGCCTCCGCGGACCGACAGAGTTGCGGACCGTCGCCAAGCTCCAGTTCGTCGATCACGAGCAACTCCGCCGACCCGGTCGGCAACCGCCCGGCGGTGGCCGCAGAGGTCAGGACCAGGGCCGGTTCGGCATCGTTCAGCATCATCTCGATGCGAGCGGCGGGATAGTTCGGGTCGACCGGCAGATAGGCTGCACCGGCCTTGAGGACCGCGACCAGCGCGACGACCAGCTCCAGCGACCGTGGGATCGCCACCGCAAGGAATGTCTCAGGGCCTGCACCCCGGTCGGCCAGCATCTGCGCCAGCCGGCCAGACCGTTCCGACAGCTCCCGATAGGTCAGCGACTCGCCCTCGAAGCGGACAGCGATCGCCTCAGGAGAGGCCTCCATCTGCCGCTGCAGGAGGTTGGTCAGGGTGAACTCGGATCTGGGTGTCTCCCAGCCTCGCGAAAGGGCGAGGATCTCGTCCTGCTCAGAATTGAGGAGGCTGCCCAGTTCGGCGTCCGGAGCGGCCATCGCGAGGTCGAGAAACGCGGTGAACCTGTCCGCCAGCGCATCGGCGTCAGGTCGGGAGTAGAACGCAGCCGGCGCATCGAAGCGGACGTACAGATCGCTGTCCGGGCTGCCGTCGCCGTAGGTGGAGATCATCACCTCGTCCAGCGCACCGAACACACCGCCGGCGAAACGGGCCCTGGCATCCCCGAAGCGGAGTTCCTCCACCTGCGGGATCACGTTGACGATCGGGCCGAACGGGCTCCGGGCGGACCCGGCCTGCCCGGTCGCACGCTGAATGAGGGAGAGCTGGTGGGTGGCGTGCCGCAGGAGTGAGCGGCGCTCGTCGACGATCGAGACCGCCAGCCGGGTGAGGCTGCTGTCGCGCGGCACCTCGACCCGCAACGGCAGGATGTTCGACAACAAGCCCACCGCACGCCGGGTCGCGCCCAACCGGTTGTTCACCGTGAAGGAAACCAGCGGTCGGGATCGATCGGCCACCGTGCCGATGAACGCCGTGGCCGCGGCGACAAGAAGCTCCGGCACCGAGGTACTGGCAGCTTTGGCCGTGCCGGCCCACTGGGCCACCACCTCGGCCGGTACCGCGCGGGTCGCGGAGACCATGCCCAGCGGTTCGGACAGCTCGTCCCAAACAGTCACCTCGTCGCCGGCCCGGGAGCCATCGGCAACGAGCGGAGGGTGCAAGCCGGCCGGAAGTTGCGCCGGTACGGCGTCCTGGGCCAGGTATGACACCCAGAACTTCTCGTCCTGGCCGAACCGCGCCGAGGCTCGGTACGCACGGTCTTTTGCGGCAGCGATCGTTGCCTCGGTCACCGGTTGCGCCGGAACCGGAGCATCGGTGTGCAACGCGGTGTAGATCTCGGCGACCCGCTGGGACAACAGGTTGATGACCCCAAAAGCATCGGTGACGATGTGGTGGAACACCAGGACGACCAGCGACCGGTCGCTCCCCAGCCGGACGACTCCGAGCCGCAGCAGCAGATCCTCGGCCAGGTCGAATGGTTTCCCGACCTGTTCAGCCACCAGGTCGCGAGCGGCCAGCAGCGGATCGGAAGCCGCGCTGGTGTCGGCGAAGAACGGGGCACACTCCCCCGAGTCTCTGCTGAGCTGCCGGAGCGCGACACCGTCCCGCACGAAGTTGACGGTGAGCGGCTTCGCCTCGTCCACCGCCCGGCTCAATGCGGTCTCCAGCTGGTCGCGATCAAGTTCACCGGCGACTTCCCAGATGACCGCAACGTTGTTCGGCTCGCCGGGAGTCAGCTCCTGCGCCAGGTACATGGCGTCCTGCGCCGGTGTGACATCCGAAGAACCCATTGACGTGTCTCCTCCTCAGGTCACCGACAGATCGGGTGGCTTCCCCGAGTCTTGTAACGGCCACCGAACCGGTCAACCTGGCTGACAGACACTAGCCAGAATCATCAATCGCGGCATTTGATCAAATGTCCTTTTTTTGCCGCGAAACGAAGGGTGTGACCAAGTCCCCGTCTCACCGACGCGCCCCGAGGAGGCTGATTCAGAACAATTACGGCATGATCGGTGACGTCCGTTGTCATCGACGGTCGCATTTGGCTGGCGACGTATGGTGGACGACGTCATCCGGGATCATTGGGGAAGGAGGACACGCGGGTCTCTGCCGATGGACCAGGCCCAAAAGCCTGCAGGAGTGAGACTTTCACAGCTCGGCACGGGTCTGGGAGACCCAGATTCCCCAGCTCACAATCGTGCCGTCATAGCCCGATATGGCTTGCGCATCTCACTCAGTCAAACACTTGAAACATCTCCGAGTCAATCATTTGAAGTGAACTATTGGACTCAGATGAGTCGACCCACTTCAAGTACGGACCGCCCGAACGACATCCGTATCGTTGAACTTTGGGGGACGATTTGCACAACTATCCCAAAAGCGCGGTAAAACTCGTCCGATGGCCGGTGGAAGAGCAGGTGCGATCGCTTTGCAAAGACGAAGGGATCCCTTGTCTGCTGGTCGTCGAAGCAGGAGTCGAACCGCCGATCTGCAGTGACCCACGCGAGGACTGGGTCCGCCCGCCCATCTCGCAGCCCGACCTCGACGCCCGCGTCGAGGCGCTTTTCAATCGGGTGTACGGCTCGCGTGTCCCCCGGCTCGATTCGGTCGGCACGCTGTACTTCGACGACCAGTTGGTCACCATCTCCACTGCCCAGATCAAACTGATGGAACTGTTCGTCGAGCGCTTCGGCGAAGTCGTCTCCCGGGACGAACTCATCGAGCGGCTGAACGAGTCGTCCGCGGCACCGACCCGGAACTCGCTCGACTTGCACATCATGAGACTGCGACGCCGGCTCGGCGACGTGAACCTCGCCATCAGAACGGCCTGGGGACAGGGATACCTGCTCGAAGCACCTGAGTCGTCGTAGCACCAACCGGTAGGGACCATGGCTTCCTGACAGCCATGGTCCCACCGCGCTGTTCGAGCCGGCCGCGCCACTGCTCAGTTCGGCGTACCGGTCGGGACCAACGCCTCGTGGACCTCGCCGCGCAGCAGGCGCAACTGCCAGAAAGGCAGCCGGATGCGGCTGGCGATGTAGTTCGCACCGGACGTACCAGCCGTCCCGGGACGCTCGCCGAGCATCGCTGAAATCACCGCGAGGTGGGCGATCTTCCAGCGCCAGAACCCGTTGCCTACTTCAATCAATCCTTCGGCGACCCGGTGCAGGGCACCCGCGCTCGACCCCAGCCGGCAGACGGATCCGACCGACATCCCTTGCGCCACCGTGTGGGCTTCGAACGCCGCGTACAAACCGTCCTGCCGCTCGTCGTTGCCCAGCAGATCGTCGAGCTGGTGGAACTGTCGCGACTGCGCGCCGCTCGCGGTGCCCAGGTGAGGGCGGAACTCCGCGAAGTACCGGAGCGGCATCTTCTCCAGCGCTATCAACTGGTCGTGCAACAGGGCGAGCAGGCGACCGGCGCGGTCGAGGTACTCGACGCACAGATCGGCGTCGGAGTTTCCGTAATCGGGACGCAGCGCGTCGGTCGCCGCGAGCAGGTCGGCGATGATCTGTTTCAGCCAGATCTCGGAGGCCTGGTGCGCGACGATGAAGAAGTGTTCGGCCAGCACGACCTCGCGGTCGGCGGTGTCAGACGTCCGGGGCTCCTGCATGGACAGCAGCTTGTCGAGTTGCAGGTAGCTCGAGTAGGTCAGGCCGCTCACGGCGTTACCGCGCGTTCCGGTCGCTGACGAACGCAAGCAAGGCATCGACGCCTGCCTTCAGCACATCCGGATCCACACAGAACGCGATCCGCACCAGCTTGCCGGCGTTGGCATCAGTCTCCATCGCCACCAGCGCGCCCCTGTCGTCAAGCTGCGGGCGCAGCCCGAACCCCGAGCCGGGCACGACGGCCACGCCTCGCTCCGCCAGCAACTGGGCCGAGAACGCCTCGGCGCCCAGACCAGTGCTGCTGATGTCCAGCATCGCGTACCAACCGCCGGCCGGAAGCTCGCGGAGCAGACCAGCGTCCCGCAGGGCGGGAAGAACGGTGTCGCGGTTCTGCTGGACCAGCTTTCGGTTGACCTCCGCGGCCTCGGGCATCCGCAGCGCCGCGATTCCGCCGTACTGAACCGGTGTCGGCGGCGCGATGATGCCGGCCTCCTGCACCACTCTGATACCCGCAGCGGCCGCGTCGGTGGCCGTCACCACGTATCCCAGCCGGTAGCCCGTCATCGCCAGGCTCTTGGAGAACGTGAAGACGCTGTGCACGATCCGCTCCTCGACAGGCACCTCACGTTCGCGCGCTGCCAGCGAGAGATGGTTGCCCTCGTACACGAAGTGCTCGTAGGCCTCGTCGCTGATCACCTGCCAGCCACGCTCCCTCGCGAGCGCGAGCAGTCCCTCCACCCGGTCCGCGTCCAGCACCGCACCGGTGGGATTAGCGGGCGAGTTCACCAGCAGGATGCGGGTGTTGTCCCCCGACACCTCCTCGATCGACGACAGATCCGGGAAGTACCGGTCGTCGAGTGAGTAGAACACCGGACGCAGGCCAGCGAGCAGACTCTGCTGCACGTGGATCGGCCAGTGCAGATCGGGAAGCAGTATCTCGGTCCCGGGCTCGGCCATCGACAACAACAGCGCCTGCAACCCCTGGCAGGAGCCCGGGGTGACGAAGATCCGCGAGATCGGGGTGTCGATGCCGTTCTCCATCTCCAGCTTCGCGGCCAGCAGTCGCCGTAACTCCGGCAATCCTTCGACATCCGTGTACGAGGTCCGGCCGGCTCGCTGGGCCTCGGCGATCGCGTCCGCGACCTCGGTCGGCGGGGTGAAGTACGGCTCCCCGACGTGGAGTCTGGTCACCGGCGTTCCGGTGGCCAGCTCCAGCGCGTCGGCGGCACGGAAGATCTCGTGCAGCGACGACGACGGAATGGCTGTGGCAACAGGTGGATGGCTCATCGCTTGGGTCCCCAACTCGTAGTCGGCTGCGCGGTCAGGTCTCGGGTCGAGACATTGCTGCTTGTACGGCTCATGTGGTGCGGCCGCCGTCCACCGGGAGCAACACTCCGGTGATCCAGCTGGAGAAGTCCGGGTCCAGCAGGCAGGCCACCCACCGGGCGACCTCGTCACCTTCGCCGAACCGGCCCATCGGCGTACCGGCGAGCAGTTGCTCGTGTAAGGCGCCGGTCTGCTCATCGGTCAGGCCCAGGTCCTGCCACATGGGTGTATCGACCGGCCCTGGCAGAACGGCGTTGACGCGCACCTGCGGTGCGAGTTCGCGGGCGAGCGATCGGGTCAGACTGTTCATCGCCGCCTTAGTCGCGCCGTAGAACGAACGCCCCGGCATCGAGAGCGCGCCGGCCACCGACGAAACATTGACGACCGAGCCTTTCACCGCCCGCAGGTGTGGCAGGGCGGACCGGATCAGGTGCGCGGGACCGCGCACATTCACGGCCCACATCGCATCCAGGTCGGCGGTCTCGATCTCCTCGATCCGGCCGAAGCGAGCCAGCCCGGCGTTGTTGACCACGCCATCCAGCCGGCCGTACCGTTCGATGGCCGCGGCAACGATCTCGTCGCTGCTGCCCTGAGCGCCGACATCAGCGGCCACCATGACCACTTCGGCATCGATGGCCGCGGCAGTCTCCTTCAGAGCCGCCTCCCGACGGCCGACGACAGTCACCAGAGCACCCGCACCAGCAAGGTGTTCGGCGATCGACCGGCCGATACCAGAACCTGCCCCGGTCACGATGACGGACCGTCCGGCGATGCTCATGATGCCGCCGTCTGCCGCGGAGCGTCGAGCGACAGGTCGGCGAAGATGTCGTCGATCAGCTCATCGACCTCGGCAAAAACATGGAAGTGCCCGCCCGCGCGACGGCGTAAGGAGAAGGGACCGGTGCTGACCTCACCCCACCCGACCAGCTCGGACTCGTTCACCAGCGGGTCGCCGATACCGTGATAGCAGATCACAGGACTGCCCAGCGACGGCGCCTTCGGCGGCGGCACGTACAGCTCGTTCGCTGTCACATCCGACCGCAGAATCGGCAACAGCACGCTCCGCAGGTCAGCGTCGGCAGCGATCTCGGGATCGACGCCGCCGAAACCGCACACGATCGACCAGAGCTCGTCGTCGTCGCGGAGATGAGTGTCCCCGCCACCTGCCAGCCTTGGTGGCGGCGACGCGGAGAAGACGAGTTGCTCAACCCGTACTCCGCTGCGCTGCAAGGCGAGAGCGGTCTCGTAGGCGACGAGCGCACCGAGGCTGTGACCGAACAAAACCAACGGAGCCGGCTCGAGTGCCAACAGTTCTGCGCTCGCCTGGGCCGCCATCTCGCGCACGTCTTCCACCGGCGGCTCGGTAAACCTGTCACCGCGTCCCGGGTACTGCACGACGGCAAGTTCTGCCCGCGTGGGCAGCTCGGTTGCGAAGCCGGCATAACTTGCGGCTGAACCACCGGCATGCGGAAAGCAGACAAGCCGCGCTGCCGGCCTCGGGGTGACGTGCGACCGCCGCAACCAGCTTCGACCTCCGGTACGGGCCATGACCTCCACCTCGCGCTCCAGCTCACTCGGAGTTCGAGCGTTGCACTCGATCAATGCCCAGGACGCGAATCTTTCGGCTCTCAGTCAGGGAGTGAAAGAACTAGGCAAGACACCTCGGTTGTGCCCGGACACCTTGTCAGGCTGTCGATTGCCGCTCGCATCCGTAGTACTGCTGAAGGAGTCGCAGATGAGTCCCGTCGAGTTTCTGGACCTCACGGACCCGGCGACGTTCGTTCGCCACGATCCTCGCGACTACTGGCAACAAATGCGGCCCGAGCGGGCGATCTACTGGCACGAGTCCCCCGGCAACCTGCCGGGCTTCTGGGCCGTCACCAGGTTCGCCGACGTCCAGGCGGCGTACGGCAACGCCAAGCAGCTGAGCTCGGCACGAGGAACGGTCCTCGATGTCCTGCTGCACGGCAACGACTCGGCGAGCGGGAAGATGCTCGCGGTCACGGATCGCCCACGCCACCAGCAGTTGCGGAATCTGATGCTGCGGGCCTTCTCCCCCAGGGTCCTCGGCCCCGTGGTCGAGCGGGTCGAGCAACGCACCCGTCGGCTGGTCGAAGACGTCGTGGAGCTGGGATCGTTCGACTTCGCGACCGAGGTCGCCGAGCACATCCCGATGACCACGATCTGCGATCTGCTGTCCATCCCGGACACCGACCGCGCCGAGCTGCTCAAGTGGAACAAGCTCGCCCTGTCCTCGGACTCCGAGGAGGCCGACGACCTGGACTCACTGATCGCCCGCAACGACATCGTTGCCTACTTCATGGATCTGGCGAAGTACCGCCGGGAGAACCCGGGCGACGACGTCATCACGATGATCGCGACCACCCAGGTCGACGGTGAGCTGCTCAGCGACAATCGCCTGGACGCGCTCGAATGTGGTTGCCAACTTGATGTCCTCCCCCAGGAACGCGGCTTGCCGCACACGTTCTCCGTCAAACTTCCCAGCTGCGGTGTCCACCAGATGGTGCGTACACCGGACTCCGAACCCCCGTGATATTCGTCACGCGTGGAGATGATGGTCTGCTTCGGAACGCGCATTCCCCCGCGCAGCATCCGGCGTATTATGCATGAACGACGCCGCGCATACTACCAGCAGTCATTCAGGACGACGCCGAATCGGGTGCTGCGGCGGGCCGGTCCCGCCGCACAGTCGCCGCGATCGTGCCGAGCACGCCGTTGACGAAACGACCCGAGTTCTCGCCGCCATACTGCTTCGCAAGTTCAATCGCCTCGTTGATCGCTGCCTTCAGTGGTACCTCGGGCTCGTTGCG
>Ga0190275_10000667_pt1 | contig 28150 bp, 26 predicted proteins | sample Popmic550T_FD_133745 | JGI IMG/M metagenome (GOLD analysis project Ga0190275, IMG submission 133745) | Populus adjacent soil microbial communities from riparian zone of Yellowstone River, Montana, USA - 550 T | ecosystem: Environmental > Terrestrial > Soil > Riparian zone > Trees stand | place...
AACATGGTGATGATGTCGGACATCAAGGTGCCCAAGGAAGCGATCTCGCGCCAGATCGCCGATTCGGTCGACCTCATCGTCCAGGTCAAGCGCCTGCGCGACGGCTCGCGCCGCTGCACCAACGTCACCGAGGTGATCGGCATGGAAGGCGACGTGATCGTCACCCAGGAATTGTTCAAGTTCGAATATCTGGACGAAACCCCCGACGGCAAGATCATCGGCGAATATCGCTCGATGGGCCTTCGCCCCTACAGCCTCGAAAAGGCCAAGATGTTCGGCTTCGACCAGCCCTATCTCGAGGCCTGCCTGTAGCAACCACGGCGCCTGCGGTCAGCTGCGTTCGCATCCATTCTCTGCGCGTGCATCCGAATTGGTGTAAAATAGCGGAGCAGAAACGATCTGGTCCGCTAGTCTGATGCAGATGACCAGTACTGGTAATTTGTAGCGCCTGCTTTTCAAAAAGACTTGACTTATACTTTATTGGGTCCAACTATCGCTGTTCTCGCGGTGATCTGCGACTCGTATCGTATTGCTTTTTCGACCTGCGATTTGCGGGTGTGACTTTGCGTGCCGTTTCAACATCAGCCGGGGAGGCAACATCATGGCCGAAGAGAAACAAGAGCCACAGTCGATCAATTTCGATTTCAATACGGTCAGCGCCAGACGCGAGTCGGTGGTCGCGGCGGAACGCGGCGCGCAGGAGGGTCCCGGCACGCCCGAGGAGCGACGCTGCCAGGAAGTCGCGCGCCAGGTCAATGAGGAGCAATGGCGCCCCTGGTCCAACCTGATGCGCAAGTGCAAGGGCGAGTATGACTTCAAATTCTGCTTCCCTCTGCCGGTCCCGCCGATCCAGCCCTTGATCGGGATGGTCTGGGGCGACAGCCGGTGCGACTGCATCGAGGGCGACGATACCGAGATCGTCCAGATCATCGTCTGCAACCGCTATTCGAACCTGGTCATGGCCCATTTCACGATCAACCGGGTCGTCATCGTCCAGGCCAATGGCCAGCCCGTTCCGAACCTGCCGGACGGCAGCCCCTCCATCCAGCTGGTGCCGATCGGCCCCTATTGCTTCGGCGACATCGCGCCCTGCACCTGCGTCGTGCGCCAGTTCGTGCTGCGGCTGCGCGGGGCGCCGGCGGGAAGCTACCAGATCCGGCTGGAGGGCATCTGCTTCGAGGCCTGCTTCCACCAGTTCCAGCAGGATTGCTTCCAGTTCGAGGTCTGCAAGGACTGAGCGCAAGCCGCGCTGGCGATTGACTCCGCGCGAGGGCCGCTTCACCCTCGCGCGGAATCCCCGCGGAGCGAAAAATGGCCGCAAGATCGATCGCAGTCCTCGCCATGGCCGCCGCCGCTTTGTCCGCCGCCGCCGCGCTCGCCGTCGAGCCGCCCGCGCCCGCCGAAAAGCAGCGGCGGATCTGCCGCGGCGGCGAGAGGCAGCTGGGCAGCCATGTGCGGACTGAACGGCGCTGCCGAACCGCGGAACAGTGGCGGCTGGAGGACGAGCGCGGAACCAATCGACCGCTCTCGCTCCAGGTCACTCCGGGCCAGAATGACGGGCAAAGGCCGCGGACGCCGCAATGAACGCGAGCGGGCGTCTGCCCCGCGAGCCGACTGGCGTTTCATCTAAAACGGGTATTCTTTGATCCAAAGTTGCGCTAACCGGTGATTCCAATGACCGGCAGACCGCACGACCTTCAACGAATGACCCGCGAGCTCAAGCGGATCGAGCGGCTGCTTGCTTGGGTCGCCGACGAGCTGTGCCGGCCGCCCGGCCTCGATGCGGCGGGCGTGCGCGCGATCCTCGCCGCCCGCCGCCTGCGCGATGACTGCTTCCGGCCGCCGATCGGCGAGGTCGGCTGGACCTTGCTGCTCGATGCCTTCGCCGCGAGGCTCGAAGGCGGCAGCCTCGCGATGACGACGATCGGCGCCGCGGCGGGCGTACCCCGCAGCACGGCGCACCGCTGGGCCGTTCACCTGCTCGACCGCGGCCTGCTCGTCCGCCTGCCCCATCATGGCGATCAGCGCGGCGGCCCACTCGGCGTGTCCGCCGCCGCCGCCGAGACCGTCAGCGCCTATCTGGCGGCCGCGCTCAAACGCTCGCGGATTATTCCCTAGAGCGTGCCCGAGGCCTTCAGCGCCAGGATGGTCAGCACCAATACGGCAAAGAAGGCGGCGGCCTGGATGCCGCGCCAGGGCACCCAGCCCGCATGTTCGAGATCGCGGCGCCTGGTGCGTCGGCTCTCCGCCACCCCCGCCAGCACGACCAGCGCCAGAGCCGCGCCATCCGCACTCCACAACCAGCCTTGAATCGTCATCCCGCCTGCCTCATGAGCCCCCAAGGCTATTTAAGGAAGAGATGATGATCCGCCACCCCCTCCGCGCCGCGCTCGCGGGCGCCGCCGGCGCCACCCTCATCCTCGCCTGCGCCGCTTCGGCCGCGGTCCAGCGGCGTCCCGCCAGCCTCGACACGGCCCAGCTCAACGCCCTCCAGGCCGCGGTCGCGGCGCCGACCCGCACGCCGGCCAATGTCGCTCGCGACCGCTACCGCCACCCGCGCGAGACGCTCGCATTCTTCGGCGTCAGGCCCGGCGACACCGTGGTCGAGATCTGGCCCGGCGGCGGCTGGTATACCGAGATCCTCGCGCCCTATTTGCTGGCCGGCGGCGGCACCTATCACGCCGCCTCTATGGGCGCGAACGGCAATGACGGCGTGCGCGGGCTGATCGCCGCCAATGCCCAGCTCTACGGCGGCATCAGGCTCGCCGCCTTTCCGGCCTGGGACACGGCAGAGACGCGCGTCCCCGACGGCAGCGCCGACGTCGTGCTCACCTTCCGCAACGTCCACAATTGGCAGATGGGCTATCAACGGGAGGGCCGGCCCTACAGCGCCGAGGCCTTCCGCCAGATCTACGCGATGCTGCGCCCGGGCGGGACCTTGGGCGTGGTCGACCACCGGCTCCCCGAAAGTGCCGACGCCGAGCGAGAGCGCACCAGCGGCTACGTCAAGGTCTCGACCGTCCGCCGCCTCGCCGAGGCGGCCGGCTTCCGCCTCGTCGCCTCCTCCGAGATCAACGCCAATCCGCGCGACACGGCGGATTGGCCCGACGGCGTCTGGACCCTGCCCCCGCGCCTGCGCCGCGGCGACCAGGACCGCGCGCGCTACCTCGCCATCGGCGAAAGCGACCGCATGACCTTGCGGTTCGTGAAGCCGCGCTAAGAAAATCCTCCCCGGAACGGGGAGGAATATTGCGTCCTATTCGCTCAGCCGGTCGAGCTGCTTCTGGAGCTCGGCGAGCTGGGCCTTGAGCGCGGCCAGCTCGGCCTTGTTGTCCTCGGGCGCGGGCTTGTCGGCCGCGGCCGGCTGGGCCTCGCCCGCCGCGGTGAACAGCTCCATGTTGCGGCGCGCCATCTCGGCGAAGGGATTGGCGGCGAATGCGCCGGCCACGGTCTCGCGCAGCTGCGCCTGGTTTCGCTGCAGTGCGTCCAATGAAGCTTCGAGATATTGCGGCACCACCGACTGCATCTGATCGCCGTACATGCCGATCAGCTGACGCAGGAAATTGACCGGAAGCATGGTCGATCCGCGCGATTCCTCATCCATGATGATCTGGGTCAGCACAGAGCGGGTGATGTCGTCGCCGCTCTTGGCGTCGACCACCTGGAACTCGCGCTTCTGGCGCACCATCTCGGCCAGACGTTCCAATGTTATGTAAGTCGAGCTTTCGGTATCGTAGAGCCGCCGGTTCGCATATTTCTTGATGATGACCACATCATCCGGGGACCGCGACGCCGCCATGACAGGCTCCTTGCCGATTGAAGGCTCCGCTCTAGCATCAAGGAATGCCGCACTGCAACAACGCCCGCGCCCGCTCCCTCTGTTCCTCGACATGCTGCGCAGCGAAACCGCAGCACAGCCCGCGCGCATGCAGACGGCTTTGGCCGGGCTCCGGCGCTACCAGGAGGCCGAGCGGGCCCCCGCGCCCATGCCGATGCCGGCCTTGGCGCAGGCAAAGGGCGCTGCGCTGCGCGACTATGGCGGCGAGGGGCCGCTCGTGCTGTTCGTGCCGTCGCTGATCAATCCGCCGAACGTGCTGGACATGGGCGAGCGCTCGCTGCTGCGCTGGCTCGGCGAGCGGGGCCGGCGGGTGCTGCTGCTCGACTGGGGCTGGCCGGGTAAGGACCGGCAGGACCTCAATGTCGCCGGCCATGTCGAGGACGTCCTGCTGCCGTTGATGCTGGGGCTCGGCGCGCCCGTCGACCTGGTCGGCTATTGCCTGGGCGGGACGATGGCGCTCGCCGCCGCCCAGCTGGCTCCGGCGCGCAGCGTCGCGACCATCGCCGCCCCCTGGCATTTCGATGGCTTTCCGGACGAGGCCCGCGCCGGCCTCGCCAGATTGTGGGCGGGCGCCCAGCCCACGGTCGAGGCGCTCGGCCTGCTGCCGATGGAAGTGCTGCAATGCGCCTTCTGGAGCCTCGATCCCGCCCGCACAATCGCCAAGTTCGAAGCCTTCGCGACGCTCGACGGCGCCGAAGCGCGCACCTTCGTCATGCTCGAGGATTGGGCCAATGACGGCCCGCCCGTCGCCGGCGCCGCCGCGCGCGAGATGTTCGAAGGCCTGTTCCGCGACAATCTGAGCGGCGCCGGGGCCTGGACAGTCGGCGGCGAGATCATCGACCCCGGGTCGCTATCCATTCCGCTGCTCAACATCGTCTCCACCACCGACCGCATCGTGCCTCACGCCACCGCGCCCCGCGCCGGCGAACGGCTCGACCTCGCTCTGGGCCATGTCGGCATGGTGGTCGGCTCGCGCGCGCGGGCGATGCTCTGGGAACCGCTGGCGGAGTGGCTTTCCCGCACCGCAGCAAGCTGCTAGGCGCACTCCCGATTCTTCCAACCCGTTCGGGCTGAGCCTGTCGAAGCCCTCCCCTTTCTTCGCTGCAAGAAGGGAAGCCCTTCGACAGGCTCAGGGCGAACGGAGTGCCTCAAGGAGTTCCTTACCCATGACCGACGTCGTCATCACCGCCGCCAAGAGGACCCCGGTCGGTTCGTTTCTCGGCGCCTTCGCCGCCACCCCCGCCCACGAGCTCGGCCGCGTCGCAATCGAGGCGGCGCTCGCGCAGGCGAAGGTCGCGCCCGAGGACGTGTCCGAAGTGATCCTCGGCCAGGTACTGACCGCCGCCCAGGGCCAGAATCCCGCCCGCCAGGCCTCGATGGCCGCCGGCATCCCCAAGGAGGTGCCCGCCTGGGGCGTCAACCAGGTTTGCGGCTCGGGCCTGCGCGCCGTCGCGCTCGCCAGCCAGGCGATCCAGACAGGCGACGCGGTCATCGTCGTCGCCGGCGGCCAGGAGAATATGAGCCTTTCCACCCACGCCCAGCAGCTGCGCGGCGGCACCAAGATGGGCGACGTCAGCCTCGTCGACACGATGATCAAGGACGGCCTCACCGACGTCTTCAATGGCTATCACATGGGCATCACCGCGGAGAATCTCGCCGAGCAATATCAGGTCACCCGCGACGACCAGGACGCCTTCGCCACCGGGTCGCAGAACAAGGCCTCCGCCGCCCGCGCCGCCGGCCGCTTCCGGGACGAGATCGCGCCCGTCACCGTCAAGACCCGCAAGGGCGAGACGATCGTCGACACCGACGAGTTCATCCGCGACGGCGTCGAGCAATCGGCGCTCGCCGGCCTTCGCCCCGCCTTCAAGAAGGACGGTACGGTCACCGCCGCCAATGCATCCGGCCTCAACGATGGCGCAGCGGCGCTCGTGCTGATGAGCCGGGAGGAAGCGGAACGCCGAGGCGCCCCGATACTCGCCCGCGTCGCCTCCTGGGCCAGCGCCGGCGTCGACCCGTCGATCATGGGCATCGGCCCGGTCCCCGCCTCGAAGAAGGCGCTGGAGAAAGCCGGCTGGACGATCGCCGATCTCGACCTGATCGAGGCCAACGAGGCCTTCGCCGCCCAGGCGCTGGCGGTCGGCAAGGAGCTCGGCTGGGACGCGGCCAAGGTCAACGTCAATGGCGGCGCCATCGCCATCGGCCACCCGATCGGCGCCTCGGGCGCGCGCGTGCTCACCACCCTGCTCTACGAAATGGAGAAACGCGACGCCAAGAAGGGCCTCGCCACGCTCTGCATCGGCGGCGGCATGGGGATCGCATTGTGCGTCGAGCGGGACTGAGCCGGCTCGCGGCCACCGCGCTTGCGGCCCTCGCGGCGCCGGCCGGCGCCGCGCAGCCTGCGCAACCAGAGCAACCCGCGCCGTCCGCCCTTCCCCCAATCCCCGCCGAGGTTCTGGCTCCGGACGAGGAAGCCGCCGCGATCCTGCAGAGCGCGGCGGAGCGCCCCATTTCTCTGGAGGATATGAGCGGGGTTTCCGCCGAGATCGCCGCTTCCCTTGACGCCTTCACCGATCAGATTCTGGCGCGGGGCGAGCAGGTCTCCGGCTGGCAGAGCCTCGGCGTCGATCTGCGCGAGGCCGTGCGTGCTCGGGACGGCGGCTTGACCGCAAATATGGCGCTGGGAAGCAACGAGTTCGGCTTCGAACGCACCTATTTCGCCGATGAGCCCTTCGATACTCTTGTCCCGCGCGAATGGGTTCTAATCGGACGGCACGGCCAGCCCGTCCACGGTGAGGACGTCCAAGTCGAAATCAGCAAGATTGGGCCCAAAGTCTTTCTGGCCGAACGGGTCGCCTATAGACGCCAGCGCAACGCTCTATGCCGCGTGCGATCCGAGGCGCGCTTCTACGCTGATCCGGCGGTGCCGGCCACCCAGGCGGACACCATCGCCCTCTTATTCGGGCTGCGCACGCTGCCGGCGCTCGATCGGCGGGGATATTGCCAGGTCTATGAGGAGCGCGAGCCCGGCGTCTATGTGACCCGCTCGTTCGACAGCGAAGGCTATCGCCTGCCGGCGCTCGAGCTGATCCTCACACCAATTCGGATCGTCGCGCGCTCGCCTATCCCCACCCGCGCGGCGGCGCGATGAGCGGGGCGAGGGAACGGTCGCGCTCGCACAGAAGTTATCCGCTGCATGACCTAAGGGGGCGGCCGGCATGAGAGCATTCGAGGCAGTGACCCGGCTCGGCTTCGCAGCACGCGGGGTCATGTACGCGGCGATCGGTTATCTCGCCTTGCGCAGCGGCCGCACCGAGGATGCGGGCGGCGCGATGGACTATCTCGCGACCGGCGCCGGCGGTTTCCTGGTTGCAGCGATGGCGGCCGGGTTCTTCAGCTACGGCCTGTGGCGCCTGCTCGAGGCGTGGATCGATTCCGAAGGCCGCGGCAAGGATCGCAAGGCGATCGGCGCCCGCCTCGCCGGAGCCGGCTCGGGCCTAGTCCATCTGGGTCTCGGAATCGTCGCCGTGCTGGCGGCGCTCCACAGCAAGAGCGGCGGCGGCGGCGGCGGCGCTCCGGAAGAGGGGGCGAAGATGGCGCTGAGCCTGCCCGGCGGCGAGGGACTGCTGTGGATCGGCGCCGCGATCCTCGCCGCGGTCGGCATCCAGCAGTTCCGCAAGGCCTTGTCGCTGAAATTCCTCAAGCACCTCAAGCCCGAGGCCGCCAGGCGCTCCTGGATCCCCTGGCTCGGTCGGGTGGGTTTCGCCGCGCGCGGGATCGTCTTCCTCGTCATCGGATGGCTCTTCGTGCAGGCGGCGCGGTCGCACAGCTCGGCGGCGGCGGGCGGCATCGACGACGCGCTCGGCTCGCTGCCCCGCTCCGTCCAGACCGCGGTCGCCGCCGGCGTTATCCTGTTCGGCCTCTTCAGCCTGACCGAGGCGGTCTACCGCAAGATGCCGGCGACACGCCAGTGAGCCGGCCTACCGCCGGAGGCGTGCCATTCCGACACAGGCCGCGCGCGGGCGGCGCCGAGCCTTTGTCCGCGGGCGCCCATGGGTTTAATCTGCCCGCCCTCGAAGGGGCGAAGGGCATGATCGCTTTGGTGTGGCGTTACGAGGTGCTGGAGGAGGCGCGGGCCGCGTTCGAGGCGACCTATGCGCCGACCGGCGCCTGGGCCCAGCTCTTCGCCCGCGCCGACGGCTATCGCGGCACCGAATTGTTCCGCGCGGAGGACGGCTCCTATTTGACGCTCGACATCTGGCGCTCGCGCGCAGACTTCGACGCCTTCCTCGCCGCCCATCGGGACGATTACGAAGCGCTCGACCGCTCCACTGAAGGCTGGACCGCCTGCGAGCACCGCATCGGCGAATATGAAGTGATGGGCTGAGTCCCTCCGTCGTCATCCCGGACTCGATCCGGGTTCCATGAACACGGATTGCGAGAACGGATCCGGCCCGGTGTTCATGGATCCTCACCTTCGTCAGGATGACGGCATGCGTCAGACCCAGCTCCGCTTGAACCGCGACCCCAAAGTCGTCAGCAGCTCATATTGGCTGAGCGGTCCGGCCAGGTCGGGCAGGCGGAAGTTCATGGTCAGCCAATCGCCTTCGCCGGCATCCACGGCGGGAATCGCCACTTCGCTCGTTTCGGCCTTTCCGCTCTCCAGTATCTGAATGTGCTTCATGATCCCGGCTTGCGGGATTTCGACGGCCAGCAGATCCATCGAGATCCGGCCGACGATCGGGCAAGGCCGGTCGCCTGCCAAGGCATAGCCGCCTTCGCCCAGCATCCGCAGATAACCGTCCGCATAGCCGATGTTGAGGATTCCGACTTTCATGTCCCAGGGGGTGGCGAAGGTCGCTCCATAACCGACCGATCCGCCGGCCGGCACGTCCCTGATTTGGAGGATCTGGGCCTCGATGCTGGCGACGGGGCGAAGCGCCGCTTCCTGCGCGGTGTTGCCCACCACCGGTATGCCGCCGTAGAGCGCCAGGCCCGGCCGCGTCAGCCCGAAGCTATATTTGGGGCCAAGGCAGATGCCCGCCGAATTGGCCAGGCTGTAGCGCGCCGCCTTGATGTCCTGCCTGAGCGTCCGGAAGAGCCCGAGCTGGCGTTCGTTCATTGGATGGTCGGGCTCGTCCGCGCAGGCGAGATGGCGCATCAGCGTCCGGATATGGAGGCCGTCGAGCAGGCCCGAGCGCGCCTCCTGCGGGGTCAGGCCGAGCCGGTTCATCCCGGTGTCCACCATCACGTCGCAGGGCAGCCCGGTCTCGCGCCAGCGCCGCACCTGCTCGGGGCTGTTCAGCACGGGCCGCGCCCGCCCTTTCACCGCCACCGCCATGTCGCCCGGCAGGACGCCGTGCAGCACGCTGAGCTCGAGGTCCCCCGGCCAGGGCGTCAGCGCCTCGGCCTCGCGCCAGGTGGCCACGAAGAAGTCGCGGCAGCCGGCGTCCTGCAGCCTCTTCACCGCTTCGCGCGCGCCCAGCCCATAGCCGTCGGCCTTGACCGCCGCGCCGCAGGCGGCCGCGCCGCTCCTGTGCGCGAGCCAGTGCCAGTTGGAGACGAGCGCGGCGCCGTCGAGCCTCAGCCGCAGGGGAACGTGGACCATGGGCAGCTGCTAGCCCGGCGGCCCTTCCGAGTCATCCCGGCGTTTGCCCACCGTCTCCGGCAGCCACAGCACGGTCACCACCAGCGCCATCGCCACCACGCCCCACGTATACCACAGGCCCGAATAAGGGTCGCCGGTCCTGGAGACGATATAGGCGCTGATCAGCGGCAGGAAGCCGCCGAAATAGCCGGTGCCGAAATGATAGGGGATCGACATCGAGCTGTAGCGGATCCTGGCCGGAAACATCTCGGAGAGCAGAGCGGCGACGGAGCCGTAGGTCATCCCGGACAGGCACATCATCGCCAGGATCGCGCCGACGATGATCGCGATGCGCCAGGCCTCGGGCACGAAGGTCGCGCCGGCCGCCGCGCCGGCGCCGTCGCCCGCGGCCCATCCGACCAGCCAGAAAATCGGAAACAGCAGGATCAGGGTCAGCGCATAGCCGATCACGATCGGCTTCTTGCGGCCGATCCGGTCGGAAAGCGCGCCCGTGCCGACGAAGAAAACCAGCCCGAGCAGGGCGGCGCCGCCGACGATCAGCTGGGAGGTGGTCGCCTCGATCCGCATCGATCTTTGGAGAAAGTCGAGCATCGAGAACATCGCCGTATACCAGATCACCGTCAGCCCGGCGGCGATCCCGAACAAGGCGACGAACAGCCGCTTCAGATTGCCGGGATAGGTGAAGGCCTCCTTGAACGGGTTGGCGGCTGTCTCGCCGGCTTCCTTCAGTGCCTTGAACACCGGACTCTCGGAGAGCTTGAGCCGCATCCACAGGGAGACGGCGAGCAGCAGGATCGAGAAGAGGAACGGCATGCGCCAGCCCCAGGCGCTCCACGCCTCGGCCGAAACCAGAGATTTGAACAACAAGACGACGGCCAGGCTGAGGATGAAGCCGCCGACGACGCTGGCCTGGATGAAGCTGGTGTAGAAGCCCGCTTTCCCGGGCGGCGAATGCTCGGCGACATAGATTGCGGCGCCGCCATATTCGCCGCCGAGCGCCAGCCCTTGCAGGATCCTGAGCAGGATGATCAGCAGCGGCGCCGCGACTCCGATCGCGGCATAGCTCGGGATCAGGCCGATGCCGGCGGTCGCGACGCCCATCAGCGTGATGGTGACGAGGAAGGTATATTTCCGCCCCAGCCGGTCGCCGAGATAACCGAACAGGATCGCGCCCAGCGGCCGGAAGGCGAAGCCGACCGCGAAGGTCGCCCAGGCGAGCAGGGTGGCGAGCAATTCGTCGCCGGGCGGAAAGAAGCTGCGCTGCAGGATGCCCGAGGCGGTGAGCGTGCCCCAGATGAAGAAATCATACCATTCGAAGACGGTGCCGACCGACGAGGCGGCGATCACCAGCCGCGTGCGCTTGCGATCAACCGCATCGTCTCCGGCCATGGGCGCGGCTGCCTCGTCCATCCTCGCATTCCCCCGTTCCTGGACGAGACTAGGCCCGGCGGCGGAGACCGGCAAGCGGCTCCGCGCGGCACCGGCGAGGCGTTAAGTCCGCCATCTGTATTCGACACACGAATCGCGTTATATTTGTAGATGGGGGAGGGCCCGACTCATGATTGATCCGTTTCTCATGTTCAACGTTAGCAAGTATTTTGCGCTGGCAGGTTGGTTCCTGGTGCTCGTCTCGCTGTTCGTGCCGAAGACCCGGCGCATGATCTGGCCGGTCACGCAATTCGTCGCTCCGGGTCTCCTCTGCTTCTGCTACATCCTGATGGTGTGGGACGGCTGGCCCTATCTGAACTTGCCGTCCAGCTTCACCGAGCTGCGCGGGATCAGGGATCTCTACGCGAATTTCGGGCCGCTGACGGCGAGCTGGCTCCACTTTCTCGCGCTTGACCTGTTCGCCGGCGCCTGGATGGTCCGCGACGGCGTCGAGCGGAACATGCCGCTGCCGGCCATCTTCATCTGCCTGCCGTTCACCTTCATCTTCGGCCCGGCCGGCCTGCTTCTCTATATCCTGCTACGCTATCTGGTTGGACGGCGCGGAGCTCCGGACGCCTAGTCGAGAGCGGCGCGCGCCTGTTCCCAATTGCGCCCGTCGAAGGCGGTGGCGACGACTTCCAGCGCGGAGGAGTCGTCGAGCGCATTGAAGTTCACGCTCCACGCTTCGGGATGCGAGCGCGGCTGGTAAAAGCTCTTCACCCCGCACGTGGCGCAGAACAGGTGCTCGGCCGCGCCGCTGCCGAAGCGGTAGGAGGTGAGCGCGTCGCCGCCGCAGAGCAGCCGGAAATCCCCGTGCAGAACGATCAGGTGGCGGAAGCCCGTCGCGGCGCAGATCGAGCAATTGCAGTCGAGCACCCGGACGACCCCGGGAACCTCCGCCTCGAACCGCACCTTCTTGCAATGGCAGCCGCCCTGGACTTTCATAAGCGCGACCTATGCACCACTGCTTCCCGCCCGTCACCCGGCCCGACACCAGCCTGCTCGTGCTCGGCAGCCTGCCGGGCGCGGTCTCGCTCGCGCAAGGCCGATATTATGCGCACAAGCAGAATCTCTTCTGGCGGCTGATCGGCCCGGTCATCGGCCGCGACCTCGCTTCACTCGACTATGAGGCGCGGCTCGAGGCCCTGCTCGACGCGCGCGTGGGCCTGTGGGACACGGTCGCGGCGGCGACGCGCAAGGGCAGCCTCGACGCCGACATCCGCCTGCATGCGGCGAGCGACCTCACCGCGCTCGCCGCGACCCTCCCCGAGCTGCGCGCGATCGCCTTCAACGGCGCCACCTCGGCGCGGATCGGGCGCCGCCAGCTGGCCGGCGTGGCGGGGCTCGACCTGATCGACCTGCCCTCGAGCAGCCCGGCTTATGCGAGCCTCTCCTTCGAGAGCAAGCGCGCGGCCTGGATGCGGCTGGCGCCCTATCTGTTGGACCGGCGCCAGTCGCGGATCTGAGCCTCGCTCACGTCGCGCGGGTAGCAGATCGGCGCGTGGCCGCCGGGCCGGCTATAGGCGCTGCGCCCGCCGCACTGGCTGCCATTGCGCGTGCGATTGTAAGGGCAGGCGCAGGGGCCGGGATAGGCGGCGATCGACTGGCGGATGATCGACTGCCGGATCTGGGCGTCGGATTGGGCAAAAGCGGGCGACGCGGCGGCAGCCGCAGCAACCAGAGCAAGCATGGCATATTTCATGATTTTTCCCCTCACGGCGCCGAGTCCAGCGCTGGAGGGAACGCTAAGACCCGAAAATACCTCGGAAGATCAGCGATTCGTCCGAAATGGACCAATCCTGTCTACAGTCGCGACTGAGAGGAGGAAAGAACCGTCCGAAATGGACGAAAGTCAGCGGGAGTTGCAGAATCTCAATATGGGAGCCGCAAGCGCCGGGCGCGCGATGATCAGGTCCGGCACCTGCGTGTCGGCGCGGTTGTAGACGAGCGGCGCGCCGTCGAGCCGGCTGGCGTGCAGCCCCGCGCCGAGCGCCACCGCCGCCGGAGCGCAATTGTCCCACTCATGCTGGCCGCCGGCATGATAATAGAGGTCGGCCTCGCCTGCGACGACGGCCATCGCCTTGGCGCCCGCCGAGCCCATCGCCACCAGCTCGGCCCCGAGCAAAGTCGCGATCTCCTCGGCTTCGGCGGGGGGCCGCGTCCGGCTAACCAGCATGATCGGGCGGGCGCGGACGGCATCGGCGGGCATCTCTACCCGGTCCGAGCGGAAGAGCTGCCCGCGCGCGGGCACCGCCACCGCACCCAGCCGGGGCGCGCCGTCGACCGCCAGCGCGACATGGACCGCCCAATCCGGCCGCCCTTCGGAATATTCGCGGGTGCCGTCGAGCGGGTCGACGATCCACACCCGGCTGGCGCCCAGCCGCGCCTGATCGTCCGGGCTCTCCTCCGACAGGACCGCATCGCCCGGCCGCCATTGGGTGAGGCCGGCCAGGATGAAGGCGTTGGCGAGCCTGTCGGCGGCATGGCCCAGGGCGGCGCCTTCGAGGAAGGAGCCGCAGCGCTGCTCCATGAGCAGCCGCCCCGCTCCTTCAGCCAAATGCGCCGCTAGCTCCTCGTCGGTCATTGCGCCTGATGCCTCCAGCCGGGCCCCGGCACAAGCCGGACGCCCGCGAACAAGGTTAACGCCTTGTTTACCATCCGGGTATTAATACGGGTCCCACGGGAAATTTCCCGAGGGGAATTGAAATGGTCATCTTGCTGACGGCATTCCTGGCAGGCGCGAGCCCCCTGCCCCAGATCGACCGGACCGCGCTCGACCTTCAGGCGCGCGCCGAAGCGCTGCAGCCGGGCGCCCGCACTCAGGCGCGCCCGGTACGGCAGCGCGCCGCTGTGCCGGCACGGACGCAGGCCGCCCGGCCGCGCACCGCCGCCGGCACGCCGACCCGCTCGAACAAGGCATCGACGCCCGCCGCCCGCGGCCCGGTCAGGGTCGCCTCGGCGCCGGCCCGTGCACTGGTCCCTGGCCCGGCCCGCCGGACGGCGCCGCGCCGCGCCACCAGCGGCGGCCCGCTCGATCTCGCCCAGATCACCACCATCTGCCGCGCCGCCGGCGATCAGGACGATCCCGCCCGCTTCCTCGCCCGCCTCAGCAGCGCCTATTCGTTGTCGGCGGACGACAGCGTCTCGCTTCGCGCCAGCTGCGCCGCCTATCTCGCAGGCCGCGCCGACGCCCGCCGCGGCTCGGGCGGCACCTACTGAAAAGCGCAAGGGGGGACGGTTGCTTTTCGCGAAAAAGTAACTGTAACCACTTCCGAGCATTATTCGCCTGTACGGCTTTAGGACCATGTGCTTATCTGCCTGCGTAATGCAGGGGGCGGACGATGAAGTTTCTGGCGGTTTTCGGTACGCGCCCTGAAGCCGTCAAGATCGCCCCGATCATCAAGACTCTCCAGCGCGAGTCCTCGGTAGAAACGCGCCTGTGCGTGACCGGCCAGCATCGCGAGCTGCTCGATGCCGCGCTCGATTTCTTCTCTTTGAGACCGGATTTCGACCTTCAGGTCATGGCGCCCGAGCAGGCGCTCAACGCGCTGCTTGCAAAGCTGATCGAGCGGCTCGATCCTGTGCTCGTCCGAGAGCAGCCCGACCGGGTAATCGTCCAGGGCGACACCACCACCGCGCTCGCCGCCGCGCTCGCCGCCTTCCACCGCGGCATCCCCGTCGCCCATGTCGAGGCCGGCCTGCGCACCTATCGCGGCGGTCAGCCCTTCCCCGAGGAATATAACCGGCGCGCGATCGGCCTGACCGCCGATTTGCATTTCGCGCCGACCCGCGCCGCCCGCGACAATCTGCTCACCGAGCGGCTCGGCGGCGAGGTCTTCGTCACCGGCAATAGCGGGATCGACTCGCTCGACCTGGTATTGGCCCGGCTCGACGGCGACCCGGTCTTTCGCGCCGGGATCGACGCCGCGCTGCCGCCGATCCGGGCCGACCGCCGGGAGATCCTGGTCACCGCCCACCGCCGCGAGAGCCTGGGCGCACCCTTCGCCGCGATCTGCGCGGCGCTGGCGACGCTCGGCGAGCGGCCCGACGTCGGCATCCTCTTCCCGCTCCATCCCCATCCCGTGCTGCGCGCGGCGGCCGAGACGGCGCTGCGCGGTCTCCCGAACGTCCACCTGCTGCCGCCGCTCGGCCTCCCCCACTTCGTCCGGCTGATGAAGCGCGCCCGGCTCATCCTCACCGATTCGGGCGGCGTCCAGGAGGAAGCGGTGGCGCTCGGCAAGAGCCTGCTGGTTCTGCGCGACGCCACCGAGCGGCCCGAAGGGGTCGAGGCGGGCGCGGCGCTGCGCGTCGGCACCGATCCTGCGCGTATCCTCCACGCAGCCGAACATATGCTCGCCGCGCCGCCGGCGCCGGAGGTGCGCTCGCACCTTTATGGCGACGGCCGCGCCGCCGAACGGATCACCGCCGCCCTGCTCGGCCGCCCCGTCGACGAATTCGCGCGCGATTGGCCGCGCATTGAGAGCATGCGCCGGATCGGCTAGCTGCGGCGCCATGGACGGCGCGGACTTCTTGATCATCGGGGGCGGCATTGCCGGTCTCTCCGCAGCGGCGCGGCTGGCACGGCACGGCAAGGTCGTGGTGATCGAGGCCGAGGAGGCTCTGGGCTATCACAGCTCCGGCCGAAGCGTCTCCTTCAGCCATTACGGCATTGGCGGCGAGGCGGTGCGCGCGCTCACCGCCCACAGCCGGCCCTTTTTCGAACGGCAGCCCGAGGGCTTCAGCGAGGTTCCGGTCGCGCAGCCCTTCGCCTCGCTCTATTTCGCCGGAGAAGACGAGCTGCCCGCCTTGGCGTCGCTGGCGGCGGCGATGGCGCAGGTCACCGGCGCGATCCGGCCGCTCGACGCGGACGACCTGACCGCGCTCTGCCCGGTCCTCAAGACCGGACCCGGCGCCGCGGTGCGCGGGCTGTTCGATCCGACCGGCCTCAAGCTCGACGCCGACGCCTTGCTGCAGGGCTATGCCCGCTCGGTCCGCTCCCAAGGCGGCGAGATCAGGAGCGGCCGCCGCATCGAATCGATCGAACGGCGCGGCGAGAAATGGGCCGTCGACGGCGAGATCGCGGCCCCGATCCTGATCGACGCCGCGGGCGCCTGGGCGGACGCGGTCGCGGCGCTGGCCGGCGTCGCCCCCCTCGGCCTCGAGCCCAAGCGCCGCACCATCATCGCCGTCGATCCGCCGCCGGGCATGGAGATCGCCGCCTGGCCGTTCGCGCACAGCGTCGCTGGCGATTTCTACATGCTGGCGGAAGCCGGCCGCCTGCTCGTCTCGCCGGTCGACGAGGTCGCGGACGATCCCTGCGACGCCCAGCCCGAGGATTACGATGTCGCGCTCGCGGCCGACCGGCTCGAACATTATACGAGCCTGCGCGTCACCCGCATCGCCCACCGCTGGGCGGGGCTTCGCACCTTCGCCGCCGATCGCGTGCCGACCGCCGGCTTCGCGCCCGGCGCGCCCGGCTTTTTCTGGCTCGCCGGGCAGGGCGGCTACGGCCTGCAGACCGCCCCGGCGATGGCGGAGATCGTCGAAACCCTGATCACCGGCGCGCCTTGGCCCGCCGGGCTCGCCGCGTCGCCGGAACAAATCCGCCCCGAACGCCTGCTCGGTGCTTGAAAATGCCGGAAGAAGTGCGGACTAAGGCGCCATGACCGCGGACGCCATCGCCGACAGCGACCTCGCGGGAGCGGCGCCACCCTCTCCGCCCGAGCGGCCGTCCCCCGCTCGCGCCTCGCGGCTGAGGATGATCAAGCAGGGGATCAAGCTCCTGCTCCTCATTTTCCTGCTGATCCTGATCTGGCTGATGATCACGGCGCCGCTGTCGCAATCGCTGGGGCCGATCGCGGCCCCGAGCCTCACCATCCTCTCGGCGGAGGGCGAGCCGATCGCCCGGCGGGGCTCCATCATCGCCGAACCGGTCGACGTCACCCAGCTGCCGCCTCATGTCGGCCTGGCCTTCGTCGCGATCGAGGACCGGCGCTTCTATTATCATAGCGGGCTCGATCCCTGGGGCATGGGCCGGGCGCTGGTCCGCAACACCCGCTCCGGCTCGGTCCGCGAGGGCGGCAGCACGATCACCCAGCAGCTCGCCAAGACGAGCTTCCTCTCGCCCGACCGCACCTATGTCCGCAAGGCGCAGGAGGCGCTGATCGCGCTCTGGCTCGAGGCGCGGCTGAGCAAGAACCAAATCCTCAGCCGCTACCTTTCCAACGTCGCTTTCGGCGACAACGTCTACGGCCTGCGCGCCGCCGCCCGCCACTATTTCAACGTCGCGCCCGAGCAATTGACCCTGTCCCAGGCGGCGATGCTGGCCGGCGTCGTCAACGCGCCGAGCCGGCTCGCGCCGAGCCGCCACCTCGCCGCCGCCCGCGCCCGCGCCCGCCTGGTCCTCCAGACCATGGTCGAGTCCGGCTTCATCACCGAGGCGCAGCGCGCCGCCGTCCGCCCCGCCCGCCTACGCCTCGGGCCGCGCGACAATGTCCCGACCGGCACCTATTTCGCCGATTGGGTGCTGCCCGAGGCGAACAATCTCGACGACGAAGGCTATGGCCAGCGCCGCATCCGCACGACCCTGGAGGGCGACCTCCAGCGCGCGGCGGTGCGCGCCGTCCGCCGCGCGGGCCTCGGCCGCACCCAGGCCGCCTTGGTCGCGATGCGGCTCGACGGGCGGGTGGTGGCGATGGTCGGAGGCCGCGATTATGCGCGCAGCGTGTTCAACCGCGCGACCCAGGCGCGCCGCCAGCCGGGCTCGGCGTTCAAGGTGTTCGTCTATCTCGCGGCCTTCCGCGCGGGCCTGAGGCCCGACACGATCGTCAACGACGCGCCGGTCCGCCTCGGCGACTGGCGGCCGCGCAATTACGACAACAATTATCGTGGGCCGATCACGCTGCGCGACGCGGTCGCTTATTCGAGCAATTCGGTGGCGGTGCAGCTGTCCGAGCGGGTCGGCCGCGACAATGTGATCCGCGCGGCGCGCGACCTGGGCCTCACCACCCCGCTGCGCGCCGACCCGAGCCTGCCGCTTGGAGTCAACAACGTCTCCCTGCTCGAGCTGACCGCCGCTTATGCCGGCATCGCCTCGGGCCGCTTCCCCATACGCGCCCACGGCATACCGGGCGACGCCGCGCCCGAATCCGCTCTGCGCCGCGATCCCGCCATGCCCTATATGCGCGAAGTGCTTTACGGGGTCGTCCGGCGCGGCACCGGGCGCGCGGCGAACCTTTCGGTCCCGACCTTCGGCAAGACCGGCACCACGTCGGACTATCGCGACGCCGTGTTCGTCGGCTTCGCGGGCGATCTCGTCGTCGGCGTGTGGATCGGCAATGACGACAACAGCCCGCTCCCCGGCACCTCGGGCGGCGGAGCGCCGGCGCGGATCTGGCGCGCCTTCATGACCGAGGCGCTCGGCGCCCGCGCGGCCGCTCCGCCCGTGCCCTTGTCGCGAGCCGACCGCGGCGACGAGAACGGCATTGCGCCCGTCAACGGCATCGAGCCCCCACCCGACACGCCGCCCATCCCCGAGCCGACCGCGCCGGCCAACGCCGTCACCCTCCCAGCCCCGCCGCGGGTGGAGCCGCTGACGCCGGAGCCATGAGCGGCCGGCGCGGCGGCCGCCTGCGCCCGATTCGCCTTGAGTTTCGCCACTGCCCGGCTAGACAATCCCCAGGCGGAGAAGCTTGGAATTGTCTGGGGGGACAATGACATGCCGGTGTTCAATGGTACCGATGCCAGCGAAACCATCATCGGCACCGATGGCGACGACATTTTCCATACGTCCCGGGGCCAGGACATCCTGTCCGCCCTGGCGGGGTTCGATACGCTCAACGCGGACTTTTCCGCCGCGCTCAATGCCTATGGCAATTTCTCCGTGGACGAATTCGGCCTGAAGGGGACTTTGGGCGACCGCGACACGAACTGGCGGACCGAATTCTACGCCATGGAGAAAATTACATACACGAGCGGCGCAGGCGCCGATCAATTCTATCTGTTCTTCGACAGAACGGTCGCCGGCTACATGATTGCCGTAAACGCCGGCGCTGGCTTCGATCTGCTCACGCTCAATCTCTCGCTCGGCCAGCATGCGGCCCTCGTCGGCGATGCCGCGACCTCGATCGGCAATGCCAATTTCGCCTTTTCGAACATCGAGCAGTTCGATCTCGATCTCGGCAGCGGGAATGACGACCTGGTCCTGGCCGGCGGCAACGACACGGTCGCCTCCGGGGAGGGCAACGACCGGATTCTCGGCATGCTTGGCAATGACATCCTCGAAGGCCAATCGGGCGGCGACCATCTCGAGGGCGGCGACGGCAATGACGAGCTCTCTGCCTATAACTCGTATATCGGCGTGGACGACGGCGCCGAGATCGACACGCTAAAGGGCGGCGCCGGCAACGACCTGCTCTCTATAGGCTATGGCGACAGCGCCGACGGCGGCACCGGCACCGACCGGCTCTCCATCTCCCTGCGCAGCGGCACGACCGGCGCGGTGCTCGATCTCTCGGCCGTCTTCGCGGGCGGCACGATCACGATCGGCGGCGGCACCATCACCGGGGTCGAAGCCTATGACAAAATCTACGGCACCGATTATGCCGATACGATCATTACCGGCGATGCGCCCAATATGGGGTCCTTCCTGTCGGCGGGCATTTTCGGCTTCGGCGGCGACGACGTCATCACGACCGGCAGCCGAGTCGATACCGTGAATGGCGGCCTGGGGAACGATACGATCCGCGGCGGAGGCGACAGCGACTGGCTTGCCGGCGACCAGGGCAATGACCGGATTTTCGGCGACGGCGGCAACGACACGATCTTCGGCGTCGAAGACGACGACGAGCTTCACGGCGGCAGCGGGAACGACCTGATCTACGCTGATTTCGGCCAGGACCAGCTGTTCGGCGACGACGGGGCCGACAGGCTCTTCGGCGGGCCTGGCGCCGATTCGATGTCGGGCGGCGCCGGCGACGACATTTTCTATCTCGAGGGCGCGGACAGCCTCGCCGAAGCCGTGGGCGGCGGCAACGACATCGCTTATGCGAGCCAGACCTTCCAGATCACCAGCGCGTCCTACGTGCTGACCGCCGGAGCGGAGATCGAGACCCTGACCGCCGAGACGATGAGTCCGACGCTCGCCATCACCCTCACCGGCAATGCGTTCGGACAGCTGATCGTCGGCAGCGCCGGCAACAATCTGATCGACGGCGGCGGCGGCACCGACACGCTGCGCGGCGGGGCCGGCGACGACGTCTATATCGTCGACGATGCTTCCGATATCGTCGTCGAGCTTGCGGGCGGGGGCGCGGACCGCGTCTCGGCCAAGGCCGATTACAGCCTCGCCGACGGCGTGTCCGTCGAGACTCTCGGCACCGACAACGACGCCGGCACAGCGGCGATCACGCTGCGCGGCAACGAGATCGACAATCGCATCATCGGAAATTCCGGCGCCAACGCGCTTTACGGCGGCGCCGGCGACGACAGGATCGAGGGCGGCGCCGGCAGCGACCGGATCGAGGGCGGGCTCGGCACCGACCATCTGTTCGGCGGCGCGGGCGCCGACGTCTTCGTCTTCGCTCGGGGCGACAGCCGCAGCGCGATACGGTCGGACGGCAAGAAATATCTGCCCGACATGATCTGGGACTTCGTCTCGGGCGAGGACCGTATCGATCTGTCCGCGATCGACGCCAATTCCGGGACCGCATCGAACGACGCCTTCACCTTCATCGGCACAGGCGCCTTCACCGGCCATGCCGGCGAGCTCCGCTACGAGGTGCGCGGCGCGCAATTGCTGATGCTGGCCGACACCGACGGCAACGGCGTGGGCGACTTCCACCTCGTCCTGACCGCACCGGGCCTGCAGGCGGCGGACTTCATTCTCTAGCCCGGCCGGCCGCGAACGCCGCTAGCGCAGCTCCACCCTGACGGTGTCGCACAGATTGACCGCAGGCCAGGATTGCCGATGCCCGCCCTCATAGGTGACGCGGATGTCCCAGCGGCAGAGCTCGACGTCGCGCGTATAGCCCGCGGCGGCGCGTTCGTCCGGCGGGACCTCGCGGTGGTGGAGCAGGTTGACGCTCCAGCTCTCCTCCCCGCGCGGCGAGATGTTCAATTCGGTGATCGTCTGGCCGGTCTTGTTGACGATGATGAAATCGAGATTGGCCGAGCTTTCGGCGAGCTCGCGGCCGCCGATGCTGTCGCCCTCGGGCTCTTGCGGCTGGGCGGAAAAGGCGAGGGCGGCGGCGAGGAGCAATATCTGCATCGTGAAAGCCTCCCAATTCGTCATTCCAGCGAAAGCTGGAATCTCATTTTTTGCCGGAAAGGAAAAGAGATTCCAGCTTTCGCTGGAATGACGGAGATTTAGGCCGGGGTATGAGGCTAGCCGAACCGATTGGCGCCGCGCCGGCCGGTCATCCGGTGCCGCCCCGCGATTCGCGTCGAACGCTGGCGGATGGTGTCGAGGAACAGCCACTCGGAGGTGGCGCGCTCCGGAGTCAGGCTGAGGGTGGCATAGCCGCGCTGGTGCAAATTCGCCCATTTGAGCTGCGAGTTTCTGGCCACGGTCGCGCGCACCATTTCGTCCGGCGCGACCGCGCGGAATTCGCTCTCATTGCCGGGCGAGGTCACGCTCTGCCCGGCGATCTCGATGCCCGCGGCGTGGCCGTCCAGATCGAGATCGAACGCCCAGGCATTGTGGCTGTCGCCCGAGAGGATCACCAGGTTCGCATCCGCGTCGAGGGCGGACCGGAGCAGCCGCCGCCGCGCCTGGGGATAGCCGTCCCAGCTGTCATGGTTGAACGGCAGGCCCGCGAGCCCGGCGTCGATGGCGTTGGCGAGGAAGGCGCGGTTGCCGTCCGTCGCGTCCGGCCCAAGCCAGGCCGCGGCTCCGGGCGGCGCGGCGAGCGACCCCATGATCACCTGCTGGGCGATCACCTGCCACTTGGCACGGCGCCCCACGGAGCGCCTCAAGCCATCCGCCAGCCACGCCTCCTGCCGCGGGCCCATCAAAGTGCGGGCCGGATCCTGCCAAGGGCCGTCGCGGAAGGCGGCGAGCGCGGCGGCCCGGTCCGGCTGGTTGCGCAGGATCGCCTGCAGATAATTGGAGCGGCTGCGCGCGGTCAGCCGGGTTTCGGGCCGAAACAGCGTGGCGAGGTCGCCGATCTCATAGCCTTGCCAGGGATCGTCCGAGACCGGCATCCATTCGCGATAGGCGCGCAGCGAAGCCGCCTTGCGGTCGGCCCAGTCGCCTTCGCTGGCCGGCTGGTGGTTCTGCGCGCCACCTTCCCAGCTGTCGTTGGCGCTCTCATGATCGTCCCACATGGAGATCATCGGGAAGAGCCGGTGCAGGCGCCTGAGGTCCGGATCGGCACGATAGGCGGCGAAGCGCAGGCGATAGTCGGCGAGATGGACGATCTCGCCTGCCGGCTCGAGGCTCCGGCCGGCAACGGCCTCCGCCTCCCGCGGGTAACGGCCCCTTTGATATTCGTAGAGATAGTCGCCGACATGGACGACGAGGTCGATGTCCCGCCGCGCGGCGGCATGGCCGTAGGCGTTGAACCAGCCGAAGCCGAGGTTCGAGCAGGAGAATAGCCCGATGGTGAAGCCCCCGACCGGGCCTTCGGGCAGCGTCCGCGTCCGCCCGACCGGCGAGAAGCGGCCGCGCGCGTCGCGGAAGCGGTAGAAATACCAGCGCCCGGGCGCGAGGCCGGTCACCACGGGCTTCACGCAATGATCGTGCTCCTCCTGCGCGGTGACGGCGCCCTGGGCGGCGATCCGGCCGAAATCCGCGAACGGCGACACCTGCCAGCTCAGCTGCGCCGACTCCCCCGCCGCTGGCTGATAGCGCGTCCACAGCATCACGCCGCGCTGCCCGGGCTCCCCGCTCGCGACGTCGTGCGTGAAGCCACGCGCGCTGAAAACCTGGGCCACGCCCGGCACAGCCAGCGCGCCGAGCCCCAGCACGCCGGCTTTCAGGAGCAAACGGCGGTCGATCTCGATGCTCATGCGGATCTCCCGGGGACAATGGCTTGCAACTGTCCCCTCTTGGCGCCGGATGGGGACAGTTGCGAGTAACTGTCCCCTTTTTTCAGATCAGAAGCGCACGCTCGCCTGCAGGCCGTACATCCTGGGCTCGCCGCCGATGAAGGTCGGCAGGCCCGCGGCATTGCCGGTGTTGCCCGCGTCCTTGATATACTCCTCGTCGAAGAGGTTGCTGACGAAGGCCTCGATGGTGAAGCGCTCGCTGAACGTATAGCCGAGCCGCGCATTGACCAGCGCATAGCCGTCCTGGACCTCGTCCTGGATGTTGTCCGGGACGAGCGCGTTTGGCGGCTGCTGCAGCGCGGGCAGATCGTTGTCGTCGTCGAAGAAGATGCGCGACTGATAGGTGACGCTCGGAACGAAGGTGAGCCGGCCCGGGCCGACATCGACGCCGAGGCGCGCGCCGAGCGAGATGGTGTGGTCGGGCGACAGCCGGAAGCGGTTGCCATCGCGCACGCCCGTGGTGAGGCGGCTGTGGTTCCAGGCGTAGGTCGCGAACAAGGTGGCGTTGGGGCTGGCGCGCCAGCGCAGCTGCCCCTCGAAGCCATAGGCCTCCGCCTCGCCGGCATTGGTGGTGACGAAGATGGTGCCGACCTGCTCGGTGGTCTGGAAATTGTCGTAGCGATAGTAAAACAGCGCGCCGTCGAGCATCAGCCCGCCCTGCTGGGTGCGCGCGCCGACCTCGAAGCTGTCGACGGTCTCGGCGTCGACGATGCTGAAGCGGGCCGGGCCGAACGGCGCCGCCGGCGGCAGCGCGGAGAGCACTTCGGGGCGGCGGCCGCGCGCATAATTGGCATAGAAGGAGGTGTTCGGCGACGGCGCGTAGCGGGCGGTGAGGCGCCAGGTGAAGCTCGTGTCGTCGAGCTCCTGGCTCTCGACGCTGCCATTGCCGTTGGTCGGCTGGAAGGTCAGGCCGAACAGGGGAACCGGATACATTGCGGACGGCGGGATCGTCGCCGCGCCCGGCGCCGCCAAAGCGGTGAGCAAGCCGGTGCGGGTCGGCTCGGGCAGGCCGAGCGCGCCGATGAAGCCGCCCAGGATCGAGCGGCCGTTCAGCACCGCCGAGCTGAGCGAGGTCGTCTTGCTGTCGCGACTGTAGCGGGCGCCAACGCCCAGTTCGAACTGGTCCGAGAGGCGGAAGGTGACGTCGCCGAAGATGTCGAACGATTCGGTTTCGGAGAAATTGGTGGTGGTCTCGGTGTGGGTCGCCTTGAGGTTGGCGGCGATCGCCTGGGCGAGCGCGGGCGCCAGCACGTAGCCGCGCGAGGCCGCGACGCCCTGCAGCAGCGCGCCGGTAAAGGCCGGGTTGCCGAAGACCGCGAGCGGCGCCGGATCGCTCGCAGGACGCCCGGGGATCAGGCCGCCGCCGTTCAGAGCGCCGGCGAGCCGGGCGAGGATCACCCGCTCGTCGAACTGCGCCGGGGTGCGCTGGTCGCCCTCCTCGCTGAAATAGGAGAGTCCGACGAAGGCGGTGACCGGGCCGTCATTGTCGTAGCCGAGCCGCAGCTCCTGGCTCCATTGCTCGCCGCTCTCGTCGGCGGCGGCGGTGAGCGCGCCGAGCGAGATGCCGTCGGCGTCGAGGATCTCGATGCCGTCGAACTGGCGATAGGCGCTGATCGAGGTCAGGGTGAACGCGTCGGAGAGCTCGGCGCGAACGATGCCGGTGACGCCCCAGACCTCGCGGTCGAGGCCCAAGGGCGCGCCGCCCTCGAAGCCCGCGCCCGGCGCCAGGGCGGCGCCCGTATTGGGGCTGCCGTCGCCGAGCACCGCACCCGTCGTCGGGTCGGTCGGGTTGAAGCTCATCGACTTGAAGGAGGTGCCGTTGGGATGGTCCTCCTGGTAATTGCCGAAGATGTCGACGCTGACCCGCTCGCTCGGCGCCCAGTGCAAGGTGCCGCGGATGGCGCCGGTGTCGACCGAGTTGAAATCCGCCCCGCCCAGCAGATTGGGGATGAAGCCGTCGCGGTTGCGGTAGCGGCCGGAGACGCGAAAGGCCGCGGTCTCGCCCATCGGCACGTTGAGCATGCCTTCCAGGCTCCAATAATCGAAATTGCCGTAGCCGCCCTCGAAGAAGCCGGCGAAGCCGGATGGATCGGCGCGGTTCTGGATGATGTTGACCGCGCCGATCAGGGCGCCACGGCCGTAGAGGGTCGATTGCGGGCCGCGCACGATCTCGACCCGCTGGATGTCGAACAATTCGACATAAGAGCCGCGCGACTTGGAGATGGAGACGCCGTCCTGGAAGACCGAGACGCGCGGCTCGACGAAGGATTCGCCGCTGTCGGAGGTGACCCCGCGCATCACGAAGCCGGGATTGTTGGGCGACTGGTTCTGCACCTCGAAGCCCGGGACGAAGCGGGCCACGTCCTCGAAATCGTTGAGTCCGAGCTCTTCGAGGAACTCACCGGAATAAGCGGTAATCGCCATCGGCACCTCGCTCAGCCTCTGGCTGCGCAGCTGGGCGGTGACGACGATGTCATTCTCGTCCTCGGCGGCCGCCGGCGCCGCCGCGGCGGCGGGCTGCTCGTCCTGGGCGAAGGCCGGTTGCGAGGCGAGCAGCGCGAAGCTGCTGGCGGCGGTCAGCATGGCGGCGCGATTCATTGAATTCTCCCTCCCGGTACGAGGCGTCATCTCTCTTGTGCGTGACGCTCTCATGACGGCGCCCCGAGAGCCGCCATATCGACACTATCGACAGTAGCGACGCCGCCTTTGCAAGCCTCTTTTCCAAATAACGCGAACACAAAAGCGGGCCGGCCAAATCGCGCCCGCGAAAAGCACGTTGACGCGCGGGCGAACGCCTGCGCAATCATGGAATTGGGCGCGCGGGCCGAGGCCGCCGCTCCAGCTTCCGGGGGGAAGTCGACATGGCACAGCTCCACAAGCGCAAGGGCGGGGTCTTCGACGACACGGCCGCCGCCGGCGACCAGCCCGGCGACCATGTCCATCTTGCCCGGCTCGCCAAGCTGCTCGGCGCGAACGCCTCGGCGCCCGGAGCGGGGGCAACGCAGGCCGACATCGCGGGAACGCCGCAGGCGGCCGCGCTGCCCGCCGCCAGCGCTGTCGTCTATAGCGGCAATCTTAGTGATTATGTCCTCAGCGCCGACGGCCTGACCACCTATGTCGCTGGGCAAGACGGCACGATCCGCGCCTATAATGCCGAGACCGGTACCCTGCTGCAGAGCTGGGCGATCACCACCAATCCCGGCGGGCTCGCTCTCTCGCCCGACGGCGGCTTTCTCGTCGTCGTCGAGACGACCCCAGTGTCGTCCACGGGCAGCCAGTGGGAGAGGCTGACAACGGTCGTCGCGCATCGCATCGATCTGGGGACCGGAGCGGTGACGAGCTTTCCGTTCGTCGCCACCGGCTATGACGACGCCTTCGCCGACGTGGAAATTCTCGCCGACGGGCGCGCTTATTTCAGCCAGTATTTTGCGGGGTCCGGCTTCACCAGCATATGGGCGCTCGATTTCTCCACGGGCCAATATCAGGCGATTCTCGGCAACCAGAAGTTTGCGGCGCCGCCCGCGCTGACGAGCGACCCCGATTCGGCCGAGCAGTTGCTGCTCAGCATCACCGCTTCGAGCGGCGGGGACCAGATACTGGTCGATATCAGCGGGGGCGTGCCGGCGGTGGCCGCATCGACGTCTCCCCTTGCCGGAGGGTTCGGCATCCAGGCGTTCAGTGCGGAGGCCGGGCTGATCGCCCTTCGAACCAGTCCGGGATCGAAAATCTACGACACCGCTCTGCATGCGATTACGGTCCCCGACGCGGTGCGGCTGTTGATGAACGACGCCACCGGCCTCGCCTTCGATTCGAACGGCGAAAACCTGTTCCTGGTGCACAGCTCCACCGGCTCGATCGTGCAGATCTCCACCGATAGCTGGCAGGTGGTGGAGTCCTTCGATCTGCCCGACGGCGCCTTCACCTACAATTCGCATCGCGGCAACGAGCTGATTATCGGCCCGGACGCGCGCTACTTCATGATTCTCGCCGGCGGCATGCTGATGCGGATCGACAATCCGACGGTTGCCGACGCGATCACCGGAACGCCGGGAATCGACTCGCTGTCCGGCACCGCCGGCAATGACGTGATCATCGGCTATCAGAGCGCCGACGTCATGACCGGGTTCGCCGGCGACGATCGCTACCATGTCGATACGGCCAGCGATGTCGTGGTCGAGGCCCTCGGCGGCGGCACGGACACCGTCACCACCTCGGTCAGCTATGTGCTCGCGGCAGATAGCGAGATCGAGCATCTGCAGACGTCGAACCAACTCGGATCCAGCCCGATCGAACTGACCGGCAATGCCCTGGCCAACCGGCTGACCGGCAATGCGGCCGGCAATGTTCTCGACGGCGGCGAGGGCAATGACGAGTTGCACGGCCGGGGCGGCAACGACCGCCTGGAGGGCGGGGCCGGCGACGATGCGCTGAACGGCGGCGAAGGCGACGACCTGCTCTACGGCGGCGAGGGAGCCGACACGGCCGGTGGCGGGGCGGGCAATGACAGCTTTTTCGTCGACGACCTGGGCGATTCGACCCTCGAGGGGGCGGGAGAGGGCAACGACACAGTCTGGGCCAGCGTCAGTTACGCGCTCACCGCGGGCCAGCATGTCGAAATGCTCACCTTTGCCGATGCGGCGTCCACCGATCCCCTCGATCTGACCGGCAACGACCTTGCGCAGACCATCACCGGCAATGCGGGCGCCAACCGGATCGATGCCGGCGGCGGCAACGACACATTGATCGGCGGCGGCGGCGCGGACACCTTGATCGGAGGGACCGGCGACGACGTCTACCGCGTCGAGGAAGCGGGCGACGACGTCGTCGAGGCGGTCGGGAGCGGCTCCGACACGGTCTATGCGGTGGTGAGCTACGCGCTCGCCGCGGGCTCCGAGGTCGAACTGCTTTCGGCGATCGATCCCGCCTCGACGGGTGGAATGAATCTGACCGGTAACGAACTGGCGCAGACGATCCGCGGCAATGCCGGCGACAACCAGCTGAGCGGCGGCGGCGGCGGGGATGTGCTGATCGGCCTCGGCGGCAACGATTTCTATTTCGTCGGCGACGTCCGCGACGTCGTGACCGAGGCGGCCGGCGGGGGCAATGACCGCATCTTCGCCGGCGCCAGCCACGTTTTGGCGGCCGGCTCGGAAGTCGAGATCCTGTCCACCGACTTCAGCCCCGGCACCGCGGCGATCAACCTGACCGGCAACGCGCTGGCCCAGGCC
>Ga0190275_10000668_pt1 | contig 28128 bp, 40 predicted proteins | sample Popmic550T_FD_133745 | JGI IMG/M metagenome (GOLD analysis project Ga0190275, IMG submission 133745) | Populus adjacent soil microbial communities from riparian zone of Yellowstone River, Montana, USA - 550 T | ecosystem: Environmental > Terrestrial > Soil > Riparian zone > Trees stand | place...
AATCGCTGGAGGCGAAGTCTGATGGAAGCAGTAGAGGAACCGACCGCCGCGACGGGCATTGCGGGTCTCGACATCGTTCTGGGCGGAGGATTTCCGCGGGACCATGTCTATCTGATCCAGGGCGATCCGGGGGCGGGGAAAACGACGCTTTCCCTCCAGTTCCTCCTCGAAGGCGTGAAGCTCGGCGAGAAGGGACTGTACATCACGCTCTCGGAGACCAAGAGAGAGCTCGAGGTGGTGGCCCGCTCGCACGGCTGGTCGCTCGACGGCATCGAGATCCACGAGCAGCTCGTCACCGAGGATGTGCTCAGCCAGGAAGAAGATACGACCATGTTCCACCCGGCCGAGATCGAGCTGGGGCAGGCGGTCACGCGCATGCTCGAAGAAGTCGAGCGGGTCAAGCCGCAGCGGGTGGTCATCGACTCGCTCGCCGAGATCCGCCTGCTCTCGCAAAGCACGCTGCGCTACAGAAAGCAGATCCTCGCGCTCAAGCAGTACTTCCCGAACCGCGGGGCCACGGTGCTCTTCCTCGACGACCGGACCGCCGAGAGGAACGACCTGCAGCTGCACAGCGTTCCGCACGGCGTCCTGGTGCTGGAGCGCCGCGCGCCGCTGTACGGGTCGCCGCGACGCCGGCTGGAGATCGTCAAGCTGCGCGGCGTCGACTTCGGAGGCGGATATCACGACTTCAACATCCGCCGCGGAGGAATCGAGCTCTATCCCCGCCTCATCGCCGCGCACCACCCCGCGGATAGCGAGGACCGGGTGGTCTCGAGCGGGATCGCCGAGGTGGACGCATTGCTCGGAGGAGGACTGGAATCAGGTTCGAGCACGCTCATCATCGGACCGGCGGGCGCGGGCAAGTCCACTCTTGCGACGCAGTTCGCGGTCGCGGCCGCGGAGAGAGGAGAAAAAGCGGCGTTCTTCATCTTCGACGAGAGCCGGAAAAGGCTGATGAAGCGATCCACGTCGCTCGGGATGAACCTGGCGGCGCATCTGGAGAAGGGAAACATCACCGCGCAGCAGGTCGATCCCGCGGAGCTGGCGCCCGGCGAGTTTGCCCAGCTGGTCCGGGCCGCCGTCGAGAAGGAGAAGGCGCAGACCATCGTCATCGACAGCCTCAACGGGTACCTCAACGCCATGCCGGAGGAGCGTTTCCTCACCCTGCATCTGCACGAGATGCTCACTTACCTCTCCGACCATGGCGTGGCGACCATCCTGGTGATGGCCCAGCATGGCCTCATCGGCGCGAACATGATCTCGTCGGTGGACGTCAGCTACCTCGCCGACTGCGTCGTGCTCCTCCGGTATTACGAAGCGGACGGGGAGCTGCACAAAGCCATTTCGGTGATGAAGAAGCGCGGGAGCGATCACGAGAAGGCCATCCGCGAGTTCCGAATGACCTCCACAGGAATCGTCGTCGGCGAGCCGCTCCGGCAGTTCCGCGGGATCCTCTCCGGAATCCCGATCGCGGAAGAACGATGACCGCTCCGGCTCACGACGCCGGCGGCCCGGCGGTCGGAGAGGTCCGGATTCTCATCCTGACCCCGACCGGACGCGATGCCCAGACGACCGTCGCGATCCTGGAGCGTGCCGGCTTCGCGCCCGACGCATGCCAGAGCGCCGATGAGTTGTGCCGCGGAATCCACGAGGGGGCCGGTGTCGTCGTGATCACCGCCGAGGCGCTGACTCCCGCCACCGTCCGCCGCATCGCCGCGGAGCTGGCCCTGCAGCCGCGGTGGTCGGAGATCCCGATCCTGATCTTCGTGGCCCGGCCGGACATGGACCGCGCCGCGCAATCGTTCGACGGCCTGGGACCGCGCGCGCACATCACCCTGGTCGACCGGCCCATTCACGTCAAGACGCTGGTGAGCGTCATGCGCACCGCGGTGCGCAGCCGTCTGCGGCAGTACGAGATGCGGGATCTGCTCGAGGAGCAGCAGAAGCTCCTGGAGAACGAGCGCGTTTCCGCGCAGCGGCTCTCCAGCCTGGCCGAGGCGTCGCTGGCCATCGCCTCGGCGCTCTCGCTCAACGACGTGCTCCAGCTCATCTCCGACGAGGCGGCCAAAGTCATCAACGCCGAGTTCGCGCTGATCCGGCTGGAGGTGGAAGAGAGCGCGCAGACACGCACCATCGAGGCCACCTCGCCCCAGTCCATCGGCCCGATCACCGAAGACGTGCACCGGACTCTCCAGACCATCGCCGCAAAGATTCACGGCACGATCCGTCTGAGCGGCGAGCCGCTGCGCAATGTGGTGGAAGGAGAGAGTTTCATGGGTGCGCGGACCATCATGGCGGCGCCGCTGCAGGAGCGCGAGGGACGGACGATCGGCGTCCTGCTGCTCGCCGAGAAAACGGACGTGTCGTTTTCCACCGACGACGAAGCGGTCCTGACGCAGTTCGCCCAGATGGCCTCGGCGGCGGTACAGAACGCCCGCCTTTACCGGGAAGCGCAGGACGCGAACCGCGCCAAAGACGACTTTCTCGCCACTCTCGCCCACGAGTTGCGCACCCCCATGACCGGGATCCTCGGTTGGGTCCAGATGCTCAAGCTGGACGGAGGGTCCGACCCCGACACGACGCTGGCCATCCAGATGATCGAGAGCAGCACCCGGGTGCAGGCGCGCCTGGTCGAGGATCTCCTGGACGTCTCGCGCATCATCGCCGGCAAGCTCCGCGTGGAGCGCGTCCCGGTGGAGCTGGGGCCGGTCGTCGAAGCGGTCGTCGAGACCTTCCGCGCCAGGGCCGCCGAATCGGGCATCGAGCTTCGGGAATCGCTGGAGGAGCGGCCCCTGAGCGTCTTCGGCGACGAGACCCGCCTGCACCAGGTGATCTGGAACCTCCTCTCCAACGCCCTGAAGTTCACCCCCGAGAACGGAAGCGTGCGTGTGGAGCTGCGGCGCGAGGAGAGCCGGGCGATCCTGCGGGTCGCGGACTCCGGCCGCGGGATCAGCGAAGAGTTTCTTCCTCACGTGTTCGAACGATTCCGGCAGGCGGACAACACCACCACCCGGACGCAGGCCGGTCTGGGCCTGGGCCTGGCCATCGTCCGTCACCTCGTCGAGCTGCACGGCGGGGAAGTCTCCGCCGAGAGCGGCGGCGTGGACCAGGGAACGACCTTCACCATCACCCTTCCGATCCTGGCCGTGCAAGCCGCGCCGGCCGACCTGCAGGAGCTGCGGGAGAGGGGGGAAGCGCCCGACCTTCAGGGGGCAAAGGTCCTGGTGGTCGATGACGACGAGGAAGCGGGGAATCTGGTGGCCCTCGTGCTCGCGCAGGTCGGCGCCGAGACCCAGGCCGTGACCTCGGTTGCCGCTGCCCTGAAGTCGCTGAAGGGATTTGCCGCGGACATCGTCGTCAGCGATATCGCCATGCCCGGCGAGGATGGGTATGCGCTGATGCGCCGCCTGAAGCGGGAGGTCGAGCCGGAGCTGGGCCGGCCGATTCCGGCGATGGCCCTGACCGGCTACGGCCGTCCGGAGGATCGCCAGCGCATCCTGGCGTCGGGATTCGAAAAGTACATCCAGAAACCGGTGCAGCCGATCGAGCTCGCCCGCGCAATCGCGGACCTCCTTGTCTCATGACTGTCTACATGGAAGCCCTTGGTGGAGAATGGCACGCGTGAAGATCCTGGTGGCCGATGACGACGAGACGATCCGCGCGCTTCTCACCCGGCTGTTCGTCCGCCGCGGCGAGAGTGTGGAGGCCGCAGTGGACGGCGCCGCGGCCATCGCGTGCCTCGAGACCGCGGCGTACGACCTGCTCATCCTCGACCTGATGATGCCGCGCACGGACGGCCTGGGAGTGCTGGCCTACCTCCGGAATCGGGCTGTCCCCTCCCCCGCCGTCATCGTCATCACCGCCGCCGTCCCCTCCCTCGCCGCCTCCGTTCCGAAGGACCAGGTCGCAGCCGTGGTCACGAAACCGTTCGAGATCACGAGCCTCATACAGATCGCTGCCGATGCCGTAAATGGGCAGGGCGCCCGGGCGGAGGGGTAGCTCTCCGGACGCCGGCGCCGCGTGGGCGGATCGGCGCTGCGGTTTACACGACGCGCCGATGAAAAGCCCCCGACTTTGGATACTCCTGTGATCACCGGCCCGCGAACGGCATCGCCAGCAAATCGACCAGCCTCTTCGTGCCGGGATGGTCGAGCAAACGCCACGCGAGCGGCATCTTGTGGAGCAGCACGCGTGCGCCACGTAGGCGAAGAAGTCGAGAGCGGCGATTCCCGCGAGGACGTCCACCCACCGCGGCAGCTCCGCGAGAAACAGCAGACCGACCCGGTGAGTCACGGCAAACCTCGCCGCGGTCGCCGCGGTGAACGAGGTTCGTGAGCAGCAGCAGCACGGTCAGGCCGATGTTCGGCAGCACGTGCGTCATGCGACGGTCTCGAAACGCGTAGAGCGGCACCACGGATTCGAGGGACCAGAGAACGGCGCAGCCGGTCACGAGCAGCAGGACCCGGGCGGGCTCGGAAAAGAAGATGTTCATACGGCACCAGGCAGGACCGGGAGATCAGCGACGGCCACGCAGGTCCTCCGCGAGCGCTTCCACGTGGCGCCGGATCGCGGACGCGGAAGCATCGACACCGTCGCTGGCCGGCGGCACGTCGTCCCAACGTTCGACGCTGGCCCGGCCGGCGTCGACCGCCTCGAGATTGCAATCGATGCTCACCACTCTGGCGGCGCCGCTCACGTCGCCGGCTTCGACGTGGCGGGGGTTGAACGAGCGGAGCTCGAAGCCATCGCGCTGCAGGAATTCAGCGACCGGCTCGGGCACGGCGGCGTATGGCTCTTCCGCGGCGGCGGCAACCGCAACGTAGGGGAGCGCCTGCTGCTCTGCCAGACGGTTGAAATACGAGGCGGCGATCACGCTCTTCGCGCCGCCGTGCTGACAGAGAAAGAGAACCGTGCTTTTCGCGGAGGTCTGTTGATCGTTCGACATGCGTCTAATATAGCAATTGCTATAGTTCTACACAACTGCTAGCCTTGGAATATGCCGCACATGTTGGGAAGCCGCGCCGGACGGACACGCAAATGAGCGCGCGGAACGTCGCGGGCGGCACCGCGGCCATCGCGGCGTTGCGCACCGGCTTCATGCAGACGCAGAACACGCTGGCCGCGCTCGTCCAGGTCCCCGGGATCTCGGCCCGGGCGTTTCCTCCCGAAGAAGTGCGCCGGTCGGCAGCGGCCGTCGCGGAAACACTCGTCGACCATGGACTCCGCGGCGTGCGCCTGCTGGAGACTTCAGGCCATCCGGGCGTGTATGGCGAACTGCGTGTTTCACCGGATGCACCGACCGTACTGATTTACGGCCATCACGACGTCCAACCGCCCGGCCGCGTCGAGCGGTGGACCTCCCCTCCGTTTGAGCCGGTGGTGCGCGGCGGAAGGATCTTCGGCCGCGGAACGGCCGACGACAAGGGCGGGTTTCTGGCGTATCTGGCCGCCGCGAAGGCGTGCGCCGGCGTCCACGCGCTGCCCTGCAACCTGAAGTTCGTCATCGAAGGCGAGGAAGAGATCGGCTCGCCCCATCTCCCGGCACTCCTCGCCGAACATCGGGCGCTCTTCGGATGCGACTTCATCGTCCTGTGCGACACGCCGAACTTCGCAGCGGGCATCCCGGCGCTCACCTATCGCCTGCGCGGAAACTGCATCGTCGACGTCGAAGTGCGTTGCCTCGACCGCCCGCTGCACAGCGGCCAGGGAGGCGGGCTCGTCCCGGATGCGACGATGATTCTCTGCTCGATCCTCGCCCGTCTCCAGCGGGACGATGGAACGCTGGCGATTCCGGGGCTCGAAGACTCCCTGCGCACGGACGAAACGCAGCTCCATGCGCTCCGCGCGCTTCCATTCGACGGCGACCGCGTGCGTCGCGATTTCGGCGTGATCGACGGCGTCCGCCTCGCGTCGGAATCATGGGAGGCGGTGTGGACCCGGCCGTCATTGACGATTACGGCCATCGAGAGCGTTCCGATCGCGCAAGCGGCGAATCAGATCGCGGACGCCGCCCGCGCACGGCTTTCGTTGCGGACGGTACGCGAGATGGATACGGAGGCGGTGGGCGAGCTCCTCGTCCGCGCGCTGCGATCGAATGTCCCGAACGGAGCGCGCGTGACCGCGACCGTCGTCGGAGGCCCGTCGTGGTGGGAAGCCGATCCCGATCACGCCGTGTTCCGTGTCGCCCGGCGCGCCTTGTCGCGCGGGTTCGGCGCAGATGCGGTGATGATCGGGAGCGGTGGCTCGATCGGCTTCGTCAAGCCGTTCGCCGACCTTTCAGGCGACGTCCCGCCGCTGCTCACCGGCGTTCAGGATCCACATTCGAACGCCCACTCCGAGGATGAATCGCTGGACCTCGCCGACTGGCAGAAGGCGATGGTGAGCGCCGTCCATCTCTTCGACGAGCTGGCGGCATTCCGGAAAGGAGCAGCGGCATGACGCTCATTCTCACGGCCAGGGATCTGACGCCGGTCCTCACGCCGCAGGATTGCCTGTCGAGTGTCGAACAGGCATTCCGCAGTTATGGCGAGGGACATTCGGCCGCACCGAAGAGCCTCGGGCTCCACGCGGCCGCGGGAACGTTTCACGTCAAGGCGGCGATCTCGGACATCTTCGCGGCGAAGATCAATGCGAACTTTCCCGAGAACCCGCGCCGCCACGCCCTCCCGACGATTCAGGGAGTGATCGTGGTCATGGACCCCGATCGCGGCACACCGCTGGCAATTCTCGATTCGGCGCTGGTCACGACGTTGCGAACGGCGGCGGCAACGGCCGTGGCTGCGAAATACCTCGCGCGCGACGACGCTTCGACCGTCACTGTGGCCGGGTGCGGAACGCAAGGCCGGGCCAGCCTCGAAGCGCTTCTGCTCGTGCGGCCGATCCGCGAGGCGTACGCGTACGACCTCGACGGCACGGCAGCCGAACGCTTCGCGATCGAGATGCGCGAGAGCCTCGGCATCGACGTGCGCGCAGTGACAGCCCTCGACGACGCGGTCCGGGAATCCGCGATCGTGGTGACGTGCACGACCGCTCACGCCGCGATCCTCGATGCTCGTCACCTTCACCCCGGCCTCTTCATCGCAGCCGTCGGTGCCGACAATCCCCAGAAGCAGGAGCTGACGCCCGCCCTGCTTCGCGAAAGCAGAGTCGTGGTCGACATCCTCGAGCAAGCGGCAACGATGGGCGACCTGCACCATGCTCTCGAAGCGGGCGTGCTCACGCGCGACGACGTCCACGGCGAGCTCGCCGACGTGATCTGCGGGCGTGTCCCCAGCCGCCGGCACGACGATGAGATCTTCGTGTTCGACTCCACCGGCACCGCACTCCAGGACGTCGCCGTATCGTCGTTCGCATACGCACGGGCGCTCGAATGTGGAGCCGGCGTCGAAGTCGCATTCGCCTGACGTACCGACGACATAAAAAAAGGCCCGCCTTCCGGCGGGCCTTTTCGCGAGCCTGGCGTGAGCCTTACTCTTCTTTCTTCTTGCGGGTGCGTTTCGGCTTGTCTTCCGTCGCGGCGGAGTCGCCGGCGCCGGCGGCTTTGCGGGTGCGCTTCGGCTTTTCGTCGGCGGAGGCCTCGGCTTTCGGGGCGGCTTTTTTAGCGCCCTTGGCCGGGGTGGCCGGGGTGGCGGTCTCTTCGGCGGTGCGCTCGACGAGCTCGAGGATCGCCATCTCGGCGGCATCGCCGCGGCGGCCTCCGAGCTTCATGATCCGGAGGTAGCCGCCCGGACGGGTGGAGAAGCGCGGGCCGATGGTGTCGAACAGCTTGGCGATCAGCTCGTTGTCCGGCACCTGGATGAATGCCTGACGGCGGGCGTGCACGCTGTCGTTCTTGGCCAGGGTGATGAGCTTCTCCGCGATCGGGCGAAGCTCTTTGGCCTTCGGCAGCGTGGTGACGATGCGCTCGCTCTTGATCAGCGATGCAAGCTGGTTGCGGAACATCGCATTGCGATGGCTCGACGTCCTTCCCAGCTTGCGGTTTGCCATTCCATGTCTCATGTGATCTTCCCTTCCACTAGTCGCGCATGTCGACGCGGGCCCCGGCGCCGCGGGCCATGCCGAACGAGAGGCCAAGGCTGGAGAGCACGTCCTTGATCTCGTCGAGCGACTTGCGGCCGAAGTTCTTGGTCGAAAGCATCTCGCGCTCGGTGCGCTGGACGAGATCGCCGAGGGTGCGGATGTTGGCGTTCTTGAGGCAGTTGGCGGAGCGGACGGAGAGGTCGAGCTCTTCGATCGGCTTGGCCAGCATCTCGGCCATGCGCGGATCGACGTCCGGCGCGGCCGCTTCCTCACGCTCCTCCACGCGCGTCTCGAACGCGCTGAAGATGCGGAGGTGGTCGCCGAGGAGCTCGGCGGCCAGGCTGATGGCTTCCTGCGGCGAGACGGCGCCGTTGGTCCACACTTCGAGGATCAGCTTGTCGTAGTCGGTCATCTGGCCGACGCGCGCGCCCTCGACGTGATAGTTCACGCGGCGGACGGGCGAGTGGATCGAGTCCACCGGGATGTAGCCCAGGGGGAGGTCGGTGTCGGCATTGCGGTCGGCCACGACGTAGCCGCGGCCTTTCTTGAGACGGGCCTCGAGCTTGAGCGAGCCTTCCTTCGACAGGGTGGCGATGTGCGCCGTCGAGTCGAGGATCTCGATGTCGGGGTCCTGCTCGAAGTCGGCGGCAGTGATGGTGCCGGGGCCGTGCTTCTCGAGGTACAGCGTTTTCGGTCCGCTTCCATGCAGCTTGAAGGGGACCTGCTTGAGGTTGAGGACGACGTCCGTCATGTCCTCGACGACACCCTGGAGCGACGAGAACTCATGGAGAACGCCCTCGACGCGCACCGCGGTGATGGCCGCTCCCTCGATGGAGGAAAGCAGGACGCGCCGCAGCGCATTACCGATCGTCGTGCCGAAGCCACGCTCGAACGGCTGGGCCGTGAAGCGCCCGTAGTTCGGGGTAAGGGTCTCGGGATCGTAATCGAGCTTCTTGGGTTTCTGGAAATCTGACCACATCATGTGAGCGGCCTCCTCGCGTCAAAGCCGGCGGGTCGCAGCTTGCAGCTCGCAGGAGAACGGTTTCCCCTGCGAGGCCCGCGCCGCGCACCGCCAGCTCAATTGGATTACTTAGAGTAGAGTTCGACGATGAGCTGTTCCTGGATCGGGAGGCGGATGTCTTCGCGCTTCGGAAGGTCCGTGACCGTACCGCGGAACTGATCCGGCTCGAGCTGCAGCCACTGGGGAACACCGCGTCCGGCAGCCGTCTCGACGGCCTGGCGGATCTGGTCGTTCTTCCGGCTCTTCTCGCGAACCTGGATGACGTCGCCCTTGCGCACCTGGTACGAGGGGACGTTGATCTTCTTGCCGTTCACCTCGATGTGGCCGTGGCGGACGAGCTGGCGGCCCTGGGCTCGCGAGGAGGCGAAGCCGAGGGAGTACGCGATGTTGTCGAGACGAATCTCGAGCTGGCGGAGAAGGTTCTCGCCGGTGACGCCGGTCCTGCTGGCGGCGCGCTGGAAGTAGAGCCGGAACTGGCTCTCGAGCAGGCCGTAAATGCGCTTGACCTTCTGCTTCTCACGAAGCTGCAGACCGTAGCCGAGAACCTTGGAACGGCGGCGTCCGTGCTGGCCGGGCGCGTAGTTGCGGCGCTCGATCGCGCACTTGTCCTTGAAGCAACGATCGCCTTTCAAAAACAGCTTCATGCCCTCGCGGCGGCAAAGCCGGCAGACGGGGTCGGTGTAACGAGCCACTAATGCCTCCTGATGATTCGCACCCGCATCACCATGATGCGTTGCGTGTACGCCGGCTGCTGCACGGCGTGACGAATACTGCTCTTCGGCCGGGTAGCTGCGAGCTACACCCGGCGCCGTTTCGGCGGACGGCAGCCGTTGTGCGGGATGGGGGTGACGTCCTTGATCGACTTGATGTCGAGACCGGACGCCGCCAGGGCGCGGATGGCCGACTCGCGGCCTGCGCCCGGACCCTTGACCTTGACGTCGACCGAACGGACGCCATGCTCCTGGGCAAGCTGCGCGGCATTCTGCGCGGCGACCTGCGCGGCGAACGGGGTGCCCTTGCGGGAGCCCTTGAAGCCGATGCGGCCGGCGCTCGACCAGGAGAGGATGTTGCCCACCGGGTCGGTGATGGCGACGATGGTGTTGTTGAACGTCGCCGCGATCGACGCGACGCCGTGCGGAACGTTCTTCCGCTCTTTACGCTTGGTGCCGGCGCGGCGCGCGCCTGCCTTGGGTGCTCTTGCAGTTGCCATTGATTCCTCGAGTCCTTACTTCTTGGTGGCTTTCTTCTTGCCGGCAACCGCGCCCTTGCGCGGGCCTTTGCGCGTGCGCGCATTGGTGTGCGTCCGCTGGCCGCGCACCGGGAGGCCGCGGCGGTGGCGCATGCCGCGGTAGCAGTTGATCTCCATCAGCCGCTTGATGTCGAGGCCGACGTCCTTGCGCAGGTCGCCTTCGACCTTGCCTTCGTCGGTGATGATCTGGCGGATCTTGCGAACGTCGTCTTCGCTCAGATCCTTGACCCGGATGTCCTTGTTGACACCCGCCTGCCCGCAGATGTTGCTCGCGCGCGTACGGCCGATACCAAAGATATACGTCAGGCCCACTTCGACCCGCTTGTTGAGGGGGAGATCCACACCCGCGATACGTGCCATTGACTATAAGCTCCTGATTATCCCTGACGCTGCTTGTGCTTCGGAACTTCACAGATGATCCGAATCACGCCCTGACGCCGGACGACCTTGCATTTGCTGCAGATACGCTTCACTGACGAACGAACTTTCATGTTTTGCCTCTTGGGTATTAGGTGTCAGGTCTTAGGTCTTAGGGAGACCGAAAACCGAAGAGCCGGCACCTGACGCCTCTACTTGTACCGATAGGTGATGCGCCCGCGCGTCAGATCGTACGGCGAGAGCTCGACCAGCACCTTGTCGCCCGGCAGGATACGGATGAAGTGCTTCCTCATCTTGCCGGAGATGTGCGCCAGTACCTTGTGCTTGTTCTCCAACTCCACCTGAAACATGGCGTTGGGCAAGGTCTCGAGGACCGTCCCGGTCACCTCAATCGCTTCTTCCTTCGACATGACTTCCTTATCAGGCCGTGGTGCTGCTGAGCGTTGTGGAGCTCGTCTTCCTCTAATCAAACAGCACCATCGATTTTCCTCATTTTCCTAAAACCCGCGGCCCTTCAGCCGTAACGGCCACCGAATTTTCGAAGTGCGCCGCGAGGGCACCGTCGACCGTCCGCGCCGTCCATCCGTCGGCATCCGTCCTCACATCCGCGACCATCCCGTTCGCCCCGGCCCGCTCGATGCGGGACCGCAGCTTCGTGCCGATCTCGCACAGCATCGGCTCGATGGCCAGGACCATCCCCTCGCGCAGCTCGAGCCCGCGCCCGCGCCGCCCGAAGTTGTGCACCTGCGGCTCCTCGTGCATCCGCCGGCCGATGCCGTGACCGACGAAGGTCCGGATGACGTGAAACCCGCGCGACTCGGCATGCTCCTGGACGGCTGCACCGATGTCGCCGAGGTGCCGTCCGGGGCGCATCTCTTCGATGGCCAGTTCCAGACACTCCCGGGTCGTCGTCATCAGCTTGTCGGCTGCCGGGCTCACCGTTCCGACCGGAATGGTGATGGCGGCGTCGCCGACGAACCCCTCGAAGATCGACCCGAAGTCGAGCCCGACGATGTCACCTTCCTGCAGCCTGGCCCGGTTCGGGATCCCGTGCACGATCACGTCGTTGACCGACGAGCAGACCACAGCCGGATAGGGCGGCAGTCCGTTCGGAGCGTAGCCTTTGAACGGCGATTTCGCGCCGCGTTTGGCCAGCTCCTCCTCAGCCATCGCGTTGAGCTGCGCCGTGGACACGCCGGGGCGGACCATGGAGCGCATCAGCTCGAGGATGTCGACGACGATCCGGTTGGCCCGGTCCATCGTCGCGATCTCGTCGCGATTTTTGAGCGTCGGTCCCTTCATTCGATCGAGCACGCTTTCCTCCTCGAGCCGTTATGCCAGGGACTTCTCAATGCGTTCAAAGACCTCATCGACGGGGCCTACCCCGTCGACTTCGCGAAGAATGTTCTTCGACTTGTAGTACGCGGCCACCGGCATCGTCTGCCGGTGGAATGATTCGAGACGTTTCCGCACGGCCTCTTCAGTATCGTCGGCACGGGCGATGACCTCGGCGCCGCAGCGGTCACAGACGCTGTCGTTCGCCGGAGGGTTGTTTTCCAGATGGTAAATCGCCCCGCACTGCACACACGTCCGGCGCACGGTGATGCGTCGGACGATGGCGTCGTCGGGGACGAGCAGTTGAAGAACGCGGAGGGAGTCCCCTCCATTCCCAGTGGTTCCGGCCGCCTGCGACCCGACGATTCCGTCCAGTTTTTCGGCCTGGACGATCGTCCGTGGGAAGCCGTCCAGGATGAAGCCCTGTTCGGCATCGCTCCTGGCGAGCCGGTCGTTGATGATGCCAATCATCAGGTCATCCGAGACCAGGCCGCCCGAGGACATGATCGGAGCAGCCTGCCGGCCGAGATCGGTCCCGTCCGCCACAGCTTCGCGCAGCATGTCGCCGGTCGAGATGTGGGGGATGGCGAAGCGGCTCGCGAGCCGCTTCGCCTGAGTACCCTTGCCGCTGCCCGGCGGCCCGATGAAGATGATCTTCAAAGCTGATTAACCCCGACGTCCGCGGATGCGGCCCTTTTTCATGAATCCGTCGTAGTGGCGCATGACCAGCTGCGACTCGATCTGCTGCATGGTGTCCATGGCCACGCCGACCACGATCAACAGCGAGGTGCCGCCGAAGTAGAAGTTCAGGCCCATGCCTTCCGTGATCCAGATCGGCAGAATGCCGTCGAGCCAGGCACCGACCCCGAAGGGGAGCTGGGCGACGTGGATACCGGCGATCAGGAATTCCGGGATGATGCAGACCAGCGCCAAGTAGGAGGCGCCGACGAAGGTGATGCGGGTCAGCACGCGGTCGATGTAGTCCGAGGTCCTCTTGCCCGGGCGGATGCCGGGGATGAAGCCGCCGTACTTGCGCATGTTGTCCGCGGTGTCGACCGGGTTGAAGACGATCGACGTGTAGAAGTACGAGAAGAAGATGATCCCGACGACCTGCAGCAGGTAATAGAGCGGCTCGCCGACCTGGAGCTGGTTGCCGATCGAGGTCGCCCACGGCTGCTTGATCATCTGGGCGATGGTCTGCGGGATGACCAGGATGGACGAGGCGAAGATGACCGGGATGACGCCGGCGGTGTTGACGCGCAGCGGCAGGTAGGTGTTGGAGCCGCCGTAGACCTTGCGGCCGACGACGCGCTTGGCGTACTGCACCGGGATCCTGCGTTGTGCTCGTTCCATGAAGACCACGAAGGCGGTGACCGCGACCATGAAGAGCACCAGAAAGAGCATGGCGAAGAGGTTGCGCTCGCCGCCGCGGATGTCCTGGAAGGTGCTGATGACCGCCGACGGGAGGCCGACCACGATGCCGGCGAAGATGATCAGCGAGATGCCGTTGCCGATGCCTCGCTCGGAGATCTGCTCGCCCAGCCACATGACGAAGGCGGTGCCGGTGGTCAGGGTGAGCACGGTGAGGATCGGGAAACCGATGCCCCAGAGTGCATTCTGGACGTGCTGCGGAACGAGCGGGGCGCCGCCGGGGGAAGCCTGGCTGCGAAGCCAGAAGGCGACGCCGAGGCCCTGGACGATGGCCAGGACGATGGTGCCGTAGCGGGTGTACTGGTTGATCTTCCGCCGTCCCATCTCGCCCTCTTTCGAGAGCTTCTCGAGGTACGGCCAGACGACGGTGAGGAGTTGCAGGATGATCGACGCCGAGATGTACGGCATGATGCCGAGGGCGAAGACCGAGAGGCGGCTCAACGCGCCGCCGGAGAAGAGGTCGAGAAAGCCGAAGACACCGGAGTTGACGGAGTTGAAGAACTCCGACAGGGCCACCGGGTCGACACCCGGCGTCGGGATGTGCGAGCCGAGGCGATAGACCGCGAGCAGCGCGAAGGTGAAGAGCACGCGCTTCCGGAGGTCCTCGATCGACCAGATGTTGCGGACGGTATCGACGACGTTCGGCACGTTACTTGTTCTCCTGGCAGGAGCCGCCGGCTTTCTCGATGATCTCGCGGGCCGACTTCGAGAACTTGGTGGCCGTGACGGTGAGCTTCTTGGAGAGCTCGCCGTTGCCGAGGATCTTGACGCCGTCGTGCGAGCCCTTGACTAGGCCGGCCTGACGGAGCGTGGCCTCGTCGACCGTGGCGCCGTTGTCGAAGCGCTCCAGGTCGGACACGTTCACCACCGCGTAGTCCTTCTTGAAGATGTTGGTGAAGCCGCGCTTCGGGAGGCGGCGGTGCAGAGGCATCTGGCCGCCCTCGAAGCCGAGGCTGCGGCTGAAGCCGGAGCGGGACTTCTGACCCTTCTCACCGCGGCCCGCGGTCTTGCCGTTTCCCGAACCGGGACCGCGGCCGACGCGCTTCCTGACGTGACGGGCGCCCTTCTTGGGCTTCAGGTTATTCAGTTCCATGTCTCACCTCGGAGCGATGAACGATGAGCGATGAGCGATGAGCAAGTCCGCGCGGGCGGGCGGGCGTTCATCGTTCATCGTTCATCGTTCATCGCTGGTTTCTATAGTTAGTCGACGACGACTTCGACGAGATGGGGGATCTTGGCGATCATGCCCCGCACTTCCGGCGAATCGACTCGCTCGGAGACGCGATGCATCTTGCCCAGGCCGAGAGCCTTGAGGGTTTCGCGCATCTCGATCGGGCAGCCGATTCCACTCTGCACCTGGCGGATGCGGATGGTCTTGCCCGACTTCTTTTCCTTGCTGCGGAAGAGCTTCAGTTTCACGCCTCTGCTCCTTCGGTGGCATTCTCGTCGCCGCCGCGCAGCGACTTGTACTGCTCCTCGGTGCGGAGCTGCTTGAGCGCCTCGAACGTCGCCTTGACGACGTTGTGCGGGTTGGCAGTGCCGAGGGACTTGGTGAGGATGTTCTGGATGCCCGCGCTCTCGAGGATCGCCCGCACCGGACCACCGGCGATGACGCCCGTACCTTCCGAGGCCGGCTTGAGCAGGACCTTGCCGGCGCCGTAGTGGCCGAGGGAGGCGTGCGGGATGGTGGTGCCCGAGAGGGCGATCGTGATCATGTTCTTCTTGGCGATCTCGATGCCCTTCTTGATCGCGGCCGGAACTTCCTTGGCCTTGCCCGATCCGAAGCCCACCTTGCCGGCGCCGTCTCCGACGACGACCAGCGCGCTGAAGCTGAAGTTCTTACCGCCCTTGACGACCTTCGTCACGCGGTTGATGTGGACGACCTTGTCGATCATCCCGCTGTTGTCGCGCTCTTCGGTACGACGCTCGCCGCGCGGGCCACCCTGTCCGGGACGCTGCCCGGGACGGTTCATTGGACGCTGCATGTGATCTCCTAGAATTCCAGTCCGTTCTCACGCGCCGCATCCGCGAGCGCCTTGATGTTGCCGTGGTACAGGTAGCCACCGCGGTCGAACACGACCCTGGTGATGCCCTTGTCTTTCGCCTTTTTGGCGATCAACGCGCCGACCGCTTTCGCGGCCGCGGCATTGGAGCCCTTGGCTCCCGCGTCCTTTTCGAGGCTCGAGGCCGACGTGATGGTGTTGCCCGAGGCGTCGTCGATGACCTGTGCGTAGATGCTCTTGAGGCTGCGGAAGACCGCCAGGCGCGGACGTTCCGCGGTTCCGGTGACCTTCCGGCGAATCCGTTCCCGGATCCGGCCGCGTGCTTCTACTCTGTGTCTTGCTTTATCCATGGTTTCCTTCTGTGCCGAGATTGAGTACCCGGCGCACTAAGGTTGTCGGTTGTCAGTTGTCGGTTATCTGCGACTTTTCGCCTGGACGAAACTGCGCAGACAACTGACAACCGACAACCGATAACAATTACTTTCCTGCCGCCTTACCTGCCTTGCGGCGAATCACTTCATCGGAGTACTTGATGCCCTTGCCCTTGTAGGGATCGGGCTCGCGGAGCGAACGGATCTCGGCGGCCGTCTGTCCCACCTTCTGCCGGTCGATGCCGGTGATGGTGACGTGGCCGGTCTTGGCCTCGACGGTGATCTCGATGCCATCCGGGATCTGGAAGCGCACCGGGTGCGAGTAGCCGAGCTGGAAGACGACCTCGCGGCCTTTGACCTCGGCGCGGTAACCGACGCCGACGATGTCGAGCTCGCGCTTGAAGCCTTCGCTCACGCCCTTGACGTTGTTCGCCACGAGAGCGCGCATGAGGCCGTGGAACGCGCGGGTCTTCCCTTCGTCGTTCGGGCGCTGGAACTTGACGACGTTGTTCTCCACCGCCATGGTGATGCCGGCGATGATCGGGGTGGAAAGGGAGCCCTTCGGCCCCTTGACCACGACGGCATCGCCGCTCTGGGTGACTTCCACGCCGTTCGGCAGGGGAATCTCTTTTTTACCAATACGAGACATTACGGATCTCCTTACCAGATGCTCGCTACCAGATACTCGCTACCAAACCTGGCAGAGCACTTCGCCGCCGACGCCGGTGCGTGTGGCCTCGGCGCCCGAGAGGACGCCTTTCGAGGTCGACACGATGGCTAGGCCGAGACCGCCGAGAACCTGCGGGATCTCTTCCTTGCCACGGTACACGCGACGGCCCGGACGCGAAATGCGCTCGATGCCGTGGATGACCGGCTCGCCGTTGTCCGAGTACTTGAGGTAGACGCGCAGGGAGCCCTGGGGCTTGCCGTCTTCCTGCACGACTTTGTAATTGCTGATGAAACCTTCGGACTTGAGGATCTTCGCGACTTCGACCTTCAGCTTCGAGTGGGGCATCTCGACGCGATCGTGGCGCGACTGAATTCCGTTGCGGATTCTTGTGAGCATATCCGCGATGGGATCTGTCATCGACATTCTGTGACTCCTGGTTAATCGGTCGTGCGAGCTACCAGCTCGATTTGGTCACGCCGGGGACGTAGCCGCCGAGCGAGAGCAGACGGAAGCAGATGCGGCAGAGCTGGAACTTGCGCAGGAACCCGCGCGGACGTCCGCACTGCTTGCAGCGGTTGCGCTTGCGCGTCGAGAACTTCGGCTTCCGCTCAGCCTTGACGATCATTGATGTTTTGGCCATGAATTCCTCTTACTTGCCGAACGGCATCCCGAGCTCGCGAAGGAGGACGCGCGCCATCTCGTCCGTCTTCGCCGTGGTCACAATGGTGATGTTCATGCCCTTCGCCTTGTCGACCTTGCCGGCGTCGATCTCGGGAAAGATCAGGTGGTCGCGAATGCCGAGGGTGTAATTGCCGCGGCCGTCGAACGACTTCGTCGCCACGCCGCGGAAGTCGCGGACGCGAGGCAGGGCGATGTTGATCAGGCGGTCGAGGAAGTCGTACATCTTCTCTCCGCGCAGGGTGACCATCGTGCCGATGGGAACGCCTTCGCGCAGCTTGAAGGCCGCGATCGACTTCTTGGCCCGGGTGACGATCGGCTTCTGACCGGTGATGATGGCCAGTTCTTCGACGGCGGAGTCGAGGATCTTGGAGTTCGCGATCGCCTCACCCATGCCCATGTTGAGGACGACTTTCTCGACCTTGGGAACCGCCATCGGGTTCTTGATCTGAAACTCGTCCTGCAGCTTCTTGCGGACTTCGGTCTGGTACAGCTCTTTCAGTCTTGGTGCTGCCATCTTGGTTCCCTTGTTTGACTCGGCGTTGTACGAGCCAGGTCGATGTTCTGCTTTGAGCTCGCAGCTCTCAGCTCTCTGCTCTAAGGCCCGCGCTACCCTCAGTCTCCTGTGAGCTGAGAGCTGCGAGCTGCGAGCTACTTGGTCAAATCCGCCTTGCACTTGCTGCAGAAGCGGACTGCTTTGCCGTCTTCCTTACGATGCGACCCGAGACGGGCGGCCTCGTTGCAGGAGGGACAGATCACCTGCAGCTTGGCGATGTGGATCGGCGACTCGCGCTCGAGGATGCCGCCCTTGACGTTCTTTCCCGGGTTCGGGCGGGTGTGCTTCTTGGTGAAGTTCACGCGCTCGACGATGGCCTTGCCCTTGGTGGCCAGGACGCGCAGCACGCGGCCCTGCTTCCCGGCATCCTTGCCCGAGAGGACGACGACGGTGTCGCCCTTGTGGACGTGCGGCTTGGGGGCCACCGGGTCCTTTTTCTTTTTGCTCGAAGATCCGTAAAGTCCCATGGTGTTGCTTCCTTTAAATGACTTCCGGGGCCAGCGAGATGATCTTCATGAACTTGCGCTCACGAAGCTCGCGGGCCACCGGTCCGAACACGCGCGTGCCGACCGGCTCGCGGGCGTCGTTGATCAGGACGGCGGCGTTGTCGTCGAACTTGACGTACGAACCGTCGCGGCGGCGGGTCTCCTTGACGGTGCGGACGACGACGGCGCGGACGACCGCACCCTTCTTGACCGTACCGTCCGGCGACGCTTCCTTCACCGAGGCGGTGATGATGTCGCCGACGCGGGCATACTGGCCGGCCGTCGAGCCGCCGCGCATGCGGATGCAGGCGATCTTCTTCGCGCCGGTGTTGTCCGCGACCTGAAGAATGGTTCCCATCTGAATCATGTGACTATCTCCCCAACTGTTGTCGGCTGCCTGTTGTCGGTTGCCATTGCCCGGCGTCTGTGAGGACAACCGGCAACTGACAACGGAAAACGGACGGTTAGCTGGCCTTGTTCAGGACTTCCCGTACGTTCCAGCGCTTCCGCTTCGAGAGCGGACGGGTCTCCTCGATGATCACGCGATCGCCGATGTTGATGCCCGGCTGCTCGCTGTGCGCGAGGAACTTGCTCGTGCGCTTGATGTACTTCTGATACATCCCGTGCTTGACGAGGTTCTCGACCGCCACGACGACGGTCTTCTGCATCTTGTTCGAGACCACCACGCCGGTCTTGGTCCGGGCGTTGTTGTCGGGCTTGGTCTCGTTGTTTTCGCTGGTTGCCATGTGCATGCTTCCTATTCGCCTGTTACGACGCGCTCGCGGTGCGAGTGCGCTGGTTCAGCAGCGTCTCGATCTGCGCGATCTCGCGGCGGACCTGGCGCATCTTCATCGGGTTTTCCACGCGGCCGGTGGCGCGCTGAAAGCGCAGCTTGAAGAGCTGCTCCCTCAGGTCACGCTCGCGGGCGCGAAGCTCGTCGACGCTCTTGTCGCGAAGGGTCTTGAGTGTCTTGCTGCTGGCCATTACTCACCAACCTCCGTCTGTTCGCGCGTGACGAAACGCGTCTTGATCGGCAGCTTGGACCCGGCCAGGCGGAACGCCTCCTCGGCGATCTCCCGCGTCACACCTTCCATCTCGTAGAGGATGCGGGCCGGCTTGACCACGCATACCCACTCTTCCGGAGCACCCTTGCCCTTGCCCATACGGGTCTCGAGCGGCTTCTTGGTGATCGGCTTGTCGGGGAAGATGCGGATCCAGATCTTCCCGCCGCGCTTCACGTGGCGGGTCATGGCGATACGGGCAGCCTCGATCTGGCGGGCGGTGACCCAGCCCACCTCGAGCGCCTGCAGGCCGAAGTCTCCGAACGAGACCTTCGCGCCCCGCGTGGCGACGCCACGGCGGCGTCCGCGCTGCTGCTTTCTGAATTTGACCTTCTTCGGCATCAACATGATGCGGTTCTCCTAGACTGATTCGAGTTACTTCTCGCGGCGGCGGCTGCGCGCCTTGGCCATCTCGCCCTTGTACAGCCACACCTTGACGCCGATCAGGCCGTACGTGGTGTGGGCCTCGGCCAGACCGTAGTCGATGTCGGCCTTGAGGGTGTGCAGCGGGAGACGACCGTCCTGATACCACTCCGAGCGCGCGATCTCGGCGCCGTTGAGGCGGCCGCCCACGCGAACCTTGATCCCCTTGGCGCCGAAGCGGAAGGCCGATTCCATGGCCTTCTTCATGGCCCGCCGGAACGCGATGCGGCGCTCGAGCTGGGTGGCGATGTTCTCGGCCACGAGCTGGGCGTCGAGCTCCGGACGCTGGATCTCCTGGATGTTGATGTAGACCTCGCCGTTGACCATCTTCTGGAGCTCGTCACGCAGCTTGTCCACTTCCGCACCCTTGCGGCCGATGATGATGCCCGGACGCGAGGTGTAGATGTTGATCCGCATCTTGTTTGCCGTACGCTCGATGTCGATCTCCGACACACCGGCGTGGCTGAGGCGCTTCTTCAGATCCTGACGAAGCTTCAGATCGCGATGCAGCGTCTCGGCATAAGCCTTCCCGGCAAACCAGCGCGAATGCCAGGTCTTGTTGAAGCCCAGCCGAAAACCGTAAGGATTGACCTTCTGACCCAAAGTTGCCTCCGTTATTTCCGCGCGTGAGCGCGGCCCTTGCCGCCACTCCGCTCGTTGACTGCCTTGACTTCATCCGAGACGTGCACGGTGACGTGCGACTTGCGCTTGATGATCTGGTACGCACGACCCATCGGCGCCGGCTGAATGCGCTTTTCCCGCGGCCCTTCGTTGACGTAGATCTTGGAGACCACGAGCTCGTCGACGTCGGGGGCGTTTTCCTTGTTCTCCGCGTTGGCCACGGCCGAGCGGAGAAGCTTCTCCAGATCCTTGGCCACGCCCTTGCGGGTGAAGCGGAGGATGTTGAGCGCTTCCTCGACCTTCTTGCCGCGCACCAGGTCGGCCACCAGGCGGACCTTCTGCGGAGAAGCTTTGAGGTATCTGAGAGTTGCTGTCGCTTCCATGGTGACCTCTTATTTCCCAGCCGGCTTGGCCGATTTCTCGACCTTCTTGCCGCTGTGACCCTTGAACGTACGGGTCATGGAGAACTCGCCGAGTTTGTGGCCGACCATGTTCTCGGAGATGTAGACCGGGGTGAACTTGCGGCCGTTGTGGACGGCGATCGTGTGACCGACCATGTCCGGGGTGACCGTGGAGCGCCGCGACCAGGTCTTGATGACCTTCTTGTCGCGTTCCTTGTTCATCGCCGCCACCTTTTTGTCGAGGTGGTCGTCCACAAAGGGACCCTTCTTGAGTGAACGTGCCATTTACTTGGTTCTCCGCTTGACGATGAACTTGTTCGTCTGCTTGTTCCGGCGGGTCTTGTAGCCTTTGGTCGGCTGACCCCACGGGGAGACCGGATGCCGGCCGCCGGAGGTCTTGCCTTCACCGCCGCCGAGCGGGTGGTCGACCGGGTTCATCGAGACGCCGCGGTTATGCGGCTTCTTGCCGAGGTGACGGGTGCGGCCGGCCTTGCCGATCGAGACGTTTTCGTGCTCGAGGTTTCCGACCTGGCCGATGGTGGCGTAGCAGCGGACGTGGACCTTGCGCATCTCGCCCGAGGGGAGACGGAGCGTGGCCCAGTCGCCCTCGCGGGCCATGAGCTGCGCGCCGGCGCCGGCCGAACGGACCATCTGGCCGCCCTTCCCTTCCTTCAGCTCGATGTTGTGAATCACCGTGCCGAGGGGGATCTTCGAGAGCGGCAGCGCGTTGCCCACCAGGATGTCGGCTTCCTCGCCGGCGGTGATCACCGTGCCGACGGTCAGGCCGTTCGGGGCGAGGATGTAGCGCTTCTCCCCGTCGACGTAATGGAGCAGCGCGATGTGCGCGGTGCGGTTCGGATCGTACTCGATGGCAGCGACCTTTGCGGGGATGCCGCGCTTGTCGCGCTTGAAGTCGATGTCGCGGTACTTCTGCTTGTGACCGCCGCCGATGAAGCGCGAAGTGATGCGGCCTTTGCTGCTGCGGCCGCCCGTCTTCGGCTTGCCCTTGGTGAGGGCCTTCTCCGGTCGCGTCTTGGTGATGTCCGCGAACGAAGCGTGCGTCTGGAACCGGATGCCCGGCGACGTCGGCTTGTATCTGTTGGTAGCCATAGTTTTCTCTGTTTTCGGCTCGTTGATCGTTGCGACGGTTGTCAGTTGTCGGTTGTCAGTTCCGGGCCCTGTACCGTCAGTTGCTTACTTGCTGTCTGTTGCCGTCCGGCAGTGGTTGTCAGCGCTGAAGTACCCAGGACTGACAACTGACAACCGACAACTCTTTTACACACCCTCGACGAACTCGGGGGCCTTCTCGCCCTTCTTGAGCCGCACGTATGCCTTGCGCCAGTCGCGGCGCTTGCCGAGGTAGCGGCCCAGTCTCTTCATTTTTCCGCGAACGTTGAAGAGGCGGACCTCTTCGACCTTCACCTTGAACAGCTCTTCGACCGCGTTCTTGACCTGGATCTTGTTCGCGTTGCCGTCCACTTCGAAGGCCATGACGTTGCCTTCCTCGCGGAGGATCGTCGACTTCTCGGTGACCAGCGGCCGGCGGATGATCTGATTAGCGTTCATTGCTGAGGGCCTCCGTCAGACGATCGAGCGCGGCCTGGCTCAGGACGATGTAGCGGCTGTTGACGACGTCGTAGACGTTCACGTGGAGCGCGTCGACGAAGTGCAGCCTGGGGTTGTTGCGGGAAGCGAGGACGGCGTTGGTGTTCTCGAGCGTGTCGATGAGAAGTGCCTTCCCGTCGACGCCGATCCCGGCCATCTTCGCCGCGAAGGCCTTGGTCTTGGCCTCGTCGATCGCCATGTCGTTGACGACGACGAGCTTCCCTTCCTTCACACGCTGGGAGAGCGCCGACTTGAGGGCGGCCTTCTTCTCCTTGGTGTTCATCTTGTACGAGTAGTCGCGGGGCTGCGGACCGAAGACCGTGCCGCCGTGGCGGTGGATCGGGGGACGCGCGCCGCCCTGACGGGCACGGCCGGTGCCCTTCTGGCGGAACGGCTTCTTGCCCGAGCCGCTCACTTCGGAGCGGGTCTTGGTCTTGTGCGTGCCCTGGCGGAGTCCGGCGAGGTAGTTGCGCACGGCCTCGTGGACGAGATGCTCTTTGTACGGATACGCGAAGATCTCTTCCGGCAGGTCGATCGAGCCGACGGTCTTGTTGTCCCAGTTCTTGATGTCAATGGTCGGCATTACTCACCCCGCTTCCCGTTCTTGGAAAAGCGCACGAACACGAGGCCGTTGCGACCACCCGGGACGGCGCCGCGGATGTAGAGCAGGTTGTTCTCGGCATCGACCTTCGCCACGCGAAGGTTCTTGACCGTGACCTGGTCGCCGCCCATCCGGCCGCCCATGCGCATGCCCTTCATGACCCGCGACGGGAAGGCCGACGCGCCGATGGAGCCGGGAGCACGGTGGAACATCGAGCCGTGAGACTCGCGGCCGCCGCCGAAGCCGTGGCGCTTGACCACGCCCTGGAAACCCTTGCCCTTGGACTGACCGACCACGTCGATCGAGTCGCCCGGCTTGAACATGTCGACCTGCACGCGGTCGCCGACGTTCGCGTCGCCGGAGTACGGCACTTCCGCGAGGGTCCGCAACGGCTGCACGCCGGCTTTCTCGAAATGCCCCCGCATCGGGCTGGTGATGCGGCGGTTCGAGATCTTCTCCACGAGTCCGATCTGCACGGCGTCGTAGCCGTCCTTCTCGCTCGTCTTCTTCTGGACCACGAGGCAGGGGCCGGCCTGGATGACGGTCACGGGGATGATGGCTCCATCCTCCCCGAACACCTGGGTCATCCCGACCTTCTTGCCAATGATTCCTTCGATTGCCATGTGTAAGTTCTTTCCACCTTGGAACCGGATCGCTCCGGTTCATGTGCTTGGTTGCGCCGAGAGATGAGCGATGAGCGAGGAACGATGAGCTGCCCGGAGGGCGTCATCGTTCAGCTCTCATCTCTCATCTCTCATCGCTCGTTACTTGCCGAACGCCTTGATCTCTACGTCCACGCCCGCGGGCAACTCGAGCTTCATGAGCGCGTCGACGGTCTGCGTCGTCGGCTCCAGGATGTCGAGCAGCCGCTTGTGCGTCCGCATCTCGAACTGCTCACGCGACTTCTTGTCGACGTGCGGCGAGCGGAGGACGGTGTACTTCGAGATCTGCGTCGGCAGCGGAATCGGTCCCGCCACTCTCGCTCCCGTGCGCTTGGCCGTGTCGACGATTTCGGAGGTCGACTGGTCGAGCACGCGGTAGTCATACGCCTTGAGCCGGATGCGGATCTTTTCGTTCATCATGGTTTCGTACCCTTAAAGAACAAGCGGGGACAGGCGTCAGCGCCTGTCCCCATCAAAGACTTACTCGAGAATGTCCGTGACCGTGCCGGCGCCGACGGTGCGGCCGCCCTCACGAATCGCGAAGCGAAGACCCTTCTCCATGGCGATCGGGTTGATCAGGCTGATGGTGAGCGAGGTGTTGTCGCCCGGCATGACCATCTCCGCACCCTCGTTCAGCGCCGCCGTACCGGTGATGTCGGTCGTACGGAAGTAGAACTGCGGGCGGTAGCCGTTGAAGAACGGGGTGTGACGGCCGCCTTCTTCCTTGGTCAGGATGTAGACCTCGGCCTTGAACTTGGTGTGCGGCTTGATCGAGCCCGGCTTGGCGCAAACCTGGCCGCGCTCGACGTCCTTGCGCTCCACACCGCGGAGCAGGAGGCCGACGTTGTCGCCCGCCTGGCCCTGGTCGAGGAGCTTGCGGAACATCTCGACGCCGGTGACGACCTTCTTGATGGTCGGACGGATGCCGACGATCTCGATTTCCTCACCGACCTTGACGATGCCGCGCTCGATACGGCCCGTGACGACGGTGCCGCGGCCGGAGATCGAGAAGATGTCCTCGACCGGCATCAGGAATTCCTTGTCGATGGCGCGCTCGGGCATCGGGATGTAGTTGTCGACGGCGTCCATGAGCTCGATGATCTTGTTGGCCCACTCGTCGTTGTTGTCGGTGGTCTGCAGGGCCTTGAGCGCGGAGACGCGGACGATGGGAAGGTCATCGCCGGGGAAGTCGTAGCTGGAGAGCAGCTCGCGGACTTCGAGCTCGACGAGCTCGAGGAGGTCCGGATCGGCCGCGTCGACCTTGTTCAGGGCGACGACCATGGCCGGCACGCCGACCTGGCGGGCCAGGAGGATGTGCTCGCGGGTCTGCGGCATCGGGCCGTCGGTGGCGGCAACCACGAGGATTGCACCGTCCATCTGCGCGGCGCCGGTGATCATGTTCTTGACGTAGTCGGCGTGGCCCGGGCAGTCGACGTGCGCGTAGTGGCGCTTGGCGGTCGAATACTCGACGTGCGCGGTGGCGATGGTGATCCCGCGCTCGCGCTCTTCCGGAGCCTTGTCGATCTGGTCGAAGGCGACGAACGAAGCCGTCCCCTTCGAGGCGAGGATCTTGGTAATGGCCGCAGTCAGCGTGGTCTTGCCGTGGTCGACGTGACCGATAGTGCCGATGTTGACGTGCGGTTTGCTGCGATCGAATTTCTCTTTGGCCATTTGGATCTAACCTCCCTGTTCTTCGCGACGGTGTGTCGTAGGTGTCAAACGCGCTGAGTTGTGCCGGCGCTCTTCGAGATCACCTCTTCGGCGACGGTCTTCGGAGCCGGCTCGTAAGCCAGGAACTGCATGGTGTAGCTGGCGCGGCCCTGGGACATGGAGCGCACCTGCGTTGCGTAACCGAACATCTCGGAGAGCGGAACGTGCGCGCGGATGACCTTCGCGCCGCCACGCTCTTCCATCTGCTGGATCTTCCCGCGACGGCGGGAGAGATCGCCCATGACGTCGCCGGCGTAGTCTTCCGGGGTCACGACCTCGACGTCCATGATCGGCTCCATCAGGATCGGGCCGGCCTTCTTCGCGCCTTCCTGGAAGGCCATCGAGCCGGCGATCTTGAACGCCATTTCGGACGAATCGACGTCGTGGTACGAGCCGTCGTACAGGATGGCCCGCACGCCCGTCATCGGATAACCGGCGACGATGCCGCGCTCGAGCGCTTCCTTGATGCCCTGCTCGGTCGGCTTGATGAATTCCCTCGGAACCGAGCCGCCGACGATCTCGTTGACGAACTCGAACCCGCCTTCCGGCATCGGCTCGAAGCGCATCTTGACGTGACCGTACTGACCCTTACCGCCGGACTGACGGACGAACTTCCCTTCCGCTTCCGACTTCCGGGTGATGGCTTCGCGGTACGCGACCTGCGGCTTGCCGACGTTCGCACCGACGTTGAACTCGCGGACCATGCGGTCGACGATGATCTCGAGGTGCAGCTCACCCATGCCGCGGATGATGGTCTGGTTCGTCTCCGCGTCGGTGTGGACCTTGAAGGTCGGGTCTTCCTGCATCAGCTTGGCGAGCGCCACGCCCATCTTTTCCTGGTCGGTCTTCGTCTTCGGCTCGATGGCCACGGCGATGACCGGCTCCGGGAAGACCATGGTCTCCAGGACGATCGGCTTGTTCTTGTCGCAGATCGTGTCGCCGGTGGTGACGCTGCGCAGGCCGACGGCGGCGCCGATGTCTCCGGCACGCACTTCCTTGATCTCTTCACGCTTGTTGGCGTGCATCTGCAGGAGGCGGCCGATGCGCTCGGTCGTCCCCTTGGTGGAGTTCAGGACTGCGGTGCCCGACTCGACCCGGCCGGAGTAGACGCGGAAGAAGGCGAGCTGGCCGACGAACGGGTCGGTCATGATCTTGAAGACCAGGGCCGAGAACGGCTCGTCGTCGTCCGCCCGGCGCTCCATGAACGACTCGTCGTCGGGGTTGACGCCCTTGACCGGCGGGATGTCCAGCGGCGAAGGGAGGTAGTCGACGACGGCGTCGAGCAGCGGCTGCACGCCCTTGTTCTTGAAGGCCGTGCCGCAGAGCACCGGGGTGATCTTCTGGTGGATGGTGGCGTCGCGGAGGGCAGCCTTCAGCTCGCTGACCTCGATGGTCTCGCCGGCCAGGTACTTCTCCAGCAGCTCGTCGTGCGACTCGGCGATCGACTCGACCATCTTCTCGCGAAGATGCTCGGCTTCCTCGCGGAGCTCGGCCGGGATCTCTTCGACGTCATACTTCGCGCCGAGGGACTCGTCCTTGAAGACGAGCGCCTTCATCAGCACGAGGTCGACGACGCCCTTGAACTTGTCCTCGGCTCCGATGGGGAGTTGGAGGGGAACGGCGTTCTTGCCAAGCTTCTGGCGGATCTGGCCGACCACGCTCTCGAAGTTCGCGCCGATGCGGTCCATCTTGTTGATGAAGGCGAGGCGGGGAACGCCGTACTTGTCGGCCTGGCGCCAGACGGTCTCGGACTGCGGCTCGACGCCGCCGACGGCGCAGAAGACGCCGACCGCGCCGTCGAGGACACGCAGGGAACGCTCGACCTCGACCGTGAAGTCGACGTGGCCGGGCGTGTCGATGATGTTGATGCGAGTGTCGCCCCACTTGGCCGTCGTTGCGGCCGAAGTGATGGTGATGCCGCGCTCCTGCTCCTGGACCATCCAGTCCATGATCGCAGTGCCCTCGTGGACTTCACCGATCTTATGGGTAATCCCGGTGTAGTAGAGGATGCGCTCGGTGGTCGTCGTCTTACCGGCATCGATGTGAGCCATGATGCCGATGTTGCGAGTCTTCTCGAGAGGTACCTGACGTGCCATTTTCTTTATGTTCTCTGTTCAGGCGACAACACACGCGTGACCGGCTCGCCGATACGCGCACACCTCCCGCCCGGGAGGTGAAGAGTCTTACGTTGTTGGTTTCCCGTTGCTCGGTCCGGAACCGCAGAACGTTTTCTGTGTTATCCGGTCGAGACGGAGCTACGGAAAGCTGCTGAGTTGGTACTGCGTGGGCCGCGCCCAGGAGGCGCGGCCGATGATTCTACATCGTTTCTGGTAAAAAGCTACCAGCGGTAGTGAGCGAAGGCCTTGTTGGCTTCGGCCATCTTGTGCGTGTCTTCGCGCTTCTTGATCGCGTTGCCGCGGTTGTTGGCCGCGTCCATGATCTCGCCGGCCAGCTTGTCGACCATCGTCTTCTCGCCGCGGGAGTTGGCGTACTGGATCATCCAGCGGATGGCCAGCGCGGTGCGGCGGGTCGGACGGACTTCGATCGGAACCTGGTAGTTGGAGCCACCGACACGGCGGCTCTTGACCTCGAGGGCCGGCTTGACGTTGTCGATCGCCTTCTTGAAGAGCTTGAGCGGATCGTCTTTGGCACGATCTTCAACCTTCTTCAGCGCGCCGTAAAACACGCGCTCGGCAACCGACTTGCGGCCGTCCGACATGAGCGAGTTGATGAACTTCGTCACCAGCTGGCTGTTGTACACAGGATCCGGCAGGATCTCGCGCTTGGGAACTTCTCTGCGTCTCGGCATCTTAGACCTGTTCCTTAGGCTTTCTTGGGTCGCTTGGCG
>Ga0190275_10000669_pt1 | contig 28128 bp, 17 predicted proteins | sample Popmic550T_FD_133745 | JGI IMG/M metagenome (GOLD analysis project Ga0190275, IMG submission 133745) | Populus adjacent soil microbial communities from riparian zone of Yellowstone River, Montana, USA - 550 T | ecosystem: Environmental > Terrestrial > Soil > Riparian zone > Trees stand | place...
CCAGCCACGGGCACGCCGCCGACATAGTCGTCAAACCTTTCTCGCAGGTCCCAATGTCCGCGCACGAGTCCGAAGCCGGGAAGCTCCATCGCGTGATAGAAGAAACAATCTTCCAGCCGGTCGATGAAACGCGGCGAGGCAAGGGGAGCGGGCTCACTCATGATGTAACGTGTTGTCCCTCCGGGACGGGGGCGTGCCGGCTCCAAGCCCGACCCGCGGCCGCCCACCCAAGGAGCGACACCAATGTGACCAGCGAAATCATGAACCCTAACTGCACCGAACGGGGTTGATAGTTATACATCACAGTATGTCTACCTCGAGACAGGACGACGCCACGCTGATTGTAATTTACTCGGATCGTTTTCACGCGGCGTCCATCGACGTGCGCCTGCCACCCTGGATAATAATTCTCCGCCAGGACCAGAACCGTGGGCACGGTGGTTTCCGTTGTGAGCTCCACGCGATTCGGTTCGTGTCGCACGATATCGGCGCGGCCGCGCGGCCCTTTCTCTGTTGGAAAGGTGACACCGGTGGTTCGTCCGACGAGCACCTGTTCGAGCGGATCCCACACGGAACCATCGGGCATTTTTCCCGATCGAATGATCGCCAACTCTTGTTCCGCGGACACGACGTGCTCGGCCGTCGCCAGCCAGGCTCGTGGCAGCACGCGCGTATTCTCGAAAATCGCCACCGGTCCGGCATCTGTCCGGCGTTTCCAACGGGGCTCCAGGTTTTGCAGCTTGGGCAACGAGCCGGTGGTCACCCATTCCTTTCGCACCGGGACAACGCTCGTTCCGTATAACAAGGAGATGCGGCCGACGTTGAGCATTAGATTCGGAGCATCGGGGAGGGGTTGCAGAGTGATCTCCCCGCCGATGACCACAGCCGGCTGCGACAGGTTAAAGGCGGAAACGTAATCGTGTCCTTCGAAACTGGGCTGCGCATCCGCAACGATGTAGCTGGTGGCCAGCGGGGCGCGTTTGTGTTTTATCCGGGACTGGAGGTCGGCGCGATCATGCGCCCATTCGGACGTATGCTCGCCGGCGAGTAACTCGAACTCGAATTTCTCGCCGTCCTTCCCGCGCAATTGAATTCGCGCGACCACTGTCCCATCCGGGACGTTTTCAGAGAACGCCAGAACTGTCGTAAGCGCGAGGTGGTCGATCTCGGTGGGCGAAACGGCGAAGGAAATTCTCTCGCCCGCCACGATTCCCGGCAAACCGAAATTTTCTTTCGCGAAGGTATGGCCGCCATATTTCTCCAGCGCCAGAGGCGGGGGTGGCGGCGCCGCCGCGGGCGCTGTAGCGGCTGGAGCTGTCCCCGATCTCGCCAGCAAATAACGAACGTTCAGCAAATCGATCTCGCGACTTTCACTCCGAAGCGTGCGCTCGGGGTCGGTGAGATCGCCCCACACTTTCATGTCGCCGGCCAGCTGGCTGTAGCGCGCCAGACCGAACCCTTCGTAGCCGGCGGCGTTTTCCCATCCCCACATCGTGCAAATATTGGGTTGGAGCGCCGGGGCCCACGCAGCGATGGGGGCCGAGTAGGAGACGGGCTGGTCCGGATCGAAGAAGTGATCCTGCGTCAGGACGCGATAGAGCGGCCGCTTGCGGCTCGTGGAATTTGTCCCTGGCTCCTGTTCTTCCTGCGTGCGCAGAAACTTGAATGAAGGCGGTTCGCTCCAAATTTCGGATTTCGCCCTGGGACTCGCGACGCGCCAACCGGCAAATTGCCCCCACAAATTCAGGTCCAGGAGCAGGACCGCGATTAGGATAGCCAGGGCTCCAATGCTTTTGCGTTTCGCCAGAAACCAAAGCGCCCAAGCGCTGAGGAGTGCGATGAGCGGTGGCAAAAATAATTCCGGCGCGCGAAGTATCGAGACGGGCGCGGCCTGCGCGAGGCGAAAATCCGCGGGGCGACCAACGGTTATGGCCAGGCAGGTAAGGAGAAAGACTGTTGCCCCTGCGACGGCGCCCCATTTCAGCACGCGCGCTCGATCACTGCTGGTCATTAGCGCCGTCAGACCCCGGCCGGCCAGGACGGCGAGCGCGAACTCCACCTCCATCATATGGCGTGCGGGAACGCGGAAAAGATTAAGAACCGGCACGGCATAAATGAACCCGTAGAACTCGAGGGGCGCGTAGCGGCCGAGCGCGAGGACGATGCCGGCTACCACAACGATGGCCCAGAATGTCGTCTTCGCATCGCGTTTGAAGATCAGCGCCAGAAACGTAAGTGCGAGCGTGGCCAACCCGACATAGCCGACATACTCCGCGTAAAAGGAAGGCCCGACGTAGGGCGCGCGAAATAAATTGCCGTCGCCTCCGCCCATCACGTAGGGCGCAAAGAAGGTCCACAGGAAGCGCCGCGGCATGCTGAACGAGCTGAAGAAATCGTAGGACGCTTCGTTTCGCAGGCTGTGCTTCAGCAATTCCAAAGTGGGGAGGATTTGCACCGCGGCGAGGGCCAGACCCGCGGCGAGCATCATCAGCGACCATAGATACGCCGGCCGGCGGTTGCCCGCGGACGAACTCGCGCGCCACATCACCAGCGCATACGCCCCCGCCACGAGCAGGCTGTAAACGAACGTCTGCTGATGACCGGCGAAACATTGCAACGCCACAATCACGGCGACGATTACACCGCGTCGCCGGTCGCCGTTCTCGGCATAGCCATCGATGGCCCACAGCAACCAGGGCAGAAGCGCCGCCGTGTGGACGATATTCGTATGCCCCACCTGGCCGACCAGGAACGCGCTGCCCTGCCAGACGAGGCTTGTCACCACCGCCCCCCTGATGCTCGGGCCGCTCCGCCGCGCATATAGGAATGCTCCGAGCGCCGCGAGCATGTAGGCGGAAAGCATCATCAGGTTTGTCGCCACCGGCGCGCTGAAAAGGAGGTAGAACCAATTGAGTGGAAAGAGCACTCCGGCCTGCGCCGCGCCGAGGAGTGGCATGCCGCAAAAGATGAACGGATTCCAAAGCGGCGCATGGCCGGCCCGGATGAGATCCGCCACCACGACCCGCAGCGGAACGTTTTGAATGATCCCGTCGTCCGGGCAAAGAACGATGGCGCCGCAAACCGCCGGCAGGAAATAGATGAGCGGCAGGATCGTGACGAGAATCGCCGCCATACCGTCGCGGGTCAGCAGGCGGTCGCGGTAGGATCGAATCATCGTTGGCAAAAAAAACAGGAATCCGGTTTTAACGCAGAGCAATGCTTAAAACCAATACATCCCGTTAAGAGAAATGCGTGAACCAAACAGCCGGACTCGACGGTAACGCAAATCGGTTTGCGCCTGGCCGAGGTATTTTGCGACCTCAGACGTCCCTTCCCTTATTTTTAGCCAGAGCCCTAATTCTGTTCTCAAAGTGTTTCTAAATGTACCCAAACTGTTTCGTTAGGCAAAAGCCACAGGTGCAAGTACAAACAGCGCTTTCCTAGCCCCCATTAAATCCCCGACCCCCGCGTCTGATTAACCGTCCACTCCCTATGATCCCTCTAAGAACATTCCTCTACCTCTCCTCGGTGGCCTTCTCAGCCATCTGTCTCGCTGCCCCGCAGCTCCACGGCCAATCGATGTCGGAAACCGTGAATGGATCGCTCGAGCTCGTCGTCAACTCTGGCGACGAGGAAGAAATGCGATTGCCGAGCCACGAGGGCGTGCTCGAGCCCCTCGCTTTGACCTATGAACAGGTTGAGCCGGTGATGCTGGCATGTTCTCCGGACAAGGAGGGACAAGAAGTGACGCTAAGTCCTCTCGATGGCGAAGGAGAAATTATCGCCCCCGAGAATCTTGTAGTGGCGAACGACGGAACGGTTGCCTTCAGCATCAAGGCTGGAGCTACCCCAGGCCGTTATCGGGTGCTGGTGACCGTCGGGGCCGATCAATATGAATTGCAACTTCACGTTGCCGCGTCCCCGATCTATGTGCCGCCTCCTGGTCCATTAAGCACCCCGCCGGTGCAGGGCACTGACTGACGGGAGTTTCATTTCATGAAACCATTTCTTTCTCTCGCAATTTCAGCGCTCTTTGTCTGTCTTCTCTCGCCTCTGGCAAAGGCAGGGCTGGGCAACGATAATCCCACCGGGCCCAGTGGCGATTACAACGGCAACATTACCACTGCTGGTTCCTACGACCCTTACACCGGCAATGCCAAGCGATTTGTCACCGACTTGACCGTGACCGGAAGCGTAGGCGCTTACCCGCTCCAATGGACACGCATCCTAAACACCCGTGGTGTAGGGGCAGCCTTTGGGCAGCTCGGGAGTTGGAGGCACAGCTATGAGTGGGGAATGTGGATCCGGCCGGAGCGCCCATACAAATACCATGACGACCAGTATGAAGGACTTGCGGGCGAGGTCTCATATCCGGACGGCCGGACCATCGCTTTGACTGATTGGTACAGCTATCTCTCGCCCAGCGGGGGCGAGCCGAGCGATCAGCTCGTGGAAGTTGAAAACGGGAATTACGATCTCTTATTGCAGGACGGCGGACGGGTAGAATTTCGCCATCCGGCTGGCTCGACCAGTGGATCCGACTTTCGTGCTACCAAGATTGTGGACCCCCACGGGCAAGAGACTCTTCTCCAACGCGATTCGGCGGGCCGGCTCTGGAAGATCACTGAGCCAGGCGGCCGCTACCTGGAAATCCACTACAAACAATACCGCTACTGGATTCAATATCCGCGACCGGAATGGCGCATTGTTCAGGTGATCGATTACGTGGAGGCGCACGACGGGCGGGGGAACGTTATGGAAACGGTCCACTATCAATACGACGTGGAGCATGTTCGAGCGCTCCAGTATTACAAACTGGTCGGGGTGGATTACGACGATGCCACCCATGCCGCCTATACGTATTTCCCGAGCAACGCTCAGACGATGGTTTCGGGAAGAATAAAAACCTGCGATGACGCGCGCTATGCCGGCGCCATGAGCAAGATCGAATATCAGTATGCGATCCCAAGTGATATCTCCAGCCCGGATGCCGTTGCCGTGGGCCAGATCAAAGCAGAGAAAAACTGGAACGGGCAGATCCTCTCCGAAGTCATTTATCCCACGGGCCCTTTCCATCCCACGCAGGCTGATCCCAGGCGCTTTGTTCGCACGGAGAAACGGGCGGACGGCCAGACGCGCATCTTTCAGTACAAGTCGGATGGCAGCGGGGAGCTGGAGAGCTATACCGATTTCAAAAGCGGCGAACCCAGGAATAAAACTCAAATCGAGTTCTTCTGGGTCGACAGTTTCACTTACGGCAAAAGGCTGATCGACGCCCGCCAAAAAACGACCTCGATGGTAAAACATCCAGCGACTGGCGCGCTCCTGGTCATGACTCCTCCCGGCGGGTCCGACACCGTGAAATATCAATACACGGATCCGGCCAATCCCCGCTATGTCGCTTCGCGTAAAGATGAGAGGGGACACTTCACCTTCTACGACCGGGATGGCGCAAACCGAGTCTGGCAAATTCGCTATCCCGATGGCGGTTTTGAAACTTTCACCTACGACAATAATCCCTTTGGACTGGTTCATGAGCATCGCATGACCAGTGGTGGCATCGAGCGGTTTGAATATTATCCCGACAATCGCGGGCTAAAATGGAAGTACTGGCCTCCCGCCACCACCAGTGATCCTGATCCAACGCCACATCCCACCGTTTATACTTATTATGATGGCAGCGAAACGGGCGGCTCCCGCCCGGATCGAATCGACCGGCTCAAAACCGTGACCGATCCGCTCGGGCGCACGACGACCTATGATTACAACAAACGCGGACAGGTGATCCGCGTCACCCACCCCGCCACGCTCCGCCACGGCATCACTTTCACCCAAAGCGGCTACTATCCGTTGCCTGACGGCACCGGGAAGGACTGGGGCGGCACGCTGGCCTGGACGGAGAATGAGCTGGGGCGCCGCACCACGTACGAATACGACGAGTATAAGCGCGTCACGAAAGTGACCAACCCCCTCGCCAAGCACACCACCAATAGTTACGCGCCCTGGAACGGCGCGGGACCGCTCTCCCACACCACCTCTTCGGTCTATCTCACCACCTCGCACGTGGGAAAGCAGACTAAATATGATTACGACGAGAACTTCCGCCAAAAGACCGTCACCCAGGCCCCGGGGATCGCCGGGGAGGAGGCGACCACCACCACCACCTACGATCCAGCCGGCAACTTGGAATTCGTCACCGACCCCAATGGCCAGCTGACCGGCAAACAAACACGCTACGAATACGACGATCGCAACCGAAAAAAGAGTGTGATCGATCCGCTCGGCCACAAGACCGAGTGGGAGTACGATGCCGCCGGCAACGTGGAAAAAGAGACGCGGGCCGACACCAACTTCGTTCAGTTCGTTGAATACGATAAAATGAACCGGCTCAAGAAAAAGATTGATGAGAGAGGTTTCCCTAGCTTTTTGGGATACGACTACGCTGGCAACCTCACCTCGCAGAAGGACGAAAACGGCAAGGTCTATTCGTATGTTTACGACAAACTCAACCGTAAAGAGAGCATGACTTATCCCGCCGAGACCGGCGGCGCCGTGCGCACGGAAACCTGGACTTACGACTTCGCGGGAACCCTGAAAACATTCAAGAACCGAAGCGGATGGGTCCAGACCTTTTCCTACGACGAACGCAACCGCCAAACGCGATTCGAGTGGAACGACGGCGTGACCCCCTGGCAGGAGACTGATTATGACAAGGCTTCGCGCGCCGAGGAAATCAGGACAGGCGCCCCCTCCAATCCGGCAGCGGATACGACGATTCGACACACGTACCACCACGACAATCGGCTTTGGACCGAGGAGCAATGGACGAGTTTTGGAGGCAACGTGCATCGCAGGGTCACCTACACCTACGACGACGACGGCAATCGACACACGGTGCAATACCCAGGCGGGGAGGTGTTCATTTACGAATACACAGGGCGCAGCTTGATTAAGGCGATCTGGGCAGCCGGGCAGGGGCAGCCGGTCGTCAGTTACGAATACGACCGCAGCGGGAACATGACCAAGCTGACCCGCGAGAACGCAACGCGCACGGACCTGGTGCCGGATGAAGTCAACCGGATCAAGAGCATCACCCACAACCTGGGTGGCGGACCGAAAAGCTTCGAGTACGCTTATAATAACGTAAACAACGTTGCGGCGGTGCGCCGCGATGGGACGGCGGGGGATGGGTTCGATTACGACGAGAGCCGCCAGATCAAGGGGTTCAAGCGGGAGGGGGCGTTTGCCGCCTGGCCGCCAAGTTTCAACGACGTGGTCAATCCGGGGAACAACATGAGCATCGGATTCGATGGCTGTGGGAACCGCACCACGGTGACGAACAGCGATCCTGCCCTGACCGGGTGGACCTATGCGGTGAACGATTTGAACCAGTACACCACGATCAACCCAGGCGGGGCGCCCGCCCCGACACCGACGCCGCCTCCTCCAGCGTCGCCGACGCCAACGCCCACCGTCCCGCCGGCCGCTTCTCCTACTGCGACCCCCACGGCCACCCCCACCGCAACTCCCGTGCAGACGGTGGCCACGCCGATCTCTAACCCGGGCGACGGCCACACATACTTTACGCCTGGACCCACGGTTGGAGCCAAGACGATCAACATCGCGACATCGACAGAGGGAGCCCACCTGCGTTACAATTTCGGGAGCACTGCTGTGACGTCGAGCACTGGCACCCTCATCTCCGCTAATAGCGGAACGGTTTCCCTGACGCCGACAATCGGAGGCGTGAGGCTTAATGTCATCGCGGTCAAAGACGGGATCGCTTCTGACGTCCACGCGGCCACGTTCTTTCACAGCTATGACGGTGCGCCGGAGCCAACACCGACACCCATGCCAACGCCGACCGCAACGCCCACCGCCACCCCTACCGCCACGCCCACCGCCACGCCTACTGCGACGCCTACGGCCACGCCGCCAGCGCAGGTGACCCAAGTGGCTACGCCAGTATTTGCCGCGCCCTACGACGGCGGCATCTTCTTCACTACCACGCCCCGGACGGTGACCGTCTCGACGACTACCACGGGAGCGAGCATCCGCTACACCCTCAACGGGAGCACTCCCACGGCGACGAATGGATTTTCGATGGGCTCGAGTGGAACTGTCTCGGTCACGCCGACAGCCGAAGGACGAACGTTGCAAGCCATCGCGCTGAAGGATGGGATGAGCAATTCGGAGATTCATTCGGCCACGTTCTATTACGAGAGCGGGCAGGCGCCGGAGGGGCCGGGGATGGAGTCAAGCTCATCATCCGCCGGGGTGCCGCCGGGTGGCGGAGGGCCCGAACTTTCTCCCGGTGAGACCGGGGCCGAGGGCGCCGGAGGCCCGCTCAGCTATGACGCAAATGGGAACCTGGAAACTTACGATGGTTGGACGTACACCTACGATGCGCAAAACCGCCTGACGCGCGCGAGCAAAGGGGGAACACTCGTCCTCTTCGCCTACGATGGGAAGAACCGCCAGATCATGCGCTCCATCAATGGCATTGTGTCTTTCAGTGTCTGGGACGGCTGGGAGCTGATCGAGGAATATTCCTCGGGCGGCGCACGGACCACCGCGTATCTCCAGGGGGCGACCGGGGTGATCAAATCATGGGGAACCAATGGGACATTCTACTACTACCAAGACAAGCTGGGCAGCACGACCCAGATCGCCGATGCGAGTGGCGCGCTGCTGGAGAGTTTCCATTATGATCTCTACGGGAAACCCGCCGAAACCTCAGCGTATGGCGTCGTCGATCTCTACGCCGGAGAGCGCTGGGTGAGCGTGCTGGGGTTATACGATTTACGAAACCGGTTCATGTCGCCGGAGCTGGGCCGCTTCCTCCAGGCCGACCCGATTGGGTTTAAGGGCGATGCTAGTAATCTTTATCGCTATTGCGGGAACGATTCGGTGAATAAGAGCGATCCCATGGGGCTGGAAAACCCGCCCGCGCGAATTTTGCCGGATAAAATGTGGGAAATGGCAAAGTACATGGACAGCACCAACACGGTGCAAGGGACCTTCCAGGAACAGATAGCCCGGCGATTTCCAGATATGGCGAACGTCGCAGAAAACAACGCGGGTTCCACTAAATATCACAACACCAAGAATTGGCGCGGAAAGGACGTTTTCCATTGTAATAAGTTCGTTGCCGATATGGCTGAAGCATCAGGACGGGTCCGACCGCAAGTATGGGTTGAAGGCTTCCCTGGCGGCTTTTGGCGAGACCCTGTTTCGAACGAATTGGCTGATCCAAAAGTAAAGATACCTCGATGGTCGGAGCCAAGGCCGCTTTCAGAAGCTCGCCGAAATGACATTATCGCGCAGAAACATGGCAAATGGGGCCACACCGGGATTGTCACAGGCCCGCGCGAATCGATTTCGGTTAACACTGGCCGTGGGGGAGTCGTTGAGAAGGGGGATTGGGGATTCCGACCCTTTCCTGGAAACAATGAGAAGGCCGGCGATCCGCCGCCGGTTGTCCGGCACTATCTCCCAGGATCGTCAGGAGAGTGGTGATGCACCATATGTTGCGCGGCGCGGTCATGATTACAGTATTATGTGCTACCCTTTCGACGGGCTGCGGGCGGTCTGATATGGCCTCAAATGAAACGCAGGAGGACAAGAGCTCGCTCAGTCCGTTATCGATGGCGGCAAAAAGAGGGGACGTTTCAGTAGTGAGAAAATTGCTGACCGCTCGAGCTGACCCAAACGGTCCCGATTCCGAAGGCAACACTCCGCTTCACTACGCGGTGTCTAGTGGCAAGATCGCTGTCGTGGAGACATTGCTCGCTGGCGGAGCCAACGTCCGCGCATGTTCGCGTAGCGGATACACTGCGCTACACGCCGTTGCGGTAGATCGGCAGGTACGGATTGCGGAACTCCTGCTCGCGGCCGGGGCCGATATAAACGCGCGGACCGACGACAATGTTACTCCGCTCTTGGCTTCTGTCGGTTCACCGTACAGCGATTCTAAGATGAGTCTTACTCTGATTCGCGCTGGTGCGGACGTGAACATTGCGGATTCAGATGGCAGAACGGCACTGTGGCTTTGCTCGCAAGTCTGCGAAGAATTATTGAAGAGAGGTGCGGATCCTAACATTAAAGCGCGAGCTTTGGGATTTCCCGGCTACACGCCTTTACACATGGCCGCCATGAACGGATACACGGAGAAAGTGAAGTTGTTGCTCCAGTCTGGGGCCGATCCCTCCATCCGTAATGACACAGGAGAAACTCCTCTGGACATTACCAACGTAAAGTTCGCAGAAGTGAGAGAGTTGCTAACCCACAGCATAAAGGGTAAATACTAGGAACTGGTTCGAACACAAGAGGGGCAGGAACAGAAGGGTCAGGTAACATGAAAGCAGCTCTCGGGAGCGTAAGCTCCGGGAAAAAGGAAAGGAACTGTTTTCATGAACTACGTCGGGATCGACATTCACAAGCGCTACGGCCTGCTCGCCGCCCAGGGTTTCAGAAGTCAGAAGGGGTTAGTCTTTGAATCTCGTCAAATTCGACTCGACGAAACGGGAGCACCCCCACGGCGACGAATGGATTTTCGATGGGCTCGAGTGGAACTGTCTCGGTCACTCCGACAGCCGCAGGACGAACGTTGCAAGCCATCGCGCTCAAGGATGGGATGAGCAATTCGGAGATTCATCCGGCCACGTTCTATTACGGGAGCGGGCAGGCGCCGGAGGGGCCGGGGATGGAGTCAACTCATCGTCCGCCGGGATGCCGCCGGGTGGGGTCGATCTTCCGCCCGAGGAGGGCGGGCCGGAGGGTCCAGGCGGGCCTCCTGAATACGACGCCAACGGGAATCTAAAGAGGTACAATGGTTGGGCCTACACCTATGATGCGCAGAATCGGCTGAGGACGGCGCACGAAAACGGGGTGTTGATCGCCACGTATTACTATGATGGGAAGAACCGGCAGATCGCGCGCAACCTCAATAGCGAGATCCGGTTCAGCGTCTGGGATGGCTGGGAGTTGATCGAGGAATATGGTTCCGACCGCGCCGTCGCCTATCTCCAGGGAGCGACTGGGATGATCAAATCGTGGACGTACAACAGCGTAATTTATTATTACCAGGACAAACTAGGCAGCACGACGCACGTTGCCAATGCCAGCGGCCAGTTGCTGGAGAGCTTCCATTATGATCTCTATGGGAAACCCACAGAAACGTCAGCCTATGGCGTCGTCGATCTCTACGCGGGCGAGCGCTGGATCGGTGCGCTGGGCCTCTACGATCTGCGGAACCGGTTTATGTCACCTGAGCTGGGTCGTTTCCTCCAGGCTGACCCGATCGGATTTAAGGGCGACGCGAGCAATTTATATCGATACGGTAATAATAACCCTGCCAACCGGATCGACCCGATGGGACTGGTGGATAGGGACGCGCCAGGTCGTTACAGTACTTTGAACTGCTTCGGAGGCGGCGATTGGATTAAGGATTCCAACGGAATGTCTGCCTTTGATTTCAACCAGCGAGGAATCGACAAATCAGGCATCGATCCGAGCGAGTTCCGTTGGAGCGACGGGGGGAACTTGAATAAACGAGAGCCGGTGGTGACCAAAGGCGGCCGCGAGTACACCGCACTGACTGAACCACAGTTTAAGATGACTAGAGCCGAGGATGGCGCCCTTATTGGACATTACATAGTGGACGTTCGTTACTCCGATCAAGTGGGCAAGAACAATAAGGAGTTGCAAAAGAAAGAACCCGATCATAAGAGGGAAATTGATAGGGACTTTCGCTATAGCCGGGGACCGGAGATTATGGCACGCTTACTGCGCAGTGGAGGTCCGCTCGAAGGCAAGGCTCCAGACACGGCGCTCTGGATGGCGGAACAACAAATGAAAACAGCCCTTAAGAGCGCCGCAGACGCCTCGCGTGATCGACACGATTATTACGATCCATTGACGGGACGTCATGGCGACCACGTAATTGTCCACCCCGATGGCATCAAATATTGAGCTATGAAGCTTTTACGTTTCGTGAAAATCATGGCCATTTCCCTCATTTCGGCTGGCGTATCGCTAAGCCGTGGCGGGCCGGCCGAGCCCGAGGTCGACGCATCTTGGTATCGAGTGCTTAATTTAAGTGCGCCAGTCAATCCGCGCTTCGAGCCCTTTGAAATTACAGGGATTGGATCCGCGGAAGGCAATCACTTGGTGGGGGAATTTCGGTTCTTTAATTACAAAGAAGGAGATAAATCTCCCCCAACTGTGACAATAAAAGGCTCTAGAAAGTCCGATGGCACTTTCTGGCCGCAGGTCGAAGCTCAGGTGGCGAACGAAATTGATTCTCAATGGAGAACGATAGGCAATCCTCCGACACCTGGTGAAATCACTTCTTTGATAATCGCTTCGAAGCCGGCGAAGGAGGAATTCTATGTCGATCTGGACATATTTCGCCCGATGATTGGCAAGGTGAAGTACGGAAAAGTGATCCTCGAAACCGGAGATTCGGCGATTTTTGAAATCAACGATCTCCTGCCGCCTAAGACCGATGTCGACAAGCGGGCCGAAAAGGACGGCAGATAGGGCTGACGATGCCCGGCGCCGCCAGCTTTGAGCGCCCTGGCGGCGCCGCAGCCCACATGAACAGTCTGCTCAGCTATGACGCGAATGGGAACCTGGAGGCTTACAACGGCTGGGCCTACGTCTATGATGCGCAGAACCGGCTGAGGACGGCGCACGAAAACGGGGTGTTGAGGGCCACCTACTACTACGACGGGAAGAACCGGCAAATCGCGCGCAACCTCAACCCCGACCAATCCGGGGCAGGTAATGAGATTCGGTTCAGTGTCTGGGACGGTTGGGAATTGATCGAAGAATATGGCTCCAACCGCGCCGTCGCCTATCTCCAGGGAGCGACTGGGGTGATCAAATCGTGGACGCACAACAGCGTCATTTATTATTACCAGGATAATCTTGGCAGCACGACGCACGTCGCCAATGCCAGCGGTGCTTTACTGGAGAGTTTCCATTATGATCTCTACGGGAAACCGTCCCAAGTTTCAGCCTACGGCATCGTCGATCTCTATGCCGGCGAGCGCTGGATCGGTGTGCTGGGTCTGTACGATCTTCGGAACCGGTTTATGTCACCTGAGCTGGGCCGCTTCCTCCAGGCTGACCCGATTGGACTGCAAATCGCAGGGGCTAAGCTTTCCGCTCAAGCAAAAGCGTTCTTTCCGGCAGGACAGGCCCCGGAAGCTTTCGCCTCAACTGAACTCAACCTCTATCGCTACTGCCACAATGGTTCCGTTAACAAGAGCGATTCGACTGGATTGATCACAATTATCATTCCAGGAATCGGACCGGGCCAGAGAGATCGTGGAGGGGATTGGAGCAACGAAGTATTCATTCGTAACGCGCTCAAGAATTTCAAAGACGGGCAGGTGTTTTCTCGTGATCAAATGAAGGATGCGATGAAGGCAATTGAAGCAGCGAGAGCGAACGGCGATAAGACATTGAATATCGTCGGATACAGTCTCGGTGGCGCGGCAGGTATACGACTGGCAGGCGATCTTGGGAAAGCCGGCACTGGCGTCGATAAGCTGTTAACGCTCGATATTGTTCGCGCGCCTGGATTCGCGGGCTCTTCGCTTCCAAATCCTGTTCCCGTTCCTTCAAATGTAAAGCAAGCTTTTAACTACTATCAGCAGAGCGGAGGTTTTTCTCCGACGAATTTCAAGGGAACACCGGTAGCCGATGGCCGAAACGTGATGGTCAATCAGGAAATTACGCCGGCAAATAGCGGCGGCCTGCGTGTTCATCATGCCCAAATGCCGTCAATCGTCTTCGGCGATTAAGGGACTTTAAATGCACCTTTTCAGTCGAAGCCTCCCTCTCGTAATTGCGGTGCTCTGCTTTGGCACTGCCACACCTCTGCACGCCGACAATGCTCGAGAAAAGGTTGTTGTCACTGGCGTTGTCACTCGGGTAAGTGGAGCCCCCCTTTCTAAAGCTTGGGTGTTCTTGTTTCAAAAGGAGTCAGGATCGTTGTTTTTCCCAATGTCAGGGACGATCCTCGACGCTGGTCGCACAACTGAGAAGGGACGCTTCGAGCTCCGCACTGAAAAGTGGAAACATCGCGCTCTGCATCAAATTATTGTGCCAGGCCGAACAATTCAACGACCTCCTATTAAGGGCGAAGTAGTTGAAGAATATCGCGTTCTTGTATCAGATGTTAGACTCCAATCTCCAAATCGTCTCCTGGTACCAGACGATTTTGTTCCGAACCCCAAAGATCCCAGAAAAGGGATTCTCGACCGTCGGGCCGTGGAAGGGAATTAGCTCGCGTGGATGGGATCAAGCCCCCCTTTTTCCCCCTATCTTACGGCGTAGATCCGTGGCGCCTCGGCCCGGCTGATGTTTGGTCTGCTCGCGAAGGCGGGAACGTCGGCCAGTTGTTCCGCCATTCGTTGACCCGCGGCCTTGAGGGAAAGCTTCTCCTTCGCCTCGGCCTGGCCGAGGGCGGCCAGAACGGAAGCTCCGGCGGGGTCGTCGTAGCATTGGCGCATCAGAGCGGCGGCGTGCTCGACGGATGGGTCGGCCCAATGATTGCCCCCTTTGTAAATCGGATTGTCGTTGGGAATATCGGTGAGCGTGTAATCGACGAGGAGGCTATTGCCCGGATGCATGAAAGCAAGGTTACCGGAGTAGTTCGTGGCGATCGTTGGTTTGCCCATCAACATCGCTTCGGCCAGGCAAAGGCCGAAGCCTTCGGCGCGATGGAGCGAGACGAAGCAATCGCACATCTGGATGAAACCGTAGGCGCGCGCGCGAGAGAGCACTTCATCCACGATGATGGCGCCGGCTTCGCGCGCGGCGTGTTCGAGCGCGGCGAAAGCTTCGGGATGCGAACGGCCGCGGCTGACTTTGATGACGAGGCTGGCGTGGTCGGATGGCCGGAAGGCGTCGCGAAAAGCGCGGATCACGGCGAGCGGATTTTTCCGCACCATCTGGCTGCACATGTCGAACATGAACATGAAAACGTAATTCCTCTCGGGAATGCCAAGCTCTGCCTTGGTCACCGTCTCGATCTCGCTCAGCTCCACGCCCGGCAAGACCTGGTGGACCGGCACCGGCATGCGCTGGCGGAAGGCGTCCGCCACAAAACCGGTGGGAGCCCAGATCGCATCGAGCAAAGGCGTAAGCTCCGTCCATTCTTCCGGAATGGTGTCGAGCTCCCAGGCCCAATAGGCGATGCGATAAATGCCGGAGCGTCGGAGCAGGCCGCCGCGCTCGTAGGCCACGGAAAAATAAGGCTGAGGGGCGACATTGATGATCGTGACAGGGAAAACTTCCAGGCCGAGGAACGGCGCGCGATCTTCGACATCGAAGCAGGGAAAGGCGGAGACGTCGCGGCAGGAAACGCCGAAGCCGGCGGTTTCCAGGGCGCGCTTGGTAAAGAGCGCGGCCTGTTGGATGCCGGAGGGATAGCTGAAATGGCTGAGGATGTTTACCCCGCGACGGGCCTCGCCGTGGTTGTCGCCCGGAGCATGAAGCAGCGCCGGGGTGGCATGCGCGCCGTTCCGTTTCCCGTTGCCGTTCCCATTGCTCGACAAGCCATTTGAACGCTCGTGATGCAGAAGCATTTCTTCGGCGGCCGGGACCACGGGATCGAGCGCGTTCCTGGAGGCGAACGCGGGATAGCGCGGAAATTCCTGGCGCAACCAGCGGAGCAATTCTTCTTTGCCGGCCGAAGTGGGGCCGGCCGGGAATTGTTTCTGCCAGGAGAGATTGATGAGCCAGGTTTTGAAAACCATTTGAGGGACTTGCTCCGCGGTCTCGTGGAGGAACCAGAGAATCTCGGCGGCGCTCAGGTTGTGTTTGGCGCGGCCTTCGCGGAGCAGCCATTTCACAAACCTTTTTTGGCCCACGGGGAGCAGGCCAAAGGGAAAGCGGGTCTGGATTTTGGGAGAGCGGAGATAGAGTTCGAGAACTCGCTTTCCCGGATCGCTCCGGAACGCAGTGGAAATGTTTTCGACCGCGCGGCGCGAGAGCCCGAGTTTCATGGCCGCGCTCGTGCAAAGCCACTCACAATACGGGCCCTCTTCGCCTTCGGAAATCGCGCTGGGAAAACGGCGGCGCAGCCGCCGGCTGTTGCGCAACATGCCGGAGGCGAGCCGGGCTGCTCCATCCACCGAGCCCTCGGCATCCGCCGGCGACCAGACATTCAGGTTTGGCCCGGCGTGGTCCGCCGAAAAATGGAGCGCCTTCCGGCGATAAACGTCGAAACTATCGGCGCCCTGTCGCAGGAAAGGGAAAAGAAGGTGCAGCAGCTTCACAGGTTAAGGCCAGGTGGATTTGGTGAAACCGCTCTTCGCGCGAATGGGAAGATCAGTCCAGCAATGGTCGTCAATTTGGCTCGCACCGCAAGATGGTTTTCTGCGGCGTTTAAAGCACATTGCCCTCAGTTGGCGCGGTCGCGTCGCCTCGATCTGCCTGAGACCGGATCGCTTCTGTAACCGCGTCGCTATGCGAAGCGCGGGGGGGACATGCGAGGATCATTCTCACGCTCCGCACAGCGAAGCGGCTACAGAAGAGCCGCTGCGCGTCGCGCGGCGTTCAGTTCCAAATTTACTCGACTTCTTAGTTCGGTCCGAATCTCTGCCGGTATTCGAGCGAACTGAGGAACGCCTTCACCATCTCGGAGGCAATGAAGTCGCCGTTGAAGCTATTGAGCTTGTTCAGCCAGAAGTTGAACCCAGCCGTGTCCGCGTCGCGGCGGAGATAGCCGAAGTATTCCATGGTGACGAAGGCGGAGTTGAACTCACGTTGCTTCAAAAACGCGTAGTCGGAAACTTTCCGAAGCACTGTTGCACGCGTCTCCGTCGCGCCATTCAGGCCCGCTACAAGTGAGTTACGGAAGGCCGTCATCTCCGGGAAATGCCCCCGAATCTCGCCGCCGCCAAATTGCGTGGTGTGGAAGTTGATATAAGCGCGGCCTTCCTGGAGGTTTGACAGTTGCGCCGTCAGGGTGGTGCCGGCGTTCCCTTCCGGCGCATCCCACTTGCTGCTGACGTTGCCGCCGAGGCCGATCGGAAATGGCGTGACCACGGTGTCGTTGGGATTGTCGTCGTTGAAGGGCGCTCCGATGAAACCCCAGACGACGCCCCCATTGGTGGTCGGCGTGACGGTGGCGCTGGCGTGGATATGGGCGTTCGTCAGGTTGTCGTTGGTGTCCGCTGATTGCGAACCGGTGAAGTCGATGTTGTTGATTGTGGCTGAAAACGTCAGGGCCGTCCCCGCGCCGTTGAGGCTAAACGTCGCCGTTCCGTACGAGGCCGGCCTGCGGACGCCCCCGGAGGTGGTTGGGTTCGCCGGCGGATTCTCCTGGGAGTTCGTCAGGTTTACAACGAAATTGCTGGAGGCAAGCCCCGCGGTGTTCAGCAAGTTGTCGACGTATTGTTCGTTCGTCAGCGTCGAGGGATATTTTGCGACGAACTCCGGCCGGGTCACGAATTCATCGTAATAGGCGACCTTATTGGCCTCGAGTTGGTCGTTCGAGCCCGCTTGGCCGAAAACCACTCCGCGATTGATAGCCTGCAAGTCGAGCATGAAATTCCCATATAGGACGGGGGATGGGCCCCCTGAGGCGCTGGCCCCAAAAGCAGCCCGGTGGGTGAGGTAAGCCGCCAGGCCCGATTGCTGGAATTCGATCGACAGGAAGAAGGCGGCCGAAACGTTGATCCGCTTCACCTCGATGCATTGCTGGTCGGTCCCGCAGGAGGCGATCTCGTTGGTCCAGAACGCGAAGCCGCTCGGATCCGGCTCGCGATTCAGGAAGTCGAGGTAATGCTGGCGAACGAAAAACGAAGCGTCGTCGATCGGGTTGGTCGTGGGAGCGCCGGTATCGTCGTCGATGATCGTCATCTCGGCGACGTTGGGCGAACCGAGCCCCACACCGGATCCGACGGGGTTGCTCAGGATGATATTGATGACTTCGTCGTTTTCGTCGAACGCGTCGTTGACTAGGAGCAAGGTGAAGGTCTTGCTCGTTTCACCCGGCGCAAAGGTGACTTTGCCCAAGGCGATCTCGTAGTCGGATTTCTGCGAAGCGTGGTCGGGCTGGCTTTCGTCGTAGGTGGCGTAGTTGACGCTGGCGCCACTGGAGACATCTCCATCACGTGTGACGGTGATCTCAATACTGCCTGTCCCCTCGTTGACTGAGTAATTGTCGGCACTGAATTGAATCAGGGAAGTCGCCGAGGCCGTCGTTGGCTTGAGCGAGCCGAAGAGGCCATGCTCCTCCTCAGCTATACCGGCAGTGAAATACAGCGTGTTGGGATCGCCTCCGGCTCCGCCATTTCCGAAGGTCAGCGCCCAGAGCTCATCGATCACGATCCCATTACCCGATTCATCCTGGATGGTCCCGAGGAAAGCGCCGGTGGTGGGGTTGTAGGCATGAATGCTCGGATTGCCTTCACCGAAATTTCCCACCAGGAGCGCGCCTCCAAAGATGCCGAAACTGGCCGGCGCCTGGGTGAGACCCCAGGGCGAATTAAGGGCGCCGTTGTTAATGCCGAAGGTCAGGTCACGGACGCCATTCGCGTTAAACCGGCGCACGAAGCCGTTGCCCACGCCCTCCTCGTCGAGGCCCGTCATGGGATCGACCTTCGCGTAGGTCACGTAGAGAGAGCCGCCGATGGCCTGAATGTTAAAGGGATGGAAGGTATTCCCCATCGTTGTGGGGATGGTCGGGTCGGCGAAGGGGAACGACGCTGCGGGTTGCAGAGCGAAGCTTGAGTCAAAGACGTCGATGGTGCCGTTGGCGAAGTCAGCCGCATAAAGGAAATTTCCCGATCCGTTGTTGGCGTAGGCCAGTCCGGTATAGACGTGCCCGGGATGGCTCGCCGCGATGACCGCCGTCGTAGAACCGGCGGCGGGCGCGTTCGGGTCCCAGCCGGTGATGTTTCCCGTAATCGACGCAAAGAGGAAGTTTGCGCCGCAAGGTGCCGCCGCGCACGCTCCCGGAAGAACAAACTCGGTTGCGACGGGGTTCGCCACGGTCCCAGTCGGAAGTTGGCCCGGAATCGTCACGGTTTGCGGGCTCGGGTTGAGGACCACCGGCGCGCCGCCGACATCGCCGCGGATCAACTGGGTCGAGCTCGTGCCGTTGTTCGCTACCCAGAACGGGCTCGAGGCCGTCATTGAGATGCCCCAGGGATTAACCAGCAGTGGATCAAGAACCGGAGCCACCCCAGGGAGGTCCGAGATGAGATTGGTTTGGCGATAAGCCGAGCCAGGCGCGATGACGGGCACGGTATTGCCCTCTCCCATCATGGTTGGCAGCGATGGAGCGATAAGAAACCCCAGAGCACAAACGAAAAGCGCTGAGGCAGCGTAGAGGTTTTTTTTGACGGGACGGGTGGACGGTTTCGGATGGCGCATATTATCTCCTTGTTAGAACCCTGGATTGTCCGCGGTCGAACCGGCGAAATGCCGGCTAATCGCACTGGGGCGAGGATGACAGGATTGTCAGGACCAACTCAAGACTAAAATAGTTACAATTCTGTTACCGACATCCGGGATCAGGGCGTCTGGACGGGTTGCCGCTAAATCACATCAGGCGCAGCAGATTGCTGCCAAGCATGGCGCCGTTATAGACGAAGTAGAAGACGGCAAAGGACGAATGGTAGCGCGGCGATTTCGTAACGGCCGCGGCCGAACAGAGCACAATGAAGAGCAGCATCGAGCCCGCGTAGAGCGGGCCCAGCGAGAGGAAACGCTCCCATCCTTTCAAAAGCGTATCGACGATATCGATCGCGAAGTTCATCCCGAGGAGAATGAAGATGCCGCGATGGTGTTCGTAAAAATGCTGGCGCCAGTCCTTGATCGGCTCGCCTTCCTGCTCATTCGGAAAGAGGAGGGCCGAGGCCAGGTAAAGCGTGATGGGCGCGACCAGCAGCCAGAGGACGAGGAAAAGCGTCCATTGCTCGGTGTTGCGCCAGCGATACTGGACCCACCACGTAATGATCACCGTCATGAGCGCGTTCACCATCCAGAGCGAATGCACCCAGTAGGCCGGCGTGCGTTTGCGGGTCTGGATCAATTGGCCCATCCCGCCGACCAGCCGCGTCATGGCCAAACCGGCCACGATGGAAGTGAGAATGACGACGTAACTGAACGGATCCATGCGCGTTTTGCCCCTTAGCTTGACGAAGCGCCAGCAGATCTGTCGAGGCGCTTTCTCGTTCAGGCCTGCTCGTGCTCGTGATCCTGCTCGTGATCGATCTTCCTATTCTTCGAGCAGGCGGGTAAAAGCGGACTCGCCTATGAAGCTGCGTTTCTCTTCCGCCTGCCTGGCCGTCACGCTGATCGCCTCATCCGCGGTCGCAATTCCCGAGAGCAAAATTGCGCTGGTTAACGGCACGGTGATCGATCCCGGCAGCGCAAAGGTCCTGGCCAACGCGGTCGTCTTGATTGAAGGCGACCGCATCAGCGCGGTCGGCGATCAAGCCACGGCGATCTCGACGAAGAATGCGCGCGTCATTGATTGCAAGGGCAAGTTCATTCTGCCGGGTTATATCGACACGCACGTTCATTTCTTCCAATCCGGCGACATCTTCACGCGGCCGGATGCCATCGACCTGACGAGCGTCCGCTCCTACAAGGACGAGCACGCCTGGATTGAGCGCAATCTGCGCGACACCTTCGGGCGTTACCTCCGTTCCGGGATCACTTCGGTCGTCGATGTCGGCGGGCCAATGTGGAATTTCAGTGTTAGGAAGCTCGCCAACTCCGCGGAGAAAGCGCCGCGCGTGGCCGTGGCCGGGCCGCTCATCTCGAGCGTCTCGCGTCCTCAGCTCGAGCTGAACGGCGATCCGCCGATTGTGAAAATCGAGACGCCCGAGCAGGGCCGTGAGCTGGTGCAGAAACTGGCGCGGGGGAATCCGGATTACATTAAGATTTGGTACATCGTTCCACCGGCGCAGCCGTCGCCCTCGCCGGGACAATCCGATGTCGAACGCGCCGCGATCTTCCGGCCGGTGGTGCACGCGGTCGTCGAGGAAAGCCATCGGCTGAAATTGCGCGTGGCGGTGCATGCGACCGAGCTCGAGGCGGCCCGCGCCGCGGTCGAGGAAGGCGCCGATCTTCTCGTCCACAGCGTAACCGACAAACTGGTCGATGAGGCTTTCGTGAAGCTCCTCAAGGAAAAGGGGACCATCCTCACGCCGACGCTCGTCGTTTTCGAACGTTACGGGCGCACCTTCGCGAACAAGCTCGAGCTGACTCCGGAAGAAAAAGCGTGGGGCAACCCGGAAGTGATCGCCTCGCTCGACGTGACGAAATTGCCCGCGGACAAAACGCCCGATCGGCTCAAGACCGCGATGGCGAAACCCGAAGCCGTGCTCGCCGGGATTCAAAAGACTTATGACATCGCGCTGAAGAATTTGAGAACGCTCCAGGACGCAGGCGTCACCATCGCCACGGGAACCGATGCCGGGAACATCGGGACCATCCACGGCCCCGCGATTTTCCGCGAGTTTCAGCTCATGAAAGAAGCCGGGCTCACGTCGCTGCAAATTCTCCAGTGCACCACTGCCAACGCGGCGAGGACCTTCGGCGGCGACACCGGCTCGAAGATCGGCTCGCTCAAGGCCGGCAATTTCGCCGACCTCGTTATCCTGAAATCGAATCCGCTCGATGACATCAAACACGCTTCGGATATCGACAGCGTGATGAAAAACGGAATCCTCTATTCCGCCGAAACATTGGTCAGATGATGTTGGGTCATCCCTATCCGATCTGGACCGCAGCGGCTTGATGAGCCGCGGAGAGGGCGAGGGGCCCAGTCGCAATTGCAGGCACGCAAGAAAGAGTTCCAACAGGAGGAAACGGAGGACCCAGAGATTCAAACCCAGCCGACTCTGTTCCCTCTGTTTGCTCCTGTAATTGCTTGCTGGCGCTTTCGCGATCCATGAAACGCACGCCATCGACAATGTCGCCTTTTTGTTTGTGTGATCGCAGAGCTACTGGGAGGTCCCTCGCCGTCTCCGCGGCTCGGGATGACACGCGTCACTCGCGCCGAAGGCAGCTGGTTTTGCTCGCGTTCGCACGGGAACTTGAGTGAGATACGAGAGATATGATTAAGAGGTCGTTCTTAATGCTAGCTGTGCTGCTGGCTTTTGCGGCGCACGCCTCCGACAAAAAGGTCGATGTCTCCAAAATCCACGGCCGCATCCAGTTCGTGAACAGCTTTGGAGACTACAAGGTGAAAGCCGTAACCAGCTTTCCCGATCTCCGGGTCGAAATCGTCACGAGTCATCCCAGCTCGCCCGGCCAATGGCAGATCGTCGATTCCTTCCCCGACTATAAAATCCAGATGGTCAATTCGTTCCCCGATTTCACTATTCAATTCGTGAAAAGCTTTCCCGGCCCGGCCAAGTGAATCAGTTTGGGCGCATTAAAAGATTATTTCGCCTGGCGTTGCTGATCGTTCTGCCCGGCCCGGCAATTGCCCAATCGGACAAACCGATGATGAAAGCCATCGTCCTGCACGAGTACGGCGGACCGGAGTTGTTGAAGTATGAAGACGCGCCGCGGCCGGAGCCGAAGAAGAACGAACTGCTCGTGCGGGTAATCGCGTGCGGAGTGAATCTGGCCGATCCGCTCGTGATCTCAGGGCGGCTGGCGAAAGAGTTTGGGACGCATCTGCCGCTCACTCCTGGTTACGACGTTGCCGGCGTCGTGGAGAAAACCGGGGCGAAGGTATCGAAGTTCAAAGCGGGCGATGGTGTTTATGGCTACGCGCTCTTCGGCGGTGGGTGGGCCGAGTATGCGGTCCTGGCGGAAAACGAGGCGGCGCTGAAGCCGAAATCGGTGAGTTATGTGGAAGCGGCGGCGGTGCCATTGGCGGCGTTGACGGCGTGGCAGGCCTTGATCGATACGGCGAAGTTGAGCGCAGGGCAGACGGCTTTGATTCACGGCGGCTCGGGCGGCGTCGGCAGCTTTGCTATCCAAATCGCCAAAGCGCGCGGGGCTCGCGTGATTGCGACGGCTTCAACGCGGAACCAGGACCTGTTGAACGAGCTCGGCGCCGATGAGGCGATCGATTACACGAAAACGAAATTCGAAGAGGTGGCGAAAGAGGTGGATGTCGTGCTCGACCCGGTGGGCCGCGACACGCTCGCCCGTTCTTACGCCGTGGTGAAGAAAGACGGCATCGTGGTGACTATCGTCGGGCGGCCGGACCCGGCGGAATTGGAGAAACGCGGCATCCGGGGCGCAACGGTTTGGTCCAAGCCGGACGGAAACGAGCTGGCCGAGATCACGAACTTGATCGACGCAAAGAAAATCAAACCGGCCGTCGGCCAGGTCTTGCCCCTGAGCGAAGCCAGGAAAGCCAGCGAGCAAGCCGCGACGCATCACACGCGCGGCAAGATCGTGCTCAAGATCGCGGAGGAACCAAAGAGCTGATTGGCACTCGCGCGCTTTGAGTTTTTTTCGGATCGGGACTCGTCACCGCGTTCGCTCTGGAGTAAGTTGGCGCCACCATGGCCGACACCACCATCGCGGAAGGCTGAGCCAGGGAACGACACGCCATGCCCGATTCTAATTTAAAAAACGAGGGGAGTGCCAAGCCGGTCAAGGCTAAGCCGATCATCCTGGAACTCGAGGAGTATGAAGGTTTGCTCGATGAGCTCCAGGACCTGGCCACCGCCGCCCGTCGAAAGAATCAGCAAACGATCCCGCTCGCCGAGGTGAAAAAGCGGATGAACAAAGTCGCCGCGCTGCGGCGGTAGGTGGGATCGCACGCCGCGCACGATCCCACCGAAGCCCTCCTAGAACTCCACCGAGATGCCTGCGTAACCGCTGCGGCGGGGCGCCGGATCGATCAAGCCGGTGAGGAAAGCGCGCGAGTAATATTTCTCGTCGAACAGGTTCGAAACGCCCGCGATGAGGCGAACGTTTTTCGTGAGGTACCATTCGCTCGAAAGATTGAAGACCTTATAGGACGGAATCACGGCGGGAACGCTGATCGCGCCTGCGGCGAGCAGCGGCTGGTTCGAGTCCGCCCAGAACTGGTCCGCCACATACACGCCCGAGAACGTCACGCGGAAACATTTTTCTTTTTGGAAAGTGATGCCGCCTTTCCAGATAACGTCGGGTGCATAAGCCGGTTCGTTGCCGACGAAGCTTTGGCCGGTCGCGGGCACGACCTGGGTGCTCTCGGTGAATTCGGCGTCGAGCAGCTGAAGGTTGCTGAAGACGATCAACTGGAGCGGGTGGGGCGCGACCGCAATGGGTGTATCTTTGTTCGATGATTTCGAATCGGACTCGACCGCGATTTCATGTTGGAATGGCGCCAGGAGATCGTAGGAGATTTCGCCTTCGAAGCCGCGATGCCGCGTGTTGCCCGTGTTGACGATGATGAAATCGATGTTGGAGATGTTTTGCGATTCGGTGCGGTTGCTGAATTCCATCCAGAACAAACCGACGTCGTACCACAAACCCTTGAGCGGAGTTCCGTGCACGCCCATCTCGATGTCGAGCGATTCGAACGGCTCGGGAATGGCGGTGCCGGGCAGGATCGTGCGGGTGGTGCCGGCGATGTCGAAGAAGCGCGTCGGCCGCCAGCCGGAGGTGGCGCTGAAATAGGTTTCATTGCCTTTGCCGAAGTCGTTGCCTAGCCCGATGCCCCAGAGCGGGACCCAGTGATCGGCGCTGATGCTTTGCGGCGGTCCGTTTCCGACGTAGGGCGCGTGGGTCGATTCGACCTCGATGTTTTCATGATCGAGCCGGAAGGAAGGAACGATATGGAATTTTCCGATCCGGATCAGGTCCTCCATGAAGAACGCCTGGTAGTCCGCGCTGCGGTCTTGTTCGAGCGGGATGACGGACGAGGTGGTGCCGCGCGTCGCGTAGAGATAGTTTGGGCCGGTGTTGGCGTTGTTGAGCGTGTAGCGGTTGAACGGCGCCTCTCCGTGATAGGCGACGCCGCCAAAGGTGAGCGCGCTGCCTCGGAACATTCCGTCGCCGCCCCATTTTTTCCGGAAACGCAGATCGACCCCGCCGTTCTCAAACTCTTCGTAACCGAATGTAGTGCTCGCCGGGTTTGCGCCGGAAGGGCTTAGGTTCGCGGCACTGCGCGCATCGATCTCCTGATGCGTGAACCAACCTTTGCCTTGCATCAGCCAGCCGTCGCCGAATTCCAGTTCGTAACGCAAAACACCCGTGTAGCGATCGACCCAATTGTGATTGTAGGGCGTGGGTGAAAAATTCTGGTCGTTCTCGAATCGGGCGAACGTCAACCGGCCGGGATCCCCGCCATCGAAGCGGCTCGCATGAATATCGAGCGCGAGGAGTTGCTTGTTGTCCGGGCGATACCCGAGGTACCCGTTGGCCTGCCAGAGATCGTACTGGCCGTTATCGCGCTGCCCATCGGCATGCTGGTAGTCGGCGTCGAGGCGCAGCTCGATGGTGCCGGACGCTTCCTGAACGGCGGCATAACTGTTGTAGAACCCGTAGCCGCCACCCGTTTGTTCGAGGTAGGCGCCCCAGGGCGTTCCCGGCGCGGGATGTTTCGTGACGAAATTCACCGCCGGCGCCGGCTGCGGGCCGTAGAGCAGGCTGCTGCCGCCACGAATGAGTTGGATCTCACTCACGCTCTGGGGGACGGGCTGGTAGTAGAGCGTCGGAAAACCAATCCACTCACTCATGAGCGGCAAGCCATCCTGGAGGAACAGCGTGTACTCCGATTCCTGTGGATTGCCGAGCCCGCGGTAACTGTAATTGAACTGGCCCGGGTTTTGTTGCTCGGAAACCAGCAAGCCGGGCGCCCTGGTGAACAGCTCCTGCAAATTGTTGTTCTGCACTGGCGGCTGCTTCTCGAGCTTAATGGTAGTCGCCTTTTTCGTGACCGTGATCTGCGTTCCCGAGACTTCCCTCATGATGTGCTCGAGCTTGGGGCGCGTGTCGTCGTGCGGATGCGGAGTGGGCGATATTTCAGCGCCGGTTACCGTTACCCTTTGCGAGACGACCTCCTGCGCGGGAAGCGGGAAGTTGATCAGGAAATAAGTCAAGAGAGCGATGACGCCGCCAGATATTCGGGACAGTAGATTGTTGGACATAAATTTTTTGAGAGTGGATTTGAAGGAAAGAATTAGGTGTTGGTTGAAGGCACGTAGCCGTTGAAACAGCGGCTCCGCTTCGACAGCGGCGATTCGCCGCTTGCGACCGAATGAGACCCGGAACACCACGCGCGTGGTGTCTCGGCTAAGGGATCACACCAACAGTGGCGGCGAAATAATCGGGCGGGGATTCCGCACCGCCGTCGGCGAAACTGTGGGCTCGATCGTTATGCGATCGATGCCGATGGGCCGGGGCTCGATATCAACGCGCAGCGTTTCGTCCGAATCCTCAAAAACGGCGCCAACGTCGCAGGTCAGATTCAATTCGACGTGCGCCGTCGGCATAAGGGAATCGGAGGAGCTGACGCTCACTGCGTCACACTGGCAACGAATGATCAGAGGCTCGCCCGTCGCCGTTTGGGCTTGGACCGGCCCAAGAGCAATCAAGCTGAGCAATGCCAGAACAAATCCGCGGAGGAGGACCCTCATCCGCGTGGCGCTTCGGCGTTGCATCCCTCCGCATTACAAACCTGTCATGTTTATGACAAGACTTTTTTGCGCAGAAACGGGGGACTAAGCACTATTGGGAAACGAAAGTGTGACGGTTGTCCCGCGGCCCACTTCGCTCTCCAGAGTCGCAGAGCCGCCATGGAGATCGGTGATGGATTTCACCAGGGCCAGGCCGAGGCCGAGACCTTCTGAGCTGCGCGACGAATCGGCGCGATAGAAACGGTCAAACACGCGCGGCAGATGTTCGGCGGCGATCCCGCTCCCGGTATCCGCCACTGAGACTTCAGATTGCGCGCGGCGGCTCGCGATCGAGATCACGATCGTTCCGCCGGCCGGAGTGTGGTGCAACGCGTTCTCCATTAAATTGCTTACCGCCCGGCCGAAGAGCATTTCATCGGCGAAGAAGTTCGCGTCGCCGTCGCAAGCGATCGTGAGCTTCTGCTCCTCGGCGACGGGTTCGTAAAACGCGGCGATTTTTTCCACGGCGGCGCGGCCGGCAAAGGTGGTGCGTTGCAAGAGGCCTTCCGCGGCTTCGGTCCGGGCGAGGAAAAGGAGGTTATCGACGATCTGCGTGAGGTGCTGGCATTCCGCCACGGTTGATTCGATGACGGCGCGATATTCCTCCGGAGTGCGTAAGCGAGTGAGCGCAACCTCCGCTTCGCCGCGGATGTTGGCGATCGGCGTGCGAAGCTCGTGCGCCAGGTCCGCTGAGAACTGCGAGAGGCGCATGAAAGAATTCTCCAGCCGGTCGAGCATGTCGTCGAAAGCGGCCGCGAACGGCTGAAGCTCGCGCGGCCAGCCCACAGCGGACGCCCGTTCGTGAAGCTGTTTCGGCCCCACCCGCCTCAAGGCATGCGTCATTTCGCCGAGCGGCCGCAGCCCGCGCCGCGCCACGGTGAGCGCGATCGCCGCCGAGGCCACGAGGCCGAGCGCGATCACGGCCGCGACGAGCGCCGCGAATTGCTTCATGAATTCGTCATCCTCCGAGCGGTCTTGCGCGACTTGAATGATGTAAAGCTGCGCCCCGACCGGGTGCGGCATCGTCACCAGGGAAAACAGACGGCCGGGCGTGCGAGAATCTTTTGGCGTAAAATGCGGTGACGCGGGGGCCTCTTTTTGAAAAATTGACGAGGGCAGGATCGCGCTCATCCCCGGCGTTTCGGTGATTGTGTTATCGGCGGCATCCAGGATTCGCACCCAATAGGCCGTTCGCTCGCCGGGGCGGATATTCTTCAGGTCCTCGCTCAACCCTTGCGCCCCGCTCGCGCCGCTCAAATCGGCCTGGATCGCCGCGACCTTGTCCGCCAACACTTCATTGTCTTCCGCGAAAGCATGCCGGATCACGATCCAATAGAGCGCGCTGATTCCGGACGCGAGCAGCAAAGCCGCAGCCAGCGTGAAGAGCACGACGAGCTGCGAAGCGATCGAGCGCGGTTCAGCCGGCTTTGAGGACATAGCCGGCGCCGCGAACCGTCTGGATGAGCTTGGTCGGGAACGGGTCGTCCACCTTCGCGCGCAACCGCCGCACCATCAC
>Ga0190275_10000670_pt1 | contig 28065 bp, 20 predicted proteins | sample Popmic550T_FD_133745 | JGI IMG/M metagenome (GOLD analysis project Ga0190275, IMG submission 133745) | Populus adjacent soil microbial communities from riparian zone of Yellowstone River, Montana, USA - 550 T | ecosystem: Environmental > Terrestrial > Soil > Riparian zone > Trees stand | place...
AACATCCTCGCCAAGTCGATCTCCAAGGACGGCGGGATCATGGGCTACCGCGGCCTCGTCCGCATGGGCCACAACTCGCAGGGCTCCAAGGCCCGCGTCCAGTGCGACGGACTGATGATGGACCCGCACTCGCGCTCGGACACCTGGCCCGACATCCAGATCCAGAACCCGCACGTCACCGTCGCCCACGAGGCGGTCGTCGGCAAGATCTCCGACGAGCAGCTGTTCTACCTCCAGTCGCGCGGCCTGACCGAGGAGGAGGCCGCCGCGATGATCGTCAACGGCTTCATCGAGCCGGTGACCAAGGAGCTGCCGATGGAGTACGCCGTCGAGCTCAACCGCCTGATCCAGCTCGAGATGGTCGGCAGCATCGGTTAGCCGGCTGCTCGCTTCGCCGCCAACGCCGCTGTAGCTCAACTCCCGGGCTCTCGACGCCGATGGGCGTCTGGTGAGCGGGGTCAACGACTTGGTGCTGGTCCAGGGGATGCGCAATACGCGCGTCGCCCTGAGCGAGTGGAACGAGCGGCCTGGACGGGTGCTGTGGCCGTGGGTTGCGTTGAGCTTCGCGATCTCGTGCGGGTTGCTGTTCGCGGTGTACCTGGTCGGCAAGGCGGCGACGCCGGACCCGACGATCCTGCGGATGCCGGGCGTCAACGAGCCTGCGACCGCGGCCGACTACGGACGGATCCTCTACCGCAACGGGCTCGTGCTCGCGCTGCACGCGATGGCGTGCGTGGCGGGCTTCATCGCCGGCAGCTCGCTGCCGCTGTCGGCGGCCAACCGCCGCGGCATCGACCGCTGGGTGCACGAGAAGGCGGGGCCGTTCGCGATCGCATTCGTGGTCTGCGCGACGCTGTTCTCGCTCTTCACGCAGGCGTTCGGGATCGGGCTGCTCGCGGCCGACGTATCGGCCCAGCTCGGGATTGGGCCCGGAACGCTGCTGATCGGCCTGCTCCCACACGCGCTGCCGGAGCTCACCGCCCTGTTCCTGCCGCTCGCGGCATGGATGATCGCGAGCCGCCAGGAGCGCTGGGATGAGCTGCTCGCGGCAACCTTCGTGACCGTCGCTATCGCCGTACCGGTGCTGCTCGCCTCGGCCGCGATCGAGCTCTGGGTCTCCCCGAACCTGCTGCGCTCGCTCGCGGGCATCTGACCTCGAGCCGACGGCGCTACCGCCCGCCGCCCCGGTGCGGCATGCTCCCCGGCCGTGCGACCGCCGCCAGAGGCCGACATCCGAGCGCCCGAGTTCCCGCCGAAGATGGCGTGGCTCAACGTGGCGTTCCTGCGGATGGCGAAGCTCGTCGGTCAGGAGGCAACGCTGATCGAGTTCTTCGACGTCGCGCGGGTCAACTCCCAGCGCACGCTCCCCTACCTGCGCGAGTGGCACAGCCGCTACTCCGGCCATGGGCTGCGCGTGATCGGGGTCCACTGTCCCGGCTACTCGTTCGGCGTAGACGGCGACCTCGTCGAGCGTGCGGTCGAACGGATGGGGATCGAGTACGCGGTGCTGCTCGACCCGGGCTTCGAGGTCTGGCGCGAGTACGGCAACAAGGGCTGGCCCGGCCGCTACCTGTTCGACGTCGACGGCCGCCTGCGCTACGTCCACTACGGCGAGGGCGACTACCTCGACTGCGAGCACGCGATCCAGGAGGCGGTTGCCGCGATCGATCCGGTCTTCGATGCCCCCGAGCCGATGGCGCCGGTACGGCCGGAGGACGCCGAGGGCGTGCTGCTGAGCGCCCAGACCGCGGACGTCGCGCTGCCCGCTGATCGCGAGCGGCTCGAGCTCGAGGGCCACTGGAGCGAGGGCGAGGACTACCTCGAGGCGAGATCGGCGGGCGCCCGCGCCATGGTGCGCTCGTTCAGCGCCGGAGCGGCGTACGCCGTGGTGGCCGGGACCGGCGTCGACGAGCCCGGGCTGCGTGAGAGCGACGGCGCCGTAGAGGCACCGGCGGCGGGCTTCCGCCTGCACGGGTTCCAGTTCACACCCGCGTTTCCCGCGTAGCCGCCTGCGGCGCGCGTAGGCTTGCGGCGATGCACTTCATCGTCGACGGCATGAACGTCATCGGCACGCGGCCGGATGGCTGGTGGCGCGACCGCGACGACGCGATGGCGAAGCTGGTGGACGAGCTCGAGCGGTTCGCGGCGGCGACGGGCGATGACATCACCGTGGTCTTCGAGCGGCCGCCGAACCCGCCGCTGCGGTCGACGGTGATCGAGGTCACCCACGCGCGTAAGCGGGGAGCCGACGCCGCCGACTACGAGATCCTGCGGATCGTCGAAGCGCACGAGAATCCCGCCTCGCTTCACGTGGTCACCTCGGACCACTGGTTGTCGGACGCCGCGCGCGCGGCCGGCGCCACGGTCGAGCCCTCCGCCGGGTTCAGGACCCGGCTGGAGGACTGACCGTCGAGCGAGCGCCGCTAAGCGGACCTGCGGGCCTGCGACCTGGGCCGCTTGCACGGGCGAGCCACCTTCACCCGTGCGGACGCACGCTTGCCGTTGTGACCCCTGAACCGCACTCGCGCAAACTGCCTGCGGTCGCAGATGTCGTCGCGCGTAGCGGCGAGGATGCCGCCCCTGCCGCCCTTGAGCCTGACGTAGAACCGTGACACGGGAACGTCGGGCAGCGACTGGAACCGCGTGACGAGCCGGCCGCGGTTGACGTCCGTCCGGGCGCGCACGTTGATCCGCACCTGACCCTTGAGCTTGAACAGCAGGGTCGGGAGCGTCCGGATGCGGTTGCCGGTGTCGGGATCGACGCGGACTCCCTGCACCAGGTAGACGACGCCCTTCAGGCGGTCGTCCAGTGCAGGCGACACCGCCGTCACCCTGCCGATCCGCGACGAGCCCGGGCAGCGTGCCCGCTGGCCGGCCTCGAAGCCGCAGATCGACCTGGCGTTGTCGGGGTCGAGCGCGAGCGAGAGCGGCAGCCCGAGCCGGGCGCGACCGATGCTCGCCTGGCCGCGGGCCTGCACGACCCGGGTCCGCAGGCCGGGGTGCCTGCCCAGCCTGACGACCTGGCGCTTGCCGGTCATCCGCATCGAGATCCGTGGACGGAACGCGAGCGCCTCGCAGTTGCCGACGCGGAATGGCACGGCACGGTTGACGGCCACGCCCTCGGTGGAGTGCAGCGTCGCGCTGACCTCCTTCGGCGAGCACGAGGTCGGGTTGCGCATGAAGCCGGGCCGGTCGACGTCGACCTTGATCTGGCGCAGCCGGACCGGGACGCCCTCGAGGATCCGCGGCAACGGTGCGCGCGTGACCGACAGGCGGGCGGTCTCGGGATCGACGTGGATCGGCTGCCTGACGATCACCGTGCCGAGGTCGTACGGACCGGCGATCGCGCGAATCACGACCGCGATCCCGAACGCGCCGCCCTGGTAGGGGCCGGTCAGGTACACCGGTCCGGACAGGCCATAGGGCTGCGGCCCGGCGCCCGCGAGCACCGAGGCCGTGCCGATCCGGCTGCCCGCTCCGCAGGTGCCGGCGTTCGCCTGCGCGTCGGCGCACTGGTCGACACGCGAGACCATTCCGAGCAGTCCCGCGGGCAGGTTGACCCGCGCGCTGTCGAGGAACTGGTTGCGGTCGTCACGGACGATCAGCGCGTGGAAGGGCGAGAACGCACCCGCCACCGCCCTGTCCGTGCTGGCGGCGAAGCCCGGATCGAAGCCGAGCGGCTGACATCCGGGACCGCCGCTCTCGAACGTGCTCGACGGCGTCGCGTCGGGCGCACCGGAGTAGGCCGTGTAACGCGCCGCGCTGGTCTTCGGGCCGCAGTCCCACGGGGTCGCCAGCGGAGCCAGCGGACCGCCACGGAAGTCGACCGTGAAGTTGTCGAACGGGGTCTGGGGGTTGTCCGGGAACACCGCGGTCAGCTGACCCGTGTTCGGATCCGGGCGCACGGAGCCGATGAAGCGAGCCGATACGCCGTTGCCGGCAGCCGTGACGAACAGCCGGTACTGATCGCCCTCGAGCGGCTGGCCGACGTACGCGAAGCCCTGGAGCGGATCCTCGAGCAGCGGCGTGCTGATCGAGACGGTGCCGATCGCCGATGCCTCGGGGCAGGTGATCGGATTCCGGGTGCCCTTGCCGAACTGCTCGTCGGTGCAGGCCACGAGGCCGTTGGCGACCGACGGGTTGAGCGTCAGCCCGGGGGGCAGCACGACCGTGATGTCATCGACGTGCGACGTAGCGATGCCGGCCGGGTCGAGCAGGCCCTCCTGCGGCACGCTCAGGTTCACGAGCGGCCCGGTCGGGGCGTCGAGCGCCGTCGTGTCCGGCGTCAGGTCGAACCCGCCGGAGAACGGCACGGCCTCGCAGTTCTGCGGACCCTCGCCGCCGTTGGACGTCGTCGGCGTGAACGAGGACGCCGTCGCCACCTCACCGGTCTGGGAGGTGATCGTCAGCCGCGTCTCGAGCTTGTTGCCCGCGCACAGCGTCGGGTTGGTCAGGAACGGCACCGGCGTCGCGGTGCTGACCTGCTCGCCCGGGCTGCAGAGCCCCGGTGGCGGCAGCGGCAGCGGCGCGCCGACGCACGACTCACCGCGCTCGGGGTCGTGGCTAGCGTCGGCGGGGGTGCCCCAGAACGTCAGGCGCGTGCGGACCAGCGGCGCCGTCGCCGGGAGGTCCCGGATGTCGAAGGTCGTCCCGTAGTCGGACTCCCAGCGCACGCCACCGACGATCTCGACCGTGTGGAGCGTCTGGAGCGCCGCGGCCAGCGCCGGCGAGAGCCCCGCCAGGCCGGGGATCGTCGCCGCCTGGGCGGGGTTGAAGGTGAAGCGGGCGACCTGCGGGTCCGGCATGTCGGCCGTGGTCATGTTGTACAGCGGCACCTTGAGCTGGATCGTCGTCGGACCGCGGCGGATCGTCAGCTCCTCGGTGCCGAGCTGGCTCTCCGGCGGGCACGTGAACGTCTCGAGCTGGGCGTCCGTGCAGCGCGCGAGCGCCTCGGGATTCGACATCAGCCCGGGCGGCACGTCGAGGTGGATGTCCCGGGTGGCGCCCTCGGGCACGCCGGTCTCGTCCGTCGAGACCGTGAAGTCCGTGACTCCGACGTACGGATGGCCACCGGCCTGCTCGTAGAAGTTGCCCTCGGCGTCGAGCACCTCGGCGGTGAAGCTCTCGATGGCGTACTGGGCCTGGGCGGTCGGGGCGGCCATCGCGATGGCGAACAGCGCGCCTACGACGACGAGGATCGAGAAACGGGCTCTGCTGCGCATCTTTCCTCCTGAAGGTTGCCACTAGACGCCCCTGCCAGCCGTTTGGTGGTTCTTCCTCCAATTAGACAGAGCGGAGTAGGAACGTCAACCAAAAAATGGCCCAACTGCTACGAGAGACATGGACGTATTGGACAAGTTGGACGATCCGCAAGGAACAACCGTTCAGCCTCGGAAGCGCCGCTGCGGCTCCCTGACCGGCTACCCGAGTCGGTGCTTCAGAAACTGCTCAGAGCGAGAGCGAGCGCCTGCGCACAGCAGCGGCGAACTTGCCGCCGCCGGGGTAGCTGACGCGCAGCTTCGCCCTGCTGGCGCCCGTGCAGCGGCCGCGTAGCTCGAGCGTGGTCTTCCAGCGCCGGGACTTCGGGTGCTTCGCGCTCTTGGCGATGCGCGTCTTGCCACAGCGCACGACGACCTTGACCCGCTTCTTGGCGCTGCGAGCGATCGTTCCGCGGACCTGCACGCGGTTGCCACTGACGCGCACGCGCTTGATCTTCAGCCCCGGCTTCTTGCAGGGCTTGACCATCTTCACGCGGGAGTTGGCGCGCTTGGTGTTGTGTCCGGTCAGATCGGCGAGCGTGACCTGGCGGCGGCCGCAGAGCCCGCGCCGGCCCGTGACGATCAGGATGCCGCCCTTGCCGCCCCTCAGGGTGAGCTCGAAGTTGGTCACGGGGGCGTCGGGGACCCTGTCGAAGGTGCTCACCAGCTTGCGCCTCTCGACCGCCGTGGTCCCGCGCAGGTTGACCCTGATCTCACCGTGGAGCTTGGCCAGCAGGCTGGGCAGCGTCCTGATGCGCGCGCCCGTCCTAGGGTCGATGCGGATGCCCTGGACGAAGTAGACGGGACCGGTCAGCGGCCGGTTCAGCGCCGGCGACACGGCCTTGGCGTTGCCGATCCTCGTGTTGGCGGGGCAGTCGGCGCGCAGGCTCGCCTCGAAGCCGCAGATCGCCTTGGCATTGCCGGGGTCGAGCGCCAGGCTCAGCGGCAGCTTGACGCGCGCGGTGGCGATGTTCGCCTGGCTCCGCGGTTGGGTGACGACCGTCTTGAGGCCCGGGTGCTTGCGCACGCCCATCTGCCGCGGGCCGATCAGCTGCATCGACATCTTCGGCGCGAAGCCGAGGCGCTCGCAGCCGGTGAGCGGGAAGCCCGCGAGGCGGCGAGCGGCGGTGCCGGTGGTCGAGTGCAGCGTTCCCTCGACCTCCTTCGGACCGCAGGAGGTCGGGTTGTAGACGAAGTCCTTGCGGTCGAGCGTCACGCGGACCGTGCGCAACCGGATCGGCACGCCCTCGAGGATCGTCGGCAGCGGGTCGCTGACGACGGTCACGTGAGCGTCCTCGGGGTCGACGAAGATCGACTGCCTGACGACGACCGTTCCCAGGTCGTACGGACCGGCGATCGCGCGGATGACGGCGACCATCCCGAACGCGGCGCCCTTGTACGGGCCGGTGAGGTAGACGGGTCCCGACAGCGCGAACGGCTCGGGGCCCGCACCGGACGACGTCGTGGCGGTGCCGATCCGGCTCGAGGCCGGACATGCTCCCTGGGCCGCGAGCGCGTCGGCGCACTGCTCCGCGCTGGAGATCATCGCGCCGAGACCAGGCGGGGTCCGCACCGTGACGCGTGACAGGTACTGGTTGCGGTCGGCGCGCGAGATATTCGCCGCGAACGGCGAGAAGGCGCCGCCGGCGGGCGTCGCGGGACCGGCGCCGAAGCCAGGCTCGAACGGGGCCGGGCAGGCGGCGCCGGAGCCGATCGCGAAGCCGCCGTTCGCCGTGACGGGTGGTGTGCCGGACCACGGGCTGAAGACCGCGCTGGCCGTCTTGGGTCCGCAGTCGAGTGGGTTGGCGAGCGGGGCCCGCGGCCCGTCCTCGAGGTCGACGTCGAAGGTGTCGAACGGCTGCTCGGGGTTGTTCTGGAAGGTCGCGGTCAGCTGCCCGGTGTTCGGGTCGGGCCGGACCGAGCCCTTCAGCCGGATCGACACGCCGCGGCCCTCGAGCGTCACGAACAGCCTGTACCTGTCGCCGGTCAGCGGCTGCCCGACGAAGGCGGACCCGACGACCGAGTCCGGCAGCAGCGGCGACTTGACGTCGACGGTGCCGACCTGCGACGCCTCCGGGCACTCGTCGCCACCGACGACGCCGGGGCTCGCCGCGAGCTGCGCGTCCGTGCAGGCCACGAGGCCGTTGGCCGCGGACGGGTTGAGCGTCATCCCCGGCGGCAGCGTCACCGAGACGTCCTTGACGTGCGAGGTCGTCAGCACGTCCTTGTCCTCGAGACCGGGCTGTGGAGTCGACAGCCGCACGCGCGCGCCGACCGGCGCGTCGGGCTGGGTCGTGTCGGGCGTCACGCCGATGCCGGCCGCGAACGGAACCCGGTCGCAGTGCTGGGGGCCGTTGCGGCCCTCGATCGTCGGCGTCGAGTCGTCGACCGTGTCGAACGCGCCGGCGTGTGACCACAGGCTCAGCCGCGTGATCCGTGCGAGGCCGTCGCAGCGCGTCGGGTTGGTCAAGAACGGCACATCGCGATTGACGACCGGCACAGTGCCAGGGCAAGGCGGGGCTGCTGGAATCGGCGCCAGGGTCTCGGCGCAGGCCTCGTCACGTTGAGCGTCATGAACCGCGTCGCCCGGCACACCCCAGAAGGTGAGCTTGGAGGCCAACAGGGCCGGGCTCTCCGGGGCGTCGTCAATAGTGAAGTAGAGACCGTTGTCGTGCGGACCGAACTGGCTCGGCTGGTCGCGCACGCCGCCGACGATGAAGACGGGCGCGAGTCCCGCCAACGAGCCGATCAGAGGTACCAGCGGCGCCGCGTCGGCCGGATGGAACGCAAACACCGAGACCTCGCCAGTCGCGATCTCGAGGTTGTAGAGCGGGACTCGGATGCGGGCCACCACGGGCCCCTCCTTGATCGTCAGCTCCTCGATCCCAATCTGCGTGGTCGGCGGGCACCCGCCGACCAAGAACACCGCCCGGGCGCAGCGCGGGAAGATCGTCGGGTTCGGCACCAACCCGGCTGGAACATCGACGCGGATGTTCTCGACGTTGCCGCCCTGCGGGTTGCCGGAGCCGTCCGTGCGGACGCTGAAGTCCGTGATTCCCTTCCACGGATGGCCGCCAGCCTGGTCGTAGATCCCAGGCTCGCCGTACTGGTCGCTCGCGACGTCGAAGACCTCGGCGTTGGTTCCGAAGACCTGGGCGATCCAGTCGTCGGGGTCGACGCCGAACTGCGCGTTCGCCGACGGCGCGGCGAGCAGCAAGCCGACGAGCGCGAGCAGCACCAGTCCCGGCAGCCCTGCCCGTCCCCGAATCACTCGCCCCGCTCCCATCTGGCACAGGACTTTCCCTGCCAGATCACTTCTCACACCTTGGCCAGCCGGCCAAGGTGGTCTGGCCGGTCAGCCAGTCGCGGCGAGCGCCTTACGGATCTCTTTCGGAAGCATGAAGCGGACGTCCTCCTGGACGACCTCGAACTCGGACACGTCGTCGGTACCGCGAGCGCGGAAGAAGTCGACCAACCGCTGGACCAGCTCCTCCGGCGCGCTCGCGCCCGAGCTGATGCCGACGACGCGCTTGCCCTCGAGCCATTCCTCGCGCACCTGGCCCTCATTGTCGATCAGGTGCGATTCCGCCCCATGCGCGCGAGCGACCTCCACGAGGCGGTTCGAGTTCGACGAGTTCGAGGACCCGATCACCAGCACCAGATCGCATTCGCCCGCCATCTGACGGACGGCCATCTGCCGGTTGGTCGTGGCGTAACAGATGTCGTCGGTGCGCGGGCCCGTGATGTTGGGGAACTTCTCGCGCAGGCGGGCGATGATCACGCGCGTCTCGTCGACCGACAGCGTCGTCTGCGAGATGAACGCGACGCGGTCGGGATCCTCGACCTCGAGCGCGTCGACGTCGGCCTCGGTCTCGATCAGGACGATGTGGTCGGGCGCTTCACCCATCGTGCCCTCGACCTCCTCGTGGCCGGCGTGGCCGACGAGGACGATCGTGTAGCCCTCGGCGGCGAACTTCTTCGCCTCGACGTGGACCTTGGTGACCAGCGGGCAGGTCGCGTCGATCGTCTTCAGGTCGCGCGCGCCGGCGTTCGCGTGGACGCTCGGAGCGACGCCGTGGGCGGAGAAGACGACGGTCTCCCCCTCCGGGACCTCGGTCTCCTGCTCGACGAACACCGCCCCGCGCTCGCGCAGCTGCTCGACGACGTGCTTGTTGTGCACGATCTCCTTGCGCACGTAGACCGGCGGCCCGTAGAGCTCGAGCGCGCGTTCGACCGTCTGCACCGCCCGGTCGACGCCCGCGCAGTACCCGCGCGGCGCCGCGAGCAGCAGCTTCTCCGGTGCCAGAGCCATCGCTTCAGAGTGTACGTAGGAGCTCGTAGACCGTCTCACCCACCGCGTCGAGGCTGCGCGGGGAGATCGTCGACAGGTCGTCGCAGAGCTGGTGCCAACAGGGGAAGTCGAAGTCGATCAGGTCGATCGAGGGCACGCCCTGCCGGGCGAAGGGGACGTGGTCGTCGAGGATCCCCACGCCGGAGCCCGAGCCGGCCGGGAACACACGCGCCGCGCCAACCCTCCGCGCGGCGGCGCGCAGCCTGTTCCACAGATCGCGGTCCGAGTACGGCTCGTGCGGGATCCGCAGGCCGCGCTCGCCGACGAAGTCGAGCAGGATCATCGCCTCGGCGCCGCGGTAGCGCGAGGCGACCGCCTTGCTTCCGCGCAGCCCGTAGCGCTCGAACTGGTCGTCGGGCGTGCCCGCCGGCGCCTCCTCGCCGTCGAACATCAGGAAGACGACCGTCGGCGCCAGCTCGCGCGGCTCGATCGTCCGCGCCAGCTGGGCGACGATCGCCGTTCCCGACGCCCCGTCGTTGGCGCCGAGGAAGCCTGGGATGTCCTTGGTGTCGTAGTGGGCAGCGACGATCACCGTGCGCGACGGATCGCGGCCCGGCAGCGTCCCGACAACGTTGCGCAGACCGCCGCCGACCGGCTGGAGACGGCCCCGAGGGAGCGCGCGGCGTAACCGGCGCGCGAGCGTGCGCGAGGGCGCCGAGCCGGCCGGGCGCGGGCCGAGCGCCACCTGCTGGCGGACCGAGCGGTAGGCCGCATCGGCGTCGAAACGGTCGACCTTCGCCTGCGGCACACGTCCCCCGGCGTTCGCCGCGCCGCCATCGTCCCCGCAGCCAACGGCCAGGGCCGCCCCCGCCAGTGCGAGAGCCGTCACCGCCGGAAGAACCGCAAACTGCGAAGGCATCGGTCGAATTGTGTCGTAGGCTGCAACCGATGGCGCAGCAACGTCACAGGGATCGGCTGAGCGCGGTCGACGCGTCCTTCCTCCACCAGGAGCGGCGCGCGTCGCACATGCACGTCGGGGCGATCGTGCTGATGGAGGGTCCGGTGCCCACGCGCGAGGAGTTCACGCGCCACATCGAGTCGCGTCTCGACCTGGTGCCGCGCTACCGCCAGAAGCTCGCGTTCCCGCGCTTCGAGATGGGCCGGCCGTTCTGGATCGACGACCCGCGCTTCAACATCGACTACCACGTGCGCCACACCGCGCTGCCCGCGCCCGGCTCGATGGAGCAGCTGCGCGGGATCGCCGGGCGGATCTTCTCGCAGCGGCTCGACCGCTCGAAGCCGCTGTGGGAGATCTGGCTCGTCCAGGGCCTCGCCGACGGTGGCTTCGCGCTCGTGTCGAAGACCCACCATGCGCTCGTCGACGGCATCTCCGGAGTCGACATCGCGACGGTGCTGTTCGACCTCGCCCCCACACCCCCGCCGCCGGCGGACAACGGGCAGTGGAAGCCCGAGCAGGAGCCCTCTCAGGCGGAGCTGGTCGCGGAGGGGATCAAGGCCGCGGTGCGCGCTCCCAGCCGCCTCGCCGGCGAGGCGGCGAAGGTGGTTCGCGACCCGGGCGCCACGCTCGACCGCGCGCGCGGAGCGATCGAGGGCGTTGGCGAGATCGCCTGGGCCGGGCTCAATCCCGCGCCAGACGTGCCGCTCAACGTCCCGATCGGCCCGCACCGGCGGATCTTCTGGCATCAGAGCGAGCTGGCCGACTTCAAGGCGGTCAAGGACGCGCTCGGCGGCACTGTCAACGACGCCTTCCTGACCGTCGTCGCCGGCGGCCTCGGCCGCTGGCTGCGCAGCCGCGGCGTTCGCACCGAGGGACTCGAGCTGCGCGCGCTGGTGCCGGTGTCGATCCGCTCCAAGGACGAGCACCACGCGCTCGGCAACCGGATCGCCGCCGTGCGCGGACCGCTGCCCGTCTACGCCAAGGACCCCGTCGACCGGCTGCGGATCGTGCGCGAGTCGATGGCCGACGTCAAGGAGTCCAAGCAGGCGCTCGGCGCCGAGGTCATCTCCGGGCTCGAGGACTTCGCCCCGCCGACGCTGCTCGCCCAGGCGTCCCGGCTCAACTTCTCGACGCGGCTGTTCAACCTGATCGTCACCAACGTGCCGGGGCCGCAGTTTCCGCTCTACATGATGGGCCGCGAGATGCAGGAGATCGTGCCGGTGGCGTTCCTGCCGGAGAACCACGGCCTGGCAATCGCCGCGATGAGCTACAACGGCAAGCTCGACTTCGGGCTGCTCGGCGACTACGACGCGATGCCCGACCGCGAGCGGCTCGCGGACTACTTCGGGGAGTCACTCGAGGAGCTGCTGACGGCGGCCAAGAAGGGGCGTGCGAAGGGCGGGACCAAGGCCCGCTCCAAGGCGGCGCAGGCGAAGCCGAAGGCGGCGGCGTCGAAGCCGAAGAGCGGGACCAAGCCCAAGGCGAAGGCCGCCAGCGCGAAGGCCGGCGCGAGGTCGAACGCGGGTGCGAAGGGCGCCGCGAGCAAGGCCGCCGCGAGCAACGGGGGCAAGCCGGCCAAGCGCCAGGCGATGCGCGGCAAGGCCAAGCGGCCGCGCCTGATCGACTCGGACTAGCCGCCGCTACTGGTGTGCTCGGGAGCGAGGCGCTCCGCGAGGGCGAGCGTGTCGTCGTCGAGCGTGGCGGGCTCGAGGTCGTACGCGCTGGAGTACTCGGCCTCGATCGCCATTCGCGCCCGCTCCCAGGTGACCGCGCCGTCCTCGTCGGCGAGGCTGCCTGTCGTCTCGGGGCGCCAGTCGAGGTCGAGCGCCTCGTAGACCGGGGTCAGGACGCCGCGAACTCGATCTGCCCCGTCGACGACGACGACGCCGCCGACGTGGGCGCCGTGCTGGATCACGCGCTGGCCGAGGCCGACGAGCTTGGCCTCGTGGCGGGCGTTGACGCTGTGCTCTCCCGGGCAGTACTCGCCCTCGACCTCGCCGACGTGCGCGTCGATCCCGAGGCCGCGCAGGGCACGGGCGGCGAGCGCCGCGGTCTGCTCGAAGCGGCGGGTGACCTCGGTCCGCGGGTCGGCCTGGTGGACCGAGTGGCCGAAGTGGAGCGTCTGGTCGTGGAAGACCGACGCGCGACCGCCGGCGACCCGCTCGACCGCCTCGTAGCCCTCGGCGCGCGCAGCAGCCGCCGCCGCCGGATAGCCCGTGCCGATCACGTCGCGCTTGCCAAACGCGACGCTCGCGGCCGGGCGCGAGATTCGCAGCGTGTCGGGCAGCTCGCCAGCCGCCACGCGCGTCATCAGCGCGCGCGAGATCGCCATGTCGAGGACGGGGTCCTGCGGAGCGGAGTCCGCTATCAGGCGCAGCCGGCTCAGTAGCCCAGCGCGAACTTCGCGTCCTCGGACATCAGGTCCGGCGTCCACGGCGGGGTGAAGACCATCTTCGTGTGCACCTTGGTGACGCCGGGGAGGTCGCCGACGAACTCGTCCATCTGCTCGCTGACCTGCGGCCCGATCGGGCAGCCGGGGGTGGTGAGCGTGAACGTGACCGTGACCTCGGAGCCCTCGATCTCGATGTCGTAGACGAGGCCGGGCTCGACGAAGTCGAGGCCCAGCTCGGGGTCGATCACGTTCTCGAGCGCCTCGCGGACGTCGTCTGTCGTCAGGTCGATCTCGGGCATGGATCCAATGGTAGTCCGAGTAGGGTTCGCGGCCGATGCCGCTGCTGCCGCTGTTGCTGATCTTCATCGTCGTCCCGATCGCGGAGCTGTACGTGATCCTGCAGGTCGGGGACGCGATCGGGGCGCTGCCGACGGTGCTGCTGCTGGCGGCCGACTCGGTGCTCGGATCGGTCCTGCTGCGCACTCAGGGGAGGTCGGTCTGGCGCCAGTTCAACCGCGCCCTGGCGGAGGGCCGGGTCCCCCACCGTGAGCTGCTCGACGGGGTTGCGGTGATCTTCGGCGGCGCGTTCCTGATCACCCCCGGCTTCATCACCGACGCGTTCGGGCTGCTGCTGCTCCTGCCGCCGACCCGCGCGGCGATCAGGCGGCTCGCCGTGCGCAGGCTCGGCCGGCGGCTCTCGCTGCGGATCCCGGGCACGGGCGGTCGCGGTGGCGACGGGCCGGTCGAGGGGACCGCGCGCGAGCACGGGCGCCGCCCGCCGGGAAGGCTCGACCCGTGACCGAGCCGGCGCTCTCGCTGCACTTCTTCGATCCCGAGCACGGGATCCACGGCAGCGCGCGCTCGGGCGCCACGCTGCTGTTCGAGGGCACCGGGTCGACCGTACTTCCCGAGGGACCGCGGATCGAGCGCGGGCGGGGCGGCTGGCACGCCGAGCTCGACGGCGCGTTCGCGCTCGACCTCGAGCCGCTGACGGGTGCCGCCGAACTCGACGGGGTGACGGCGCACGTCTGCGCGGTCGAGGGCGAGGTCGAGGGCGGCCGGCGCGTCCGCTGCCTCGGGACCGTGGCGGAGACCCACTCCCCGCCCGCCTGGGACGAGCTCGACGCGCTGCGGTTGATCTCGGCGCTGTTCGACCGCGAGCACGCCTTCCTGGCCGTCGGGCAGCGCCCGCGCGGCGCGCTCGGCCACGGCGCGGAGCACACCGCCGCGTGGCTGCTGAGCGACGGCGAGCCGGTGGCCATCGAGGACGCGCGGATCTCGACGGTCTACGACGGCGAGGGCCGCCAGCGCAGCGCGGGCCTCGAGCTGTGGGTCCCCGGCGAGGACTTCCCGCTGCGCGGCTCGGGGACGGTCGTGGCCGGCTCTTCGCTGCAGCTCGAGGCGGTCGACGTCCACGTCGCCGTCTTCCGCTGGCGGATGGAGGACCGCGAGGGTGCGGGATCGTACGAGCTGATGACGCGTTCGGAGCCGCAGGCGGCATGAGCGCGCCGAAGGCGGTCATCAGCGACTTCGGTGGCGTGCTGACGACGCCGCTGGGCAACTCGTTCGCGGCGTGGTCGCGGGAGTCCGGCATTCCGCTCGAGGACCTCGGCCGGGCGCTGGCGGCCTCCGCCGAGCGCCACGGCGAGCACCCGCTGTTCGTGCTCGAGCGCGGCGAGCTGAGCGAGGCCGAGTTCATCGAGCGGCTCGAGCAGGAGCTCGGCGGCGGCCGGCGGCTGGACGGGATGGCCGACACCTACTTCGACCACCTCGAGCGCAACCCCGGGATGATCGACCTGATGGCCGAGCTGCGCGGGCGGGGGCTGCGCACAGCCCTGCTCACCAACAACGTCCGCGAGTGGGAGCCGCGCTGGCGCGCGATGCTGCCGGAGATCGACGCGATCTTCGAGGTGATCGTCGACTCGGCGTTCGTCGGGATGCGCAAGCCCGAGCCCGAGATCTACCACCTGACGGTCGACCGGCTCGGTGGCGGCCTGCGCGCCGAGGACTGCGTCTTCGTCGACGACATCGCCATCAACTGCGACGCGGCGCGCGAGGTCGGGATGACGGCGGTGCTGTTCGAGACGACCGAGCAGACGCGCGAGGAGATCGAGTCCGCGCTGGCCTAGCGCGTCGGCAGGCGGGCCCACGGCCTGCCTGGGGCTTTCGTGGCGTGGGGGTGGATGCAACGCCGGAGGGAGAAGAGCGCACACCCACCCCCACTCGCCACGTCCGAGTGGAGGGCCTCGGAGAGATAGAGACGCGGGCCTGGCGCTCGAGGAACGCGCCTCTCGCGGCCAAGGCCTGTGGAGTCGCGTGGCGGGCCTTCCACCTCTCGGCCTCGCTCTTCGCGCCCAGGTCCGCGTCTCTGGCGGCGAGTAGACCAAGTGCCACCGGCACGGTCAAGAGCGCCCGGGACAAGTACCCGCTCTTTCGGGAGAAAAGTGGCTAGCGCTTCCCGCCGCGGGTAGCGGCTCCGCCACCGCCGCTGCCCCCGCCCTTGCCGCCGCTGCTGTCGCTGCCGCCGCTGTCGTTGCCGCCGTTGTCCTTGCCGCCGCCGCTGCTGCCGTCGTTCCCGCCGACACCGCCACCGCCGCTGGCTTTGCCTCCACCACTGCTGGTGCTGCCGCCGCTGTCGCTGCGGCCACTGCCAGCGCCGCCGGCAACCTTCGCACCGTCGGCCTTCCCGCCCCCGCTGCTGCCCTTTCCGGTGGCTGCCACGGGATTGCTGCCGCCGACCTTCGAGCCATTGCCGTTCTCGTCACCGCTGCCGTGGGCCTTGGCGTCGCCGCCATTGGTGCCGTTGCCGTTGCCTCTGGCTTTCGTCCCACTGCCGTTTCCACCACTGCCGGCCTTGGCATCGGGCGCGCCGCCCTTGGCATTGCCGTTCCCACCCTTCACGCCGGGCGGGCCGCCTTTGCCGTCACCGCCCTTTTCGCCAGGCGGACCACCCTTGGCATTGCCATTGCCACCCTTTTCATCAGGCGGACCACCCTTAGCATTGCCATTGCCACCCTTCGCAGCAGGCGGACCGCCCTTGCCGTTGCCGTTGCCGTTGCGGCCCTTCACCTCAGACGCACCTTTCTTGGCATTGCCATTGCCGCCCTTTACGTCAGGCGCGCCACCCTTGCCGTCCCGGTTGCCATCGCCACTGCCGTTGCCGTTGCCGCCCTTCGCAGCGGGCAGACCGCCCTTGGCATTGCCGTTCCCATTGCCGCCCTTTGCGTGGGGGTCATTGGGTGGAGTGGCGGCTTGGCCTCCGCCGCCGTGGTCGGGATTGCCGTTGCCGCCGTTGCCGCCGTTACCGCGCTCGCTTCCTCGGTCTCCCACGTGTCCGGTCCCGCCGCTCGACGGCGGCCGCTCGGACTCCTGCCGCGGGGACGGTGCGTCGGTCGGCGACTCGCCGAGGCCTGGAGGGGCGTAGCCCGGCGGAGGATCCTTCTTCGTGGTCCCCGGAGGTGAGCTCTTCGGCGTGGCGGGACCAGGCGGCGAGTGTCCGTTCGCGGCGGCCGGCGGTCGCGCCGGCTCGTCCTCGACCGGAACTGCCGATGCCTGCTCCGAGACTGGCTCGTCAGCCTGTCGGTCGGCGCTCTGGCCGTGCTGTCCGCTGCCGCCATCCTCGTCGGCGCCAAGGTTCGCGGGCGGGTGTGGCACGAGAGCCGGCCGCGGCGGCTCGAACGCAGGTGGCAGAGCCTGCTCAACCGGCGCCTGAGGAAGCTCGATCGGTCCCGATCCCTCGACGCCCGTCGCGCCGTCGACGCTCGAGCCGGGCGCGTGTGGGGCGGCGGCCACCTCGGGCGGGGAGGCGCCGTGCTGGATGTGGACCGGCAGGTCGGCCGCGACGGCGCCCGTACCCCCCACCGCGACGACGCCGGCGGCCACGAGCTTCGCCGCGCCCTGGGATCCGATCGTGGCGAGCGACCCGACGAAGCCTCCGCCCGTCGCGCCGCCCGAGGCGACCGTAGTGGCGGCCGCGCCGCCCGCGCCCCCCAGCGCGCCGGCGTCGCGCCCCGGGATCGCGGCGAGGATCGCCTCGCGCAGCCCGATCGAGGGCGCGACGGGAAGCAGGAGCGCCAGATCGCGGCGCTGGCTCAGCACGACGGACTCGAAGCTGCGGCAGCCGTCGCACTCGTGCACGTGGCGACGCAGCTTGCGCCGGCGCAGCGCCGAGCCCTGCGACGTCGCCAGCTGGCTCCTGATGTCGCTGCAGGACGCCTCGCGCGCCTCACGCGTGGACGCGAGCGAGGTGCGCGCCTGGAACACGAGCGCCTTGACCTTCGCGGGCGCGACGTCGAGGACCACCCCGATCTCGCGGTGGCTCATGTCGTCGAGCTGGGCGAGCAGCAGTGCCGCGCGCTGCTGCTCGGGCAGCCGCGACAGGTCGCCCACGAGCTCGCGCAGCTCCTGGCGCTGCTCGACCTCGATCGCGAGCCCGTCGGTCGCCTGGTCGGCGTCGTCGAGCGCCACGGTGCCGCGCGCGCTGCGGGCGCGCAGCAGCGACAGGCAGCGATTGCGTGCGACGGTGAAAAGCCACGGCCGCAGCTCGAGCGTGCCATCGGACTCGGCGATCTGACAGTAGGCCGACAGGAACGTGTGCTGGACCGCGTCCTCCGCGTCCTCGCGCTGCCCGATCAGGTGCCGGCAGAAGGAGAGGATCGCCGGTTGGTGACGGGCGTAGATCTGCTCGAACGCCTCGGGCTTCCCTCGCCTGACCTCCTCCACGAGCCGGGCATCCCGGCTTTGCCATGGCAGCGCCATCGACCCATTATCGCGCGTACGCGGATGGCGTGCGCGAGGTCGGCTGCGCTACCGGAGACTGGGCGTGGCGGAAAGCGGCGCGGGCGTCGCGTCGGGCTCCTGCTCGCGCCGCACGCCGGCGCTGTAGGCAACCCTGAACAGCGCGGAATCCCGCACGTACTGCGCCACGCTGACGCCCTCGCGTTCCGCCTCTCGCTGAAGCAGGGCCCAGAGCTCAGGGGTGAATCGGCTCGTGGTTGCACGCATTCCCGATGTAAACGCGCAAGAAGGGGGAAGGTTGGAAGGTGACTGGCCTTTTCGTGGCGCTCAAGCCACACGCCATCTGTTCCGATAGCGGTACCGATGTCGAATGCCAGCAACTTCGGTTTCGGTCTTGCCGCTGTCGGCGTAGTCCTGCTCCTCGTTCTGGGAGACCCCATCGCTTCGACGCCGGCGACGGCCGCCCTGTTCGTGTGGGCCAGCCGGCGTCCAGCGAGAGCCGACCGAGGCCGTGAGCGCGTCAGGCCCCGAGCCCCGCGCCTGCGGCCCCCGGCGCTCGCGTCGGAGCGCGGCTCGGTCATGGTCGAGGTCCTGATCGGCACGCTACTGCTGGCGCTCACCACCGCCACCGTCTTGAACGGAATGGACGGGACCCAGAAGACGGCGCTGCGCAACAAGGACCGCTCGGTCTCGGCGACGCTCGCTCAGCAGGACCTCGAGCGGCTGCGCTCGCTGCCGCCGACGGTCCTCTCGAACCTCGACCAGACACGCACGGTGACCGTGGCGGGCGTGCCGTACACGGTTCGGTCGCTGACGCAGTGGGTGCGCGACGCGAGCGGCGTGGTCAGCTGCACCAGCGACGAGACCGACTCCGAGTACCTGAAGCTGAGCGCGACCGTCACCTCGCCCTCGGGCCCCGACCGGCCCGTGACCGCGACCAGCCTGCTCGCCCCGCCGCCCGGCGCATTCGGCGACGATACGGGGACCGCCACGGTCAAGCTCACCGACCGCGACGGCGGGCCGCTCGCGGGTGTGGGCGTCGACCTCGAGGGCCCGAGCTTCCACTCCGCCACGACCAACGACGCCGGCTGCGCCGTCTTTGGCTTCATCGCCGCGGAGGAGTGGCTGGCGGAGGTCGACGGCGGCCTCGTGACGTGGTCCGGGGAGACGCCCGCGCAGTCGCCGATCACCGTTGCGCCGGGGAAGACCAACCTCACCCAGATCGAGCTCGACCGTCCCGCCTCGATCCGCGCGAGCTTCGTCGATCCGGCCGGTGCGGCGACCCAGTGGAAGTCGATCAGCGTCTCCAACGCGAAGCTGCCGAACGGCTACAAGCCCTTCGCCTCGGCCACGACGTCGGCGAGCAAGGACGCGGACAACCTCTTCCCGTTCAACGACGGCTACGGCGTGTTTGCAGGGACCTGCGAGGCGAACAATCCCGCCGTCTGGGACGGCGACTATTTCCAGACCTCGGGCTATGGGTTCGCGGATCCCGCCCCCGGGGTCCTGCTCGATCCAGTCCAAATCGTCGTTCCGAGGGTGCGCGTCAACGTCAAGCGCTCCGACGGCACAGGCTTCGCGGTCGTGCGCATCTACGTCAGGCAGATCGACGACGACTACGACTGCGAGTCGGTCGTCTACAACAGCGGCGAGATCTCCGGCAGCCATCCCGCCGCCGGCTACTCGTTCACCGTGCCGGTGCCGTTCGGCAACTACCAGGTGTGCGCGGCGATCCGCCCGACCTCGAGCGGCACCTGGCGCTTCGCGCTCACGGGCACGACCGGCCAGCCGGCCAACCCCGATCGGACCAAGCCGCCGCTCGACCCGGCCGCCATCGAGATCAAGGTTCCGACCAGCGGCAGCAGCGGCCAGTGCAGCCTCGCCCAGGCGCCATGACACGCCTCCTCGACCGGCTGCGCTCCGAGCAGGCCGGCGTGACGCTCGTCGAGCTCCTGGTCGCTATGGTGATCGGCCTGATCGTCACCTTCGCGAGCCTGACCGTGCTGGGGCGCGCCACCACCGTGTCGCACGAGGTCGCCGACCGCCAGGAGGCCGTCCAGCGCGGGCGCCAGGCGATCGAGCTGATCACCCGCCAGCTGCGCTCCCAGGTCTGCCTCGGCGAGGCGTCCGAGCCGATCTCCTACGGCGACGGCAGCACGGTGACGTTCTACGCCGACCTCAGCAACGGCAGCACCAACGTCCAGCGCCGCAGGCTTACCTTCACTGCGCCGAGCGGCAGCGCGCCTGGCCGCATTACCGAAGAGGTCTTCGCGGGCAGCGGCACCTACCCCGACCTCACCTACGGCTCCACCCCGACCAGCTCGCGCGTCCTGCTCAGCGGAGCGCGCCAGACGCAGGTCGGCGCAGTCAACCAGCCCGTCTTCCGCTACTACGCCTTCCAGCCGGGCAGCCCGACCGGCGATCTGCAGGAGCTGGCTACGCCGCTGAGCGCGGCGGACGCGTCGCGCACGGTGATGGTGCGGATCGCCTACGTCGTCATGCCCGAGCGCACGATCCCGCGCAACTTCGACTCGACGACGTTGCAGGACGACGTCTACGTCCGCCTCGCCGACCCGACACGACCCCTGGAGGGCCCACGATGTCTCTAATCCTCCGCTGCCAGCGCGGCTTCACCACCGTCACCGTGATGGGCGTGCTGGCCGCCGGCAGCCTGCTCGTGGCGGGTGGCTTCGCCGCCGTCAACCCCGAGATCGGGCTCTCGCGCAAGGACCAGGACTACAAGCAGGCCTACGGCGCGGCCGAGGGCGGCGTGCAGTGGTACCTGAACAACCTGGCGCGCGACAACATCTACTACACGCGCTGCACGAACGTGCAGGACCCGAACCCGACCGAGCAGGCGCCGGTCAACAACATGTGGAACGGCAGCGGCGCCGACCCGCGGCTGTGGCGCGACCTGACCGGAAGCACCGAGGCGCAGTACACCGTCGAGCTGCTGCCGGCCCCCGGCTACAGCGCCTGCAACCCCGTCGACCAGTACTCGATGGTCGACCGCAACGGCAACATGCGTTTGCGCGTGTCCGGCCGCTCGCGCGGGCAGACACGCAGCATCGTCGTGACGTTGCGCCGGCGCAACTTCATCGACTACATCTACTTCACCCACTTCGAGACGCAGTCGCCGCTGGTCTATGCATCGTCGTCCGACCGCTCGTGGGCGCAGACGGCCTGCACGAAGTTCCGCCAGCAGCGGAGCTCCTCGTGCGAGGAGATCCAGTTCGCGCCCGACGACCTGATCGCCGGGCCGCTGCACTCCAACGACAGCATCTGGGTCTGCGGATCGCCGACGTTCGGCCGTGACCAGAGGGACTCGGTCGAGCTCAACGGCCGCTCGCCCGGCTACGTCGAGCGCGGGTCGTGCGACGCGCACCCCGACTTCGACGGGACCCGCGTCTACCCCGCGGGCCAGCTCGGAATGCCACCGTCGAACACGGCGCTGCTCACCCGCACAGACCCGGCATACCTGTTCAAGGGCCGAACCCGAATCGTCTTCGACGACAACTCGATGACCGTCACGAGGAGGAACGGGTCCGTGGAGACGAAGGCGCTGCCGCCCAACGGCGTGATCTACGTCCAGAACGACGGCACCTGCAGCGTCGGCTATTCGCGTGCCCAGACCTACAACTCGCCGCTCGCCTGCGGCGACGCGTGGGTCAGGGGCGACTACTCGCAGGACCTCACGATCGCCGCGGACAACGACGAGATCGTCAACGGCAACCTCACCCGCAACGACGACACCAAGCTGCTCGGGCTGATCGCCAACAACTTCGTCCGCGTCTACCACCCGGTCACGAACCCGAGCTCGAGCAACTGCCAGAACGCCGCAGGCTCGCTCCAGAACCCCGTCATCCACGCGGCGATCCTGGCGCTCAACCACTCGTTCATCCTCGACAACTGGTACTGCGGCGACCATCTGGGCGACCTCACGATCAACGGCGCGATCGCCCAGCGCCACCGCGGGACCGTCGGCACCTCGGGCGGTACCGGCTACACCAAGGCCTACACGTACAACGACCGGCTCAAGTTCCGCGAGCCGCCGTACTTCCTGGACCCCGTCCAGGCCGCCTGGCGCGTCGCGCGCCAGAACGAGCAGGTCCCGGCGACGAAGTAGCCAGCGGCGCCGAACTGACGCGAGCCGTCAGTTCTCGGAGCCCATGCGGTCCCAGCAGTAGAGCTCGATCGCTTCCGCGGCGAGCTCGGCCAGGCGGTCCGGCGAGAGGAACGGCAGGACGGTGTCGATCGCCTGCTCTTCGCTGACGCCGGCCTCGAAGGCGTCGTCGCCACGGAAGCCGGCAGCGATCCGCAGCGCCTCGCGGCGGAGCTCGCCGAGGTTGCCGAACGCCTTGAGCAGGAACTCCTTGTTGGCGATCGGCTGGCCGATCTCGAGCGATGCGTGCCAGGCGGCGAGCATCGACAGGTCGTCGTCGTCGAGGACCTCGACGGCCTTCGCGTAGTGGACGGACAGCTCGTCCTCGGGGATCTCGTCGACCCAGGCGCGGACGACCTCGCCGAGCAGCTGGCGGCGCGCCTCGCGCCCGATTGCGTCTGCGACCACGCGGATCGCCTCTTGCGGCTCGATGAAGCAGAGGGGCATGGCAGCCAAGGTACGCCTCGCACCTGACGGAACCGCGCGGATGCGCTGTGGCTAGGCCGGCTCGGGCGCCAGAGTGCGCTCGGGCGGCCAGGAGCAGAGGCCCGGCTGGCCGGGGCAATCGCCACAGAGGCCGCGCCACGGCCGCGCCGTGGGTAGGAAGCTGCCGGCGGCCAGGGGGGCGGCGACGTCACGCAGCCGGCGGTCGAGGTCTTCGACCTCGTCGGCCTCGTACACGGCTGACACGGGCTCCGACGGGCGCTCGAGGAAGAGGTAGGCGACCTCGACGCGGGGGGCACCGGCGCGCAGCGCCGCGAGCGCGTACACGAGCCGCTGGATCACGTAGTCCGACTCGACCAGCTCGGCGGGCTCGCGGTCGCCGAGGCGGTCGCTCTTGTAGTCGACGATCAGCGTGCCGTCGCGCTCGGCAGCGTGGACGTCGACGATGCCAGTGACGAGCAGGCTGCGCCCGCCGGCGGCGCCGGGAGCGAGCGCGAACGAGAACGGGAGCTCGGTGCGGACGCGCTCGGCTGCGGCGATGCGGTCGCGCAGCGGCGACCCGGCGAAGCCCGCGACCAGCTCCACGATCTCGGCCACCTCGGCCGCGCGGACCGGCTCGCGGTAGCCCTCGATCAGGGCCGCGACGTCCTCGGCCGCGGGTGCGACGGGCTCGGTGAAGTCGAGCCGCTCGAGCAGCGCGTGGGCGACCGAGCCGCGGACCGTCGGCGGCAGGGCGACGACCGGCTCCGTGTCGGCGGGCTCGGGGAGGGCCTCGGCGCGCGGCAGGCGCAGCGAGAGCTCGAGGTAGAAGCGGTAGCCGCACTCGCGGTGGCGCTGGAGGCCCGAATAGCTGGTCCGGCTGACCGGCAGCGCCGTCGGCGGCGGGACCGCCGTCAGCGCCGGCGCGTCGAGCGCCTCGAGCCCGGGCGGGGGCTGCTCGGGCGCGGTGGGCGCACGGTCGCCCGGCCCGAGGACCGCGTCGAGGGTGTCCGGCCTCAGCACGGTGCAGCCGACCGCGACGGTGCGGCCGTCGAGCTCGTGCTCGATCGTCGCGCTCGTCTCGACCTCACCCAGCGCGGGGGCCAGCGCACGCCAGATCCAGCGCATCGGCTCCTCGAGCGGCTTCTCCTCGGCGAGCTTCTCAAGGTCGGTGCCGCCGCTGAGGATCAGGTGGCGCTCGGCGCGCGTGGCGGCGACGTAGAAGACGCGCTTCTTCTCCTCCTCGTCGGCGAGCTTCTGGCGCTCGCGGATCTCCTTCAGCCGCGAGCTGGTGACGCTGCCGCCGCCGAGCTGGGCGAGGCTGATGCCGACGCTGCCGTCGTCGGAGATCTGGAGCGCGGAGCGGTCCTCGCGGCCCGGCTTGCCGAGGTCGGCGACGCAGACGACGGGGAACTCGAGGCCCTTGGCGCGATGGACGGTCATCAACCGCACGGCCTGGACGTCCTCGGGCTCGAGCGGCGCCTCGCCCTGGCGGTCGCCGAGCTCGTCGCGCTCGGCGACGTAGTCGATGAACGCGCGCAGATCCCGCCCCTCCTCCGCCTCGAACTCGCGCGCGAGGCGCATCAGCTTGCGCACGTTCGCCATCCGGCGACGGCCGTTGCGCTGTGCGAGCAGGTGGAGGTCATAGCCCGAGCGGGTGACGCCGCGGTCGATCAGCGTCTCGAGCGAGGCGCGCGGGGCGGCTGCGCGCTCCTCGGCGAGCAGGCCGGCGAAGGCGCGTGCGCGCTGCGCGTCGGGCTCGCCGAGCCGGTCGGCGAGCTCGCGGGCACGAGCGCTGCCGGCGGCGCTCTCGGCACGCGCCTCGACCGCCACCTGGCGGTCCGACACCCCCGGCAGCTCGGCGAGCAGCGTCCACGGCTCGACGCCGGCCCTTCGCGCGGCGGCGCGCAGGACGACAAGCGCGTCGAGCGACACGCCGCCGAGCGGCGAGGCGAGCGCGGTGTAGAGCGCGAGGTCGTCGAGCGGGTTGGCGAGCGCCGCGAGGTAGGCGCGCAGGTCGCTGACCTGCTGCTGGGACCAGTAGCCGCGCCCGCCCATGACGTACGTCGGGATCCCGCGATCCTCGAGCGCGCGCTCGAAGGCGGCGAGGTGGGTGGTGGCGCGCACGAGCAGGACGACGTCGCCGACCGCGTAGCGGCCGCTCGCGATCAGCTCGTCGATCCGCTTGGCGAGCATCCGCGCCTCGGCGGCGCGGGCGGGAACGACGTCGCGCAGCGACTCGCCGAAGGCGAGCTCGGGCGGCGGGCCGCCGTCGGTGGCCTCGGCCTCGAAGCGCTCCAGCCAGCGAGCGCCGTTGTGCGGACGGTCGGCGACGATCAGCTCGACGCACGGGGCGGCTTCCTCACCGCCGGCCCCTTCCCCCTGCTCGGCTTCGGCAGAGCCGGCGGCGCCCGCGCGCAGGCGCGGGAAGCGATCGCCCCAGACCGATCCGAACAGCAGGTTGATCGCGTCGAGCACCTCCGGCCGGCTGCGGAAGTTCGCCGTCAGCGCCTCGAAGCGGCCGTCGGCGCGCTCCCGCTCCGCCTGCTCGCGGAAGACCGAGACGTCGGCGTGGCGGAACCGGTAGATCGACTGGAACTCGTCGCCGACGCGGAACAGGCGGTCGCCGGCGATCCGCCCGAGCAGCTCGTTCTGAAGCGGATTGGTGTCCTGGAACTCGTCGATCATCACGTGCGCGAACCGCTGCGACCAGCGCTCGCGGACGACCGCGTCCGAGCGCAGCAGCCGGTTCACGATCAGCTCGAGGTCGTCGAAGTCGAGCCCGGAGCGGTCGCGCTTGAGCCGGGCGTAGCGGGCGCCGTAGGAGCGCAGCAGCTCACGCAACAACGGGTGGACGCGCAGCTCCTCCTGGTGGGCGAGCAGCGCCGAAAGCGCAGCGAGGGCTTCGCGGTACTCGTCGAACGTGGCCGTCTTGAGCGCCCCGGCGCTCCTGCCGACGGTGAGCTTGCCAAGCTCGACCAGGTCGGGGACGTCCCGCGCCAGAAGCCCCAGGCAGCGCTCCAGCCGCTCGCGCGCCTCGCCCACCCTGACGCCGTCGGCCGCGCCCTCCAGCTCGGCCAGGGCGGTCCTTGCCGCCCGCTCCAGCCGCTGCTCCTCCCCCGCCGCCCGCGACGGCTCGATCTCCGGCAGCTCCGGCGCCTCGTCGCCCTGGCTGCGCAGGTGCGCGTAGGCCGTGCGCGTCATCGCGGCGAGGCGGTCCGGCGTGTAGGCGGCCACGAGCCGCAGCCCCTCCGGGCCCGCGTCGTCGTGCAGGAAGGCGGCGAGCGCGGCGTCGAAGGCCTCGGCTCCGAGCCGGTCGGCCTCGAGCGCATCGAGGACGCGGTACTCCGGATCGATGCCCGCGGCGAGCGCGTGCGCGCGCAGGATCGTCGAGCAGAAGCCGTGGATCGTGGAGATGAAGGCCCCCTCGGCGGCACGGGCCTCGGCGTGGCGGCCGGCGGCGGCGAAGCGGTCGCGCACGCGCGCCTTGAGCTCGGCGGCCGCCTTCTCGGTGAACGTGATCGCGAGGATCGACTCGACCGGCACCCCGTCCTCGAGCACGGCCTGCGCGAAGCGCTCGACGAGCACCGACGTCTTGCCCGAGCCCGCGCCGGCGGCGACCAGCAGCGCACCGTCGCGACGCTCGATCGCGCGCAGCTGCTCGTCGGTGAAGCCCGAAACGCTCACCGCTCGATCCGGCAGATCGAAGGATGCGAGCAGCCGCCGCGGTAGGCACAGGAGTCGGGCTTGGAGCAGAGCCTGCCCTCCCCCATCTCGGTGGCTGCGGTCGCGATCGCCGCGCCGGCCCACTCACGCAGCTTGCGGAAGTCCTCGTCGGAGAGCACGTCGCCGTTGACGAAGTCGCCGCCGAGCTGCTCGGCGTACTCGGCGCTCAGTGCCCCGCGCGGGCGGCGGTCGTCCCCGGACAGCGGCGTGTAGAGGCCGGCGACCGCCTCGACCCCGAGCAGCCGCTCCGCCACGAGCATGTAGAGGGCGGCCTGCAGGCGCCCCTTGTCGGGCCATTTCGCGGCGCTGTAGTCGGTGACGCGACCGCTCTTGTAGTCGCGCACCGCCGCCTTGTCGCCCCAGCGGTCGACGCGGTCGATCTTGCCGCGCACGCGCAGGCCCCCCTCCAGCTCGACCTCCGGGTGCTCGGCGTCCGGCAGGCCGAACGCCAGCTCGAGGTGCTCGGGCTCGAACTCGGCGCCGCTCTGCGCCTCGTAGGCGAGGTGGCGCAGCAGCTGGAACTCGAGCCGGCGTACCGCGGCCCGCATCCGCGGCCCGCGCATGACGGCGCCGCGCCGCCCGACCTCCTCGGCGAGCGCGTCGAGCATGATCGCCTCGGCGCGGCCGAGGTTGGCCTCGGTCACGCGGCGGTCGCCGGTGCGCTCGCGCAGCCGCGAGTACGTCAGCTCGAGCACGCTGTGCGCGAACGCGCCCTGGACGAGCCGCTCGGGATCGGGCTCGAGCGCGACGGGGCGGAGCACGTCCTCGACGAGCCAGTTGACCGGGCAGCCGGCGAACCGCTCGACCGCCCCGGCCGAGACCGCCTTGCGATCGCGCAGCGCCGCGAGCGCGGCCTCGAGCGCGATCGGGCCCACGGCCTCCGCCGGGGCGCCCCAGCGCCGCTGCGCGACCGCCCGCTCCCACTCGGCCGCGGTCGGCGCCTGCTCCGGCGACCAGGTGACGTCGGCGAGCGACCGCCGCCGTGCCGTGGCGCGCAGCCCCGGAAAGATCCGCTCGACGTCGTCGAGGAAGAACGACGGCTGCTCGGCCTCGCCCTCCTCGCCGCTGACGCGCGCGCTGAGCACCAGCAGGCGCTCGGCACGCGACGCGCAGACGTAGAAGAGGTAGCGCTCGCGCTCGAGCTGGTCCTCGCGCAGGGGCAGCGCGAGCCCGCAGGCCTTGGCGATCTCGCGGCGGTCGGCATCGGAGAGGAACGGATCGGACCCGCCGGCGGCCGGGAACTCCCCCTCCTGCAGGCCGCAGACGAAGACCGCCTCGAAGCGCCGCGCGCGCACGGCGAGCGGCGACGCGACCGCCACCCGGCCGGGCTGGGGCTCCTCGCCGACGTGGACGTCGAGGCCGTCGAGCGTCGCCTCGACGCGGTCGGGGTCGAGGCGCGCGCCGGCGCGGATCAGCGCGCGCATGTCGCGCAGCGCGGAGCCGACCGCCTGGAAGGCGCGGGCGTCGTCGAGCTCCGCCCCCTTGAGCACATGGGCGGTGCGCCGGTAGGGACCGGAGAACAGCCGCCCGGCCTGGCGCGCGAGCTCGTCGAGCAGCGCGTCCGGGTCGTCGCGCACGGCGGCCAGGCGGTCGATCTCGTCGAGCGGGAACGGCCCGATCCCGTCATCGCCGCCGCCCTCCCACAGCTCGCGCGCGCGGGCGGCCGTCGACGCTCCGTCGCGGCGTACGGCGACCTCGAGCCGGTCGGCGTAGATCGGCTCGCGCAGCCGGCCCGGCGTGCGCAGGTAGGTGAGCAGGTCGTCGGCGCAGCCTTCCCCGGCCGCGCAACGCAGCAAGGCGAGCAGGCCGCGACCGACGCCGCTGTGGCGCAGCGGCAGCCGGCGGTCGATCGAGTACGGGATGCCATAGGCGCCGAAGACCTGCTCGATCGTCGACGCGTATGGCCGCGGATCGCGCAGCACGACCGCCACGTCGCCGGGCTCGGTGCCGTCGCGCAGGAGCGCCAGCACCTCCGCGGCGCACAGCTCGACCTCCGCCCGCCTGCCGCCGGCGAGGTGCATCCGCACGGCGTCGCCCGGTGGGACGTCCGTGCCGCCCCTCTTTGCTGCCGGTGCGCTGTCGAGCCCCGCCGATGCTCCGCCCTCGTCCTCGAACAGC
>Ga0190275_10000671_pt1 | contig 28046 bp, 22 predicted proteins | sample Popmic550T_FD_133745 | JGI IMG/M metagenome (GOLD analysis project Ga0190275, IMG submission 133745) | Populus adjacent soil microbial communities from riparian zone of Yellowstone River, Montana, USA - 550 T | ecosystem: Environmental > Terrestrial > Soil > Riparian zone > Trees stand | place...
CGACGACGTCGCCGACCGTGTCCGCGTCCATGATGTCGGCGCGCTGCTCGTAGATCACCTTGCGCTGGTCGTTCATGACGTCGTCATATTCGACGACCTGCTTGCGGATGTCGTAATTGCGCGCCTCGACCTTCTTCTGCGCGGTCTCGATCGCCTTCGAGATCCAGGGCGAGATGATCGCCTCGCCGTCCGAGAGGTTCTTGTTCATCAGCCTGGCGAACATGGTTTGCGGGCCGAAGATGCGCAGCAGATCGTCGTCGAGCGACAGATAGAAGCGGCTGAGTCCCGGATCGCCCTGCCGGCCGGCACGGCCGCGCAGCTGATTGTCGATGCGGCGGCTTTCGTGGCGCTCGGTGCCGAGCACGAACAGCCCGCCGGCGGCGATCACGCGCTCCTTCTCCTCGGAGACTTCCTTGCGGATCTTCTCTTCCAGCTCGTCGCGCTTGGCGCTGGGTTCCATCTCGCCGAGCTCGTCGTGGATGCGGACATCGACATTGCCGCCGAGCTGGATGTCGGTGCCGCGTCCGGCCATGTTGGTGGCGATGGTCACCGCCCCGAGCCGGCCGGCCTGAGCAACGATATGCGCTTCCTGCTCGTGATAGCGGGCGTTAAGAACCTCGTGTTTCACCTTGCGCTGCTTCAGGAACTCCGAGAGCAGCTCGGACTTTTCGATCGACACGGTGCCGACCAGCACGGGCTGGCCGCTGTCCGACTTCTCCTTGATCGCCTCGACGATCGCGGCGAACTTGTCCTGCTGGCTCTTGTAGAATTCGTCGTCCTCGTCGGTCCGCCGGACCGGCATATGGGTCGGGATCGAAACCACGTTCATCTTGTAGATGTCGAAAAATTCCGCGGCCTCGGTGGCGGCGGTGCCGGTCATCCCCGAAAGCTTGGGATACATGCGGAAATAATTCTGGAAGGTGATCGAGGCCAGGGTCTGATTCTCGGGCTCGATATTGACCCCCTCCTTCGCCTCCACCGCCTGGTGAAGGCCGTCGGACCAGCGCCGGCCGTCCATCATTCGCCCGGTGAAGGGATCGATGATGATGACCTTGTCGTCCTTCACGATATAATCGATGTCGCGCTTGAACGCGACATTGGCCTTCAGCGCCTGATTGAGGTGATGGACGACTTGGGTGTTCTCGAAATCGTAGAGGTTTGTGCCCTCGAGCAGCCCCTGCCCCTCAAGCAGGCGCTCCATCTTCTCGGTGCCTTCCTCGGTCAAGAGGACGCGCTTGTCCTTCTCGTCATATTCATAGTCGGCCGACGGCGTCTCCTTCACGATCCGGTCGAGCTTCAGATAGAGTTCGGACTTGTCGTCGGTGGGCCCCGAGATGATCAGCGGGGTGCGCGCCTCGTCGATCAGGATCGAATCGACCTCGTCGACGATGCCGAAATTGAACGGCCGCTGGACCATCTGATCGCGATTGTATTTCATATTGTCGCGCAGATAATCGAAGCCGAGTTCGTTGTTGGTCGCATAAGTGATGTCGGCCAGATAGGCATCGCGGCGGTCGAAATCGGTGATATTGGGCACGATCACGCCGACGCTTAAGCCCAGAAAGCGATAGATCTGCCCCATCCAGTCGGCGTCGCGCCGGGCGAGATAATCGTTCACGGTGACGACGTGGACGCCCTTTTGTTCGAGCGCGTTGAGATAGACGGCGAGCGTCGCCACCAGGGTCTTGCCCTCGCCGGTGCGCATCTCGGCGATCTCGCCGCGGTGGAGGACGATGCCGCCGATCATCTGCACGTCGTAGTGGCGCTGGCCAAGGGTGCGCACCGCCGCCTCGCGGACGGTCGCGAACGCTTCGGGCAGGATGTCGTCGAGGCTTTCGCCCTCGGCCAAGCGGGCGCGCAGCAGCACCGTCTGGTGCTTCAGCGCCTCGTCGTCGAGCGCCTGCATCGCCGGCTCGAGCGCGTTGATCTTCTCGACGGTCTTGCCGAGCTTGCGGACGTAGCGGTCGTTGGACGACCCGAAAATAGTCTTGGCAAATCCGCCGAACATGTTGGAATCCCGTCTTGATGTAGGAGCGCCGGCGAGACGCCGGGCGGAAGCGATGCGAAGGAGACGGCCGCCCGGGCGGGCAGCCGGGGTCTCACTCGATCAGGCGATCGGTCTCGATCGGCGTGGCGGCCGGTGGCGCCTGTGGGGCGGGGGCGGCCTGCGGTGAGGGCGAATAAGGCGCCGCTTCGTCCGGGCGCACGACAAGCGCGACAACCTGCTCGACCGCCTCGGCGGCGCTGGCGACCTGCGCCTGCTGGTGGGACGCGGTCTCGGGAACGCGCGCGCCATTGAAAGCGCCGGTGACGGCGCTCAAAACGGCAGAGAGGACCAAAAGGAAGCTCATCGCGTCCGTCACATAGTGACGCCGTGCCCGAACGTCCATGGCCTGCGCGTCTAGCGAGGCTCCAAATGGGGCGCGAGCGCGGCCTCGAGCTTGCGCAGCGGCAGATAGCCGTCGAAGCGCTCGATCTCCTCGCCCTCGCGGAACAGGATCGCGACCGGGAAGCTGTCGACCTTGCAGCGATCGGCGCTGACCGGATTGGCGTCGACGTCGAGCTTACCGACCGTCAGCCGCTCGTTCCAGCGCGAGGCGAGCGCACGCAGCCCCGGGCTCATCAGCCGGCAAGGGCCGCACCAGCTCGTGCCGAAGGCAAGCAAATAGAGCCGGCCCGAGCGCAGCACATCGCGCTCGAAGCCCGCATCCGTGACGATCCGGACGATCCCTGCCCCCATGCCCCTGCCCCGATGCCGACGCGCAAGGCGTCTAGAGCGCCGACTCCAGCCAGCCCTGGAGGACGCTGCGCGGCGCCGCGCCCCGCTCCCAGCGCGCGACCTCCTCGCCGCCCTTGAACAGGACAAGCAGCGGGATCGCGCGTACGCCGTATTTGGCGGCGGCATCGCCGGTCTGGTCGAGCTTGGCCTTGGCGATGGTGACCCGATCGCCCAGTTCGTCGCTGATCTGCTCCAGCGAGGGCCCGATCGCCTTGCAGGGGCCGCACCAATCGTCCCAGAAATCGACGAGCACGGGCTTGTCGGCACCGAGCACGTCTTGGGCGAAACTGGCGTCATTGACGGCGATGGTGGCCATTTTGAACTCCTCGAACGGGATGAACCGGGGATGTAGGGAGTGGAAGGCCGGCGCTCAAGCGCCCGGTGGCGCATGGTCGTCGGGCAACGCGTGCAGCACCGGCGCGGCGGTGTAGAGCAGCACCGCCTCCACCGGCCGATCGGGAAAGATCACCCGCAATGCGGCGCGATAGGCGGCCATCTGGCGCAAATGGGCGGCCGGGATTTCGGCCGGCGTCGCAGGGGCATGGCGGCCGGTCTTGAAATCGGCGATCAGGATCCGCTCCGCCCCGACCAGCAAGCGGTCCACGGTTCCGGCGACCACGATCCCGCCCGCGATCACGGCGGCCACGGGGGCTTCGGCGAGCGCCTCCGGCCCGAACAGAGCGGCGAAGCGCTGATCCTCGACGACCCGGCAGGCGTCCTCGACCAGGGCGGCACGGACCCCCGCCTCCGCGACGCCGGCCGACCGCTCCAGCCAGGCATCGGCCAGCGCGCGGCGCTGCTCCGCCGGGGTCCCCGGGAGCCGCTCGAACAGGGCATGCAGAAGCCGGCCGCGTTCGGCCGCGGCGCGCAGGGCGGGCCCGGGTGGCGGCGGATCGGGATAATCCTCCTCGCCAAGCGCGGACGGCGCCAGCGGCCGCGGCGGGCGCGCCTCCACCGGCGCCGGCTGGTGAAGCCATGGCGGCAGCTCCGACGACCTCGCCGCGCCCCTCGTTCGCATGGCGCCCAGCGCCTCGTTCACCCCGTAGCGCGTTTCCGTGGTCCACAGCTTCGAGGCCGCCGGTTCGGCCCCCAGCCCGGCCAGCGCCTCGGCCACGGCACTGTACCAGCTCGCCTGGGCCGGGCCGTTGGCATCGCGGGCGCCGAGCGCGCCGCCGAGATAAAGCCGCTCCTCGGCCCGGGTCAGGGCGACGTAGAGCAGGCGCCAATGCTCCTCGCGGTCGAGCCGGTCCTGCCGCTCGACATGCGCGCGCAGCGGCTCGGCGAGCTCGTCCTTCTTCGGCCGGAACACGGGCAACTTCGCGCCGTCCAGATCGAGCGCCGCCATCCGGCTGCCGCGGCCCGCGCGATCAGGATCGGCGCAGGCATCGGCGAGGATCAGCACCGGCGATTGCAGCCCCTTCGAGCCGTGCACGGTCATCACCCGCACCGCGTCCTGCGGCTGCGAGGGGTCGCGGACGATCTCGACATCGCCGCGCGCGAACCAGTCGAGAAAGGCCTGCAGCGAGGCCGCGCCCTTGCTTTCGAATTCGAGCGCGCTGGAGAGCAGTTCCTCGATCGGGTCGCGCGCCTCCGCGCCGAGCCGGGCGAGCAGCTTGCGACGCCCCTGCAGCGGCCCGGACAGAATCGTCTCGAAAAAGGCGTGCGGGGTCGCATAATCGGCCATGGCGAGGATGGCGTGCAGGCCCTCGGGCGCGGTCTCGCGAAGGCTCGGCCAGAGCGGGCCGTCGCGGCCATAAGCGGCGTCGAAAAGCTGCGCCTGGCTCCAGTCGAACAGAGGCGAGACGAGCAGGCTGGCGAGGTTGAGATCGTCGAGCGGCTGGGCGGCGAAGCGGGCGGCGGCGAGCAGATCGCGCACCGCGAGCGGGGCCGAGAGCAGCAAGCGATCGACGCCCGCCACCGGCACACCCTCGGCATGAAGCCGGGCGACCAGCAAAGCGGCCAGCTCTCCCCGGCTGCGGACCAGGATCAATATATCTTCGGGCCGAAGCGCCCGGCCCCGGCTTTCGACATGGAAGGGCTTGTCGAGCCACGCCTTCACCTGCCGCGCGACCCGGGCCGCGTAACGGCGCACGGTGTCGCTGACCCAGCCCTCCTCGCCTTCATCCTCATCGTCGCCGCCCTCGTCGGCGAGCGGGTGCCACAAGGTGACCGAGCCCGGCCGCGCATGATGGTGGCTCTCATGCGGATTGGGCCGCCGCGGCAGGCCGAACGCCTCATGGCCGAGATCGGCGATCACCCGATCCACCACCGCCAGGATCGGCGGCGCCGAACGGAAGCTTCGGTCCATCGACAGATCGAGAAAGTCGCGCTCGATGCCCGCCGCCTCGCGCGCGAACCAGGCGCGGGCGAGGTCGAAGCTTTGCGGATCGGTGCCCTGGAAACCGAAGATCGCCTGCTTGTAATCGCCGACCGTGAAGATGGTGCGGTGGCGGGTGGACGCCCCCTCCCCCGCGAAATATTCGAGAGCCAATGCGCGCACGATATTCCACTGCCGCTCATTGGTGTCCTGCGCCTCGTCGACCAGGATATGATCGGTTCGCCGGTCGAGCTTGAAGCGCACCCAATCGCCCATTCCGGGCTTGAGCAGCAGCGCTTCGGAGCGGCGGATGAGATCGTCGAAATCCACCGTGCCGGCGGCGCGCTTGGCCTCCGCATAGGCCAGCGCGAAAGCCTGGCCGGCGCGCAGACCCGCGGCGAGCGTCGCCACCATCGCGGCGACCCGCTGCAGGGTGAGCAGGCGCGCGCAGCACTCGCCGAGCCGGGCCGCCAGCGTCTCATAATCGGGCGCGGCCTTGAGGAGGCCCGCCTGGAGCTTGCGCGGTTCGCCCTTGGCGGTGTGGACGATCCCGACCAGTTCGCCGAGCGACGAAGCGCGCTCGGCGGGCCCCCGTGCCGACCAGGCGGCGAGCAGGTCGCAAGCGGCGAGACCTGTCTGCGTCCCCCAGGCGCGGTTCGCGCCGGCAATTCCCTCGAGCAAGGCCGGATCGAAGGCCTCGCATTCGCGCGCGACCAGTTCGGCGACGTCGCCCAGCGGCAGTTCGAAAATATGCCTGAGCCGCGCCTCCACCCCCTGGCGCGGGCCGAGTGCGGCCATCGCCTCGGGCGCCGCCGCGCAGGCCATCAGGAAGCGCTCCGCCGCCGACTCGCCGAGCCGCAGGCTCAGCGCCTGCAGATCGTCGATCAGGCCCAGATCGCCGCCCGCCTCGGCCCTGACGAGCAGATCGGCGAGCGTCGCGCGGGCGAGCAATTGCTGCTCGCGGCCCTCGAGCGGCCTGAAGCCCGGGATCAAGCCGGCCTCGGCGGGGAAGGCCGCGAGCAGGCTTTGGGCGAAAGCGTGAATGGTCTGGATGCGCAGCCCGCCGCCGGCCGAATCGAGCACCCGCGCGAACAGGGTGCGGGCGCGGGCGCGGCGCTCTGGGTCCGGCCCCTCGCCGAGCGCGACCAATTCGGCGCCGAGCTCGCTGTCCTTCAGCCGCACCCAATAGGCCAGCCGGGCGTGGATCCGCTCGGCCATCTCCGAAGCGCCGGCCTTGGTGAAGGTGAGGCACAGGATCGAGGCCGGATCGACCCCGCCCAGGAGCAGCCGGAGCACGCGCGCGGTCAGCACATGGGTCTTGCCGGTCCCAGCCGAGGCGGACAAAGCCGCATGCTCGCGCGGATGGGCGGCGCGCAGCTGATCGCCTTCGAGAATGGCGAGGGGCTTGAGGCGATGAGGCACGGACGCCTTGTGCCGCAGCGCAGGCGGTCAGGCTAGGCGCTAAGCCCGGGCGGAGCGTTGCTGTAGCGCAGGGGCGCGGGCGCGGCGGCCGAGTGCGGCGCCGGAGCCATGGCGACGCTCGCCGCGGGCGGCAGGCCGGCGCTGCGGCAGATCTCCGCCGGGGTCGCGGCGGCGGCGGGCGTCGCCTGGCCGGGCTTGAAGCGGTGGATCCGGGTGCGGGCGATGAAGGTGCGGCCCTCATACTCGGCGATCACCGCCAGATCCTGGTGGAAGCGGCTGTGCGGAATGGCGTGCGATTCCTCCCAGGCGGCGGCCGTGGCCGGCTCGGCGGTCCGGGTGATTCGCACGAAAATCTGCGCCTCGCCGGGATCGGCCGAATAGACGATCCGGCCGCCCGGATAGATGTCGGTCACTTCGGCCCGGTGGCAGGCATCGGGAAAGGCGGCCCGCACGGTGGCGTGGATATCCTCGCCCCAGCGCAGCGCGGACACCTGCAGATTGAGTTTGCCGGCCATAGCTCCCCTTCCGAATCGGTGGAGCTTAGGTCCGGAACGGCCGGGCTTCTGTGAGTTATGCCACACCCGGCCGCGGCCGGCCCGTGGCCGGCTGGAAAATGCCCGCTAGAAAATGAACGCGCCGGCGACGAAGGCGCCGACGGCGATCAGCCAGTCGCGCCCCTGCATGCTCCTGATGAAATCCATGTTCGTCCTCCTGATGACGCAAGTGTACTATTCAGATAATACACAGGGCCGCAGGTTCAAGGGGCATAAGCGAACAGGGGCAGCGCGTGCGGCGCGAGCGCGCCTTCGAGCTCGAGCAGCTTGAGCTTAGTGGCGCGGCCGCCGGGCGCGGAAAAGCCACCCATCTTCCCGTCCGCCCCGGTCACGCGGTGGCAGGGGATGACGATCGGCCAGGGATTGCGGCCGAGCGCCTGCCCGACCGCGCGCGACTGATGGGGATCGCCGAGCCGCGCGGCGATCGCGCCATAGGTCGCGGTCTCGCCGGCGGGGATCGCGCGAGTCTCGCGATAGACCGCTGCCTCGAAGGCGCTGACCGGCGCAAGATCGAGCGGCAGATCGGCGAAATCGTCCGCCTCGCCGGCGAGAAACGCCGCAATTCGAGCGGCGGCGGCGGGCGGGGCGGCCTCCTCCCCGCCGAAGCGCCGGCGAAGCTGTGCGCGCATCGCCTCCGCGCTCGCCCCCGGCAAAAGCACGCCGCGAAGGCCGGCCGGGCCCCAGGCGAGGCCGCACGGGCCGATCGCGGTGTCGAACAAGGCGAAGCCAGCGGCGCTCATCCCCGCCTCTTAACCGATCCGGGCGGGCTTTGCGTCCCGATTCCTGCGCTTGAACCGGCGGCGCGCGAGGCGCTAAAGGAGGAGCGAACCGCAGACAGCGAGGAACGATGGCCCGCCAACCTACCCGATCCGACGACGCCAAACCCGAAGCGGACGACGCCCCCAAGACGAACGACGGGCCCAAGGCCGACGGATCGAAACGGACCAAGCGCATCGTCACCGGCGCCGCGATCGGGATCGGCTCGGCCGCCTTGGTCGCCGCTCTGCTCTACGCCAATCGCTCGCGAAAAGGTTAGGGTCCGTCCTCGGTACCGGCAATGGTCGGGATCGCCCGGAGAAGGTCGCCGGCAAGGAGGGCGGCGCAGGCCGGGCTGGTTGCCCGGACAAGCCGTCCGACGTAGCCGGCGGCCTTCTCCGGGCGACCGCGAAGCGGCGGGCCCTAGCCGCCCGGCGCCGGGCTGTTCGCCAGCCCCAGGATGCGCTCCAGCACGGCCGGGTGCAGCGGCTGGGTGAATTCGCAATTGTAACGATAGCCATCGACCGAGACGATCCGCGCCGGCCAGCCTTCGAGGCCCGGCAGCACGATCCACAGCAAAGAGCCCATCTGCAGCGCCGCGAAGCTGTCGAACGCGACCGAGCGGGTCGAGATCGCGGCGACTTCGATCGACCAGCGGCGCGTCCCTTCGCGGACGCGCGCGGCGAGGTTGAGCTGGACGCCGGTCTCTGCGCCGAGCTGAGCGGAAGCCGGGGCCGGCTCCGGTTCGGGAGCGGGAGCGGGAGCGGGAGTCTCCTGTCGTGCCGAGAGCGATTCGAAGGCGCCTTTGCGGCGCTCCTTCAGCCACAGCATCAGATCCTGCCAGCGCAATTCGGGCAGGAAAGCGATTCCGGCCACGGTCTCCTGCGACCAGCGCACGACGCCTTCGACCGGCTGCATGCCGTCCAGCGTAAGCATCACCCGCGTGTCCGCGGCGAGCTTGTAGGGCACGTCGATCTTCGCGCCGCCCTGCGAGACGTCGCGGCTGGTGACATATTCGGTCCCGGTCGGGGTCTCGAGCATGGCCGGGCAGGTGATCTCGACGCGCGGCATCCGGCGGCGCTCGCCCGGCTGGCTGACGATATCATGGGCGATCAGCGCGAAGACGTCGACCTGCGCGTCGAAGCGGAGCCCGACCTCCGAGCCGTTGCGCCAGGCGACGACGCCGTCCAGCGGCAAGCCGTTCATCAGTTCGAGCTCGAGCCGCTCGCCGATCGCAACCGGATGATCGACATGGAGGATCGCGCCGCCGGCGCTCAGCTTTCGCACCGAGCAGACCTGGCGGATGCTGCCCGAGGTGATCGCGCCGGGCCGCAGCGAATCGCGGATCGGCTCATCGAACGCCGCATCGAGTCCGGGCATCTCGCCCGACAGAGAATAGACAATATCCACGCGCACGCTTCCCGCTCTTGTGTCCGGGACCTTGGCGGCCCCGGCGTGCGCATTTTCCTCCCCGGAAGTTTACGATTTCCTAACCGCGAAAACCCCGGGCGTTGAAACTCTCCCGCCCCACGATCATTTGCACCGGACCGGCGCATCTTTAAGGGGTGAGACGGAAGCAGCCGGGAGCGCGCCTTGTTCGATCTTAACGCCTTGAGCCTGGCCGACATTCTCCCCTTCATCCTGGTGGGATTCGCGGCCCAGCTGATCGACGGCGCGCTCGGCATGGCCTTCGGCGTGATTTCGAGCACCCTGCTGATCAGCCTTGGCGTGCCGCCGGCCGCGGCCTCGGCCAGCGTGCACGCGGTCGAAGTGTTCACCACCGGCGCCTCGGGGGTCAGCCATGTCCTCCACAAGAATGTCAGCTGGAAGCTGTTCCGGCGGATCGTGATCCCCGGCATGATCGGCGGCGTGCTCGGCGCCTATGTGCTCAGCGAGATCTCGGCCGAATCCGCGCGTCCGTTCGTGCTCGCCTACCTCGCTTTGATCGGCGTCTATCTGCTCTGGCGCGCCCTTCGCCATGGCCATCGCGAGCGCAAGCCGCGCTTCGTCGAGCCGCTTGGGCTGGTCGGCGGCTTTCTGGACGCGGCGGGCGGCGGCGGCTGGGGGCCGGTGGTGACCTCCAATCTGCTCGTCCAGGGCGCCCACCCCAGGAAAGTGATCGGCACCGTCAACACCGCCGAATTCTTCCTTGCCGTAACCATCTCGGCCACCTTCCTCGCCTCTTTGGGCTGGGAGGCCTTCACCACGGCGATGCTCGGCCTGCTGATCGGCGGCGTCGCCGCGGCCCCGTTCGGAGCCCTGGTCGCCAAGCGCATCCCGGCGCGCGCGTTGCTGATCCTGGTCGGGGTCGTCCTGATCGCGACCAGCGCCTACGGGATTTGGCGCGCGCTCGCCTGAACGGTCACTCGCGGCCGTACCATTCGTCGAGCCGCATCAGCTGATCGTAATCCCCATAAGGCGCATATTCGGGGTGGAGCTTGGCGGTGAACGGCGCGCTGCCCCCCTTCAGCCACTTCGCCGCAGCGCCCGAGAACTGGCGCGCGGCGAGACCGGCGAACTCCTCCGCCGCGAGCCCGCTGCGCCCGCCGACCGGGCTCTTGACGTGGCCGAGCCGCCCGGAGCGTGGATCGCGGGCCATGCTCCAATATTCGAAAGCGGAAACGACGCCCGCGATCCCCTCGAAGCCGCCGCGCTCGGCGATCAGCGCAAGCAGGCCGAGCTGCAGCGAATAGCCTTCGGCGACCGCCTTGACGCTGGGCGCGGCGCCGGTCTTGTAATCGACGATCGCGAGCGTGCCGTCGGCGAGGCGGTCGATCCGGTCGGCGACGCCGCGCAGCTCGATCCCGTCGATCCCGGCGCGGCCCGCTTGCTCCGCGGCCAGCGGGCGCCGGCCTTCGGCGCGATCGGCGGCGACCCGCTCGGCGACGAAGGCGATCGCCTCGGCGAGACGCGGCTGCCACAGCGCGCGCAGCAACGGATGGGCGTCCTGCGAGCGCAGCAGCGCCTCGGCTCGGGCGCCGAGCTTCGCCGGATCGCAATCGTCCTCCTTCATCCACGCTTCGAGCACGGCATGGACCGCGCTGCCGCGCCACGCGGCGCTGGGATCGGCATCGACCTGATCGAGCACCGCCAGCTTCAGCATCTGGCGGGCGTAGAAGGCGTAGGGATCGGCCTTGAGGCGATCGACCTCGGTGACCGAGATCCGGTCCGGGCGCAGCGCCGGATCGGGCGACGGCGCCGGGCGCGAAGCCGGCGCGGCCGGGCCCGAAGCGTCGATCGCGCGCGCCCAGCGGGCGAGGTGCGGCGCCCGGCTGACGCCGCCGGTCATCGCCTCCAGCCGCAGCCAGAAGCGCGAGGCGATGGCGGGCGCGCGGGCGTCGCGCCGGGCGCGGGTGACGAGCACCTGCCCGGCACCGAGCGCGGAGGCGAAATCGTGCGCGGCGAGCCCGATCCGCCGCTCGAGCGAGGGCAGACCGAGTTCGACCCTGATCCGCGGCGCCAGCCAGGGATCGGGCGGCGGCAAGGCCGGCCAGACCCCCTCGTTGAGCCCGCCCAGAACGAGCAGATCGGCATGCTGAAGCCGCGCTTCGAGCAGACCCCAGATGCTGAGCCGGGGATGCTGGCCGTAAGGCGGGCGCACCGCCACTTCGGCGAGCAGGCGCTCGAGCAGATCGGGCAGATGCGCCGGCCGGACCCGCTCCGGCCCCTCCTCCGCTGCTTCTTCCAATTCGCTCAGCCGATCCGCCGCCGCATGGCCGGCCTGGCCTGACCAGGCCGCATCGCCGGCGAGCCGCGACGCCGCCTCGCGCAACGCCGCGAGCAGAGCCGGCAGCGATGCCTCCTCGAAGCCCGTCTCGAGCGGCGCCAGCAGTTCGGATGCCGCCGGCCACCAGGCTTGCGCGCGAGCGCGGACCTTGCCGTCGCGGCCCGACTGATCGGCCAGATGGCTGGCGATCCCCGCCAGCCCGGGGGCCGGGCGGGGACCGCGCAAGGCGAGATCCAGCGCGCGCACGCCGGCCAGCCAGTCGAGCCTTCGCTCGCCCGCCATCACCAGCGGATGTTTGAGCAAAGCCAGCAGCGCCACCGGCGCGAAGCGCTCGGCCGCGGCATGGGCGATCGCGATCAGCAAGGTGCCGGGCGGGGTCTGCGAGAGCGGGCGGCCGGCGCTGTCGTCCGCCTCGATCCCCCAGCGCCGCAAATGCCCCGAAACCCGCCGCGCCAGGGCCCTGTCAGGAGTGACCAGCGCCGCCGTGCGCCCGGGCTGCTCCAGCACCCCGCGCAGCGCCACCGCGATGGCCTGCGCTTCTTCCGCGGGATCGGCGAGTTCGAGCGCGCGGACCCCCGACAAACGGCGCTCGGCCGGCCTAAGTTCGGTCCACTTCCTGGTCGCCTCGGCCGGCGCCATCGCATTGGCGATGGCGCGGCTGCGCGCCGCCGGCGCATCGCGTCCGCCGCCCCAGCGCCAGCGCGCGACTTCGGCCCGGGCGATGCTCATCCGGTCGAGCAGCAGCTTCAGGTTGAATTGCGGATGGGTTTCGATCGAACGCGGCTGCGCGCCTCCCTCCTGCCGGTCGTGGGGCCCAAGCGACTCCCATTCCTCCGCCGGCATCTCCAGATCGAGCGCGGGGAGGACGACCAGGCCGCGCTCCAGCCGCGCGACGAGGCCGAGCAGGCGCGCGACCGCGGGCGCGGCGGTGGTGATTCCGGCGGCGCAGACGAAGCCTGCGGGCGGCTGGGCACGCCAGCGTTTCGTCACCGCGTCGAGCAGCAAATTGCGGCGGCGGGCCAGGTCGATCTGCCCGCGCTCGGCGAGCAGTTGCGGCCAATCGAGCAGGATCAGCCTGAGCTGCGCCAGCGACGCCTGCCAATGCTCCGAGACATCGGGGAAATCCTCGGCGAGGGTGGCGAGCCGGGCGGGCTCGATCTCTTCGATCAGCAATTGATCGAGGGTCCGGGCGAGATCGCCGGCGAGGCGCAGCGCCTCGGCCGCATCGGCCCCGAGATGGAGCTGGACGAGACGCGCCAGCAGCATCAGCCGCCGGGCGGGCGGCATCGCCGGCGGCACCGGCGCCTCTTCGCCGCCGAGCGGCTCCAGCAGCCCGCCGATCCGCTCGCCGAGCTCCGGATCGCCGACCGGCACCAGCCGGGGCAGCAGCAGCCCGCCGCCCGACCGGCGCACGAACGCGTCCCGCACGGCGCGCGCGGCGCGGTTGTTGGGGAGCAGCACGAGGCCCTGCGCAAGCCCGGTCTTCTCCTTGCCGAAGCGCGCGATCAGCCCCGCCGCGAGCGCATCCGCGAAGGCGCGGTGCGGGGGGATAGTGAAGATGTTGGGCGCGGTCACGTGGGCGAGCCTAGGAGCCGCCCCACCGTCATTCCAGCGAAAGCTGGAATCTCTCTGTTCTTCTACCCGGCGCCTGAACAGAAGGGAGATTCCAGCTTTCGCTGGAATGACGAGGTGGCCCGGCGTCCCCTCAAACCTCGCTCAGCACCGCCTCGGCCTCGGCGATGCTCTGCGGGCGGCCGATGTCGAACCACAGGCCCTGATGAGCGATGCCGAAGCAGCGGCCGGCGGCGATCGCCCGGTCCCAGAGCAGGTTGGTGGAGAACGGCCCGTCCGGGGTCTCGACCTCGAACAGCCGCTTGGAGAGGATCTGCACCCCCGTATAGACGAACGGCGCGACGCCATTGGCCTTGCGGCGGCGCAGCTTGCCGGCGGCGCTCATGTGGAAATCGCCGCGGCCATGGTGGCAGTGCGCGCGGGCCAGCGGAACGAGCAGCAGCAGCGCATCCATCCGCGCCTCGTCCCAGCCCGAGGCGAGCAGGCGCAGGCTGTCGACCGGACCGTCGATCCACAGATTGTCGGAATTGACCGCGAGGAACGGATCGGCGTCGATCAGGGGCAGTGCCCGCTTGAGGCCGCCGCCCGTCTCCAGCAATTGCTCGCGCTCGTCCGATATAGCGATTTCAATGCCTTCAACGCGACTCTTCAGATGCGCTTCGAGCGCTTCGGGCATATAATGGACGTTGACCACGGCCTTGCCGACGCCGGCCGCCTTCAGCCGGTCGAGGACATGATCGATCAGCGGCTTACCGGCGACTTCGACCAAGGGCTTTGGCCGCGTCGCGGTCAACGGCCGCATCCTCTTGCCCAGCCCCGCCGCCATGATCATCGCCGTCGGTGGCACCGCGGCCACCGGATCGGGCCGGAGCGACAGAGGCTTCTTGGTGCGGCTCACAGCCCCGCCGCCCGCCTGCCCGCCTCGCCCCGCGCCTCGGCCGGAATATTGGCCTCGAACCAGGACGCGACCGGGGCGAGCGCCGGATGCTCCAGGTCACGCTCCAGCAGGCCCCACATGCGCGGCTGGAAGCCCATATAATGCGGCTTGCCGTCGCGCTGCCACAACCGCGCGAACACGCCGATGATCCTGGCGTTGCGCTGGGCGGCGAGCGCCCAATAAGCGCGTTCATAATCAGCGCTTTGGCCGGTGGCCTTCATATAGCGCTCGATCATCTCCCGCTCGATCCCGGGGCTGACGTCGCGGCGCGCATCCTCGAGCACCGAAACCAGATCGTAAGCGGGGTGGCCGGCGACCGCGTCCTGGAAATCGAGCAGGCCGAAATGCGCGATCCCCTCCCGCCCGGCGACCAGCATGATGTTCTCGGCATGATAGTCGCGAAGCACGGTGACCGGCCCCAGCCCGTCGGCCGCGACAGGGGCCAGCACCTCGCGCCAGGCCGCCGCATAGCCGGCCTCGTCGACCTCCAGGCCGAGCGCCCTGCAATACCAGTCCGGGAGAAGCCGCAACTCCTCCAGCCACTGCTCCAGCCCGTGCGGGCGCAGGCCCTCCATCGGCGGACGCGCGTGGAGGTGGACGAGCAGATCGACCGCGAGCCTGTAAAGCTCCCGCTCCCGGTCCGGCGCCGCGTCGAGCGTCTCGCGCAGCCGCGCGTCGCCGAAATCGTCGAGCAGGAGCAGGCCGCGCTCGACGTCGCGGGCGAGGATCGCCGGCGCCGACAAACCCGCCCGCGCCAGCCATTCGGCGACGGCGACGAACGGGCGCGGATCCTCGTGCGGCGGCGGCGCGTCCATCAGCACGGCCCGTCTGTCGCCGTCCAGAACCCGGAAATAGCGGCGGAAACTGGCGTCGCCCGCAAGCGGCCCGATCGTGCATCCCCCCCACCCGTTCGCGGCAAGAAAATCGGGCGCGTGGGGAGGCGGAATCATCGCGGCGGCCATCGCGTCCCCCAAGCGGGCGGCACCTGTGCTGTCAAGGCGCGGGCGCCGTCCTCCTCGATGTTCAGGGTGAGGCGAAGCGCATCGGGCCACAAGCGGGGCAGCCGCTCCGGCCATTCGATCAGCAGGGCGCAATCGCTGCGGGCGTCGTCGAGGCCGATCTCCTCCAATTCGTCGGGATGTTCGATCCGGTAGAGATCGACATGCCAGACCGAAATCCGTGTGTCCGGCGGCGCATAGGCCTGGACGATCGGAAAGGTCGGGCTGGCGACGTCGCCGTCATGGCCCAGGCCGCGCAGCAGGCCGCGAGCCAAAGTGGTCTTGCCCGCGCCGAGCGTGCCGAACAGGGCGATCGCGTCCCCGGGCGCGAGCAGCGGCGCCAGCCTCGCGCCGAAGCCTTCCGTCGCCGCCGCATCGGCCAGGACGATGGTCACGCTCAGCCCTTCCCCTCGGAAACGGCATAATCGGCGCGCTGCTCGGCGGTGCGGGGGAGACGGACGGTGACGGTGGTCCCCTCCCCTATCTTGGACTGGAGCTGGATGGTGCCGCCATGCGCCTCGACGAATTGCTTGGCGAGCGGCAGGCCGAGGCCGATCGCCGACTCATCCCCGCTGCTCGCTTCGGCGGTGCGCTGGAAGCGATCGAACACCTTGGCCTGATCGGCCGGATCGATGCCGCGGCCATTGTCGGAGACGATGATCCGCGCCGCATCGTGGCCGCCCTCGGCGCGGAGCAGCACCCGGCCGCCGGCCTCGGTGTAGAGCAAGGCGTTGCGCAGCAGATTGGCCAGCGCCTGACGAAGCCGGCGGCTGTCCCCGGTGACCACGCCGACGCCCTTCCTGACCTCGAGCGCCAGCTGGATCTCGCGGCGGGTCGCAAGCGCCTGCGCGTCCTCCGCGACCTCGCCGCAGAGCCGGGCGAGATCGACCTCCTCTTCGGCGAGCAGCAGGCTGCCGGTGTCGCTCTGGGTGAGATCGAGAACGTTGTCGATGAGCGCGGCGAGGCGCGCCACGCTGTCGAGTATGGCGGCGACATAGTCCCCCGCGGTCGGCGGCAGTTCGCCCGCATAGCCTTCCGAGAGCATCTCGGCGAAGCCGGCGATCGAGGTCAGCGGGGTGCGCAGCTCGTAGCTCATGTTCGAAACGAAAGCGGTCTTCAGCCGGTCCGCTTCCTCGAGCGCCTCGTTGCGATCGCGAAGCGCGGACTCGACCTTCCGGCTGTCGGAGATGTCGAGCATCGTAAAGAGCGCATTGCCGTCGGGCAGCGGCACCGCGGCGAATTCGAACTCGCGCCCGTCCTGCATCGAGACCCGGCCGGAGCGCTGCTTGCGCTCGACCGTGGCGCTGCGCACCAGCTCGCGAATCAGCCCGGCATGGCTGGCACGTTTGAGCTTGGCGGCGAGCAAGGGGGTCAGCGCATCGACGCGCGGATGGGCGGCGAGTTGCTCCTCCTCCAGCCCCCAAAGCTCGCGGAAGCGGTTGTTCCACAGGTTCAGCCGGCCGTCCGAGGCGAACACCCCGATCGCCTCGAACAGATTGTCGAAGGTTGCGGTGCGCACCCGCAGCAGGGTGTCGCGGGCCGAGGCGAGCTGGATCTGCTCGGTGCGGTCCTCGAAGATGGTGAGCAAGCCGCCATCCGGGAGCGGCTGGGCGACGACGCGCAGATGCTTGCCGCCGGGGAGCAGCCAATCCTCCTCGTCGGCGGCGAGATCGGAGGTGAACCAGGCGCGATGCTCTTCTTTCCAGTCCGGGAAATCGCGCACTTCCGGCAGATTGCCCGCCTCGCGCATCGCATCGATCACCCGGTCGAACTCCGGACGGTCGGCGAGGAAATCGGCGGTCAGCGAGAACAATCGCGCGAACGGCTGGTTGAAGAAGATCAGGCTGCGGTCGCGGCCGAACTGGGCGACCCCGGCCGAAAGGCGATCGAGCATGTCGCGCTGGGCGCGCACGAAGCGGGCGAGATCGGCATGGGCCTGCTCCTGATCCTCGACGTCGATCGCATAGCCGGCGACTCCGCCCGGGCCGAGCGGCACCTCGACCACCTGCATCATCCGCCGCTCGCCGGCGACGGTGGCGGGCACGGTCCGCCGCGACGGCTGCCGGCTTTCGAGGACATTGGCGGCGTCGCGCAGCGGGCTGCGGCCATCCGCCTCGTCGATCAGCTCGGTGCCGAGCTTGACCACCGCGGCCGCATCCTCGGCTTCGACCGCCGCGACATAGGCGCCGTTGACCATCGCCAGCTTGAGGTCCGGCCCGCGATGCCACATCGGGAAAGGCGCCGCCTCGATCAGCCCGGACAGGGCCTCGAGCGCGGCCGAGCGCCGTTCGAGCCGCGCCGCGACCGCCGCCGCCTCTTCCTCGGCCTCGGTCACGTCGACGAACCACAGGATGACCGCGCCGTTGCCATGGCCAAGCGGCGCCGGGCCGCCGTCGACGCGCAGGATCCGGGCCGAGCCGGCAGGCCGCGAGGTCAGGCTGAAGCGTCCGCCGGCGCGGGCCTCGGCGAGCCAGGCGCCGAGCGCCACCGCGTCCTCCGCCGGAAAGGGCGCCTCCTCCCCGAACAGGCCCAGCCAGCGCGGCGGCATGCGTTCCAGCCCGAGCGCGCCCGCGAGCCGGTCCGGTCCGGTCAGCGTCCCATCGGCCGAGACCAGCAGCGGCATCGCCGGCCCCGCCTGAAGCAGCGCGGCCAGCCGCTGATTGTCCTGAATCACCGAATCCGCTTCGGCCGCCTTTTGCCAGCCGCGCCGCGCCGCCCAGGCCGCCAAAGCGAGCCAGGCTCCTGCGCCGAGCGCGATGAGAATGACGAAAGGTGGTGCAAGGCCCGACATTGGCGGCCTGTCTAGACGGCGGCAGAGGCTTGCGGAAGCCACCCGCAGCGGCGCGAGGGCCTGTCCGGGAGATGTTGCAAAACGGCTACACCGGCTGAACTTTCGATGAAGGGTGCCACGATGCGCTTGAATCCGTGGGGCAAGTGCTGTGTGGGGGCTGGGTCTGCCCGGCGCATGTCGCGCCTCGGCCGGAATTCTCTTGGGGGAGAATCAATAATGAAGAAGTTTGGTTTGCTCGGCACGAGCGCGCTTTTCGGCCTGTCCGTCGCCTTTGCCGGTCCCGCTTATGCGCAGGACGCCGCTGCGGGCGCCGTGTGCACGCCTGAAGATGCCGCCGCCGGGGTTTGCACCCCAGCCGACGCCGATGCGCAGGCTGATGAACCGGAAGCCGGCGACGGACAAACCGTGGTCGTCACCGGCTCGCGCATCCGCAGGCCAAATCTCGACTCCGTCGTCCCGGTCACCTCGATCGGCGGCGAGCAGTTCTTCCAGCAGGGCCAGAACAACGTCGGCGACGCGCTGAACGAGCTGCCGCAGCTGCGCGCCACCTTCGGCCAGCAGAATGCCGGACGGTTCCTCGGCACGACCGGCCTCAACCTGCTCGACCTTCGCGGCCTCGGCACCAACCGTACCCTGGTGCTGGTCAACGGCCGGCGTCACGTTGCCGCCGACATCCTGAACAACGCGGTGTCGCCCGACGTCAACACCATTCCAAACGATCTCATCGAGCGCGTCGATGTGGTGACGGGCGGCAACTCGGCCATTTACGGTTCCGACGCCATCGCCGGCGTCATCAACTTTGTCCTGCGCCGCGACTTCGACGGTCTGCAGATCCGCGGTAACGCCGGCATCTCCGAAGAGGGCTATGGCGGCAACCAATATGTGTCGGCGCTCTGGGGCATGAACTTCGGCGACGGCCGCGGCAACATCACGCTGCACAGCGAATATGCGCGCACGGAACGCGTCTATGGCTCGCAGATTTCCTTCAACCGCGTTCAGAATGCGTTTCTCGCCGTCGACGTGGATCCGGCCGGCCTGCTGTCTAACAGCGACGGTTTTCCCGACGCCGTGTTCTTCCGCGACGTCCGTAGCGCCTCCATTCACTTCAACGGGCTCGTGCCGATCGCCAACCGCGCCGACGACCCGCTGACGCCAATTCGCGAAGACCGTTGCGGCACCAGCATCGGCGCTACGAATGGCGCCCCGGCCAATACCGGCCTCGCCTACAACTGCACCTACATCTTCACCCCCGACGGCCAGCTGGTCCCCCAGACCGGTACCCGGACGGGAAGCGGCCGCATCGGGGGCATCGTCGGCGGCAATGGCCAGACCGGCCGCGAGGGTACGGCGCAGACGGTGCTTCCGTCTCAGGAGCGCATGAACTTCAACCTGCTGGCGCACTACAGTTTCAGCGACGCCTTCGAAGCGTTCGTGGAAGCGAAGTACGTCCGGGTGGAAACGCAGGGCCAGCAGGCGAGCCCCGCCTTCGTCCAGGGCATCACCTTTGGTGACGGCTTGAACCGCGAGCGCCCGCGGCTGGACAACCCGTTCCTGAGCCAGCAGGCCCGGGACCTGATCACCCAGCAGCTGCTGCTCACCGGCCAGCGGAGCAACCTCACCACCGGCGGCGCGCTGACCCCGGCTGAACTCGCGCAAATCGCGGACGGCAGCTACCGGTTCGTCGTCGCCCGCATGCTCGCCGATCTCGGCAACCGCGACGAGGCTTCGCTCCGCGAAACCTATCGCATCGTCGGTGGCCTGCGCGGCACGTTCAACGACGACTGGAGCTACGAAATCTCGGCCAATTACGGTCGGGTCGATGAAAGGACGACGATCCTCGGCAATATCATCCCGCAGCGCTTCATCCTCGCGATGGACGCGGCCAGGGATCCCAATACCGGGCAGATTCGCTGCCAGTCGCAGATCACCCCGGGACCCCAGAACGAGTATGGCCTGCCCGGCGACGCAGAAGCGTTGGCAGCGGATATCGCCAACTGCGTCCCCTACAATCCGTTCGGTGCTCCGGACAACAGCGCCGCGGCCGACTACATCCTCGAGGATACGACGTCGGTCGCACGCCTCGATCAGCTTGTGCTCGGCGGCTTCGTCTCCGGCGACAGCAGCGCCTGGTTCGAACTGCCGGGCGGCCCGGTACGGTTCGCGATCGGCGCGGAATATCGGCGTGAGCGGGCCTTCTACCGCGCCGATCCGATCGTCGAGACCGGCCGGACCTTCTACAATGCCCTGCCGACCTTCGAACCGGAATCGTTCGAGGTGAAGGAGGCGTTCGCCGAAATCCAGATCCCGATCCTCGGCGATATGCCGTTCTTTGAGAACCTGACCATCTCGGCCGCGGGCCGCGTCGCCGACTACAAGGGCAACACGGGCGTCGTTTACGCCTATAATGGCGGTGTCGAGTGGCAGCCGATCCGCGACATCCGCTTCCGCGGCAATTACGGCCGGTCGGTTCGCGCACCGAACTACACCGAAACCTCGACTCCGCTGTCGCAGAACTTCTCTCCGGGCTTCGGCGATCCGTGCCGTCCGCAGAATATCGGTGCCGGCACCCAGTTCCGCGCGGCGAACTGCGCCTCGGACTTGGGGGCCCTCCTCAATGATCCGGAGTTCCAGGGTCTGGCGAACTACTCGCTCGAGTTCCTGAGCGGCAGCAACCCCGATCTGCGGGCCGAGACCTCCGATTCCTGGACGTTTGGCGCCGTCATCCAGCCGCGCTTCATCCCGGGCTTTTCGCTCACGGTGGATTATTACGACATCACCGTGAACGACGTCATCGCGGCGGTCGGGGCCGCGGCGATCGTCAACTCCTGCTACGATCAGCCGACCCTCAGCAATCCGTTCTGCGCGCAGTTCGAACGCTTCCGGGGTGGGCCGGGTACCAGGGGCCCGAATGACGAAGTTCCCGGCCAGGTCCTTCAGGGGACGCTGATCGCAGCGCCGCTGAACTATGCTCGGCTCGTTCGTCGCGGCATCGACTTCGAGGCGGCCTATCGGCGTCAGCTGAGCGATGACATCACGCTCAACACCCGGCTGATCTACACGCACCAGTTGCAGAACAGCAACTATACCAGCTCGACCGATCCGAACTTCGAGAACCGGATCCTCAGCGAGCTGGGCGACCCGCAGGATGAGTTCCGCTGGGACGTCGATCTCACGATCGGTGCGTTCACGCTGGGCTATCAGATGAGCTACATCGGGCCGCAGTTCACCAGCACCTACGAGGCGTTCAACTCGCTGAACGGGCTTCCGCCGCAGAATGACGACGCGTTCGAAATCCGCGAATATCCGGCGATCCTGTATCACGATGCTCGCTTCGAATGGCGTATCCGGGGAGGCGATTCGGTTCTCGGCGGTGGTCGCGAGAACGATCTGAGCTTCTACTTCGGTATCGATAACTTCACCGACGTGGAGCCGCCGCTCGATCTCACGGGCATCGGCGCCGGCAGCGCGATCTACGCGATCCGCGGTCGCAACTACTACGCCGGCTTCCGCGCCCGCTTCTAAAGCGGCCGGTCGGTTCACACTTCGGGGGTCGGGACTATGTCCCGGCCCCTTTTTCTTTGTAAAAGAGCAGCGTGATGATCCGCGCGACCGAAACCGAGGTGCCGGCCCAGGCGGAGGCGCTTGCCCGCTCCGGCCGGGTGGCGGACGCAATGGCTGCGCTGACCCGGGCCATTGCCGCCGGAAGCGGAGCTGCGGCCTACACGCTCGGCAATTGGCGCATGAGCGGTGAGTTCATTCGCCGGGACCTTGGCGCGGCAAGGGAGCTGTTCGGGCGCGCCAGCGCGCTGGGCCTGACCGAAGCCGAAGCGGTCTATGTCGCTTTGCTCGCAAGCGGCGCCGGCGGCGTGGAACGGCATTGGCGGACCGCGCTCGACCGCCTCGAGCGCAGCGCGCGGCGCGATCCCGTTGCCAGGCATCAAAGCGCTCTGCTCGATCGCATGGCGCTGACCGAAGACGGCGAACCGGCGGAAGCGCCGGCGGGCGAGGACCTCGCCGATGCGCCCCGCCTGGTCCGCTTTCCCGCTTTTCTCACCGTGGACGAATGCGCCTATGTCATCCGCCGCGCGGAACCGTTGCTCAGTCCGTCCGTGGTCGTCCACCCGACGACGGGCGAGCTGGTGCGCGACCCGATCCGCACCTCAAAGGCCGCGGTCTTCCCCTTCATGCTCGAAGATCCGGTCCTGCACGCGCTCAACCGCCGCATCGCCGCGGCGACGGGAACGACCTACGAGCGCGGCGAGCCGGTCCAGGTGCTGAGCTACGCGCCAGGCCAGGAATATAAGCTGCACAGCGACGCCCTGCCGCCCGGTTACGACCAGCGCGTCATGACCGTCCTCATTTACCTCAACGAGGATTACCAGGGCGGGGAGACCTACTTTCCAAAGGGCGAGATCGCGTTTCGCGGCCGCCCCGGCGACGCCCTCCTCTTTCACAATGTCGACGATCTGGGCCAGCCCGATCCGGCTGCGCGGCACGCCGGCCGCCCCGTCCGCATGGGACGCAAGCTGCTGCTTTCAAAGTGGATTCGCGCCAACCCGCTCGACCTGTCGGGACCGCCGAACCGGCCATATTGAATGACATGAAGAGGGCCTGATTCACGCTTTCGGCGGAAGCGCTCCGCACTCCCGCCTCAAACGTTCAGGCTCTAGTAGCGGTAATGATCGGGCTTGAACGGGCCCTCGACCGGCACGCCGATATAGTCGGCCTGGCCCTGGCTCAGCGTGGTGAGCTTGACGCCCAGCTTGCCGAGGTGGAGCTGCGCGACCTTCTCGTCGAGATGCTTGGGCAGGACGTAGACGTCGTTCTTATATTTGTCGCCGCCGGTCCACAGCTCGATCTGCGCCAGCGTCTGGTTGGTGAAGCTGGAGCTCATCACGAAGCTCGGATGGCCGGTGGCGTTGCCGAGGTTCACGAGGCGGCCCTTGCTGAGGACGATGATCTTCTTGCCGTCCGGGAACTCGACCTCGTCGACCTGCGGCTTGATCTCGGTCCACTTCATGTTGTTCAGCGACGAAATCTGGATCTCGCTGTCGAAATGGCCGATGTTGCACACGATCGCCATGTTCTTCATCGCCCGCATGTGATCGAGCGTCAGCACGTCCATATTGCCGGTCGCGGTCACGAAGATGTCGGCGCGGGTCGCGGCCTCCTCCATCGTGACGACCTCGAAGCCCTCCATCGCCGCCTGCAGCGCGCAGATCGGATCGACCTCGGTGACCAGGACCCGGGCGCCGCCATTGCGAAGCGACGCGGCCGAGCCCTTGCCGACATCGCCGAAGCCGGCGACGCAGGCGACCTTGCCGGCGAGCATCACATCGGTGGCGCGGCGGATCGCGTCGACCAGGCTCTCCTTGCAGCCGTAGAGATTGTCGAACTTCGATTTGGTGACGCTGTCGTTGACGTTGATCGCCGGGAAGGGAAGCTTGCCCTTCTTGGCGAGGTCGTAGAGGCGATGGACGCCGGTGGTGGTCTCTTCCGACACGCCCTTGATGTTGGCGACCGTCCTGGTGAGATAGCCTGGCCGCTCCTTGAGGAAGCGCTTGAGCGTCACCGCGAAAATCTCTTCTTCCTCATTGGTCGGCGTGAACAATTCCTCGCCCGCCTCGACCCGCGCGCCCCACAAAGCGAACATGGTGGCGTCGCCGCCGTCGTCGAGGATCAGATTGCAGGTTTCGTCCTGGCCCCAATCGAAGATCCGCGCCGCATAATCCCAATATTCCTCGAGCGTCTCGCCCTTGATCGCGAACACCGGGACGCCGGTGGCGGCGATCGCCGCGGCGGCATGGTCCTGGGTCGAGAAGATGTTGCACGAGGCCCAGCGGACCTCGGCGCCCAGCGCGGTCAGGGTCTCGATCAGCACCGCGGTCTGGATCGTCATGTGCAGTGAGCCCGTGATCCGCGCGCCGGCCAGCACCTGCGAATCGCCGAATTCCTCGCGCAGCGCCATCAGCCCGGGCATTTCGGTCTCGGCGATATCGATCTCCTTGCGGCCGAAGGCGGCGAGGCCGATGTCGGCGATCACATAGTCGTTGGTCGTGCTCTGGGGCTGGGTGGCCACGGGACGGTCTCCTCAAAAAAAGCGAAAGACCGCCGGAAAAGGGGGCGGTCGCGTGGCAGTCCCCTAACCCCGGCGGGCCCCAAATGCAAATATAAAGATATCTTTATATGTGATCCGCCGAGGGCCGCCGCCCTGGCCCTCAGGCCGTGCCGAACTCCGCCGTGAGCAGGCGCGAATCGATCCCCGCGGACTGAAACGCCGTCGCCCAGCGCGTATCGACGTCGCGATCGTAGAGCAGGCCTTCGTCGCCCGGCGTGGCGAACCAGCCATGGCGGGCGAGTTCGCCTTCGAGCTGGCCGGCGTCCCAGCCCGCATAGCCCAAAGCGGCGACCCAGCGCGCCGGCCCCTCCCCCGCCGCGATCGCCTTCAAAATATCTAGCGTCGCCGACAGCACCCAGCGGTCGCCGACCGCGACGCTCTCTTCGCCGCTCCAGTCGGGGGTGTGGAGGATGAAGCCGCGCTGCGGCTCGACCGGGCCGCCCTGGTGGATCGGCACGTCGGGCGCTTCCCCCGGCTCGATCTCCAGCTGCCGGAGCAGATCGTGGAAGCCGAGCCGCGGCACCACCCGGCCCAGGCCGATGCCGAGCGCGCCGCCTTCGTCATGCACGCACATCGCGATCACCGCTTTTTCGAAGCGGCGATCGCCGATGCCCGGCATGGCGAGCAGGAATTGGCCCGAGAGGAAGCGCGGCGCGTCCATGCCGCGGCTATAGGCGTTTGGCGGCTGAACCCACAATTGCTAAGGGCGTCCTGACGCGATGCGCAAGGAGAGCAAGATGACGATCCAGGTTGGCGACCGTATTCCCGACATGACCCTGACCCAGGCGACCGCCGACGGTCCGCAGCCGATCCAGACCGGCGAATATTTCGCCGGGCGCAAGGTCGCGCTCTTCGCCGTGCCCGGCGCGTTCACCCCGACCTGCTCGGCCCGCCATCTGCCCGGCTATGTCGAGAAAGCCGGCGAGCTGCTGGGCAAGGGCGTGGACGAGATCGCCGCCGTCTCGGTCAACGACGTCTTCGTGATGGACGCCTGGGGCAAGCAGGGCGGCGCCGAGGGCAAGGTGACCATGCTCGCCGACGGCAATGGCGACTTCGTCGAGGCGCTCGGCCTGGCCGCGGACTTCTCCAAATTCGGCATGGGCAAGCGCAGCCAGCGCTGGTCGGCGATCGTCGACGACGGCGTGGTCAGCGCGCTCAACATCGAGGAGCCGGGCGCGTTCAACGTCTCCAGCGCGGATTATATGATCGGGCAGCTCTGAGGCAGCCCTACCGCGGCCGCATCACTTCGGCGGCGAAGCGGTCGGCCTGGTTGGCGAAAACCAGCAGATTGACCGCCAGATTGCCGCGGATGAAGCCGTAATCGGCGGTCAGGTAACGCTGCAGCGCGGGACGTCCGTCCGAGGTGAGATAACCGCGCGAGAAAGCGTAACGCTGGTTGAAAGCCTGGATCGCGCCCGGAATGCGCGCTGCCGCGACGCCGGTCGGGCGGGGCCAGATCGCCTGGATGCTGATCGATTTGCACGCCGCGCCCTGCTGCTCGCAGCTGCCGAAGACGATCGCCCCGCGGCGATTGTTCGGAAAGGTGACCTGCAACAGCGGCCGCGCCGCCGACCCGCGCCGCTCGAAACGCGCGCCGATCTGGGTCAGCACGCTTTCGACATGGGCATAGTTGAAGGTCGGCAACACCTGCCGGTTTTCGGGCGCCGAAGGATTGAAGCGCTGCTGGGCCGGGGCCGCCGTCGCGCAAACACAAAGCAGAACGAACAAAGCGAACCCTGCTCGCATGGACCTCTCCTATCGCGGTACCAAAGCGTAATCGACACCGACCAAGACGAGCGTGACGACCTCCGGTTCCGTCTGATCCCGGCCCGGGCCGAACACCCTTTCCAGCCTGCGAAACAGCTCCGCGTGGTTGATCGCGATCCCGTAAATGTCGTTACCCGTCCGCTCGGTGATGCGGACCATGCGCGCCAGCCGCATGCCGACTATTTGCGCATAGGCCTCGGCATCGGTGCGGCTCGCGGCCAGAGCCTGCGCCTGCGCCTCGCGGCGCGCCGCGACCCGATCGGTCAGCGCATAGACGGGAAGCGCGACATTGGCGGCGGGCATCGCTTCGAGCGCCGCACGCACGGCGGCGACGCGATCGATGTCGCGCAGGCGGATCGTGAGCGTAGCGACTGCGTGATAGGCCGAGATGGACTCTTCCGGGCTCCCGGCCGGATCCACGGTCATGGAATTCGAGCTCTGGGTCTCGCCTTGCCGAATAGCGATCCCGTCGGCCGGAACCCCGGCCCGGCGCGCCGTCGCGGCAACTCGCCGGACCTCGGCCGCATTGGCGCGGCGGGCAGCCGCCGGTGTGCCGCCGGACCTGGAGACCAGCACCACGATCGTGGCAAGGTCCGCGCGCGAGGTGACCAGCCCGACGCCGCCGGTCTCCAGCAGCACCTCGCCCGGCGCCAAAGGCTGGGTCCGCACAGCGCTCGGCGCGCCGTTGCCGCCGGGCATTCCCGGCACGCCGGCAGCCGCAGGCCCGGCCAGCAGGGCGGCCGAGAGCAGCGCCAAGCGACCGCTCAGGCTCACCGAGGCGCCAGCGCGAAATCGACGCCGATCATCATCGTCGTCTCGATGTCGGGCTCGTTCTGCGACCCGCCCATCATGCGCCGCATCGAGGCTTCGTTCATCATCAGGCTGAAGAAATCGACGCCGCCCCGTTCGGTGACCCGCACGATCCGGACGACCCGCAAGCCCAGCGCCGCCGCATAGGCCTCGGCATCGGCACGCGCCGCCGCGAGCGCCCGGGTGCGCGCCTCGCGCCGGGCCCCGGAGGCGTCGGCGAGGCTGTAAACGGGCATGCCATAGGCGCCGGCCTCGTTGAGCGCGCGGCTCAACCCGTCGAGCCGTGCGACATTGCGCAGCCTGAGCTCGACCGTCGCGCTGGCGTTCGACGTCGGCGCCATCATCGTCATGTCGTTGGACATGTCCTCCGGATCGCCGGCCATGTTCATGTCCATGGTCATCGCGTTCATCATCGCCATGTCGCTATTGGTGCCGATCTCGCCGGTCTCGATATCGCCCGGGGCGATCCCGGCGGCACGCGCCGCCGCGACGATCCGAGCGATCTGCGCCTCCACCCCGCTTCGCGCCTCCTGCTCGGTTTCGCCGCTGGCGCTGACCGAGACCTGGATGGTGGCGAGGTCCGCCCGGCTGGTCACGCTGCCCGTGGAATTGACCTCGAGCAGCACCTCATTGGCGGCGAGCGGCTGCGTCGTCACCGCCTGCGCCACCACGTCTCCGGCAAGCGCCGGCGCGGCAAGCGCCAATGCCAGCCCCGTCATCACCATTCGCATCCTTGCCTCCCCCTAACGGACAACCACCGCTTATGATTTAGCGTGCGACCGCAGCGGCTACCAGCCGCAGCGGCGCCCTCGGTTCTGCTCCTCGAGCCAGCCCAGCAAAGGCCGGAAATATTCGACCATCGGCGCCGCCGACATCTCGCGCGAGCCGGTGAAGGCTTCGAGCGCTTCGGGCCAGGGCCGCGATGCGCCCATCGCCAGCATCTCGTTCAGCCGCCGGCCGACCTCGCGATTGCCGTAGAAGGAGCAGCGGTGCAGCGGCCCCTGCCAGCCCGAAATGTCGCAGGCCGCCTTGTAGAATTGGAACTGCAGGATGCGGGCGAGGAAATAGCGCGTATAGGGCACGCTCGCCGGCACGTGATATTTGGCGCCAGCGTCGAAATTCTGCTCGGTGCGCGGGCTCGGCGGGACGATGCCCTGATATTGAAGCCGCATCTGATCCCACGCCGCCTGGTAATTGGCCGGCTGAATCTGCCCGGAATAGATCCCCCAGCGATAACGATCGACGAGCAGGCCGAAGGGCAGGAAGGCGATCTTGTCGAGCGCTTGGCGCAGCAGCAGCGCCCGATCCTGCTCCTCATTGGGCAGCCGGTTGCGCTGCAGCAGGCCGATCTCGACCAGATAATCCGGCGTCACCGACAGCGCGATCATGTCGCCGATCGCCTCGTGGAAGCCGTCATTGGCGCTGTTCAGATAGAGGAACGGCTGCCGGTTGTAGGCGCGCTGATAATAATTGTGGCCGAGCTCGTGATGGACGGTGA